>JAEEGL012890482.1_pt1 | contig 28397 bp, 22 predicted proteins | sample 9134231 | NCBI WGS metagenome assembly JAEEGL01 (sample SAMN16246548, study PRJNA631951) | gut metagenome | biome: gut microbiome; feature: rumen; material: fiber-attached | host: Bos | place: Iran: Karaj | collected 2018-10
CACTAGAAACCTGTTCAATAGTGGCATTATTGATTTTGCCTGTCACAGGCATAGAGATTTTAGCTTTTACATAACCTAATTTAGGAAGTTTGATATACTTCCCAGCTACTGCAATATTACCATTAATACATTGCGTCCTATAGCTTTTATTGTGGTTATGCTTAGATTTGAATTTAGGCATAGCTGCTCTCTTGGCAAAGAAGTTTTTATAGGCTCTATCTAAATCTCTAAGAGATTGTTGTAGAGCCACAGAATCTACTTCTTTAAGCCAGACAAATTCTTCAGACTTCTTATAGCTAGAAAGCATCGCATTTGTCTCTTTATAGCCAATAGAATTACCTTTTTTGAATTCATTAGTACGCAAAGAAAGCCCTTGGTTGTAAATGAATCTACTACAACCAAAGGTCTTTTGAATTATATGCTGCTGTTCTTTATTAGGATAGATCCTAAACTTAATTCCTTTGAGCATCTAATGCCTCATTTCAATACCTTATATCATTTTGAAATACTTTAAAGTTTCAGTAATAGCCTTTTCTTTCTCAGGCGTTGTTCCCGGTTGCCTACTATCATCAGATTTAGGCTTATTATAGTTATCGCGCTCTATAATGCCATTTTTACGTTTAACCTGAGCAATATTTAGATTCGTTACGTGAAATCCGTAGTGTTCTTGCACCCAATCAGTTATTTTCTTATATGTAGCCTTTGCTTCAGCACTGGTTTCATCCAGTGCATCCAAGTCTACTTTTACCCTGATCCTGTCATCTGGATTTTGTTGGGACAAAAGAACAACCGTCTCCACATGAACAGTATGACCAAACATGTCACATGGACGGATTGCCTTTAGTTCATATCCGCCGTCTGCAAGAATTCTGAGGTCTCTTGCAAGAGTCGCTGAGTCACAACTGACATATACGATACGGTCCGGAGACATTTTGAGCATTGTATCAAGGCAGGCCTGATCGCAGCCCTTACGTGGAGGATCTACTACGATCACATCAGGGTGAAGGGCAGACTCAGAAATATTGTATTCAGAATGTAATGCATGCTTATCTTTTTCTTCCAAACGTCCATTAGCATAGAAATCCGGAAGGACTTCTTCAGCTTTTCCACAGAAAAAGTCAGCATTAGTCAGACCATTTCTCAGCGCGTTCTTCTTGGCATCTTCAATGGCATCGGGAATAATTTCAACTCCATAGACATGTCCTGCCTTCTTGGCCATTGATAATGTGATAGTTCCAATTCCACAGTACAGATCCCAAACCGTCTCTTTTCCTGTAAGACCTGCATATTCGATTGCCTGTCCGTACAGTTTCTCACACTGAACAGGATTTACCTGATAAAAAGAGAGTGGTGAAATATCAAATTCAAGGCCACACAAAGTATCAGAAATAGTATCATTTCCCCAGATTGTGTGTATCTCTGTTCCCATTATGACGTTGGTCTTATCAGTGTTGATGCTGACAGATGTACTTGTCATGCCTTTGATTTGAGAGAGCCTTGTAACAAGCTCTTTCTGACCGGATATATATTCTATAGCAGTGTTCTCTCCATCTGCATTAATGCCTGCAAATTTCTTATTCTTACTAGTTCCCTTGTAGTTCAGCACAAGGCAGACCATGATCTGTCCTGAAGTAAAGCCTTTTCTGATCAGAACATGTCTCATCAGACCCTTTCCGGAAGTCTCATCATAAGGCTCAATGTTATTTTTCTCCATGTGGCTTATGATAACACTCAGAATATCTTTATTTTCTGCAGTACCTATAAGACAGTCTGTAACAGGAATGATGCTGTGAGTTCTGCCGGCATAGAACCCTGCAATAATCTTGCCATTCTTATCTTTTCCAATTGGAAACTGTGCCTTGTTTCTGTATCTCCAGGGCTCATCCATTCCAATTATCGGTTCCATGATGCTGTCGACAAACGACTCATCAAATCCACCAAGTCTGACAATATTGTTTCTTACCTTACGCTGTTTAAACTCAAGCTCTTTTTCATAAGACATATTCTGTGTCTGGCAGCCACCACAGGCTCTGGCAACAGGACATTTAGCCTCCACTCTGTCCGCAGAAGGAGTGATAACTTCCTCAAGATGTGCATAGGCATAGTTCTTCTTGGCCTTCATTATCTTGGCGCTTACAACATCACCTATTACCGCATCTTTAATAAAGAGGGTATAGCCATCTATCTTGCCTATGCCCTCTCCGTCATTTCCTATATCTGTTATTTCTACTGTCAGAAGATTTCCCTTGTCGTATTTCACGTCTTCTCTTTTTTTATTATTTCCCATACTTATTACCCGATTGAATCTAACTTAACTGTTCTTACTCTTCATTTTTCCAATGAAGTCTGTGTAGTTCTCCCTGCTGCTCAAGCCCTGCAAAGTTGTTCTGCCTGAGAGCTTCGTACAACACTATTGCCACAGAATTGGATAAATTAAGGGATCTGATATCGCTTCCCATTGGAATTCTGATGCAGTTCTCTTCATTATCTACAAGGATTTCTTCCGGAATACCTGCGCTCTCTTTTCCAAACATTATAAAGTCATCCATTCCAAACTGAACATCTGTATAACACTTTTTGGCCTTTGTAGTAGCCATCCAGATTTTGGCTCCTGGGTGCTTTTCCAGAAAGTCCTGGTAATCAACATATCTTGTAACATCAAGATGCTGCCAATAATCCATTCCTGCTCTTCGAAGGTCTTTTTCCCCAAGTCTGAAGCCAAGCGGCTCAATAAGGTGAAGACTTGTTCCTGTTGCAACACAGGTTCTTCCAATATTGCCGGTATTCTGTGGAATCTCCGGCTGATGTAAAACTATATGCATATCTATAAAACTCCGATTATTATATTGAGAATTGCGAAAATGATGATGATCATGGAGCAATTCGTATATCATTTGGTATCAAACGCCCATGATCACTCATCTTCTTCATCCATTGCCTTAGCCTTGGCAAGAGAAAAAATAAACTCTGTTCCAACACCTGCCGTACTGATCACGTTGATGTTTTCTTCATGGGCTTTGATTATTTCTTTTACAATGGCAAGGCCAAGGCCTGTGCCCTTCTTGTCCTTACCTCTGGACGCATCTGATTTATAAAACCTGTCAAAGATAAGCTTCTGATCTTCCTTGGGGATTCCAATTCCACTGTCCTTGACTGAAACGAATACTTTACTGTGTTTCTCTGTTGTCTCTATCTTGACACTGGAATCCTTGTGGCTGAATTTGATCGCATTGTCCACAAGATTGTATAACACTTGCTGGATCTTACTCATATCGGCATTAACCAGCATCTTCTCATCTGTCAGAACAAGCTCTATAGCTATCTTCTTGTCGATACAGGTTCCGCCAAAAGACTCTGCGACGTTTCTGATCACCTGATTGATGTCAAAATCAGTTCTGTCCAGGAGCATTCCCCTGGTGTTGAGATTGTTAAGCGTCAGAAGCTCGTTGGTGAGCTTGGTAAGTCTGTCAGTTTCATTGATCACTATTCCCAGGTATTTGCCATGCATTTCTTCGGGAATAGTTCCGTCCTGCATTGCCACCAGATAACCTCTGATTGATGTAAGTGGCGATCTGAAATCATGGGAAACATTTGCAATAAACTTCTTCTGATCGTCCTCCTGACGGGCAATTTCACCTGCCATATAAGACAGTGAAGCGGCAAGATATCCCATTTCATCTTCTGATTCAACTGAGAATTCATAGCTCATATTTCCTGCCGCGTACTGCTCAGTAGCTGTCGTGATCTTCCTAAGTGGCACGTACACTAGCTCTGTGAAGAAAATGAGAATGATAAGTGACAATAGGAAAAGAACTATGAGCATCAGGTAGGAAATATTCAAAAACTCATTGGCCGCACTCTGAATGGCTGCTATCGGCGTGTGTATTACAACATAGGCCTGAACCTTGAAATTAGCAGTTATAGGCGCAAATACACTGAGTACATCTTCGCTATAACTATTCCAGAAATTTCCTGTCGTATAGTAAGAACTTCCTGTAACCGTAGGATCAAAACCATCTATCACTATTTCTTTTCCCGGTTCAATTACTCTCGATGAGTCAAGAACCAGTCGGCCTGATGGGTTGATGATCCAGATAGCCGCATCGTCCATATATTTGGAAAGTGCCACCATCTGTGTATGTACTGCATCAAGCGACGTTTCACTGTTATACAGATCCGCTGCGTAAGTATTGGCTATCTGTGTTGCGACCTGGTACATGCTGTCAGCCTTGTCTCTTCTGAGTCTCTCATAGGTCATGCTGTACACAAAGGTAGCAACTACTACGAATCCGAAGATGGCAAACAAAAGATACGCCAATAGAAATTTTAAATAAAGAGTTCTCTTCATTTACTGTTGTACCTCAAATTTGTATCCAATTCCCCAAATTGTAGCAAGGCGCCATTTCTCATGGTCTGAGAGTTTCTCACGAAGCCTCTTGATATGAACATCAACTGTTCTGGTATCGCCTATATATTCATAGCCCCAAATCTGATCAAGGAGCTGCTCTCTTGTAAATACATGGTTAGGTGATGCTGCCAAAAAGTATAAAAGTTCCAGTTCCTTGGGCGGCATATCGACTCTTTCTCCCATATATTTGACAGAATAATTAGTCATATTTATTTCAAGGTCAGGATATCTTACAACCTTATCATCAGATTCCTGAATCTCCTGTACCTGCGGTTTGTAGCGGCGCAGAACAGCCTTGACTCTGGCTACAAGCTCTTTGGAATCAAAGGGCTTCTCCATGTAGTCATCTGCTCCCATTTCCAGTCCAAGCACCTTATCAAAAACCTCACCCTTGGCAGAGAGCATGATAATAGGAACCTGTGACTTGGTCCTGATCTCTCTGCAGACCTGATATCCATCGATACCAGGCAGCATCAGATCGAGCAGTACCAGATTTGGTTCAAAAGTATCAAATGTGTTGATGGCAGATTCGCCATCGTTACAGATTCGTGTCTCAAAGCACTCTTTGATCAGGTACAATGAGATCAGCTCTGCAATATTGTTGTCATCATCGACAATTAAGATTTTCTGTTTTGTTGCCATTTTCCCCTCACTTTATAAATGTAACTATTGTAACTCCGGCATCTCCCTCGCCGAATTCCCCAAGCTTAAATGATTTAACATAAGGCACTGACTTAAGGTAGTTGTGAACAGCCTGTCTGAGTATACCTGCGCCCTTTCCGTGGACAACACGAACATTATTAAGATGCGACATATAAGCATCATCGAGATATTTATCAAGAGCAGAAATAGCGTCATCACTGTTCTTACCAATCAGGTTTATCTCAGTTCTGATGCTGGCTGCTCTGGACAGATCCATCTTGCCTGAGCTTGTATTTCTGCCATAGAACTTCTTCATGGCTGCCTTGCCATCTTCATCCTGTACAAGCACAAGATCTCTTATATTAGCCTTAGTACGGATGATTCCGCACTGAACATAGAGATTTCCGTCTTTGTCAGGCTTGGATGAAATAGTACCCTTAAGTCCCATAGATACAATCTTAACTGACTCACCAAGCTTTAACTGAGATTCCTTGAGTATAGGATGTGAAGCATTTGCAGCTTCTTTCTTGGCTGAAATAGCCTTGTTCTTGGCTGAGATCTTCTGACCGACGTTAGTTCTTGCTCTCTCAAGATCCTGCATTGTAGCATTTGGACCGGCTTTTCTAAAGGTTCTGATAGTCTCATCCGCAAGATCTTTGGCTTCCTGAAGAATATTCCTTGCCTCCTCATTGGCCTGCCTGAGAATTTCCTCTTTTTGCTTATCAAGCTTATCTGTCTTACTTGCAAGCTCAGCCTTGAGTTCCTCAACCTCCCGTTTGTACTGGGCAATCTCAAGTCTCTCATTCTCTATTGTCTTACGGCTCTTCTCAAGATCAGAAAGAAGGTCCTCAAACTTTTTATCCTCGGTTCCAATCTGCTCTTTGGCCGCATTTATGATTTCTTCGGACAAGCCCAGCTTGGAAGAAATCGCAAATGCATTACTCTTACCCGGGATTCCGATGAGAAGTCTGTAAGTAGGACGAAGTGACTCTACATCAAACTCGCAGCTGGCATTCTGAATGCCGGGCGTATTGAGTGCATAAATCTTGAGCTCACTGTAATGCGTTGTTGCAAGCGTTCTGACCTGTCTCTCATGCAAATTGTTGAGAATAGAAATCGCAAGTGCCGCACCCTCTGTGGGATCTGTTCCCGCACCAAGCTCATCAAAAAGACAAAGCGAATTAGAATCAGCATTCTCCAATATCTTAACCGTATTTGTCATGTGAGATGAGAAAGTTGAAAGAGACTGCTCAATACTCTGCTCATCTCCAATATCTGCATAAACCTCGTCAAATACAGAAAGCTCTGACTTATCCCCGGCAGGAATTGCAAGGCCTGCCTGTCCCATCAGCGTCAAAAGACCTACCGTCTTGAGGGTAACTGTTTTACCACCTGTGTTAGGTCCTGTGATTATGAGCATGTCAAAATCCTTGCCCGCATAAACATCAATAGGAACAACCTTGTTTTTATCAATAAGAGGATGTCTTCCCTTCTTGATGTCAAATGAGTGATTATCATTAAAGACAGGTGAAATCGCATTTATCTCAAGAGCATAAGAAGCCTTGGCAAATACAAAGTCAAGGTCAGTCATGATATCTGAGTTGTATTTAATTGCCTCAGCGTGCTCTCCAACCTGCAGGCTCAGCTCTAACAGAATCTTCTCAATCTCAGCGTTTTCCTGAAGAACCAGCTCCTTGATCTTATTGTTGAGCTCCACAACCGCAGCCGGCTCAATGAATAGAGTAGATCCTGAAGACGACTGGTCATGAACAATTCCGTTTATCTGTGATTTGTACTCTGCTCGTACCGGAACGCAATATCTGTCGTCACGCATAGTAACTACTGCATCCTGCATATATGTGCGCATAGGTCCGTTGATAAGTCTGTTAAGCTGCTCGTGGATCCTGTCATTAGTCAGCATGATCCCACGTCTGATATGTCTAAGAGCCGGGCTTGCATCTGAGCTGACCTCATCCTCGGAAACGATGCATCTCCTGATTTCAACAGAAACAGGAGTTAATGGCTCCAACATGCTAAAAGACTCTGTGAGTGAATCAGGAGCCTCGTCATCTCTTTGTGTTCTGCCATAATTCTTGACTCTCGCTACATTTTCAAGAAAAGCCGCAAGTCTTAAAAGTCCTGCTGTATCCAGTGCACTTCCAATCTTAAGTGCCTTGAGGGAACCTGTAAAATCCCTGTTATCGCCAAAAGACACAGAGCCTTTCTTAAAAATTCTTGCAATAGCATCAGATGTCTTGGTCTGATTGTGTCTGATTTCCTTGATATCTGCAGATGGCACTAACTCCTTGCACATCTTGCGTCCAGGCTCAGAAGTAGCGTGTTCTGCAAGCCTGTCTATGATCTTATCGTACTCAAGTACGCGTAATGCCTTTGAATTCATTGCTAATAAACCTCTTTATCATATAACTACCCAAACTACAGTTTAACACCTAACTCTCCGCATGACTAGTGGAATTCTAATGTGAAAGCGGCTATAATTATAAAGATATTATGTTATTTCAAGCTTGGGGGAATGCATATGCCACTTAATCAGGACGACAACAAAAAAGACACTCTGGCCAACACAGCCTTTATCAGCGAGAAGATCAAGCAGCGTCCAATAAATCGTAAAAAACTGCTGCGCAGGACTATTATCACTATCTCTTTGGCTGTAGTCTTTGGTGTAGTTGCCTGTTTTACATTTCTTTTACTACAGCCGGTATTTACCGATACTCTCTATCCGGAAAAAGAGCCTGAGAAAGTTTCTTTTCCCGCAGAATCAGCAAGTGACGAGCTGACGCCGGAAGAAATGTTTGCAGATGATAATGAAATTGCTGCTACAGAGGCTCAATACCTTGAAGCAACACAAAAGGATCAGATTGATCAGGCAATTGCCTCTTATACCTTTGGTTCAGAAGATTATAGTAAGATGATGTCCTCTCTTAAGGGTGTTGCTACGGAAGGAAGCCGTAGCATCGTCAAGATCACTGCTATTTCCAGTGACACCAACTGGTTCAGCCCATCATTTGAGAGCAGCGGAACAGCATCAGGACTGATAGTTGCCGACAGCGGCAGTAATCTCCTCGTACTTGCTTTCTACGAAGCACTCAAGGATGCTGAAACTATAGGAATCACCTTCTGTGACAATGCCAAGGCAGAAGCTCAGATCAATTTTGTCGACACCATTACCGATCTGTGTATTCTCTCGATCAAAAAATCAGATCTTTCTGCAGAAACAAGAGAAAAAACTCTTGTAGCAACTCTGGGAAGCTCTAATTCCAACAGCATTGCCGGCCTTCCGGTTATTGCGATTGGATCTCCCGTGGGTGTACAGGGATCTATCGCATACGGAATTGTTACAAGTGAAAAAACTACTCTGGATCTTCCGGACAGTACCTATAAGCTTATTACCACAGATATCTACGGCAGCAAGCTCGGAAGCGGCGTACTGATAAATCTTCTCGGACAGGTAGTAGGTATAATAGACATGGATAAAGAGCCTGTTGATCTGTCAAATAATATCTGTGCCATTGGAATTACTGAACTCAAGGCACTTATGGAAGATTTATCCAACAGTAAACCCAGAGCTTACCTGGGCGTTCACGGAACAACTGTCCCTCAGGAAATACAGACTCTACAAAATGTTCCTTCAGGAGCATACATCACAATGGCGGAACTTGGTTCTCCTGCCATGAAGGCAGGTATTCAGAGCGGCGATATAATTACTGCCATTGGGGATATGGATATAACAAGTTATGAACAGCTGACAAATAAACTTGCCCAGCTAAGCCCTGATGATGTAATATCAATTACTGTAATGCGTCAGGCTGTTTCAGATTATATAGAAATGAATCTGGAAGCTACACTTACTGAGTCAACACATGATTGACCATGATTATGCAATATTAGAAATGAGGTTTTTTAATGAAATTTATCAAGGATTTGAAACCGGGCGACAGAGTTGCAGATATCTACATGTGCAAGCACAAATTAAGCGCTACTACCAAGAATGGTAAAGAGTACTATTCAGTTACTCTCCAGGACAAGACCGGTACCGTAGACGCCAAGGTTTGGGAACCTAATAGTGATGGAATTGATGAATTTGACGACACTGACTGCATCGATGTATTTGGTGAAGTGACAAGCTTCAACGGAGCACTCCAGGTTAATATCAAGAGAGCCAGAAAGTGCCATGAAGGCGAATATGATCTGGCTCTTTATCTTCCTGTCACCAGCAAAGATATCGATGAAATGTTCAAAGAGCTTCTAGGCATCATCGGAAGTATCCAAAATCCATATTTAAAAAAGCTTTTGGAAGAATTCTTTATACATGATGAGAAATTCATTGAGCTCTTCCGCAAGTCCAGTGCAGCCAAGACTGTACACCACGGCTTTATCGGAGGACTCCTTGAGCATACTCTTAGCGTGACCAAGTTGTGTAATTACTTCTGCACTTCTTACCCAAGACTCAACCGTGACCTTCTTCTGACAGCCGCTATTTGTCATGATATTGGTAAGACAAGAGAGCTTAGTCTTTTCCCGATAAATGACTATACTGACGAAGGTCAGTTCCTTGGCCACATCGTTATGGGATGTGAAATGGTAAGCGAAAAGGCCAGAACAATTGAAGGCTTCCCTGAGCTTCTCAAGCAGGAATTACAGCACTGCATTCTTGCCCATCACGGTGAGTTTGAATATGGCTCTCCCAAGAAACCAGCTATCATGGAAGCCGTAGCCCTTAATCTTGCAGACAACACAGATGCCAAGATGGAAACATTTACGGAACTTCTGTCAAATGTAACCGTTCCTGGCTGGCAGGGCTATAATAAGTTCTTCGAATCAAATATTTTCGAAACTAAGGTTGATTGAACAGGACGTTAATAATGTAATAAAAAAGCCGGGTTATTAGTATGCACAACTTGCACATATCTAATATCCCGGCTTTTTGGTTTATCCATATAAAATTATAATTTTGAAATAAATCTCTCGAATCTCTCCATTGCTGTTTTCAGATTCTCAAGAGAATATGCGTAGGAAATACGAATATATCCCTCACCACAGTCTCCAAATGCTGTTCCCGGAACAACTGCAAGCTTCTCTTCTGTGAGAAGACGGGTACAGAATTCATCACTGCTCATTCCAAACTTCTTAATACACGGGAATACGTAAAATGCTCCGTATGGCTCAAAGCATGGAAGTCCGATCTCCTTGAACTTATTAAGAAGATATCTCCTCCTGTGGTTATACTCTTCCCTCATCATCCTGACATCTTCATCACCGTTTTTGAGTGCCTCAACAGCAGCATACTGGCTGGTTGTAGGAGCGCACATGATTGCAAACTGGTGTATCTTGATCATCTGTTTCATGATAATCTCAGATCCACAGGCATATCCAAGTCTCCATCCTGTCATGGCATAAGCCTTGGAGAAACCATTTATGAGTATAGTTCTCTCCTTCATTCCTGGAAGCGAAACAATAGACACATGCTTACCCTTGTAGCTGAGTTCTCCGTATATTTCATCTGAAATCACGTACAGATCTTTTTCTATGACAACCTTGGCAATTGCCTCAAGGTCCTCTTTTTCCATAACCGCACCGGTTGGATTGTTAGGAAATGGCAGAACCAGTATCTTGGTCTTGTCTGTAACCTTATCAAGAACTTCCTGCGCTGTCAGTCTGAACTCATTTTCCTCTTTTAGCTCAATAATAACAGGTGTTGCATCAGCTAAAATAGCGCATGGCTCATAGGAAACATAACTTGGCTGAGGAATTAGAACCTCATCTCCCGGATCAAGCATAGCTCTCATAGCAAGGTCTATTGCTTCAGATCCTCCGACAGTTACAAAGACCTCTTTTATCGGGTCATATTCCACGCCTTGTGTTCTCTTAATATAATTGGATATTTCTACCCTAAGTTCCTTTAATCCGGAATTGGATGTATAGAAGGTACGGCCTTTCTCAAGGGAATAAATGCCCTCATCTCTTATGTGCCAGGGAGTATCAAAATCAGGCTCGCCGACACCAAGTGATATAGCCCCTTCAGTCTCCTGTACGATATCAAAAAACTTCCTGATTCCGGAAGGTTTAATATCTACAACTTTACTTCCTAATGGGTTTCTCATGGTGTGATAATCTCCCTTGTATCCTCGTACTTTTTAGTCAAAATAGTGCCGTGATCTTTATATTTCTTGAGAATAAAATGTGTCGCTGTACTAAGAACAGTATCAAGTGTTGCAAGCTTGTTATTAACAAAGCCGGCAACTTCCTGAAGTGACTTGCCTTCAAGGATTACCATAAGGTCAAAACCACCACTCATAAGGTATACACTTGTAACCTCAGGATACTTGTAAATACGCTCGGCAATATTGTCAAAGCCCTGTCCTCTTGTAGGAGTAACCTTAACTTCTATAAGGGCATTGACCTTTTCAAGACTTGTCTTGGACCAGTCAACCATAGTGTGGTAACCGCAGATAATCCCCTCTTCCTCAAGTGCCTTAAGTTCATTGGCTACGAGAAGTTCATCTGCCCCAAGCAAAACACTTAATTCATGAATATCAATTCTACTATTCTTCTCGATGATATTTAATATCTCTTCTCTTGTTCCCATTTTATTCTCCTCAACTTAATGACTTACAACCATTATTGTGCCTTACATTTGCTCCAAAGTAAACATGACATATTTAACATCATGATCTCTTTACCCCAGCACAGTTAAAATCTCATCCGCCTGAGGGGATTCCAAAAACCTTGTCTCATCAGAATTGATGATGACCTTGTCATTTCCCTCCACAAGCTCTCCAATCGCAACAGCCAAAATGCCCTTCTCTCTTAGATCTGCAACGAGCTTCTCCCCATTATCAGTTGCAAGTAAAAGCGCTCCACCTGATAAGAGATGATATGGATTAAGCCCAAAGAATTCGCATATCTCAACAGTTTCCTGTCTAAGAGGAATACATCTCATATCCACCTTAAGCCCGCATCCCGCTCGGGCGGCCATATCCCATAATCCAGCAAACACTCCGCCGTTTGACAGATCATGTGCTGCAGTAATTCCGGATTCAACAGCTATATCCATCTCTTTTCCTACAAAAAGAGCTTCTCTAAGGCTTATTGCATCATCTATAAAAGGTGCCGGATATCTGCCTGTAAGTTCCTGATATTTCTCAGCTGCAAGCATCGCAGTTCCTTCCATTGCAGCCCATTTGGTCATTACAAGCATCTGACCGGGCGCCGGCTTACTGTCAAAGAGCTCTGAAGACTTACTACTATCATCACAATATCCAACAGCCGAAACCGTTACAAGAGGCCTGTTAACTGCCGATGTAACCTCGGTATGCCCTCCGCTGTAGACAACCTTACAAAATTTTGCCGCCCTTATGGCATCAGCGACAATTTTCTTTATAACCTGTTCCTCTGCATCTATTGGTAAAAGAGCTGACACTTCCACATGGTCAGGTATAAGTCCCTGGGATACCAACCCATTAACCGCTTTTACCACACCATAAAAAGCAGCATCCTGAACATTTACAGTTACAGGAACAATTGTGGAAAAAGTCCTTTTCTTTTCAGAAAAAGCGCAGTCTGTCCCTACAGCTGCGCTTGTTGTATTCTTAAATTCTGTTCTAAGCTGCTTTAAAACAGATCTCTTTAAAGCATTCTCAGTAATCTTGCCTAATCTCATTCCGGCTCCTATATCATCCGTTAGTTGTTATAGACTCCATATCCTCAGCCACTGCCTGCTGCTGAATCTGGGCGTTTGCTGCATCAACTGCTGCCGCTGCTGCCTGAGCCGCCGCCTCAGCGTTCTCTGTTCCGGCTGCGTCTCTTGCGGCCTTGAGAGCTCCGGCTACCGCCTTGACTGTGCCAACATCTCTCGTAGCAATCGCTGTCTGGAGTTGTGCCATAGCTGTCTCATCGGCACCTGCTGTACCTACAGTGATAATCCTTGGAACCATCTTGTATGTACTACTGTTGATCACATCATTGCTGACTTCTGAACCATTCTCAGTAACAATCTTGCGAAGCTGAGCCTTATAACCAATGTGAGCTGACTGTGTTCCCACATAGCCGATTCCCTGAGAACCATCTGTCACATACTGATCCTCAGAGGCTGGCGTAGTCTCAAGTACCTCGCTCTTAAAAGTAACCTTCCTACTAGGATCCCTTGTCTCAACTCCATAAATTGTAAATGTAATATGCTTGTCTGAAGATGTGTACCCCTCTATATAAATAGGGTATTCAGTATTGTTAACAAATCTGAAGTTCTTGCCCCCGGACTCTGCAATAGCCGCATCAGCAGAAGGAGATACATAATTGACGATCATTGAATGATTATGCCTCTCTGTTACCTCAAGTTCCGCCAGTAATACAGCGTTATACAGAGTTGTTGAAACCTGGCAGATTCCTCCACCAATACTCTCAACTACTATTCCATTAAGATATGAGCCTGCAGGATAATATCCATTAGCTTCTGTAAACGGAGTGATAGTATCAAGTACATTAAATTCCTCACCCGGATACAGTGTTGTTCCATTGATCAGCGAGCATCCATTTGCCACATTGGCAGATCTCGATGATCCTGATGTCTTATAGCTTGTAGTGAATGTACCAAGAACATCTCTGACTTTGGACAGATCCTCAGCACTTCCAAGTGGAGCATCCTCTTTAATAGAAAGAGAAACAGCTCCATTATCGCCATTCCATCCGCTTGTTACAAAATTCTTGATTGCCGCAATAGACTGATCTACATCAACTACATAGCCTGTCTGTCCCTCAGTTACTGTAAATCCGTCAGCTGTCTTCTTAAGAGTATAGTTCACCTTGTCCTGATTAAAAGAACTGCATCTGTCACCAACTATCTCCTGAAGGTGTTCATCATTAAAACCATATTCTATATCGAATCTGTGGCCTTCCTTCTCAAGATCCTTGAGGGCTTTGTATCTCTGGATCACATTACCCTTGTGTCCAAGGCTATAAGCATCTTCTATTATCTGAGGATTCTTCCATGAAATGCCAAGATCCTCGCCGCTAACCTGAAGGCTGCGGCCCTCGCCGGCATCGAGAGTAATCTCTGCACCAGCCATCTTATCAAAATAGGAATGAACAGCCGCTGTTGCGTCTGATACTGTCATTCCTGAAACATCTATATCTCCGATATAAACGCCATTTGCAATTGTTCGTCCATCTGCTGCTTTTGTCCGAATACCAGGCAGAAGTAACAGCACACCAATGAAGAGAAGAACTCCTCCGAGAAATTTTTTCATAATGCCCCCTCTGAAAGATTGTGCTATTATAAATTATATGCAATATAGTTAGAATATTTACTCCTTAACTGAAAGGATATTATAGATGAAATTACCCTTTTTAGCAAGCTTCATAGTTCTTATCGTCCTCTTCAACATCTCCTCCCGCAAGGTTTCCAGGAAGGTCGAGCAACAGGAGGCTGACTTTTGGGAAAAAGAGCGCGCGGCCAACAGTGTACGTAAAAAAAGTTTAGAAAATCTTGAATACATACACATTCCAACTCAGCTCCTTCCGTTTGAAACATACGGTGAAAATGAAATCCTTCGCAAGGCAGAAGAAGAAATCCTAGCACTAAAGGATGAAAAGATCGTTAATTTTACAGGAATAACAAATACAGATCTCAAGCTTGAATATGGAGCCGCCAATATCACAGCTCTTACTCAGTATGACCTTAATTATACTGCTCTTGTTGTCGCTCTCCAGAAATGGGGACAGGAGTTATATAATCAGGGGCGTTTTGAAGATGCCTGCGCTGTTCTTGAATTTGCAGTCAAGACAAGGACAGATATCTCCGGAACCTACAGACTCCTGATTGATATGTACAAGACAAAACTTGGTCTTGTTGAAAGCGAAATATCTCATAAATTGCAGGCCCTTACTCCTATAGCCAATGAACTTAATTCTCTTAGCCGTAATCAGATCACCAAAATGATTGATGAAGCTCTTGAAACCATGAATGTCGAAGCCTGAAATCTCATTAAAATAGAGCAATTCACTGAATAGCCAACAATAAAAAGGTTTACACTATCTCATCCGATAATGTAAACCTTTTCTACTAGATTCTGATCAAAGAGACTTGGTGAATCTGTCAAAAGCAGCCTGTCCCTCAGGTGTTCTCTTATAAACACCTGCATCTTCCAGAACATGCATGAATACTTCTCCAATCTCGTTCTGAACAATCTCATCAATATTGCTCTCATTGATCACATCATATTTCTTACTAAACTCATCTACCCAGTCTGCATGCTTCTCAAGAACCTCGTCAGATCTAAGATCTGCGCCTGCAAGCATAGCTTTTTTGAGCTGTGCCATCTCTGATTTGAGTCTGGCAGGAAGAACAGCAAGCCCCATTACTTCTATAAGTCCGATGTTCTCCTTCTTGATATGATGAAGCTGGGCATGAGGATGATATACTCCAAGAGGATGTTCCTCAGTTGTAATGTTATTCCTCAGAACCAGGTCAAGCTCATACTTATCTCCACGCTTTCTGGCAATAGGTGTAATTGTGTTGTGAGGAGTTCCATCAGTCTCAGCAAACACAAATGCAGCCTCGTCAGTATAGCCTCTCCACTTATTAAGGATCACGTCAGCAAGTTCAATGATCCTATCCGTATCAGTACCTGAAAGTCTGATAACCGACATAGGCCATTTAACAATTCCACTCTCTATATCCTCAAAGCCCTTGACTGTGAATGTTCTCTCTACTGGAGCCTTAGCCATTGCAAAGGTGTAATGACCGCCCTGGAAATGGTCATGGCTTAAGATAGAACCTCCAACTATCGGAAGATCTGCATTGGATCCAACAAAATAGTGAGGAAATGCCTTAACAAAATCAAATAGCTTACAGAAGGTATTGTGCTCAATCTTCATAGGAATGTGCTGTGAATTGAATACAATACAGTGCTCATTATAGTAAACATATGGAGAATACTGAAATCCCCATTTGGAATTCTGGATAGTTACCGGAATAATCCTGTGATTCTCTCTGGCAGGATGATCTAATCTTCCTGAATAACCTTCATTCTCCCAGCACAGCTGGCACTTAGGATATCCACTCTGCTTGGCATTTCTGGCAGCTGCGATAGCCTTAGGATCCTTCTCAGGCTTGGAAAGATTAATAGTAATGTCAAGATCACCATATTCTGTTGGTGCTATCCACTTCATATCCTTGGCAATACGATATCTGCGTATATAATCACTGTTCTTGGAAAGATTATAGTAGTAATAGGTTGCAGCCTCAGGGCTCTCTTTATACTTCTCATTAAATTTCCTGATAACAGCGCTTGGTCTTTCTACAAAGTGTCCCATCAGTCTGGTATCAAAGAGATCTCTGTAAACTACACTGTCATTCTCGATCAGCCCATTTGCAGCGGCATAATCATCAAGCTCTCCGAGAACCTTCTCTAGATAATTTCCAAGTTCTGCTTCATCTCCCGGAACCTCAGCGACAAGCTTCTCAATATCTGTTATCTCTGCCTCTACGCTATCGAGTCCCAGCTCAATCAAAAGAGAATTAACTGTATAAATTATATCCTCTTTCTCTATAAGTCCTGTTGCAAGTCCATATGCTACAAGTTTCTTAATTTCTACATTTATATCTGTCATAGCCATTTCACTCCTAAATCCTGATCAGATTTCCTGTGGGCCGCCACCGATTTCTACAGTATAGAAGGTTGCTTCATAACCAATCTTCTTGAGATAGTTCTCTCCAACAATTCTCTTAAAGTCTTCAACAGCTTCATCCTTGACTATAGAAACTGTGCATCCACCGAATCCGCCGCCTGTCATTCTGGAGCCGATAACTCCCGGAATCTTCCAGGCTTCCTCAGCAAGTGTATCAAGCTCAACACCTGTTACATCATAATCATCACGAAGAGATTCATGTGACTGTCTCATAAGCTCACCAAAGTGCTTGATATCTCCTGCCTTAAGTGCCTTAACAGCTTCAATTGTACGCTGGTTCTCATAAACAGCGTGCTTAGCTTTCTTCTGCATATCAGGATCTGTGAGGACATCCTTATGAGCCTCAAACTCTTCTATTGAAAGATCTCCAAGTCCCTTTATATCTACAGTTTTCTGAAGAATTGCAAGAGCTTCTTCGCACATGCTGCGTCTTGCATTGTACTGTGAATCAGTAAGCTTGTGCTTCTTATTAGTATTAGCTATTACAATCTTGGCTCCATCAAGCTTGATAGGAGCATATTCATATGACAAATCTGCTGTATCAAGGAAAATAGCGTTATTCTCTTTACCCATAGCTGATGCGAACTGATCCATGATTCCGCAGTTACAGCCGTTGTAGTTGTTCTCTGAATATTGGCCGATAAGAGCTATATCCTGATTAGTTACATCAAATCCATAAAGGTCTCTTAATATAAATCCTGTAAGAACCTCAAGAGAAGCTGATGATGAAAGGCCTGATCCATTAGGAATGTTTCCATTGATAACCATATCAAAGCCCTTATCAAGCTTCATTCCACGTCCTGCAAATGCCCATATAACGCCAATCGGATAATTAGTCCATCCTGCCTGATCGTTTATAGTATCTATATCATCAAGATTTACTCCGTATACACCAAACCTGTCCTGATTGACAGAATAGAACTGAACTACGCGGTCATCTCTTTTAGCAACAGCTGCATAAGTCCCAATTGTAAGCGCACATGGAAAAACATGTCCTCCGTTATAGTCGGTATGTTCACCTATAAGGTTAACTCTTCCTGGTGCAAAGTATGTCTTGATGCCTTCTCTTTTTCCAAAAACCTTCTCGAAGTTCTCAAGAACTGACTGCTTCATGTTCTGATCGATCATAAAACCCTCCTGAATTTTTACTTTATGTTTTTTCTTATAAATATATTATCCGTTTATTTACTCTCTCAGAGCAATTATTCTGCTTATACTATATATTTAAGATGCAAATATTAAAATACCACTTTGTTCATATTACCTGTCAAAATGTTAACTGTTAATAATTAGTTAAAAAATCCCGGGTATAGTCAAAAGCCATATACCCGGGTCATTTTGTTCATATGTAATTATAAGTTTGAAAAACAGATGAATTACTGCTTAGCAGCCTGAAGAAGCTTATCCTTGAGCTGATTCTCGATCTGTGAAAGCTCAGCTTCTGCCTCACGACGCTTAGCCTTACCTTCTGTCTGGATCTTGAGAACCTCATCCAGAGTTGTGATAAGAGATTCATTTGTATGCTTGAGGGTCTCGATATCAACGATTCCTCTCTCTGCCTCTTTAGCGCTCTCGATAGTTGCAACCTTGAGTGCATCTGCATTTGCCTTGAGTAATTTATTAGTCATATCGTTAACTTCTCTCTCTGCCTGAGCAGCCTGTGTTGAATGCTCGATACCGATAGCAATAACCATCTGGTTCTTCCAAAGAGGAATAGTATTAACGATAGTTGACTGAATCTTCTCAGCCATTACTGTGTCTGAGCTCTGTACCATACGGATCTGTGGACCTGTCTGCATAGCAATAGTTCTTGTAAGCTCGAGGTCATAGATCTTTTTCTCAAATCTGTCGCACTTGTTTGCGAAATCCTTAGCCTTCTCAGCATCCTCAGGAAGTCCTGATTCCTCAGCCTTCTTCTGAAGTTCTACAAGTGTAGTACTACGCTCCTGTTCAAGTCTCTTCTTACCTGCAAGGATATACATTGTAAGTTCCTTGTAGTAGTTGAGGTTGAGGTCATACATTCTGTCGAGAAGTTCTACGTCCTTCATCAGTGTTACCTGATGTCTCTCAAGCTCATTAGAAATAGTCTCAACATTTGTCTCAACCTTGTTGTACTTGGCCTTCATGCCCTCAATCTTGTTGGCACCTCTCTTGAAGAGAGCCTTAAGTCCCTTCTCATCCTCAGCGATGTCAAAGCTCTTGAGCTGTGTAACGAGATCAGTGATCATATCACCAACCTGTCCCATATCCTTGGTACGTACATTATCTATAGCTTTCTCAGAGAAATCTGCAAGCTTCTTCTGTGTACCAACACCATAGTTCATGATACCTGTTGTGTTGCTGATATCGATCTGCTTGCTGAAATCATCAACCTGCTTAAGTTCCTCAGCTGATAACTGCGCTTCCATTGCAAGATTGCCGTTATCCTTGGCTTTCTCAGGCTCTGCCTGAACCGCTTCCTGCGCAGGTGCCTCAGCTGTAGCTGCCTCTGCCCCAAAAGATAGTGAAGGTGCAGCTGGTGCTGCATCAAAGTTTAACTCATCTCCCATTATAAAAATCCTCCTAAAAACTTAATTTATTTATCAAACTCAAGAACTGCTCCCTGCTGTGCCTGAGCCATCATTCCTCCTGCAGCTGAAACCTGCATTCCGTCATCTGTCAGTCCATCCTGTGCCATCATTGTCTTCATGACTGAAATATCTGATGAGATATCCCAGGCCATATCCTGGAAAAGGCTGTCAAGAAGCTTCTCAAAAGCTTCATTGATCGTATCCATAACTTCATCAATCTCTTTTTTGGTCTGCTGAACATTCTCTCCCTGAACCGCCTGCTTATCAAGTTCCACATAAGCAGCAAGAAGTTTCTTGGTTGTAGGCAGATAGTAGTTCATCAGTTTATGAAGATCATCTGCTGTATCAGGCTCTTTTTTAACCTGCTCAAAAATCTTGTTCATAAGGCTCTCGAGTTTATAGAGCTTATTAGACATTTCCTCTGTGTCAGGGATAACATCATTTATCTGTCTGACAAAAACAATATACTCTCTTCCTTCATCCAAAATGCTCTGAACCTTGTCAGGCGCCTTGGCAGGAGTAGCAGACCTTGTGAGTTCCTCAACCTGAGCATCTCTTTCCTCTCTAGCCATTCTGTCGCGCTCTGCTCCAAGATAGAGCTGATATGCAGCATCTGTTATCATAAAAGTAGAGTTCGTAGCGTCAAATTTGCCTCTTGGAAGATAATCCATAGCAACCATATCCTTGAGATTCTTGTACACTTTCTCATCAGATTCAAGAGCCGCAGCAGCAAGATCACTTACCTTAAAATATTCTGCATCCTTGAGAATATTACCATATTTGTGCATTGCCTTCGCCAGTTTGAATTTCTTAAGACCTCTGAATCCCCATAAACCTGTTGCAATCGTAATTGCAAGCATCGTTATTATCAAAGGCATCAGATGAGAAAAAAGACATCCAAAAAACGCCCAGAAAAAGCAAAAAGAAAGTGATGTTCCAATTATTCCCTCGACCAGTCCGTTATATTTGCTGATCCTCTTGGCCAAAAATGGAAATGTGTGAACAGCATTAGCGCCATTGTTACGGACTATATGTACCGTTCTGTCCTGATTGATACCACTGGCATAAGTCGTCTTGCGCTCAATACTGACTGACTTGACTGTTCTACTGATCTCTCCGGCCAGCTTACTGTAATCATTGGTATCTATAGCCTTAGTCACACTCTTTAATATATCGTTACCCGCATTTAAAAGTTCCTGCGTATTCTTATCCACAATCTGCCTCCCGGATTTCATAACAATCCGATTTCTGCTACTCTAAATTACAAAACATGCAAGTCCATTTTACAGTAAGTCTACCTAAAATACAATTTTAATGAGGGATTTGTTTCATTTTTTCTAATTAGTTTCCTTGCCTATACATTAGTTAAATTGTTAATATGAAAATATAATATGAATTTATCTGGATTACATTAAGAAACGGAAAAAGATATATGGAAAAAGCCTACAAACTCCTCTTTAATACAGAGGAATCAGATGATCTGTATGTTTACTGCTGCGGTCTGTCCCAGACAGAACCCGGACACAGCTTTGGCCCGGCTCTTAAACCTCATTATATGATTCACTATATTCTCAGCGGTAAAGGCTCATTTACTATTGGAGGCCAAAAATATCCGCTTACAGAAAAATATGGTTTCCTTATTGTACCTGATGAGCTGGCCTACTATGTTGCTGATGAAAAAGATCCCTGGACCTATGTATGGATTGGCTTTGGCGGAAATCGTGCCAAAGAAATAGTCTCTCAGCTTGGCCTTTCTCTTCAGCAGCCTATATTTATGAGTGATAAATCCAAGGACATTTACGGTCTTGTCAAAGATATGATGGATCACAATACCTTCAGTGTAGAGGATTCACTTCGCAGAAATGGACTTTTATCTCTCTTTTTGTCTGTTATTGCGTCAGGACTCTCTGTCACTCCCAGAAGTGATTCCAGCAGCGATAACAACTACGTTCACAAGGCTCAGGCCTTTGTACGCAGCAACTACTATAATCCGATCAAGGTTACTGATATTGCTGATTATGTCTGTATCAACAGAAGCTATCTCTATACCTTGTTTCAGGAAAACCTTGGTATATCACCTCAACAATACCTTTCAAGCTATCGAATTGCCAAGGCTTCAGAGCTATTGCAGTTAACGGATCTTCCAATTGAATCCATATCTATATCCTGCGGCTATTCAGACCCTCTTGTTTTCTCCAAGGCCTTCAAACAGGAAAAAGGTATGTCCCCCTCCAAGTTCCGTAAGAACCTTCCTAAGAGTGGAAATACCGCAGGCGCTGAACATTTAAAGCAGGTGGAAAAGCTTATAGAAAAGCATCATCTTGATTCAAATGATCCTAACTAAAATTATGACAAAAAAGTCTAAAAGGGATTGCCGCATTTTATTGCTGACAATCCCTTTTTTCATTTCTTGTTCCTATTCATATTACATGATATACATTTATATCACATGATATACGAATTGCATCATGAGAAAAATCATTTTACTTCCACATTCAGCTTATCAAGATGCCATACTTCATCAACATATTCCTGAATTGTACGGTCTGATGAGAACTTGCCACAGCAAGCTGTGTTCATCAGCGCCATCTTAGCCCAGCGCTTCTTATCAGCATACGCATCTGATATCTTCTTCTGAGCTTCCAGATAAGATTCGAAATCCTTGAGGATGAAGTACTGATCTGCCCTGTTGCCGCCAACCTTGTTAAGGAGACAGTTATAAAGAGGTCTGAACAGTTCTTTATCCTTGGAGAAAGTGCCATCTACAAGCATATCGAGAGCCTTCTTAACATTAGGATCGCTGTTATAAATATCCATTGGATTGTAATTTCCGTTTCTCTCGTACTCCATTACTTCCTGTGATGACAAACCAAAGATAAACGCATTCTCTTCGCCAACTTCATTGACGATTTCAACGTTAGCACCATCCATTGTTCCGATAGTTACAGCGCCGTTTAGCATCATCTTCATATTACCTGTTCCGGATGCCTCTTTACTTGCTGTAGATATCTGCTCGGAAACGTCAGCTGCCGCAAATATAAGCTCAGCATTAGATACTCTGTAATCCTCTATGAAGACTACCTTGATCTTGCCCTTGATATCAGGGTCATTGTTGATAACCTCAGCAACAGAGTTGATGAGCTTGATCGTCAGCTTAGCTGTGAGGTATCCTGCTGCCGCCTTGGCACCAAAAATATAAGTCTTAGGATAGAAGTCCTTGTTTGGATGGGACTTGATATCGTGATACTTGTACATTACTGTCAGGATGTTAAGGAGCTGTCTCTTATACTCATGAAGTCTCTTGACCTGAACATCAAATATAGACTTAGGATCAACTTTAACTCCGTTATGCTCCAGAATATACTCAGCAAGTCTCTGCTTGTTCTTGTACTTGATCTCCATGAACTCAGCCTGTGCTTTCTTGTCATTAACGAAGTCTTTGAGCTTGTCCATCTGTGAGAGGTCAGTAATCCAGTCATCACCAATCTTCTCTGTAACCCAGTCAGCAAGGAGCGGATTTGCATGCATAAGGAATCTTCTCTGAGTGATACCATTGGTCTTATTATTGAACTTCTCAGGCATCATCTCGTAGAAGTCTTTAAGCTCTCTCTGCTTGAGGATCTCTGTATGAAGCTTAGCAACACCGTTAACGGAATGACCACCAACAATAGCAAGGTGTGCCATCTTAACCTGGTTGTCATACAGGATTGCCATGCTGCGGATCTTGGCCTGCACATCAATTCCTGCAGAACCAGAGTAAGTACGCATAATTTGATCAACAAATCTTCTATTAATTTCATCAACAATCTGATAAATTCTAGGAAGAAGTCTCTGGAAAAGATCTACCGGCCACTTCTCAAGAGCCTCTGACATGATAGTGTGGTTAGTATAACAACATGTCTTGGTTGTTACATCCCAGGCATCATCCCATGACAGATAGTAATCATCCATGAGAATTCTCATAAGCTCAGCAACTGCAACTGTCGGGTGCGTATCATTGAGCTGGAATACAGTCTTCTCGTAGAGTTTTCTTATATCGTCATGGTTTCTCAAATACCTCTGAACAGCAGTCTGAACAGAAGCTGAAATAAAGAAATACTGCTGTTTGAGTCGCAGCTCTTTACCAGCAATGTGATTATCATTAGGATAAAGAACTTCACAGAGCTGGCTTGCGAGGTTCTCCTGCTCTACCGCCTTCTGATAATCTCCCTTGTCAAAAGAATCAAGCTGGAAGCACTGTATCGGCTCGGCATCCCAGATTCTGAGTGTATCTACAACTCCGTTACCATATCCTATTACAGGCAGATCATAAGGAACAGCTCTAACAACCTGATAGCCTTCCTGTCTGAAGATTGTTCTGCCATATTCATCTGTAAACATATTTACGTAGCCGCCAAATTTAACCTCTTTGGCAAGCTCACTTCTTCTAAGTTCGAAGGGGTTACCATTTTCAAGCCATGTATCAGGAACTTCTACCTGATAACCATCCTTGATCTGCTGACGGAACATTCCATATTTGTATCTGATTCCGCAGCCATAAGCCATATATCCGAGAGTGGCAAGTGAATCAAGAAAGCACGCCGCTAATCTTCCAAGACCACCATTTCCAAGAGCCGGATCCGGTTCCTGATCTTCGACAAGGTTAACATCAAGTCCCAGTTCATCAAGTGCCTCTTTTACCGGCTTATAAGCCTGAAGGTTGATGAGGTTGTTACCGAATGCTCTACCCATGAGGAATTCCATAGACATATAGTAAACAATCTTGGGGTCCTGCTCTGCTGCAGCCTTCTGTGTTGTCATCCAGTGATCTACTATTGCATCTTTTATCGCGTATGCTGCTGCCTGGTAGATTTCCTGAGGAGTTGCCTCTTCCATCGTTTTCCTGTAAAGGGTCTTAACGTTGTAAAGGACACTTCTCTTGAATAGGTCTTTGTCAAAAGATAACGGTTTTTTCTTCATAAAGCCTCCTCCTAATGCATGCCTTTTCCATATATTATAGCAGATGCTCCCATTTTATGCCGCCTTTCAGACGATTACATAAAAAAGAACAAGACTGTACAAATACATTTTACCGCAAATTCGTACAGTCTTTTATTAAATATCCATAAACACAGCTTGCTCTTAGCAGCAATCAATCCTTTTTAAGAGGCACCCATATGTACACTGACATTTCATCTGAGCCCTCTTCTGGAGGAAGATATACTTCAATGTCATATTCTCCCAGCAGTGAATACCCCTTTAATGCAGGCAGCCACTCTGACCAAATCTTAGTGTTTGTTTCCTGGTAACTTGTTTCAGAATTAAATGGTCTCTTTACTCCAACAATAGTAAACGGTGCTTTTTCAACTATACGATAATCCAACATGGTTCCACCCTCCATCGTGATTCTAATATGTAACGGAGCAAAAGAACGAAGTGCAGCTCCAGGCTCTCGTGCCTGAGACGGCGTAATTCCATGGAACTTTTGAAAAGCTTTTGCTCTATGAAGTCTATTGATTCCTGGAATCCTTCTATCCAACCCTGCATCTAACTTGCTCCTTTCTCTTGCTATATCTCATTATAGCATCCATATTATTATCCCCCCCGACATTTCGTGCGCTCTTTGGCAGGTAATATTTTATTTCACTAATCTGATTGCATTAACGAATATACATTTCAAAATTGACTAGTTTTTATACTTTTTTTAGAGTTTCTTTCTTGGCATTTTATTGGGCAGGTTTACAATACGTACTTGTCAGCGCCGTGGGGGCGCGATAGTTATTGGTAAAAAGTGTGTTATTAAATGTTTTCTTATTTTCTTATTCAAGGAGGAATAATCCAATGTACAAGAAGGTTCTCGCAACAATCACATCAACACTTATGGTAATCACAATGGCAATGGCTCCAGCTACAACTGCTTTTGCTACAGACGGATTTGTTCCAGATCCAAACGCATTAATTACTACAACAACATACGGCGATACAACTGATGCTACAGATAATAGCACTGCTATTTCAGCTGGTACAGATCAGGTAATTCTTGTAGAAGGAGATGTTGATGCAACTGGTCAGAACAGTACTGGTGTGCAAGCTACAGATAACGCAATTGTATATGTAAAGGGCGATGTTGATGGTACTGCTAACGATGTTGTTACCGATGGAGATGCAACAGTTGTTATCGGCGGAAATATTGTTGATAAAACAAGCGTTGATGTCAAGATTACCCCTGATAATGACGATCATAAGGGTGACGTTGCTGTAATGGGAACTGTAACCAATGATAACGGTGCAGCTATTCAGATAGATACAGGAAACAATAATTACAGCAGTTTAGATGATATATTAGATGATATTCCAGACATTTCCGTATATAAAGTTGATGGACAGATTGTATCTTCATCAGGAGATAGTGCAAGTGAAGCACTTAATGAAGCGGTAATGAATGCCATAAACTACTTCGTATTATCCGATTTTGCTGGATATAGCCTAGACTTCCAGAATGATGGACATGATCATTCAAAGAGCTTTAAAGGTGTTGGTGAGGCTCCGACAGTTAGACTTAATGATACCTTCTATTTGTATACCAGCTATACTGAAGGCCAGACAATTGATGCTGGTGAGAATGTAGCACTCGTACGTGATAGCGGAAATGGTAGTTATGAATTTAGAGTAATTACTCCTGGTGGTGGAATCTTACTCAGAAAGACATTCCATATTGTTCCTACATCATACGATAACGAAGGAAATGTTGAAACATACAAGGTTGTAGTTCCTGAGAACACAAGCTCAATCGTAACTGATGCTTCATCAGAAAGCACAGTAGTTAATACTGGATACTTTGCAATTGTTGATACTCGTTCTGCTGCAGATGCACCAGCAGCCATTGCAGCTATTAGCGGTGACAAGCCAGCACACACTGTTTCACTTACAATGTCAACAATGACTCCTAGCCAGTATCAGGCAGCCGTTGTTAATCACGTTGGAAATACTCCTGCTGGCGGTGCATTCAATATCGAAACAGATACAATTTCATGTTTTGATAGAACTATGATAAGTGCAATCGCATCTCGTCCTGATATCGATGTAAACGTAGTATTTACATATCAGGGCAAAAAAATGAAAGTTACTATTCCAGCAGGCTACGATGTTAATAAACTTCTTGATGAGAATGGATACTGTGGATTCTTAAGGCTTATGTCAATCCTTGGCGGAACAACACTTTAATTTGATATATCTATAAACCTATATTTTTAAACAACGGCTTCGGCGAATCATTTCTCGCCGAAGCCGCTTTGTATATTACTCTCCAGATTTTCTCTGCATCTTTCCACCAGACTATCAAAAGGATGCTGATCCACTACTGTCTTGAAGCTACACCTGTACTGCATTCGTCTAATCATACTCATCCCCCTTTTTTAGCTGTGCTTTGTATTCCTATACAATACTATATAATTATTCATCACCTATATAAAGCTATATAATCCGCAAAAAAGAGTGAAATATCTTTTTACAGATACTTCACTCTTCCATAAATACTATTTACTTAGTGCTCATCAAACCTTCTCTACACCAATTGTAACTTTCTCGCCGTTGATATCCCACTCTTTAGCATTAGCTACATCAGAGCCGTATACAATCTCGTTAGCAAGAACCTTGGTTGAGATGCTGTCAGCATGTGCCTTAACGATCTCAGCAAGCTTGTCATTACCATTAAGAGATACCTTAATGTGATCCATAACTTCGAAGCCGGAATCCTTACGCATTGTCTGAACCTTACTGATAACCTCAAGGACAAAGCCTTCTTTTACCAGTTCGTCTGAAAGGTTAGTATCAAGAACTACTGTGATTCCCCAGTTCTCCTGTGATACGAAACCTTCCTTCTGAGCCATCTCAATAAGAAGATCTTCCTTAACAAGCTCTACATCTACATCATTTACATTGAACTTGATTGAACCGTTTGTATTAAGCTCATCCATTGTAGCGTTTCCATCAAGAGTCTCAAGGTAAGCCTTGATAGCTCCGATGTTCTTGCCATACTTAGGTCCAAGAGTCTTGAGCTGTGGCTTGAAGGTGTAGCTTGTAAAGTCACGAACATCATCTGTGAATGCTACATTCTTGACATTAAGCTCTTCTCTGATGATATCAGTGTAGAACTCACCTACAGTCTGCTCTGCCTTGACATACATCTGTCCGATAGGCTGACGGTTCTTGATGTTAGCTGCATTTCTTGCTGCACGTCCAAGAACGACGATATCCAGAACTTCCTCCATGTCTTTTTCCAGAGCTGCATCGATCATGCTCTCATCAACTTCAGGGAAGTCGCACAGATGGATACTCTCAGGCGCATCCTTGAAGCTGTTGCGTACCAGGTTCTGGTAAATCTCCTCTGTCATGAAAGGAACCATAGGTGCTGCTGCCTTGGCCACAGTAACAAGTGCTGTGTAGAGTGTCATGTAAGCAGAGATCTTGTCCTGCTCCATACCCTTTGCCCAGAATCGCTCACGGGATCTTCTTACATACCAGTTGGACATCTCATCAACGAAGTTGTCCAGTGCCTTGCCGGCCTCAGGGATCCTGTAGTTTCCAAGGTTCTCGTCAACTGCCTTCACGCAGCTGTTAAGCTTGGAGAGAAGCCACTTGTCCATAACTGTCAGCTTATCTGTTTCCAGCTTGTAGTTAGCGGCGTCAAATCCGTCAATGTTTGCATAAAGTGTAAAGAATGCATAGGTGTTCCAAAGTGTTCCCAGGAACTTGCGCTGTCCCTCCATAACTGCGTCGCCGGAGAAACGGCTGGGAAGCCATGGTGCCGAGTTGGTGTAGAAGTACCATCTGATGGCGTCTGCACCGTACTTCTCAAGAGCCTCGAAAGGATCAACGGCATTGCCCTTACTCTTACTCATCTTCTGTCCGTTCTCATCCTGAACAAGTCCCAGAACGATTACATTCTTGAAAGCGGGCTTGTTGAAAAGAAGTGTTGCCTCTGCATGGAGTGAGTAGAACCATCCTCTTGTCTGATCCACGGCCTCTGAGATGAACTCTGCAGGGAACTGCTTCTCGAAGAGCTCCTTGTTCTCAAATGGATAGTGGAGCTG
>JAEEGL013315627.1_pt1 | contig 28397 bp, 22 predicted proteins | sample 9134231 | NCBI WGS metagenome assembly JAEEGL01 (sample SAMN16246548, study PRJNA631951) | gut metagenome | biome: gut microbiome; feature: rumen; material: fiber-attached | host: Bos | place: Iran: Karaj | collected 2018-10
AAAGCGGGCGGACACGGAATCGAAACGTTCGAAGAGGGACTCCAGAATTCCTGCAACCCCGTTTTCATGGAGCTTGCCGAAAGAGTCGGAAACGAGAGATTTTATAAATATTTTGAAAGCTACGGCTTTATGAATAAGACCGGAATTGACCTCGCGGGCGAGGTGGGAAGCCTTTTCCACCCGTTTAACGAGTTCAACCAGACCGAGCTTGCGGTTTATTCCTTCGGACAGACCTTCAAAATCACTCCTCTGCAGGAAATATGCGGAGTTTCCGCTGTCGCAAACGGCGGTAACCTGCTTAAACCGCATGTCGTAAAGGCGCTCGTCGACGACGAGGGCAACGTGGTAAAAAGCTTTGACACGCAGGTTGTAAGAAAAGTCAATTCCGAAAAAACGTCAAAGACGATTATGAAGTACCTCATGGACGGAATAAACGTCGGCTCCACGAAGAACGCCTACGTCAAAGGATATAAAATAGCCGCAAAAACGGGTACTTCACAAAAGAGAGACATTAAGGACAGAAACCTTTACATAGGCTCGTGCGTGGCGTTTGCGCCTGCCGACGACCCGCAGATAGCGATTATCGTGGGCATTGACGAGCCCGCCGGCGGAGATTATTACGGAGGCGTTATCGCGGCTCCCGTGGTATCCGCGGTTCTCACGGAAGTACTTCCGTATCTTAATATAGAGCCGTCGTATAACGAGGGCGAAGCGGCAACGGTTGAAGAAGCGGTGCCCGATTTCAGAGGATATTCCGTTTCGGCTGCAAAGGAACTTGCTTCCAACACGGGATTCGGAACAAAGGTAATAGGAAACGGCGAGACCGTAACGGAACAGCTTCCGAGATACGGCGGTAAAATACCGAGCGGAGGACTCGTAATTCTCTATACCGGAAACGAAGTGCCGAAAGAAAACGTGTACGTACCGAACGTAATCAATTATTCGCCGTCTCAGGCAAATAAAACGATTATAAACGCGGGACTCAATATTAAAATGCAGGGCGCATACAGAGAAGAGCTTTCGGGGTCGGTTGCGGTAAAGCAGTCGCCCGAAGCGGGAGAACTCGTAAAGCCGGGAACGGTAGTGGAAGTCGATTTCAGACACATGGATACGTATGATTGATAAAAACAAGGCAAATAATATTCAGGAGACGATGTAATGAATACGCAGATAATACAGTTTGTTATCTCGATTGCCGTATGCTTTGTCGCGACGGCAATAATATCAAAAAAGTTTATTCCCGTGCTGAAAAGCATAAAAATGGGGCAGAAAATACTCGATATAGGCCCGAGATGGCATAAATCGAAGGAAGGCACGCCAACAATGGGCGGAATCTTCTTTATCGTACCGATAATTGTTACGGGAATAATTTTTGCGATAATAAACAAAGATTATATCATGTTCATACACTTGGCATTTTTGCTGATTAATGGTATAATAGGATTTGCGGACGATTACGTTAAATTTTTCAAAAAGCAGAACGCGGGACTGACTCCCGGTCAGAAACTGATCGCACAGTTCGCTTCGGCGCTTGCATACATAGTCGCGCTTTATCTTACGGGAAATATAGACAGCTCGATTAAAATCCCGTTTTCATCATTGAATATTGAGATAAACGTAATTCTTTACTGCGTGCTTGCGGTTGTCGGCGTGGTGTTTACGGTAAACAGCGTAAACCTTACCGACGGAATAGACGGTCTTGCGTCAAGCATTACGGCGGTAGGCATGATGTTTCTTGCGGTACTGTCGCTTAAAAGCGCAAACAGCGCGGGAATTGTCGTTTCGGGTACGGTAATCGGCGGAACGCTCGGATTCCTTGTTTATAATTTTCATCCCGCAAAGGTATTTATGGGGGATACGGGCTCGCTGTTCCTGGGAGCAGCGGTAAGCTCGATGGCGTTTATTCTCGATTGTCCGCTGATACTCGTATTTGTGGGCTTTATGTATTACGTCGAATCGTTTTCGGTTATGATACAGGTGTTCAGCTATAAACTTACGGGAAAAAGGGTGTTCAAAATGACGCCCATACATCATCATTTCGAAATGAGCGGCTGGTCGGAAGTCAAAATCGTCGCGGTATTTTCGTTTATAACCGCAATTCTTTCGCTTGCGGGATGCATAGGATTCATTTCACATATATAATCGTCGAAAAGGGGCAGCGTTTTGGAAAACTCCGAATACAAAAATGTTGAAAACTCAAATGAAAACATACGCAAGAGAAACGTAAGTCCGAGAAGAAGGATGGTCGTTGAACTTGTCGGCGGAGCGGACAGACCGCTTCTTATTACCATAATTCTCTTGCTGTGTCTCGGAACGGTAATGGTGTTCAGCGCAAGCTATCCTTATGCCAACGCGACTTTCAACGGCGACAGTTATCATTTCGTAAAGCGGCAGCTGCTGTTCGTTGCCGCGGGGCTTGTCGTTATGGTTTTCTGCATGAACGCGCCGATTTTCAATTATCATTCGTTAAGAAAACTTTCAAAACCGATACTTATCGCTTCAATATTGTTGCTTGCGGGCGTGCTTGTACTCGGAAAAGAACTTAACGGTGCAAGACGCTGGTACGCGTTGGGCCCGATAACTCTTCAACCGTCGGAAATCGTAAAATTCGCATTGGTATTGTTTTTTGCGGATTACGGCGAAAAATATGCAAATAAAATACGCTTGACGGGTGAATATAAAGCTGTTCTTACGTCAGTACTGCCGTTTGCCGCAATAACAGGCGCTGCGGCGGGAATGTTTATGGTATTTGACAACAGAATTGTCGGCGCCGTTTTTGCGTTTCTTATATTGTGCATGGCACTGGTAAGCATAAAAATAACGAATATGAAAAATACGGCTCCCGCATTTTATTACGGAATACTGCCGTACGGAATAGTGCTCGGAATAGTAGCCGTGCTTATGATAATGCAGCCTCATATTTCCGGACTTATAATAATGTGCGGTATTACGTTTATAATGATGCTGATTTCGGGAACGAACCTGAAATATCTCGGCGCGGGAATACTCGGCGGCGGCGGACTTATGTATCTGATTGCAAAAACGATGGGACACTCTTCAAGCAGACTTCAGGTGTGGGAAGATCCGTTCAGCTATCTTCTGGAAGGAGGCTGGCAGCCCGCGCAATCGCTGTACGCGATAGGTTCCGGCGGATTCTGGGGCGTCGGATTCGGAAACAGCAGACAGAAACACCTCTATCTTCCCGAGCCGCAGAATGACTATATTTTCTCGATATGGTGCGAGGAAATGGGCTTTGTCGGAGCGGTAATAGTAATATGCATATTTATGTTTTTCATATACAGAGGCTTGAAAATAGGAATAAACGCACCCAATAAATTTTCTTCAATGCTTGTTATAGGAATAATATCGCACGTCGGACTTCAGATGCTTTTAAATATCGCGGTTGTAACGAATTCACTGCCCAGCACGGGAATTTCGCTTCCGTTTTTCAGCTACGGAGGAACGTCAATACTGATACTTCTTGCGGAAATGGGGATCGTGCTGTCGGTCTCGAAATATTCGTCTCTCGAAAACACGCGATAGACGGCTTTGAACAGGAAAAGATAATTTTGATATAAAATCGAGGTTGATTATGAGGGTACTTGTAAGCGGAGGAGGAACCGCGGGACATATAAATCCCGCGCTTTCGATAGCTGATAAAATAAAGGCGGAATATAAGGACGCCGTAATTGAATACGTCGGAACTCCGAACGGAATGGAAAATTCACTCGCGGCAAAAGCGGGATATAAAATCCATCACGTCAAAGTCAGGGGCTTTAAGAGAAAACTGACGATAAAAAACGTTGACGCGGCGGTAAAAGCCGTAACTTCGGTCATAAAAGCAAAGAAAATCATAAAGGACTTCAAACCCGATATCGTGATAGGAACGGGCGGATACGTAAGCTGGCCGGTAGTAAAAGCCGCGTCCAAAATGCATATAAAAACGGCAATTCACGAGCAAAACGCGGTGCCCGGAGTTACGACGAAAATGCTCTCAAAGTACGTCGATAAAATAATGATAAGCTTTGAAAGCTCGAGAGCCTTTTTTGACTGCGATAGCTCGAAAATCGTATTTGTCGGCAACCCCGTTTCGGAAAAAATGCTGCGCGCCGATAAAAAAACGTCAAGAGAAAAGCTCGGAATTTCGGACGATAAAACGGTCATCCTCTCGGCAGGCGGAAGCCTCGGTGCAAAAATGGTAAACGCCGCGGCGTATGAACTCATAAAGGACTATTCCCTGAAAAAAGAAAATATAATTCATTTTCACGCGACGGGCAAAGGCGGATACGACGAGCAATCGGAACTTTATAAGGCGCTCGGCTTTGAAAACGCCGATGAAGATACGCTGACAAAAAATAACGTTACGGTAAAAAAATACATATATAACATGGACGAAATGCTTTCTGCCGCCGATATCGTCGTGTGCAGGGCGGGAGCGATGACTCTTTCGGAAATAGCGTGCCTCGGAAAAGCCGCGGTGATAATTCCGTCTCCGAACGTAACGAATAACCACCAGTTCAAGAATACAAAGGTGCTTGTCGACGGAAACGCCGCCGTCTGCATCGAAGAAAAGGACCTGTCCGGCGAAAAACTTATACAAGAGGTTTCAAAATACGTAAATAACGTGCAGTATAGGAAAACAACAGAAGAAAACATAAAGAAATTCGCCGTTTACGATACGCTTGACAGAATAATCGGCATAGTAAGGGAACTTGCGTCAAAGGACTAAAAAACAAAAAAGGCGTGAAAAATTTGAATTCTGACAGAAATCAAAACGTGAAAACCTACGAAAAAGACAGAATTTCGGAACTCAAAAAAAAGAGCAGAAAAAAGAAATATAAAAACAGACTGGCTGCGGTTTTAATAATGGCGGCGGTTTTGTTTTTTGCGCTCTCGGCCGTTTACAACAACGCGTTCATAATACAAAAAATCGTTTTCGAAGGCGTGGAATATACCACGGAAGAAGCAGAGGCGGCGGCAAAAAAAATAGGAATAGAAAAGGGAATGCATCTGTATTCCTTTAACGCTTCAAAGGCAAAGGAAAAGGCGATATTTACGCTTTCTCAGTTCGATTCCGTTCAGATTTCGAGAAAAATACCCGATACCGTCGTAATAAAAGTCGAAAAGGCCACACCCGAAATATATATAACGGCAGGCGGGGACAGCTACGTGCTTTCAAGAAAACTCAGGGTACTCGAACGCATAAGCGACGCGTCGCTTGCAGAGGCGCTTTCACTGAAATACGTAAAAACGGGAAGCATCGAAAAGTGCGTTGCAGGGGATTTTCTGCAGGTTTCGGACGGCACGGATAAAATACTTACCGAACTGTTGAACGTGCTCGACGAGGAAAAGATATATTCCGACGTAAGCATGATAGATCTTGAAAATAAATTCAACATAAGCTTCCTTTATAAACAGCGCTTTACCGTAAAACTCGGAAGCGCGGAAAATATTACGATAAAAGTGAGATTCATGAAGTCGATTTCCGAAAAAATACGGGAAAACGACAGCGGATATATAGACGTTTCGGATGAAAATCTGAGAGAGGGAAAATTCAAGCCTTATTGATATAATTGTAAAAAAAATGTAAACAGAAAAAGTTTTTTTCAAAATCTATTGAAAAAAGAAGAATAAAAGATTATTATATATATGTATATGTATATCCTGAGACAGTGTCTCCGGATATATTTTATCGGAAAACTAATATAAATGACGATAAAAACAGGAGGAGAAAAAATGAATTTCGATTATGATGCAAGCTTTGATTCCGGTGCTAAAATAAAGGTCATAGGTGTTGGCGGAGCCGGAAATAACGCTGTAAACAGAATGGTTGAAGAAGACGTAAAAGGTGTTGACTTTATAGCTGTAAACACCGACAAGCAGGCGCTTCACCGTTGTGCTGCTCCGGGCAAAGTACTTATAGGTGAGAAGCTCACAAAAGGCAGAGGAGCAGGTTCGAATCCTGAAGTCGGACAGAATGCCGCTGAAGAAAACATTGATGATATAAAGAAAGTGCTTGAACAGACCGATATGGTGTTCATTACCGCAGGTATGGGCGGCGGAACGGGCACAGGCGCCGCTCCGGTAATCGCAAAACTTGCAAAGGATATGGGCGTTCTGACGGTCGGCGTTATCACAAAGCCGTTTGCTTTCGAAGGAAAGAAGAAAATGGAGCAGGCGGAACTCGGTATCGCAAATCTCAAAGAGCACGTTGACTCGATAATTATCATACCTAACGAAAGACTCAAATTCGTTTCCGAAACAGGCAGACTTACGCTCGCAAACGCATTTCAGGTTGCGGATGACGTTCTGCGCCGCGGCGTTCAGAGCATTACCGACCTTATAAACGTTCCTTCGTTCATGAACCTCGACTTCAACGACGTTGTTACAACCATGAAGGAAGCGGGACTCGCTCATATGGGCGTAGGCGTAGCGCAGGGCAAGGATAAGGCTGAAGTTGCGGCAAAAGCTGCTATTTCAAGCCCGCTGCTTGAAACTTCCATTACCGGATGCAAGGGCATAATTATAAACTTCACGTCGTCGCCCGATATCGGACTTGACGAAGTTGAATATGCAGCAAGCCTCGTGGGACAGGAAGCGCATCCCGACGCAAACGTAATCTGGGGTGTTTCGTTCAATCCCGAACTTGAAGACGAAATGAGAGTTACGGTTATAGCGACCGGTTTTGACGCTGATAAAACGAATGCAAAAACCGTAAGCAAGCCCGCATCCGAAGCAAATGACAACGACGCGAAAGATGCTGCTCCCGCCGAAGAAGCGGACGGTTCGCACGACGAAATAGACGACGCGCTCGGACTTTTCAAAAAGCGCAGCACAACGCCTTCCAGATTTAATTTTTAATTGAATTGATATTTTGATAAGCACCCTTGAAAAAAGGGTGCTTCTTTTTTTGTAAAAAAACGGCGTAAACCTTGATATAAATGAGAAAATGATGTATAATGAAATAAAGTACGAAAAGGGAGATTTGTCTTGACGGAAAAAACGGCAAAAAGAAAATCGGAAGACAAAAAAATAGTGTGCGTTGTAGGACCCACTGCCGCCGGGAAATCCGAACTTGCCATGCGGATATGCAAGCAATTTGACGGGGAAATAATATCCTGCGACTCCATGCAGATATACAAAAAAATGGATATCGGCACCGCAAAGCCGTCGAAAGAAGATATGCAAGCGGTAAAGCATCATTTGATAGATATAATCGACGTAAATGAAACGTTCAGCGTGTCGGACTACGTAAATTTGGCTGAAGAATGCGTAAATGATATTACTTCGAGAAATAAACTGCCCGTTTTCTGCGGAGGAACGGGACTTTACGTTGACAGCTTTACTCAGGGCATAGATTTCGGAGAGTACGAAGCGCTTCCCGAGTACAGGAGGGAACTCGAAGAATACGCCGAAAAAAACGGCAAGGAAGCTTTGTGGAAAATGCTGCAGGAAGTTGATGAAGAAAGCGCGAAAAAAACAGAAAGCGCAAACGTAAAAAGGGTAATAAGGGCGCTTGAAGTGTATAAGGCGACGGGAACGCCGATTTCAAAATGGAACGAGCGCGCAAAGGAAAACGCCGTCAAAAAGGACGCGCTTTATATCGGAGTTTCCTGTAAAAACAGGGATATTCTGTACGACAGAATTAATAACCGCGTCGATAATATGATAAAAAACGGGCTTGTCGGGGAGGCAAAAACGCTTTTCGACGAAGGAATCGAAAACACTTTAACCGCGGGACAGGCGATAGGATATAAAGAGTTTTTCCCTTATTTCAGAGGACAGGCTTCTCTGAAAGAATGCGTCGAAAGGCTGAAAATAAATTCAAGACATTACGCAAAAAGACAACTCACATGGTTTTCAAGGAACAAAAGCATAGTCTGGCTTTATATGGACGAGGAAAAAAACGCGGAAAACAGGGCGTTTGACGAAATAGAATCGTTTTTGAAGGGCGAGAAAAGAAGCGGAGGCGAAGTAATTGAATAAAAAGTTTTCCGACTTGTTTTGCGACCCGAAAACAGCCGTAAAAAACGTATTGCTGTTTCTTCTTATGATATTTGTCGTAATATACGCGTTTTTCCAGATTTATCCGTCGTTTTCCGAGAGCATAAAAACGCAGACGGCGCTGGAAGTGTCTGTTTTCGAGTCTTTGGACGAAGACGCTTACATTTTCAGAGACGAACACGTGATTTCAGGCGATAACGGCATACTCGTAACGCTTGTCGGCGACGGAGACAGAGTATCAAAAGGGCAGTGCTACGCAAACGTCTATTCGCAGAAGGACGCGGCGTCGCTGCAAAAACAGATAGACACGATAGACAGAAAAATCGAAGTGCTTGAAAAAAGCGTCGGCGAGGCAAAAGGACACGTAACGGACATTTCAAAGACGGAAAAAAATATTAAATCGTACCTTGATACGATATACAAAAGCGTTGCATCCGGCAGCCTTTCGGAGCTTACCGACACCGAAAAAAAACTCAACGTCGAAATGAATAAATACGACCTTATCGTAAATATGACAAAAACGTATTCCGACGAAATAAACACCCTTAAAGCGGAGCGCAGAAGCATAGAAAACAGAATTGATTCCGCGTCTTACGGCCTTTATGCGGCGCAGTCGGGAAACTATTACGGCGACACCGACGGATATGAAAACGTTTTTACGATGAAAGCGTTGAATAACCTCACTTTGCAGTCGTTTGAAGAATTGACGGCGTCCGTACCCGACGAAATGATTCTTGATTCGAATTTCGGAAAAATAATATACGATTTTTCGTGGTATGCGGTGTGCGAGACCGAAAAAGAAAAAATTTCATCTTACACCGAGGGAAAGAATTACTCGGTAATTTTCGATACTCTTGCCGAAAACGAGATAACGATGGAACTTGAAAAAATAATTTCGGGTACTGCTGAAAAAAAGGCGCTTCTCGTGTTCAAATGCAATACCTCGCCGGACGGATTTACGTATAAACGCAAGCAGAAAATAAAGATTATCAATAACAGAATCACGGGCTTTGCAATACCCAAAGAAGCGCTGAGAATCGTAGACGGAAATACCGGAGTATATATTCTTGACGGCGATATAGTAAGATTCAGAACGGTAAATATTCTTGCGGATGACGAAGATTACTATATAGGCGATATGAAAAACCCGTATCTCGACGAGGATTACGTTTCCACGCTCGAAAACGACGATAAAAAACTGTATAAGTATTTGTCTTTGTACGACAATATAATTGTCGGCGGTAAATCACTGTTCGACGGCAAAATCGTAAGCTGACTGGAGGGATTTTTTTGGAAGGAAAATTCGATCTTGAAACGGTCGCAAAAAATATAGAAACTATAAAAGAAAACGTAAAGCGCGCGTGCATTGACGCCGGAAGACCGGAAAGCGCAGTCAGAATCCTTGCGGCGACAAAAACGGTGAGCGTTGATACGATAAATTTTGCAATTTCAAAAGGAATAAACCTTATCGGCGAAAACAGGGTGCAGGAGCTGCTCGAAAAATACGATAAAATTGATAAACAACACGCCGAAATCCACTTTATCGGAAGACTTCAGACCAATAAGGTAAAATACATCATAGATAAAGTGAGTATGATTCACTCCGTTGACTCCTATAAGCTTGCGTGCGAAATCGATAAGCAGGCGAAGAAAAAAGGAATAGTAATGGATATTCTCGTCGAGGTGAACATAGGCGAGGAAGAGAGCAAGGGCGGAATATTAAGCAGCGAGCTGGAAGGACTGCTTTTGCAGATAGCAAAACTCGAAAACGTAAGGGTAAAAGGACTTATGGCGATACCGCCGATATGTGCGGACGAGGCAAGCTCAGATGAAAACGGCGGAAGTTCAAAAAAAGTTTACAAAAATATGAAATATTTAAATAAAATATATAATTTATTTATTGACATATCGGGTAAAAAGTTAGATAATATATATATGTATGAGTTATCGGTCGGAATGTCTGACGATTATGAAGCCGCGGTGCTCTGCGGAGCCACGATAGTGCGCCCGGGACGCGCGATTTTCGGAAGCAGATAAACGGTTGATAAATAGTATGGAGGTATAAAAATGGGATTTTTTACAGGCATTAAGGAAAAGATTTTCCCGAGCAACTACGACGTGGATGAAAGAGAATTTGACGAGTATCAGGACGAGGAATACAATAACGACAGAGCATTCCAGAACCAGCCCGAAAACAAGCCGCTGAATACGTACGGAAGACCTGCCGAAAACAGCGGAGTAGCACTTGCATCCCGTTCGTCAATCGAAATGAAAGTCGTAACGCCGACGAAATTTGACGCAGTAACGCAGATTGCGGACCTTCTTCTCGAAAAAAAGACAGTTCTTCTCAACCTTGAGAACACAAATAAAGAAACCGCAAAAAGACTTATCGACTTCCTTTCGGGCGTAGCATACGCTCTCGGCGGAGGCGTACAGAAGGTTGCGGACAATACATTTGCCGTAACGCCCAGCAACGTTGCCGTATCAAACGAATCGATAGACGTTCAGTCTGACGAGTATAACGATTCGCAGTTTTAATGCAATCCGAATTTCTTTATAACACGGCGTTTGTCTTAAGCAATTCATTGAAGCTCATATTCAGAGTATTGTGGGTTTTAATGTTTTTGAGAGCAATTTTATCCTGGATTCCGATAGGCGAAAACAAATTCACCGAAATCGTATACGACGTAACGGAAGTCGTGATTTTTCCGGTAAGGAAACTGCTTGAAAAACTGAATATCGGAAATGACCTTCCGATTGACATCTCCTTTACGGTAACGTTTATCCTTATTGCAATAATATCAGCATTTGTCTGATGATAACGGAAATGCTATGAAATCGAACGAAAACGAGATTTTAGCAACGCGCGTAAGCGATATGTGCCGAAGGTGCGTAAAACAGAACGTTCCGTGCTTTTTGGGCTTTATGTCGTGTGAAAAGCAGAAAACCGTAAAAGAACAGGCGGATCATTTTCCGGACGTCTTTACGGTATTTTTCGGCGGAGTTGACGAGGCCGAAAGAAAGACGGCGGGCATTTTTCCGAGAGAGCTTTATCACGATTTCGGAAACGACGCGCAAAACGAAAAAGAATATTCCGATACGGCCGAATTGAGTTTTATATGCATAAAGGGTTCGGGATACCGCAGATTTTCTCATAGGGATATTCTGGGGTCTCTGATTTCCGGCGGGATAAAGAAAGAAACCATAGGTGAAATCGTTGTGTCTGAAGACGGGTACCGCGCTTATGCCGTACTTTTGAAAAGCGTGTGTGCAAGCGTCGTCATCGAACTTGAAAAGGTTGCGAACGATAAGGTTTCCGTAAAGGAAATCGAAAAAGAGGATTTTCCGCGGATAAAACGCGAATTTGAAGATTTGTCGGTAACCGTGTCGTCCGTAAGACTTGACGGAATCGTGTCGGCTTCTCTTAATCTGTCAAGAGAAAAGACAAAAAAACTCGTCTCGTCCGGTATGGTTTTCGTTAATTATTCGGAATGTACGCAGCCTGACAAAGAACTGCACGAAAACGACGTTTTTTCGGTGCGCGGTTACGGAAAATACATTCTGGAAGCAAATCTCGGAAAAACCGGAAAAGGCAGAACGAGGCTGATAATAAAGAAATATAAATAAAAATGACCTGGAAAGCGGGTGAAAAGTGGTTTTGCCGTGAAAAAGGCAATATCATTTTTTAAAATGAATACACGTTCAAAGAAAAAATTCAAAAGCGAAAAAAGTCAATAATTATTAAGTATCGTTAGGGAAATTTTTCTCTAACGATATTTGTGTTAATAAAAATAAAAGAGTAGAGATAAAGGAGTCAGAATAAATGGCAAAAGACTATGCAAAGACTTTGAATTTGCCGAAAACAGAGTTTTCCATGAGAGCAAATCTTCCTCAGAGAGAGCCTGCGACGGAAGAAAAGTGGGAAAAAGAGAATATTTACGGCAAACTGCTTGAAAAAAATAAAGGAAAAGAGAGCTTCGTGCTTCACGACGGCCCTCCGTTTTCCAACGGAAATATTCATATGGGAACCGCTATGAATAAGGTGCTCAAGGACTTTATCATTAAAAATAAGGCGATGACGGGTTACTTTTCACCGTACATTCCCGGCTGGGACAACCACGGTATGCCTATTGAAAGCGCCATAATCAAGCAGAATAAGCTTGACAGAAAAAAGATGAGTATATCCGAATTCAGAAGCGCATGCCATGAGTTTGCGAATAAATTCGTAAACATACAGATGACTTCCTTCAAGAGACTCGGCGTTCTCGGCGACTGGGACAACCCGTATCTTACGATGAGCCCCGAATTTGAGGCCGAGGAAATAAAAGTTTTCGGTGAAATGTATAAAAAAGGGTACATTTATAAGGGACTTAAGCCTGTGTATTGGTGCCCGACGGACGAAACGGCGCTTGCCGAAGCGGAAATAGAGTATGCGCAGGACAGCTGTAAATCCGTTTACGTAAAATTCAAGGTTCACGACGATAAAGGAAAGTTTGAAGGCGCGTGCGACCTCGATAAAACGTATTTTATAATATGGACGACAACAATCTGGACGCTTCCAGGCAACGTTGCGATAGCAATTCACCCGAGAGAAAAATACGTGCTTATAAAGGCGGATAACGGTGAATATTACGTTCTCGCCGAAGCGCTCTGCGAAAAGACCATGAAAATGGGCGGAGTGGAAAGCTATGAAACGGTCAAAACCTTTACCGGCTCGGAGCTTGAATACTTAACGGCGTATCATCCTTTTCTTGACAGAGACAGCGTAATCGCAAACGCCGAATACGTTACAATGGAAAGCGGTACGGGCTGCGTTCACACGGCACCCGGATACGGCGCGGACGACTATTTTACCGGTATGAAATATAAGTTTGAGACGGTGGTAACCGTTGACGACAGAGGATTTCATAATGAAAAAGCGGGAAAATACGCGGGACTCAAATACGACGCCTCAAACGAGGTTATTTTTGAGGATATGAAGGCGTCGGGGGCGCTCTTCGCGTATGAAGAAATCGTGCATCAGTATCCGCACTGCTGGAGATGTAAGAACCCGATTATATTCAGAGCAACGCCTCAGTGGTTCTGCTCGGTTGACGCATTCAAAGACGCCGCAGTAAAGGCGAGCGATAACGTAAAGTGGATACCCGAATGGGGCGCATCCAGAATGGTTTCAATGATAAAAGAGAGAGCCGACTGGTGTATCTCACGTCAGCGCCATTGGGGACTTCCCATACCCGTTTTTTATTGCTCCGACTGTAAAAAACCGGTTTGTACCGACGAAACGATTGATAAAATATCGCGTATTTTCGGTGAAAAGGGCTCAAATGCCTGGTTTGATTTGAGCGCGGAAGAACTGCTTCCCGAAAACTTCACGTGTCCCGAATGCGGCGGCAAACATTTTACAAAAGAGACCGATACGCTTGACGGCTGGTTTGATTCCGGCTCGTCGCACAGAGCGGTGATAAAAGATATAAAGTGGCCGTGCGACCTTTATCTTGAAGGCGCTGATCAATACAGAGGCTGGTTCCAGTCGTCGCTTCTTACGGCTGTGGGAACGACGGGAGTCAGCGCGCCTTACAAGCAGGTGCTCACTCACGGCTGGGTTGTTGACGGAGAGGGAAAAGCAATGCATAAGTCCCTCGGAAATTCCGTTTATCCCGAAGACGTAATAAAGGTTTACGGCGCGGACCTTCTCAGACTTTGGGTTGCGTCGAGCGACTATACGGTTGACGTAAGAGTATCCGACGATATTTTCAAGCAGCTTGCCGAAATATACAGAAAAATAAGAAATACGACGAGAATTCTGCTTGCAAATCTCGGAACGCCCGAGGAGGACTTCAACCCCGACACCGATATGATGAACTTCGAGGACCTTGAAGATATAGATAAGTGGATTATTTCAAGATTCAACTCCCTTATCGGCAGAGTAAGAAAAGCGTATGATAACTATGAATTCCATCTTATTTACCACGATATGCATAATTTCTGCGCAATAGACCTTTCAAAACTGTATATCGATATTACGAAGGACAGAGTATACGTCGAAAGTAAAAAATCAAATGCAAGAAAAAGCGCGCAGACGGCGATGTATTATATACTTTCGGGCTTTACAAGACTGATTGCGCCTATCCTTTCGTATACGGCGGAAGAAATCTGGCAGTTTATGGCGCATGCAAAGACGGAAAATAAGGAAAGCGTGTTCTTGAACGACCTGCCGGAATATAACGAAAAACTCCGTTTTGCCGAAATAACGGAAAAGTACGATAAACTGTTTGATATAAGAGACGACGTAATGAAGGCGCTCGAAGTAGCAAGAGCCGATAAGCTTATCGGAAAATCTCTCGACGCTGAGGTTGTAATTTACGTAAAAGACGGAAGCGATGAGCAAAAACTCTTCCAATCGTTCGGCAAAGAACTTTCCGATATGTTTATCTGTTCCGGAGCGGAAATCTCGACGGAAACGCCGTGCGAAGACGCGTTTAAGGATACCCTTTCGGGTATTGCCGTAAAGGTTAAGCTTGCGCAGGGCGAAAAATGCGACAGATGCTGGTATATCAGAAAAGATACGAAGGAAGACGGCGAGGGCGGCCATATCTGCGCAAGATGCGCGAATATCGTAAGCGTCGATTTTCCGGAAATTTGATAAAATGCTTATAACGTTTGCAATTTCCGCCGCGGTATTTATTTTGGATATGGTAACAAAATACGCTGTTGCGGATAATATTGAGCTTTATAAATCAATAGACGTAATACCCGGGGTGCTGAAAATAACGAATATTCCGAACGACGGAATCGCCTTCGGAATGCTCGATAACGCAAGATGGCTTTTTATGCTGGTTACGTCGGTGCTTGTTGTGTGCCTTGCGGCGTTTGCCGTGATTTGTAAAAATTATCATAAAACGGTATATATCTGCGCAGGACTCATACTCGGCGGAGGAATCGGAAACCTCGTTGACCGAATTTTTGCGCTTGGAAGGTATGATTTGCCGAAAAACGTCGTGGATTTTATCGATTTTTGCGCATTTTCGGTGTGGAAATGGTCGTTCAACGCGGCGGACGCGTCGGTTTGTATCGGCGTGGGACTGTTTTTGATATATCTTGTGTTTTTTGATAAAAAGGCGGAGCAAAAAGGGTATAAAGCAATTCTTGCCGAAAAGAAAAATGGCGAAAAGCCGAAGGAATAATGAGCGAAAATTATTTTTACACGGGAAAACCGGATTACCTGACAGACGAAGGTCCCGAAGACTTTGAAAATACGTATAGCTTTACGTATACTGAGCCCGACGGGATGCGCCTTGACGCGGCCGTTTCTGCGTACAGCGAAATAACGCGCTCCTGTGCGGAAAACCTCATTGAATCGGGAAACGTTTTCGTAAACGGAAAATCGGGAGTAAAAAAAAGCTTAAAGCTTAAATGCGGGGACACCGTTTCGGTAACTGAGCCGAAGCCTGTCGAGTGCAGCGCGCGTCCGCAGGATATTCCCGTGGACGTCGTCTATGAAGACGACGATATTGCGGTTGTAAACAAACCGCAAGGGATGGTAGTCCATCCTGCCCCGGGAAATCCCGATAACACGCTTGTAAATGCGCTTATGTATAAAATGCATGGGCGGCTTTCCACGATAAACGGCGTAATAAGGCCGGGAATCGTACACAGAATCGATAAAGACACAAGCGGTCTGCTTATTATTGCGAAAAATGACGAATCCCACGTTTTTCTTGCGGAAAAGATAAAAAACCATGATTTTCTGCGAGTTTATAACGGAATAATAATCGGCTCGTTCAAAGAACCTTGCGGAAGAATTGATTTGCCGATAGGCAGAAACCCCGATAACCGCAAAAAAATGACGGTAACGGCTAAGAATTCAAGACAAGCCGTAACAAATTATAAAACGCTTGAAGAATTTCGCGGCTATTCGCTTTGCGAGTTTACGCTTGAAACGGGAAGAACGCATCAGATACGCGTTCACGCTTCATACATGGGACACCCGATCCTCGGCGACGTACTTTATTCGCCGAATATGGGTAAAAATAAATTCGGACTTTCGGGACAGTGCCTGCACGCGAAAAAAATAGGCATAGAGCATCCGAAAACGCATGAATACATGGAATTTGAAAGCAATCTTCCCGAATATTTCGAAATGACGCTTGAAAAGCTCAGAAAAGAAAACAATTAATTTTATATACATTGAAAGGAAAGGTTTTGCATGGATAAAACAAAATTGAAACAAGCCGCGCTTGAAATCAGAAAGGGAATTGTAACGGAAGTGTTCAGCGCAAGCTCGGGACATCCGGGCGGCTCGCTGAGTATAGCCGATATACTTGCTTATTTGTTTTTTGAAGAAATGAACGTAAACCCGGAAAACCCGGAAGATCCCGACAGAGACAGATTCGTTCTCTCAAAGGGACATGCGGCTCCGGCGCTGTACGCAACGCTTGCTCTCAGAGGCTATTTTCCGACTGAGCTTTTGAAGACGTTCAGACATAAGGACAGCATTTTGCAGGGACACCCCGATATGAAGCATATTCCCGGCGTTGATATGTCGTCGGGCTCTTTGGGGCAGGGAATATCCGCAGCCTGCGGAATGGCGCTCTCGGCAAAGATTTCCGAAAAGAAATACCGCGTTTGGGCAATTTTGGGCGACGGAGAATGCGAAGAAGGACAGGTCTGGGAAGCCGCAATGTTCGCGTCTCACTACGGACTCAATAATCTGTGCGCGTTCGTCGATTTCAACGGACTGCAGATAGACGGTCCTATAGCGGAAGTAATGAATCCCACGCCGATTGACGAAAAATTCAAGGCATTCGGCTGGAACGTTATCGTAATTGACGGAAACGATCTCGACCAAATAGATATGGCTGCCAAAAACGCAAAATTGTCGTCAAAGCCTACGGCGGTAATATGCAAAACAGTAAAAGGCAAGGGCGTTTCATATATGGAAAACCAGTGCGGCTGGCACGGAAAAGCGCCTAATGCAGAACAGTACGAACAGGCAATGAAAGAACTTGAAGAAGCGCAAAACGCTCTTAAAGTCAACGCATAAGAAGGGTGGGTGTCATAAATGTCTGAAAAAACAGCAACAAGAGAAGCATACGGCAAGGCGCTTGCCGAATTTGCAAAGGATTATGATTTTGTGGTTCTCGACGCCGACCTCGCGGAAGCAACAAAAACGGGAATTTTCAAAAAGGAATATCCGTCAAGATTTTTCGACTGCGGTATTGCCGAAGGAAATATGATGTCCGTTGCGGCAGGTATCGCCACAACCGGAAAAACGGTTTTTGCAAGCTCGTTTGCAATGTTCGCGGCGGGAAGAGCTTTTGAGCAGGTGAGAAACAGCATAGGCTATCCGCATCTCAACGTAAAAATCGGCGCAACGCACGCCGGAATTTCCGTCGGAGAAGACGGAGCAACTCACCAGTGCAACGAAGATATTGCGCTTATGCGCTCAATTCCCGGCATGGTAGTGCTTAACCCCGCCGACGCTGTTGAAACGAGAGCCGTAGTTAAAGCGGCAATCGAACATAAAGGCCCCGTGTATATGAGATTCGGCAGACTTGCCGTTGAATCGATTTTCGATAAAGAAAGCTTCAAATTCGAAATAGGCAAGGGTCAGGTTCTGACGGAAGGAACCGACGTTACGATAATCGCCACGGGACTTGCGACGTCAATATCCGTCGAAGCGGTAAAACTGCTGAAAGAGCAGGGAATAAGCGCAAGACTTGTAAATATGGCGTCCATTAAGCCTATCGATAAGGAGCTTGTACTTGACAGTGCCGCAAAAACAGGCGCAATTCTGACGGTTGAGGAACATACCGTTATAGGCGGCCTCGGAAGCGCAGTCTGCGAGACGGTTTGCGAAGCGTGCCCCGTGCCCGTCGTTCGCCACGGAATGAACGACGTTTTCGGAAAATCCGGAAAAGCGACCGATTTGCTCGTAGAATTCGGCTTTACTCCCGAAGTTATCGCGCAAAAGGCAAAACAGGCGATTGACGCAAAGAAAAAATAAAATAATATAGAAACAGAAAAGGAAGAAAAACATGAAGATATTGGTTATTAACGCGGGAAGCTCGTCGATAAAGTATCAGCTTATCGATATGACGGACGAAACGCTTTTGGCAAAAGGTCAGTGCGACAGAATAGGCATCGACGGCGGTAATTTTAAACAGAAAAACAATAAGGGCGACGAATATAAAATAAATATTCAGATTGCAAACCATGAGGAAGGAATAAAACTCATCGTTGACGCGCTCACAAGCAAGGAACACGGAGTAATTTCCTCAATGAGCGAAATAAACGCGGTCGGCCACAGAGTAGTGCACGGCGGCGAAAAATTCTCGGGAGCAGTTATCATTGACGACGCCGCGATAGACGCAATAAAAGACTGTTCGGATCTCAGCCCGCTGCATAACCCCGCAAATTTAACGGGTATCAAAGCATGTGAAGAGATTATCGGAAACGTTCCTCAGGTGGCCGTCTTTGATACGGGCTTCCATCAGACCATGCCTGATTACGCATATATTTATCCGCTTCCGTACGAATACTATGAAAAATATAAGATTCGCCGCTACGGCTTCCACGGTACGTCCCACAGATACGTTACGATGCGTGCCGCGGACATGCTCGGAAAGAAGGCGGAAGACCTCAATATCGTAACCTGCCATCTCGGAAACGGTTCGTCGATTACCGCGGTAAAGGGCGGCAAATCGTTTGATACGACCATGGGCGTAACGCCTCTTGACGGACTTATGATGGGAACGAGATGCGGTTCTGTTGACCCCGCGATAATTCCTTTCATAATGGAAAAAGAAGGACTTTCCGCAAAGGAAATCGACGTAATACTCAATAAAAAATCGGGTATGCTCGGTGTTTCCGGCGGCGTTACCAGCGATAACAGAGATATCGAGGAAGGCGCAAAGGCAGGCAATAAGCGCTATCAGCTTATCGAAAGCATGCTTTGCCACCAGATTACCAAATATATAGGCGCATACGCAGCGGCAATGGGCGGAATTGACGCCGTTGTCTTTACCGGCGGTATCGGCGAGAACAACCCGCAGTACAGGACGAGAGTTGCGGATAAACTTGCTTTCCTCGGCGTTAAAATCGACGAGGAAACCAATAAAAAGGCGTTCAGAACGTCGGTTGAATACGATATTTCGACTCCCGACGCAAAGGTGAGAATGCTTGTTATCCCGACAAACGAGGAACTTATGATAGCAAGAGACACCTATGAGCTCGTGAACAAGAAATAAGAAAAAAAGGCAGACGGAGTCTGCCTTTTTGCGTTGACAAAAAAATTTTAAATATGATACATACAGAGGAGTGGTACAAATGAAATTCACCAACAAGGAAAACGTGGCAAAGGTTGAATCTTATATTGAAAAATATAAGGATGAGATGATTTCCGACTTGATCGAGCTTGCCAAAATCCCCTCAATTTCGACGGAAAAAACGGCGGAAGACGAGCCGTTCGGAAAAGAATGCGCAAGAATGCTTAACGAGTCGGTCGGCTTCTTTAAAAAGCACGGATTTGACTTAAACGTTAATAAAAAGCTCGGATATGCAACCGCCGAGTACGGAGAAGGTGAAAAAACGCTGTGCCTGCTCGGACACGCGGACGTCGTTCCCGTTGAAAATCAGGAATGGACGCTTTGCAAGCCTTTCGAGCCGGTTATAATCGATAACAACATTGTCGGCAGAGGCTGTTACGACGACAAAGCGGGACTTGTGGAAATCGTTTACGCCGTAAGAATAATAAGAGAAATGGGCATTAAACTTAACAATAAAATCCTTATGTTCGTCGGCTCAAACGAAGAGCAGGGGATGCAGGACCTTAAAGCGTTCGTAAAAAACGAAAAGATGCCCGACGTTTCGTTTGTCGTTGACGGAGCATATCCGTACAGCTCGGGCGAAAGAGGAAGAACCGCAGCATATATGAAATCAAACAGAAAGTTCAAAACAATAATTGATATAAACGGCGGCAGCGCACCGAACATAATACTCGAAAACGTAAAAGCAAAGATTAAATACGACGAAAAACTCTATAATGAAATCACGGAAAAAGCAAAGAGCAACGAAAGAATAACCGTAACTCTTGAAGACGGAAATATCTGTATTGTTGCGACGGGTATTTCAAAGCACGGAGCAGACCCCGAGGGAAGCTTAAACGCGGGCTATGTCCTCGTAAAATTCCTCGGCGAGTGCGATAATACCGATAAGGACGACAAAATGATACTTGCAGATATGGAAGATATCCTTGAACATTATTTCGGCGAAAGCTTCCATATAGAAGCGTATGACGAGGTGTTCAACAAACTTACCTGCTCAAACGGAATAATAAGAACAGTAGACGGCTGCCCTGATCTGAGCCTCGATATAAGATACGGCACCACGATTGAGCCTGAGACAATAGAAAAGAACCTTAAGAGCTATTCCGAAAACTGGACCGCTCACGATATAAGCAGCTCCGCAGGATTTGTTATTCCCGAAGATTTCCCCGTAGGAAAAGCACTTGTTGACGCGTTCAGATTCATTTCCGGAATACAGGACGCAAAAAGCGTTAAAATGGTTGGATGCACGTATTCAAGACTGCTTAAAAACTCGCTGTCGATAGGAATTGTCGCAAGATATATCGAGCAGAGACTCAATCAACCTATGGGACACGGAAACGCGCATCAGCCGGACGAATCCATGTGCCTCAAATCATTCTTCGAATCGCTCAAGCTCATAGTATGCTATATCATAGAAGCCGACGAAGCAATGAAAAATATGTAAGGCAAAACAAATAAAAAAAGACGGTATCTTTCGATACCGTCTTTAATTTTATGCTTTCGTATTATTCGATGTCTTCGAATCCGCCGTAGTTCTTGTTGAAGTTGTTGAGAGTTTCAATAGCGGATGCTTCTCTTTCTGCATAGTACGAAGAGAAGTCGTGAGTTGCGAGGTTGGAAAGCTGATAGCCAACGCTCTGGTATGAAGAACCGCCAACGTAGCCTATATCGTACGTTACGCTGTCCTTAATGAGGTCGAGCATTTCTTCCGAATCGTCGTCACGAGAATACTTTCTCTTCAAAGCAACGTTGTAATATTCGGGGATAACGTCTCTCGAACCGATAGCGCAGAGAGCTTCAAGAATAGCGCCCGTGCGGTTAACGTCGGGAACGGTTATCGGAATAACTTCAAGGTGCATATGTCCGTTCGAAACGGTGAGATATTCGTCTTCATCAGTGAATTTCGGGTTCGGAATAATACCGAAGTCGTCTTCCATGTCGCGCATGCCGTTTACGTCGCCGATAGCGTTGTCAACAAACATTGCTCTGCCTTGGATGAAGAGGTTGTAGCCGTCTGTATATGTACCGTTGCTGTTTTCGAGGTATACTGCCGAATTGCTGCACAAGAGGAAGAACTGGTCGAACATATCGGCTGTCTTCTGCGAATAAAGAGTAAGCTGAAGTTTGCCGTCGTCGCCTATATCATAAATCTTCTTTCCGCCTGTATAGATGAGGGCGGTGGGTAAACCGTAAGCACGGGTGTACAAACCTAACTGGTCAGCTTCGGGTCCTATAACGCCGTCGCCGTCAAGGTCTTTTCCGCCTTTTCTGACGAGATACGAGAATTCGTCGAACGTCCAGTCGCCGTCTCTTACGAGGTCGTAAGGATAGTCAAGACCGAGGTCGTCAAATATTCTCTTGTTGAACATCAGGCAGTTGCAGTAAAAGAGTCTGTGCTTTGAAATGTCGCCGTCAAGAACGAACAGACGTCCGTTGATTGTACACGATTCCTGAATATTCTTGGACCACCAGGGTTTGTCAAGATGGATCGTGTCAATGTCTTTAATGTTATATACAGCGCCGTTTGCCGCATAAACGAAAGCTGCTCTTGCGTGAGCAAAGATTACGTCGTAAGCGTCGTCGCCGGCAAGGATGGAGTTAAGAGCGTCCGTTTCATAGTCAGAGTCTGAAGATTCGGTTGCGGTAATCGTAATACCGTACATTTCTTCAACCTGCTTGTTTCTTCTGTAAATTGCGCTTTCAACTTTGTCCGTTGAGTCTTCTTCAAGATACTGGTCGGAAACCTTTTTCGGACGAATAAGCATTCTGAAAGTATAACCGTCATATCTTTCCTTTGAGAGATCGGAGAGATAATCGATTTCTTCGGAATCGGTTTCATCCTGACCGTCTGTGGTGTCTCCGCCTACAACTTCGGTAACGTCCGTGCCGGGCTTATCGGTATTGTCGGTATTGCCTTCATTACCTTTTTCACAAGCCGCGAAAACGAAAATCATACCTGCTGCAAGAAGAGCAACTAAAATTTTCTTAAGCATATGATTAAACTCCTTTCTAAGTTTAGTACATTATATCATAATAGGAAAAAAAAGTAAACACATTTTTTGTTTTTTGATGAATTTTGTATAAAAAGTCAAAAAATTAGTCAATATAAACAAAAAACTACCGAACATCGGGTGTCCGGTAGTTGAAAACCATTAATTAATTGTTTGTTACAAGAAATTGCTTCAAAGCTTCGGGGAGCTTTTCAATTTCGATTGAAACGGTCATTGTGAAATTAACGTTCTGTGAATCAAGCAGAGGGGAGGCGGCTTTTACGAATTCCTCAAAGCCTGCAAGGTCGTTTTTGCAGATTTTAAGAGCGGAATCGATGAATAAATCGGTAAGATCATAATCGCTTGCGAGAACTCCGCATACAAATCCGTAAAGTTTCTTCCAGTCGTCTATGCCGTAGGTGGCTATATTAACAAGTCTTGCTTTTGAATCGATTTCGTGAATCAGCTTAGTACCATATTCAATACAGACTACGTTTCCCTTCGTCGTTTTCTGAGCATCGTTAACCATTTCGATCAGGTGCTTTGTTTTTCCGGAGCCTTTGAGTCCGGCAAAAATTTTCAGCATAAGAAATTACCCCTTTATATCAAATTTGCCGACAGAACAGGAACTGTCAACTTCAATTATATAATACACCTTTTTAAAAAAGTTGTCAATATAAAATGTGAAAAGTCAGCGCTCGGAAATCGGAACGTAATCGTGAACAAGGAAGTTTGTCTTGTAAGCGGGACGGATGATTTTTCCGCCCGTGAGAATTTCCTCAATTCTGTGAGCACACCAGCCCGCAACGCGCGCCGTGGCAAACAGAGGAGTGAATAAATCCGTCGGAATTTTCATCATTCTGTAAACAAGACCGGAATACATGTCGACGTTTGCACACATCGTCTTGTCTATGCCCGTAACTCTGTGGAAAACTTCGGGGGAGAGTTCCTCGATTTTTTCGAGCAGATTGAATTCATCGTCAAATCCGTTTTCTTTTGCAAGGTCTTTCGCATATTTTTTGAGAAGTACGGCACGCGGGTCGGATATCGTGTATATTGCGTGTCCCATACCGTAAATAAGACCGCTTCCGTCGCCGGCTTCCTTTTTGAGTATCTTTTCGAGATACGCTTTTATTTCCTCGTCGTCGTTCCAGTCCTTCAAATGTTCCTTGATGTCGGTGAACATGTTGTCAACCTTGATGTTGGCGCCGCCGTGCTTGGGACCCTTGAGAGAGCCTACTGCGGCGGAAATGGAAGAATATATGTCTGTTCCCGTGGAAGAAAGAACGCGCGCGGCAAAAGTCGAGTTGTTACCGCCGCCGTGCTCCGCATGAAGAACCATGCAAAGGTCGAGCAGACGCGCTTCTTTTTCACTGAACGTAACGTCTTTGCCGAGAATGCGCATAAAATTCTGTGCGCAGGAAAGTCCGGGCATCGGGCGGTGCAGAAGCAGACTGTCCTGGTCAAAAACGTGCCGCTTTACCGAATAAGCGTGAGCGGCAATCGTCGGAATGCGCGCTATTAACTGAATGCTCTGCCGGAACTGATTTTCAAGCGAATTGTCCTCCGGGTTGTCATCGTAGGAATAGAGGGCGAGAATACCTGCCTGGATTTTATTCATTATGTCTCTTGACGGCGCACGCAAAATAATGTCTTCAGTAAAATTCTGAGGCAGGGAAGCGTACTCGGCAACAAGCGATTTAAAGCTTTCAAGCTGTTCTGACGTGGGAAGCACGCCGAAAAGAAGCAGAAACGCGCATTCTTCAAAGCCGTATCTGTTTTCGTTTATGTATCCCTCAACAAGCTTTTCCACATCGTATCCGCGATATAAAAGTTTTCCCGTGTCGGGACGCTTTTCACCTTCATAAAGCACGTAGCCGTGTACAAGGCCGAGATTTGTAACACCCGCAACAACGCCCGAACCGTCGGCGTTGCGAAGACCTCTTTTAACGTTCGAGGTCGTAAAAGACTTTTCAGGTATTATGTAATTTTCCCTGCATAACTCGGTGAGCTCCGAAAGCGTGTTGGGACAGTTCTTTTTCTTTGTCATACTTAAATCCTTCCGTGTATATATTGTTCTTTATGCTAATATATTTGTATTGTATCATAAACTTTTTGAAAATGCAAGAGGAAAAACGTAATTATGCAAATAAAATTCAGAAAAATCATATTTAACAGAATATCCGCACTTCTTTCGTCGGTCTTTGCCCTGATATTGATGATAAATGCCGCAAATCTTTTGACAGTGCATAAAGACACGGAAACTTCATATTCTCCCGACAGTGCTGCAAACAGTATTTATCTGTCGCTCGACGGATACGCGGCGCAAAAAAACAACAATTACGAAAACGACGTTAAAATGAATAATCAAAAAGAAAAATATTCAAATATTGACACAACGGGGACAAGTTTTCATAACTGTAAGACCGTGCGCGTGCTGGATACGCAAAGCGGGGAGGTAAGAAGCGAGGATATAGAGGAATATACGCTGCATGCCCTGCTTGCCGAAATGCCGCAAAGCTATGAGATGCAGGCGCTCATGGCACAGGCGGTGGCATGCAGAACGTACGCCTGCCGCAATATTTTTTATCCAAAACACGAAAACGCCGACGTATGCACCGATTACAGATGCTGCCAGAGCTACAGACAAATTGACGATGATAAAACGGATGTGTCAAGAGCTCTTTTTGCGGTGGAAGCAACGAAGGGGATAATCGCGTCGTATGACGGCGAGCCGATTTTGGCGGCGTATCACGCGTCAAGCTATAAAAAAACCAAATCGTGCGAAGAGGTTTGGGGCGGAAAAAAGGAATACCTCGTTTCTGTGTACGCTCCGGAGTCAAAAAGCGACTGCTCGTATACGGTTAACGTTTCCGATGAAAAAATGGGAGAAGTTTTTGAAAAAATAAACAAAAGCGACGTCATATTTATGAGCGGAAGCGACGGAATCTGCGAGGGAGCCGTGTACGGCGACGCTTTTTATGACTGCCGGAAAATAAAAAATCTGTTTTCGCTGCGCTCCGACACGTTTGAAGTCGAAAAGAAAGACGGCGGATATGCTTTTACGTGCTACGGCTACGGGCACGGAGTCGGAATGAGCCAGAAAGGCGCAAATCTGCTTGCGATATCCGGTTATGATTTCTGCGAAATACTGAAATATTATTATAAAAACATTAAATTCGACTTTATCATGTAATAAGACTGCTTTTTATTTAATATTTGCAATTTATATTGAAAAAAAGACAAAAATATTGTATAATAATTTCAATAGGATATATTTGATTGTAAGTGTTGTTTTTTCACAGATTTTAAGCGTTTTTGAAAGGAAATCTTAATGAAGGACAAGAAAAAGTTCGAATTCATAAACAATAATCCCGAAGACGAGACGTTAAATGAGTTCATGAAAATAAAAAATAAAAGAAAAAAGTCGTTTGCCGGAAGTATTTCGGTAATTGTCGCAGTTGTTTTCGCGTTATGCGTTTTCACGGCGTTTTTCTTTTTCGGAAGACAATCCGTCCCCGTAATAAGCGCCGCCGACGAGGAATCTTTAAGCGTGGAAACCGCGGCAATATCTAACGCCGTTTCCGAAAATAACGAAGAAATGCGCGGCGTGTGGGTAGCAACCTATTCCAATATCAATTATCCGACAAAGACGGGGCTTTCGGAAAGCGAGCTTATGGCGGAACTTGACGATATTCTTAAGGTTTCGGCAGATAAAGGGCTGAATACGATTTTCTTTCAGGCAAGACCGTGCGCCGACGCGCTGTATAATTCGGATATTTTTCCGAGCAGCGCATACGTTTCCGGAACGCAGGGCGTAAAACCCGAAAACGATTTTGATTCCCTCGGTTATCTGATAAATGAAGCAAAAAAATACGGAATAAAAATATATGCGTGGGTAAATCCGTTCCGCATTGCAAACAGTGACGATGAAATGGTAAACATTTCAAGCGGAAATATCGCAATTCTTCACCCCGAATATACGGTAAGATATACCGACGGACATACATACCTGAATCCCGGAATTCCCGAAGCAAGACAGTACGTTGTTGACGGCGTAAAAGAAATTGCCGAAAAATACACGGACCTTGCGGGAATCATTTTCGACGACTATTTTTATCCGTATCCCGTAAAGGGCGGCGTGTTTGACGACGACGCGCAGTACGCCGCATACGGAGGTGGGCTTGATAAGAATTCATGGAGAAGGGAAAACGTAAATTCCACTCTTAAAGCCACGTATGAAACGGTAAAAAGCATAAATTCCGATATCCGTTTCGGAGTCGCTCCGTTCGGAATATGGGCAAACGCGAATAACGGCACCTACGTTCAGGGAAGCGAATCAAGCGGACTTCAGTCGTATTTTGAAATATATACGGATACGCTCTCGTGGATTGACGGCGGATACGTCGATTTTATCGCGCCTCAGCTTTACTGGAGCTTTTCAACTTCCGCAGCTCCCTATGACACCATTGCGAGATGGTGGAATAAAATGCTTGACGGAAAAGACGTCGATCTGTATTTTTCAAACGCCGCCTATAAGGCAGCAGAGTATCCCAAAAACGAAATAGGAATACAGATAGAGTTTTCGAGAACCCTATTAAACTATAAGGGAAGCATATATTACGGATACAACGAAATCAGAAATAATTCGGCTTCTGTCGGAGATAAAATAAAGGAACTCAACGAAAGACCGATAGTTTATAAGGAAAAAAGCGAAAATACTCTGTCCGTGTACCTGCCCGATAACAATACAACCGCTTCATCGCAAAATATAACGGTTGTTGGCGAGTCGGACGTAAGATATCCCCTTGTGATTAACGGAGAGAGGGTTTCCAGAACGAAGAGCGGCTATTTCTCGTATTACGCCGGTCTTACGACGGGAATAAACGTTCTCAGACTCGAACAAAACGGAAATTCCGTTACTCATAATATAAAATACAACGTAAAGAAAAACGACGGACCGACGTCTTCGGGGGTTTTGAATAAAATTACCGATATTACGCCTGCTGCGGAAACGTGGATAGCGTTCGGCGACACGCTGCAGATAAGCTGTATCGCACCTCCCGAAAGCAAGGTTACGGCAACGATAGGCGGTATGTCGGTCGAACTCAAATCCGACAGACTTTCAAGACCGGGACTTCTGTATGAGGCCGAAATGTATACGGGTGAAATAAAACCGTCGGAATTTGCAAAAGACGATGAAATTGCGGTTTTGGGAACACTTGTGATTACGGCGCAGAAGGACGGAAAGATTTTGACCGAAAACGGCGGACTTATAAAACAGATTGGCAAAAACGCGCTCGTTTACGCCGAGGTAATAAACGACTATTCGCATCTTAAAAAATCTCCCACCTCTTCCTTCTACGATGATTACACCCCCGTAAATAAGGGAATGAGGGACTACATAAACGGAAGAACGGGAGATTATTATAAACTTAATTTCGGCGCGTACGTTGCATCGTCTAACGTTAAAATAACGGAAGGTAAAGAACTCAATAAAAACGTCATCACAAGCGTTGACGCTCACGTCAACGGCTCGGATACGTCAAACAATAAAAACAATTTTACCGACGTAGTGTTCGACTGCTATGAAAACGCGCCCGTAATCTCGGCAGTAAAAGACGGAGTTGTTGAGCTTACGTTTTATAATACCGATACGGGAATCGTTCCGAAAGCGACGGTGAACCCGAACCCGCTGATTTCGGAAATAAAAGCGCAGGCCCTCGATAACGACAGAGTAAAATATTCGGTCGTGCTGAAAAATGCGTTTAATTTCTACGGCTATGACGTGCTGTACGAAAACGGAAAGATTATATTGAGACTCAAAAATCCGCAGTCGCTGTCCGACGCGCAAACGGGCGTGCTTACCGGTAAAACGATAATAATCGACCCCGGCCACGGCGGAAAAGATACGGGAGCTCTCGGATGCGGAACGCTCAATGAAGCGGATATTAACCTTTCTATCGCGCTCGTGCTGAGAGACGAGCTTGAAAAACTCGGTGCAAACGTCGTTATGACAAGAGAATCCGACGTAACGTTTGAGCTTGTCGACAGAATAACTTATCTTGCGGCGTCA
>JAEEGL011213043.1_pt1 | contig 28392 bp, 25 predicted proteins | sample 9134231 | NCBI WGS metagenome assembly JAEEGL01 (sample SAMN16246548, study PRJNA631951) | gut metagenome | biome: gut microbiome; feature: rumen; material: fiber-attached | host: Bos | place: Iran: Karaj | collected 2018-10
ACGAATTCGTCCAGGCTGCGGATGATTCGCTTGACGGGATAGTGGGCGTTGAACTTATTGCCCCGGCAGTGTGCCGTATACATGGTGATAGGCTTCACGGCGGCCTCCTCCTTTCGTTAAAATGGGTTTCATGGTGCTTTATCTCCTTTCCGAGGAAGGTCTCCTCACCATACGGAGAAAACAGGGGCGTTTTGTACAGGGTGTTTTCAAAAATTCTTGAGAAAATTTTTCTTCGCAGCGTCCAGGCTCTCTTTCACAGCGTTGACCGAGACGCCTTCCGCTGCGGCGATCTCACGCAACGTCAGACCTTCGTCCAGCATGAGCAGCCTTCTCCGCTGGGTCTCGGGCAGCAGAGCCAGCGTCTCCCGGATATGCTCCGCCTCCTCCTTGCGGATGACGATGCGCTCCGGGATGTCGTGGTAGGCAACGGAGCCGCTCTCATAGTCCAGCGCCTCCAGATGATACGGAGCGTGGTAGCGTTCCCGACGCTCGGCGTTCTGAACGAGACGGGCGTTCTCGTTGAGGAAGTCCTGGATCTCCTGCAGCGCCTCCGGGTCTCCGTCCGGGACGATGATCTCCTGGGGCAGTTCGTAGGGGTCGTTGTAGCGTAACTTCATGATGCGTTCCTTTCCGCCCGAGAACGGAAAGAGCCGGAACGCATCGCCGCAGAATAAGGCCTGATTACGGAAAAGGGCGCACTTATCCTGGGGTACAGTCATACCTCCCGCCGAAGCGGCGAAGTACGATATGTATCCCGGCCCTTATACGTAATCAGGCTTTCGATATTTTGTTATATTTGAGCGGAGCCGAAGCCCCGATGCTCACAAGGGTTGTCCGGGTCCTCCGAAAAGAACCCTTCACAGTTAGCTCACGGCAGAGGCAAAATGTCACGGTTTTTGCGAAGGCTATTTGCTCTACCCGCTATACGGAGATTTCCGGGCGGTTTTGACGAGTGTTTTTCAGAATAAAGATTACCCTCCCACAATACGGAGATTTCGGGGCCGTTTTGATGAGTGTTTTTGGAAAACGCCTTCATAGGTAGGCCACGATAAAGCCGATTGGGGGTAGTCGCTTGAAAAACAACTCTCGCTATACGGAGATTTCCGGTCCGTTTTGAGGGGGTGTTTTCCGAAAAAATCGAATCACGGCCATAATAATCGGCCTCTCTAACAGGTAGCCACGGGAGGACGACAAAACTGACGGTTTCTGAAAAAATTTCCATAAGCAGTCCACGATAAAAGCAAAACATCATGGTTCCCAATACCTACTGGAGCGTTCGGTCGGTTTTGAACGAAAAATAAAAAGCCCTTCCCGGAAAAAATACCGAGAAGGGATCTTTTGTATTTAGTAGTTGTTAGTCATAGTTAGTTAGTATTAGTTAAAAATATTAGAACAGATAGTTGACTGCGCACCTTCCTTTTGGTATAATAAATAGTTAGAAAACGACAGGAGGACGGGCTCATGCGGGATGTAGAGAGATGGGTTTCAATGGAAGAAATCTGTAAGCATCTTGGCGCAAGCAGGGATACCGTTAAGAAAATGATAAAGACTCAGAATCTCCCTGCTTATAAAATTGACCGCAAATGGAAATTCAAGATAAGCGAAGTAGATGCGTGGATGCATGAGCAAAACGGAATAATGAAGAAAAGTGAGGTGGCCCCCAAATGCTGAAAACAATTGATCTATTTGCTGGGGCCGGCGGATTAAGCCTCGGATTCCAGCTTGCCGGGGGCTATAAAATTGTGGCAGCGGCCGAGATAAATAAATATGCCCGTGAGACATATAAAGCAAACATAGCCAAGAATGATCCGGATTTCGTTTTCATTGAGAATGTTCTTGGATATGACTTTTCTGCGCTTAACGACCGGCTTGGAGGAATCGACATCGTCATCGGCGGACCTCCATGCCAGGGCTTTTCCAATGCTAATCGTCAGAAGAACCATATCATCAGCATGAATAACGGCTTGGTGAAGGAGTTTTTCCGCGCCATCAAGGAAATCAGACCCAGAGCGTTTGTGATGGAAAATGTGAGTATGCTCCGTTCCGATACGCATCGCTTTTACGAATCCGCCGCAGACAAAGAACAGATTGATGCTCTCATCGAAGCAGGCTTTCCAATCCCCACGCGAGACGATACGCTCCTGGTGTCAGAAAGGGCATTCGAGGGCATTGACTACGAAGTTTTAGACATCTCTGCGTTTCAATCCGCAAGGTTGCCGGTCGACTTAGCACAGCTAATAGTCGTTCTCAACAAGAACCTCAACAATCCACGGAGGTTGCCTACATATTTAAAAAAGCACTGCAGCCAGATTATCACCAAAGCAAGAGCATTTATTGATTTGGAGCGCGAATCAATTACGCCTGCGCTGGCCGCGGTGTTTGTGAGACTGACTGCTCTTTCAACCGCTCTTCAAAATGAAGCCGTTAATGATGCCTCGGATGACATTAAGTACATTGTTGCACTTCAGAAAGCAATTGAAACGCTCGATGAAATAAAAGAAAACCGTCTGCTTGGCCGATACGAAGCGGTTGGGGACACACTTTTGTACCATGTACGCTCTTATTCGGTCATTGATTATATCAAGGCTATCCTTGGAGGCGAATACATTCAAGCCGGAGGCACCGTCAATGCCGAATGGTTCGGGGTTCCTCAGGATCGCAAACGCTATATTGTAATAGGGATACGTAGCGACGTGTGTTCCAACAAATCTTTCATTGTGCCCCAGGCGCCAGACGGATATACTGCTGTTACGGTTGGAGAAGCTATTCTTGATCTCGTAAAGTATGACGCATCTTTTGAACCGGAATCAAGTGAGATGGAATATGCGGATGAAGATGCCAGCTTAAGCCCATATGCGATTAAGATGCGAGAAGGCAGTTCTGGCGTAAACAACCATATTACAACAAAGACAACCCAGACGGCACTGGATCGGTTTAAGGCTATTAAACAGGGAGACAATTTCCACAGCTTGGATGTCGAAATGAAGTCGACATATTCAAAGCCTGAGCGTACCCAGAAAACCATATATCTGCGTTTAAACCCTAATGAACCCTCTGGCACCGTTGTTAATGTCAGAAAATCAATGTGGATTCATCCAACGCTCGACAGGGCTATAACAATCAGAGAGGCTGCGCGACTGCAATCCTTCCCAGACAGATTTATCTTTTGCGGATCAAAGGATTCACAGTATCAGCAGGTTGGCAATGCCGTTCCGCCATTCTTGGCAAAGGCAATCGCAACCCATCTAAATAACACAATAAAATAGAATATTCTTATAATATCCGCAGATTGTTGGGAGCATTCTGCGGATATTTTATCGTTCAAGCATTCTGTTTTTCCTTTACACAACTCATTTTTTCGTAATATTCGCAAAATGTTGCCAACATTTTTCAAATATATATTGACAAGCCGGAAATACTTGTGATATACTGGCGTCAGAATACAAAATGGAGGTGTCTCTGATGGCCAATACGCAGGAAACAAAGCGTGATAAGTTTGTAAGATTAGCTGAAGCGCGTACAAACAAAATAATCGATATGCTGCAGTTGCTTGGGAACTGCTCCAACGCCAGTGCTTACGATTACACGCAGCAGGATGTCGAGAAAATCTTTGCCGCGATCGAAGCAGAAGTGAGAGAAGCAAAAAAGAAGTTCAGCAAAATTGAGAGCAAGAAGAGCGCCAGGTTTACGCTTGACTAAACTCGGGAGGGATAGACAATGGCTACCATGACTCCGATACCGCAAAACTATAAGAAAAATGTTGATTGGATTCTTGGCGCATATACCGATGCAGGGGTATCTTTCACGAACGGTTTTCAAAAAGACGCTATTCAGAATGCAGTCGGCGCTCGTAAAACCAACAAATGGAAAGGCTGGAAATGTGATATTTCATTCGTTGAAAATGATCACGGCCGCTTTGTTGTTGTAGAGGACTCTGGCACTACAGGGCTCACAGGGCGCAATATACCTGCAGGCGAGGTCAACAAAATGATGGCGGAGGAAATAGTCCTTCCACCTGAAGAACGCCTTGCGCGCTTTACCTCCATGTTCAACTCCGGCGGCAACACAACTGGCGGCGGTCTTTACGGCGCAGGAAAGAGCGTATATTCAGTTGCATCAGAGGCATATGTATATTACTTTGACTCCTTGAGAGAGGACAATAAGTATGTAGCAAATGTCAATGATTGCGGGCGGGTAATGGAAACCGCTCTTGAGGGTGACGAAGCCCGCGCTTTTATCCTCGAAAAGACGGGACTGCCTTCCAAAACTACTGTGGGCACACGTGTTATCATCGCCTCCCCCAAGACGGAGCTGTCTGAAGCGATTCAGGATGGCAGTATCATCCCGTTAATTCAGGAATCCTGGTGGCTAATTATTCAGCGGCTGCCAGAAGATGCCGCTATTACCGTAAACGGGGTCCCGATTCTTGTCCCGGATGACATCAAGCAGGCTACGCGCTCCTTTGAACTCCAAGCCCCCGAATTGTATTCCACCGGCCATAAAGTTAAACACTTTGGCTTGTATGTGTTTGAGGACGGCACCAATCGCTGGTCAGGGATTTCCTACTATCGCAAGGGAATGAAAATCGGTGATATTGACATCAAGGATGTCCCCAAAAAGATCGATGGCAAATTCTGGGGCTATATCGAAGTTGACGAGCTTTGGGAGGAAGAACTGTCCGACATTGAGGACAAGGTCCATTTTGGCGTCAGCAAAGGTAAAAAGAAAACCATAACATATCAGAATCTGAAGAACTACTGTAACAGCAGATTCAGAGCCCATATGATAGAGTGGGGTTATATCAAGGATAAAGAGAGCGAAGACAAAAAGCTCAAAGATGAACTGAAGAGCATTGCAGAGGAACTCCAGGATCTTTTTGATAAGCTGCAGTTCGAAGACCTCGGCAAGGGGCCGCAGAAGCCCGATTTTGACGTTCGCTGGCAGGACATTCATTATCCCGAGGCTGAAACAGAACGGGTTACCTCTGGTGATACAATCTCTTTTTCTGTTAGAATCAAGAGTTCTTATGCAACGGACAAAAAGTTTGAGTATAAGCTGTCTGTAGTGGACGCGGAGACAGGGGAAGTTATTTCGCTTGTAGACTCTGGGAAGGTGACTGTACAATCTAATACCGTCTTCAAAAAAGATTACGCTCACAAGGTCACAAAGGACAATTCCAGGCAGTTCGCAGAAAACCGTATTGTTCTATCTGTAAAGGTAATCGGCAGCGGCAAAGAGAAAACAAAGGTTCTCCCGTATTTTTACGATATAGACAAGCCCGATAATTCTCGAGAGACCGTTGGTCTCACTCTGCATGAATGCCTATTTCCGGTTCAGGGCAGCCGCCGTGTAAATTTCGGCGAAGCTGTTCGTAAAGTCTGCTGGAAGATTGAGAACAAGCGTAACCATGCCTTGAACTATCGTCTGAATGTGAGCATCCACAATGCAAGTGAAAAAAGCTGCCCCAAAATAGTGGATGTCATATCCTTCACTGGACTCATCCCGCCTTTTGAGGATGTAATAACCCCGTATGTCGAAGAAATCGTTTTTGACAGAGCTACATACGAGCCGCACCTTTCAGAAGGCGTTTTGGAACTGCGCGCCAGATTGATTGCCAATGAAGACGATCCTCTGTTTGAGAAAGGCGATAGAATCACCTTCTACTACTTCAAGATTTTCTTGAACACGGATGAGAAGAGCGGAAAGAGCGATTCGTTCGATATCCAGCTTGCTGATGCACCGGATCGATATGAACGCGCTTGGCGTGAAGCCGGCAACGGCAGATCTATCACCCTGAACATTGGCCACGCTGCTTATCGAAATCTTGATGAGTATCCCGATATCCAGCACGACTACCTGCGTGAGCACATGATGAAGCAGTATGTGCTTCTCTACCTTGATGAAGGCAAATATGACGTGTTCGGTGAGGGTTTCTCAGATTTGGAGCCGCAGGAGGCTGCAGACAAGGTCATTCAAAAAATAGAGAACGTCTTTTATCAAAGCTTGAAGTCTTGAGGTGAGCAGTATGGCAGTAAATCATGTAGTGTCTTTGGACAGTGAGGGGCATCTCATATATAAGGGACTCCTTACCGCCAAAGAAATAGCGACTATAGATGATATTCTAAATGCCCTTAAGGCTGAGATTCCGCAGATTGAGGCGGATTTGGAAAGCGTTTATGGGCAGTCGGTGATGTATAAGTACAACCTTGGCTTGTTTCTCGGCTCTCTTCTGGAAAAGCATGGAATTACTATTGCTGAGCGTAGGCGGTTCTGGGATGAGATAAAGACTTTTGCTACAAAAGAAGACCGTAAGCGGGACGAGGGTGCAAATTCCGTCACAAGAAGCTTCTATCAGCAATGCTATATTCTGTCGCAGCAGGATAAGGAAGTCGTTGAAAAACTGACCTGGCGGCAATGGCAGGACATCCTGGATAGAGTTGGTAATAGAGAAGACGAACGCATTTTCCAATGGATTCGTCAGGTGCCAGGCAAAATCCGCGAGGATGACTGGAGAGAATTTGAAAAGGCGCTCCATCTGTATCTGAAGGGCAAAGACACCAGCGTATTTGAGTTGGATGAGCTTTTCGCCATCTACGATTCGCTGATGATGATGGTCAGAATATGGCGCTCTAAGTTCAAAGAATTCAGTGAGCAGCATCCAAAATCGGCAAAAATCAAGACCAAGGGAACCTGGGCAAAGAAGTATTATGCACGTTGCTTTGCCCTGAAAAAAGAACTCCGCACAAAAGTGATAACAGAGGATATTTGCAATCAGGCATTTTCTGAACTGATGGACTTATAGAAAACTGCCCCGGGAGAGGATTATCATGGCAGATAGCGTATCTAAGGAGCAACGAAGCTGGAATATGTCACGCATCCGCGGCACTAACACTCAAATTGAGGTCATGGTCCGAAAATGCTTGTTCAGCCACGGTTTCAGATACAGGAAAAATGTTGCTTCTCTTCCAGGAAAACCGGACATCGTGCTGCCGAAGTATAAAACAGTGATATTTGTCCACGGCTGCTTTTGGCACAGGCATGAAGGTTGCAAATATGCGACAACACCAAGTAGCAACTCTGAATACTGGCAGCAAAAGTTCCGCCGAAATATTGAAAATGATAGAAGGCATAACCAAGAGTTAAGCGCTCTGGGCTGGAAAGTCATTACAATATGGGAGTGCGAAATAAAAAAAGACTTTGATCATACGATGGATCAAGTAATTTGCAATTTGAAGTCACATGAGTAAAAAAAGACCACATCCAAGGAATATACTCCAAAGATGTGGTCTTTTTCATTGTGGCCCCGCTTGAAGACGTCACTTAAAACGGTTAATTTGAACTGTCGTTAAGTGAATTGCCCCAACAGGTCCGTTCCTTTTCTATTATGCTCTTTCCGCGGTCCCTTATCTGGTGATGACCGTGCCGGTCTTCCCCTCCAGGGCCTCGGCGGCCCGGGACAGGGAGGTGATGAGAGCGGTGCAGCCCTCGGCGCTGTCGCGGACGAACTGCATGCAGGACTCCACCTTGGGCAGCATGCTGCCGGGGGCGAACTGCTTCTCGCCGATATACCGCTCGCAGTCGGCCAGGGTCATGGAGGCCAGATCCACCTGGTCGGGCTTGTTGAAGTTGATGCTCACCCGGTCCACGGCGGTCAGGATGATCAGGCGATCCGCCTTTACGTCCCTTGCCAGCAAAGCGCTGGCACGGTCCTTGTCGATGACGGCGGCCACGCCCTTGAGGCCCTCGGGGGTCTCGACGACGGGGATGCCGCCGCCGCCCACGGTGATGACGATATCACCGGCGGCCACCAGCTGCTCCACCACCTTCCGCTCCACGATCCGCTGAGGGATGGGAGAGGGCACCACGCGGCGGTAGCCGCGGCCGGCGTCCTCCACGAAGATGAAGCCCTTCTCGGCGGCGATCTTCTCGGCCTCCTCCTTGGTGTAGAAGCTGCCCACCGGCTTGGTGGGATGCTGGAAGCCGGGATCATCCTCGCTGACCACCACCTGGGTCACCACGGTGGCGCACTCCTTATCGATGCCGCGGCGCTTCAGCTCCTCCTGGATGGCCTGCTGCAGGTGGTAGCCGATATAGCCCTGGGTCATGGCGCCGCACTCGGGGAACGGCATGAAGGGGGTCCCGCCGCCCTTGTTGGCGGAAAACTCCATGGCCAGGTTGATCATGCCCACCTGGGGGCCGTTGCCGTGGCCGATGATGACCTCATAGCCCTTCTCCACCAGGTCCACGATGGGCTTGGCGGTCTCCTTCACCAGGGCCAGCTGCTGCTCGGGGGTTTTGCCCAGGGCGTTGCCGCCCAGGGCCACTACGATTCTCTCTGCCATGATCTCTCGTCCTTTACTTCAGCGTGGCGTACATGACGGCCTTGATGGTGTGCATGCGGTTCTCGGCCTCCTGGAACTGACGGGCCTGCTTGCCCAGGAACACGTCGTCGGTGACCTCCATGGCCTCCAGGCCGAACTTCTGATAGATCTCCTCGCCCACGGTGGTCTCCCGATCGTGGAAGGAGGGCAGGCAGTGCAGGAAGATGGCGGTGGGCTTGGCCATGTCCATCAGTTCCTTGTTGACCTGATAGGGCAGCAGCAGCTTGATGCGCTGGGCCCACAGCTCGGCGGGCTCGCCCATGGACAGCCAGATGTCGGTGTACAGCACGTCACAATCCCGGGCGCCCTCGCGGATGTCGCTGGTCAGGTCGATCTGAGCGCCGGTCTCGGCGGCGATGGCGCGGCACTTCTCCACCAGCTCAGCCTTGGGGAGCAGCTCCTGGGGGCCGCAGGCGCAGAAATGCATACCCAGCTTGGCGCAGACCACCATCAGGGAGTTGGCCACGTTGTTGCGGGCGTCGCCGAAGAAGGTCAGCTTCCGGCCGCGCAGATCGCCGAACTCCTCCTTCACGGTGAGGATATCGGCCAGCATCTGGGTGGGATGGAAGTCGTCGGTCAGGCCGTTCCACACGGGAACGCCGGAGTACTTGGCCAGATCCTCCACCACGGACTGCTTGAAACCGCGGTACTCGATGCCGTCGAACATACGGCCCAGGACCTTGGCGGTGTCGGCCAGGGACTCCTTCTTGCCCATCTGGGAGGAGCCGGGATCCAGGAAGGTCACGCCCATGCCCAGGTCGCGGGCGCCCACCTCGAAGGCGCAGCGGGTGCGGGTGGATGTCTTCTCGAACAGCAGCACCACCTGCTTGTCGGTCAGCCACTTGTGCTCCACGCCGGCGTTCTTCAGCCGCTTGAACTCAGCGGACAGGTCCAGCAGATAGTTGATCTCCTCAGGGGTGAAGTCCAGCAGCGTCAGAAAGCTTCTTCCTCTAATGTTCAGTCCCATTTTGTTTTCCTCCTTACAGTTTGTGATATATGGATTGATTGTGATGACGGTGTTATTCGGCGCGGATCAGCGGCATGGACATGCAGCGGGGGCCGCCCCGGCCCCGGGACAGCTCCGCGGACGGGATCTCCAGCACCTGGAGGCCCTTGTCCCGCAGGATGGCGTTGGTCACGTCGTTGCGCTGATAGACCACGATCTTGCCGGGGGCGATGCACAGGGTGTTGGAGCCGTCGTTCCACTGCTCCCGGGCGGCGGCGATCAGGTCGTCGCCTCCGCAGTGGATCAGCTCCACGTGCTCCGTGCGGGTATACAGCTCCAGGATGTTCTCCAGGTCGGAGTCGATCCGCTTGACGGCCAGCTCCTCCGGGGAGTCGCCGGCGGTGATCTCATACACCGTCAGCGGCCCGATGACGGCCGGATGGATGGTGTACTTGTTCACGTCGATCTGAGTGAATACAGTGTCCAGGTGCATGAAGGCCCGGCAGGCCGGGATCTGGAAGGCCAGGACGGTGCGGATCTTCACCTCGGGATCGGCAAACAGGTTCCGGGCTGCCTGCTCGATGGCGTCCGGCGTGGTGCGCTGGGAGATGCCGATGGCCAGCGTATCCTCCGTCAGGTTCAGCACGTCGCCGCCCTCGATGCTGGCAAAGGCGGTGCGGTCATAGTACCGCTTGACCAGGCCCGCGAAGTCCGGATGATACCGGAAGATATAGTCGGCGTAGATCGTCTCCCGGCAGCGGGTGGGGAAGCACATCTTGTTGAGAAGGATCCCCGTCCCCACGGACGCGAAAGGATCACGGGTGAAATACAGGTTGGGCATGGGATCCACTACCAGGTCGTCCGGCGGCGCGATCATGTCCTGCAGGGACCAGGCGGAGACGTTGCCCATCTCCTTCATGGTGATGCCCTCCATGGTCTTTTCCACCAGCGCCTTGCCCTGGAAATTCTCCAGCAGATAGTCGCGGATCTTATACTGCCACTTTTTCGTGCGGATGTTGCCCTCCACCATCCACTGCTGCAGGAAGGGCTCCGTCACCTCGGGGTGGAGCTTCAGCACCTCGGTCATCAAGTCCTCCAGATAGACCACCTCGGTGCCGTTGTCCCGGAGCACCTGGGCAAAGGCGTCATGCTCCTGCTGGGCCACCTTCAGGAACGGAATGTCGTCGAACAGCAGCTCGGGGAGCCTGTCGGGGATCAGGTTCAGCAGCTCCCTTCCCGGGCGGTGAAGCAGCACCTTTTTCAGCGGTCGGATTTCGTTTCTGACGCAAATGCCTTTCATTTCTGCCTCCTTGCCAATCGGGTTCGTAATCGGCAGCCGCCGCCTGTCATGCAGCCGACTACACAGAATTACTTAATGATAGCATATCATTTTTTATGAAAATTGCTGGAAATATTCGCGGCCGGCGGTTGTATGTTTTCGGCAATCTTGCTCCCTCTTCTTACGGCGCGCCGGGAAGGGCCTCCGCAAGGGATGCCTCTCCTTGTTTCATACATTTCATTTTACATGCAAAAGGCCCGGAGGGGATACCGATCTCCTCCGGGCCTTTTATATCGAATATTGCTCGTCACTGCTGTTCGTCTTTTTCATCAGAAAACGCCGGGAATGACCTTCGAAAGGAGGAACCCTCCCACAAAGGAGCAGACGTTGGCCGCCAGGGCGTACAGGACGATCCTTCTGCGTTTGATCCCCGCGTCGCCGAACCGGCGGAAGGTCAGACAGTAGAAGAGGGCCTCCGCCGCAAAGATCACCGGCTCCAGGACCACGTAATAGAACAGGAAGGCCCACGGCCCGTGCTGGTTGTAGACCCCGTTGAGGATCAGGTTCAGAGCAACCTGGGTCACCACGTTGGCCCCCAGGATGAGGAGCAGCAGCTCCTTCCTCCGGAACCCGAACAGCCACGCCACTCCCAGCTCGATGAGCAGGGTGATGATCAGCCGGACCATGAAGCCGGCCACCTCCCGGGCATAGTTGTAGCTGCGCTCTGCCGGCAGCGGGGCGGCGCCGGACTGCATGGTCCCCACGTCCACCGTAAAGTAGCTGTCGAAGGCGTATCTCTCGCAGATCCCGCTGGCGCGGAATTCCCCCGTATCGGGATAGTACAGCAGGATCTTGAAGGTCTTGGGCGGATAATAGCCCCAGTCCAGGGCCTTCGTCTCGTCGCAGCGCCAAAACCACTGGAGGAAATAGAAGCCATCCGGATCCTTGTAATCGACGAAGGCCTGCCAGATCTCCCGGTCCTGCTCGCCCCATATGTTGACGCTTTCCTCGCTCCCGTCCCACGCGTAGGCGGGGCCGGTGGACTCGCTCTCCGACAGGAGTGTCCCGTAGCAGAGGCGGTCGTCCATATTCTCGAAGGTCACCCGCACCGACGGCTTGGGGCCCGTGTCGGCGTAAGCCGCTGCCGGGCACAGCGCCGCCAGCGCCAGGCACAGCAGCAGGCCGGCCAGCCATCGGCGGATCATATTGGAATTCATTCCCACTCCTTCAGCTTCAGCACGTACCGGCTCCCCTTTTCCGTTTTCTCATAGGGCGTGAAGCCCACTGACTCCACGCACCGGCGGGATCCCTCGTTGAAATCGTAGATCTCGTCCACAAAGGCCTCTTGCCAGCCAAGGTCGCGGGCGCGGCTGCAGAGGGCCTTGATCACCCGGCGGCCGATCCCCCGGCCCCGGTATTCCCGGGGGCCGATGACCAGGGGCATATCCTCCTGCCAGAAGGTCACGTCCCCGATAGGGATCCAGCGGTCGCTCTCTCTGCTTTTGATCCAATAAAGCTCGCCGCGCTCGCTCAAGTAATCGTACATCCGTTTAATACGAGCGGGTGTATAGGGCTTTGCCTTGCCATCGATCAGCACCTGCGTCTCCTCGTCCTGATACCAGAGCAGAGCGGCGCCGCAATCGCCGTCAAACCTCCGCAGGCGCAGGTCGGCGCCGATGGGGAAGATCTCCGGCTGTTCAATTCCCGGAATGGGCATTCTGTTCCCCTCCCCGCAGGATCCGTTCATAGAAGGCAAGCCCATCCCGGTCTTCCCTCCGGATAAAGCCGCATTTCTCCGCGATATGCCGGGTCACGGACTGGGCCGGATCGCATTCGATCACGCATCTCTTCACACCTGTCCGGCGGCATCGCTCCACCAGGGCCGCCGTTACAGCGGATGCCAACCCCCTGCCCCAGAAATCCCGGCGGAGGATCCAGCCGATCTCCCAGGCGTCGTCATCGTAAGGATGAAAGATGATCTGACCGATAACCCGGTCGTTTTCATCTGTCAAAGCATAGATTCTGCAAGGACTGTAAAGGCCATTTACTTGTAGGAATTCCGACGCCCTTTCAAGGGAATACGGCGGTTCGATATGCCGCATCACAGCCGGATCCCGGAGGATCGCCCAAAGATCAGTCAGATCCCCCGGGCGAAACCGGCGGACCTGATAGTTTCCGATCGAGAAACACATCTTTGATGAAGTCTCGTCATTCGCCCAGGATAGCATCCATCGTCTGGGAGACCACCATCTGCTTCTCGAATTCCGCCTCCATCTTTCTTCTGCCCCGGAGGCCCATCTCACGGCGCTCGTCTTCGCTCAGGCGGATGAAGCGATCCAGGCTTTCCCTCAGGCTCGCCGCGTCCCGCTTGCGGCAGAGATAGCCGGTCACCCCGTCCTCCACCGCCTCCCGGCAGCCGGGAATGTCGGTGGTGATCAAAGCGCGGCCTGTGGCGGCGGCCTCAAGGAGCACGTTGCTCATCCCCTCGTGATAGCTGGGCAGGACCACACAGTGGGAGGCCGCATAGTAGGGCCTGGGGTCCGCCTGGAAGCCATGAAACGTGACTACGCCGTCAGCCACCAGCTGGTCCACCTTCTCCCGGTAGGCCTCCTCAAAAAAGCCCACAAGCTCGAACTGGACGCGATCCTCATAGTCCTTTTTGATCGCCTCCGCCGCCGCGAAGCACTCGTCGATGCCCTTCTCCCGCATGATGCGGCCCAGATAGAGGAAGCGGATCCCTTTCTCCTCCGACGGGTACGGCTGAAGCGCATAGGATTCAATATTCACGCCGGCTCCCTGCAGCACGATAGGCTTGTCCGCCGGCAGGATCTTCCGCTTTACGAACTCCTGGGCGTTGCTCTTGTTCTCGAAGAACACCGCTTTCGCCTTTCTGCAGGAGACCGTATACATCTTCGTCACCAGGGTGGCGATGGGCTCCTTCTGGAAGGCGGTCCCCAAGCCCTGCACGTTGATGCAATAGGGGACCCCCATTTGCCCGCAGAGATAGCCCATGTAGACATTGGGCTTGATGGAGTAGGTGATCACCATGTCCGGCTTCTCCACCCGGAGGATCCGGCGATAGGTCGTCAGCAGCTTCGCGTCGGTAATGGGATTGACGCCTCTGCGCTCGAAGGGCGTGTCGATACAATGGCAGCCCATGGCCATAAAGTCCTTCTCATGGCCCACAAAGGGCATGCAGAGAACGACCTCTCCCCTCTCCTGAAGAGCGGCGATCAGCTCCCGGCGAAACTGCCACAGCATATAGGAATGATTTGTTGCAATCAAAAACTTCATAGTATCTGCCCCGACATTCAGTTTTTTGCGCTGCGATCTACATTTTCAACAAATGGAACGCGGCAACGCCTATTGTACGCGCCGGGCGGGGGAAAAGCAAGCCCCTCCGCCGGCGGGATCTATTATTTCTTATTCTCCTTCATAAGATCTCCGTAGAGATACTCCTGGATCTTTTCGCTGTTGGCCTTCAGATCCGGTACCAGCACCATCATGCCGCGGATGATCTCGTTGGTATACGTATTTCCGAAGGGCAGGCGGTAGTTGCCGCCGATCACCGGCTTCTTCGCCATGACTGTGGTCGCCAGGCTGATGATGTCGGCGTTGCTCATGTCCGTGGTCAGAACAGGCATTGCTTTATCCACCAGGGAGAAAATCCTGGTCAGGCTCTCCTCCTTCAGTTTATTGATGGCGACGCCCACCACACGGCGCTGGCGCTCCGTGCGCTCATAGTCGGCATTGCCCACCATGCGGATGCGGGAATATCGCAGCAGCTGTTCGGCGCTGAGGGCGTTGACCCCCACGTGCAAGCCCCAGTTGGTGCCTCTGTTCAGGTAATCCACCTCGTAGGATTTCAGGTCGATATCCAGCGGTGCGATCAGGGACATGACCTGAACGAACTGTTCAAAATCCACCTCGATGTTGCCGTCGATCACCAGGCCGAAGTCCTGCTTGATCACCTCGTCCAGCAGCGCCATGCCGCCGAAGGCGTAGGCGGCATTGATGCGGTTGTCGGAATACTCCGGGATCGGCACGTACATGTCGCGCATCAGAGACACCAGGGAGATAACGCCCGTCTTGGTGTTTATACTGACGATGATCATGCTGTCGGACCGGGCGCGGCCCTCGCCGGGACGGCGGTCCTGGCCGATCAGCAGGATGTTCTTCACATAGGGCGAGCTGACGATCTTTACGCCGCCCCAGCCGATCTCCTCCGGATTCATGGTGTCGTCATCACCGGTATCCGGATCGAAATACTCGTCTTTTCGATCGATCGGCGTCACGTCGCCCGGGTCCACCCGGTTCATTTTGTTGAGCATATGAATGGTGACGCCGGCGGCCGCGCCCAGCAGGAGCAGGATCACCAGCAGAATAATGAGCAGACCCTTTCTGACGGGGTGGCTCTTCCGCTGGTTTTTCTTACGTTCTCTTTCTTCTCTTTTTGCCTTGATCTTTCTGTCCATAGCGTCTGTTGTTTCCTCCGTGGATACTCTTCTGCATACCGTGTCGCTGCGCTTCTCATTCCGCCGGCCGGAGATCCAATACCAGGATCTCCGGGACGTTGTTCAAACGGGGCAGGCGGCCCAAGCTGCCCAATCCTCTTGACAGGGCCATCACCCGCTGCTGGTCCTTCGACCAGTAAAGGCCGCAGTCCCGGCCGGGAAACCACCCCTGATCGGGCGCCCACAGCCCTCCCACAAAGGGGATCCGGATCTGACCGCCGTGATCGTGACCGGACAGGACGCAGTCTGCCTTCCAGCTGTCCAGGCTGCCGAGCCGGATCCAGCACAGCGGCAAATGGCACAGGAGCACGGTATAATTCTCCGTGTCCTGGAAGGCCCGCAAATAGTCGCATTCATTCTTCCTGGCCTCGCCGGTCTTCTCATATTTCTCCGGCAGACAGTAGCCGTAGAGACCGCCCAGACGCAGGGTCTGGCCCTTCACCTCCACGTCCTCCCAGTCGAAGTCCAGCACCCGGGCGCCGGCGGCGGTAAAAAGGCTCTTCAAGTCCGTTCCGAAAGTCCGCTCGTGAGCCTTCTCGTGGTTGCCGTAGGATAGGTATACCGGGGCGATCTCGGCCAGGCCGCGGATCAGCTCCTCCGCCACGTCCGTCCGCGCCTCCGTCTGGTTGATCAGATCCCCCGTCAGCAGGATCAGATCCGGCTGCTGCTCCGCCACCCGGCGGATGAGGCGCGCGTTGCCCTCGCCGAACTCGCTGTTGTGGAGATCCGTCAGCTGCACGATCCGGATAGGCGCGGTGAATGCAGACCCTCTGATCTCATAATGCGAGACCGAAAGCAAGAATCGGGAAAGCAATAAAGATGTCAGTCCTGCAACCAGTATACCGCTTACGGCGGCACATAGGATAACCAATACTTTCTTATGCATAGCAGGATCTCTTTCAGAAGAAGAAGCGATAATCGAAATCTTCGTCATTGCATACTGTCAACTGCGGTATCAATGCGTTTCTTATTTCCACACAGGAATAACCTTGCTGTACAGTTCTGTAATTTGTTTTCGTAGACCATGCTCAAGATCAAAATCCTGCAAAACAGGTGTTGTATTCCCTTCTACCATGACCCATCCGGCTTTACTCAAAGCAAAATCCCAACCGACTTGCTTCTGATCTGGTATAACACACACAATTGATTCCAACATTTTGTTAAGCTCGTCCCATCTGGGAATAATAGATCCCTTGATCTGAACTCCAGTATCCGGGTGTTTCTCAAAACACTCCCCTTTAAAATCTCTTGCCGGTCCTATAACGCGCCCGGTATCAATATCTACCAGCGCATAGATTCCACCGCTGCTCGCATTATCCACAAAGCTTCCACCCATGCCCATACGCAGAACAGCTTGTAGCCTTGTCAACTCGCCGTTGAGATAAAACGTATTATATCGGATCGTATTTACTGAAAGTGGGTAATAATTACTCATTTCCGGTGCTTGGTCTATTAGCTCTTCCAAAACAAATGGGCACCGCAGAGAAATTTCCTTCCATATCTGTTCAAAAGTTGTATCACTAGAAACCTTATAGATCTCTATCCCATGCCCTCCATATTCATCAAAAGGTTTTACAATACCGGCTGAATGTCGCGCAAAAAACGTTGCTGCCAGTTTCTTTTGAGACTCAGAAAAAATGGCAATTACTTCACGGCCATAATATTCTTTAAAAGATTCATATGCTTTTTCCTTGGATTCGAAGATTTCCGGATGCCCTGATTTGTTCAGTTCAAGATCATAGTTTCCCAGTTCAAGCCATCCGAGGAAGTCCTTTTTCGTATCATCGTGTGACTTATCCAGTCCAAACAAAAAGTATTCCTTATATGTTATCGCATAGTATTCTCTGCAGTATAAATAGTCCAGGATAAAGGTTCTATCTCGTTTCCAATCGAGGGTAGCCTCCTCTCCTTTGAATGCCTTATAAACGGTCTGAATCAATTCTTCTACTTCACTATTTTGGGCATAGTATTTGATTCGAGCAACTATGGAAGAAACCGTCTTGTTGTGGAAACTGATTCTCCTCATACTTTCCCTTGCCAGTTTTTTCAAATCATGAATACTTACACTCACTTTATGTTCCTCCGATTCCAATATTAGTCCCACATTGGGACCACTTTCCCTATAGTATTGGCCAACACTTCCCTGATTCCGTGTTCTGGGTCAAAACTCTGTAGCCCGGGATTCCGGTTCGCTTCGACGATAACCCAGCCGTCTTCACTGAGTGCGAAATCCCACCCTACCAGCTTTTTGTCCGGAACCACGCCTACAACCTTCTCAACCAAATCATTCAACTCATTCCATCTGGGCACATAGTTTCCTTCAAGCTGTATGCCAGTATCTGGATGCCGCTCGAAGCACTCACACAGGAAGCTTCGGGCAGGGCCTTTGATGCGCCCAGTCTCAAAATCTACCGGGGCAAAGATACCACCTTGGGTAATGTTGTCCACTATGCTTCCGCCTCTCCCCATTCGGAGAGTAGCCTGAAGCTTTGTCAGCATTCCTTCGTGATAGAACGTGGTATAACGGATCGTATTGATCGCATTTGGGTAAAACACACACATTTCCGGCGCCTGCGTAATCAACTCTTCCAACACAAACGGACAGCATACAGCGGCCTTTTCCCAGACTTGCTCCAGTTGCGTCTGATCTGAAATACGATAAATCTGGACACCATTTCCTCCGAATGCATTTGCAGGTTTGATTATACCAGCTCCACGCCGCCGGAAGAAATCAAGAAAGATTTCCTTTTCTGTCGCTGCCGCTATATACAGCACCTCGCGGTGGTAAAACTCCCGGTATTTCTCGTATGTCTTTTCTTTCTGGTCAAAGATATCCGCCTTTCCGGTATCCGTAAGTTCTGCATAATAGTGCTTCAATTCCTGCCAACCTACATACTTCAACTTCTCAGGACCCTTTGACAAGTCAAGCCCAAAATGAAAATAATCTTTATCGCGGATCGCATAGTACCACTTTGCGAAAAAAATGTCTTTGACAAGTGCGTTCGTATTCATACCAGACCGGTAGGCAACATCTCCAAAACTCTCAATAAAGCCCTCCATATTTTTTCTCCGCTGAGATCCATGTGGCGAGAATAGATATTCAGCTCTTGAAATCACGAAAGATACTCCGTAACGATGCAGTGCAAACTGATGGAGTTTAACCATTACTTGTTCAGGTAGTTCCGATAAAAACAAGCTCAAATCTGTCACCTCAACATTCGTAATTAATTCTTACTGAAATTCCTATCAAACCCAGAATTTCTCTGTCGGCTCACAGAGTTTGATATCCTGCAGCTCTGAAAACAACTCTTTGTTGTCCCAAGCCAACTGGTATATCCTGGCGGCGAAAAAGACGTCGTGGACCGCCAGGCCGATATTGTAGGCCAGGATGCGCTCCCGATCATTTTCCCGTCCAGGAACCAGTCCGTTCACTACATCACAGACTTCTGCAAACGAGCGGAATTCCGAGAAATACCGGAAATCCGAAACATGTCCGGTGTCATCCGCAAACACTTTGTCAAAAAACAGATCGCAGTTGGTAAATCCCCTTGTGTGTACGGGGACCACCAGCACCCCCTCGTCAAAGCAGTCGTCGGGGCAAATATCTCTGTCAAAATATGTTGCGCAGGAAACTACGACATCCGCCCCTTTTACGACGGACGTGGGGTCTTCCTCAATGGAAAAGTGGAGCCTCGGATACTCCGCAAACCGCTCCATGAACCGCTCCGCCTGATCCTTATACCGCAGCAGCTTCACGTGCAGGTCCCGCGTCACCGTTTCTGCCAGACACAGCATCGTCGCGCGGGCTGTGTTGCCGAGACCGATCATTCCCAAAGTCTGAAAATCAGATCGCGCAAATTGTACAGCAGAGTGCGCCGCAACCGCCCCCGTGCGCATGGCTGTGATCCAATCGGCGTCCATCAGGGCCAAAAACTCGCCGCTTTCCGCGTCAAACAGGAGTAATTTACTGTCAAGCGCCGGCACTCGCTCCGGATACCGGGTAACGATTTTGACTCCGCCCCACAGATGGCCGGAAACCGGGATGATACACGGCATCACATTGCAGAAGATATTGCCCTCCATGGTCATGTGGATCTTTGTTGGGAGAACAGCGTCCTTTTTGTGCCGTATCATATCGCTCACCCAGTCACAGCACTGAGTTGGCTGGATTTTCATATTCATAATATCTAGAAACGTAACGACCTTCATCGCGTCTTTCTCCTATTATGCTTATATAAGCAGATCCTTGCGCGCCAAAACGCAGGGCATGCCGGCATCCTGAACCGAGCCCTCTTAATTACTCAACTGCCGTTCCGCTCTCTAAATAGATTGCCATTCTTCCCGCAATGGCCGATCGCAAGCTTGCTGTAAGCTAATTTCCCAATTGTCGTTTCCCTCGATGAAAACTGGGCCTTCTTCACTGATGGCAATATCCCAGCCAATTGATCCAATATTATAAAAAAACTTATGGGCCTTACAAGCTAAAGCTATCGCCTCTTGATAATAGGGAACCTGGAAATCGGAGAAAACAATCCCTGAATCAGGATGAACTTGGGTCCTTTGTCCGTGTATAGGTTTATAAAAGCCATCACTCTTTAAGGTCCCATCCTCTTCGATCCCGACCGCAATACCACCTGCAGCCCAATTATCAACATTTCCTGTTTTACTTGTGCCGACACGCAACAATGCTGTTAAAAGGTATATCCTTCCATTAGTGTTGACGGTCACAACTCTTAATGTATTAATGGCTTTTCCGTTAAGCCGATTCATCCCTTGGTTTTGTACTATTGCTCTTTGTAGTATATATGCTCCTTTCAATTCAGGAAGCAACCTCATAAATGCAGTATAGTCATCTACTCTCTTTACATATGAAGCACATTCTCCGCATATATCCTTGATAAAATAGTCGCGCTTATCTTCAAGATAGTCGTTTCCCCTCCTGTTCATTTCTCCATCAAAAACCACTCCGTTTTTTATCACGGCAAATACTTCCGGAACAGGTAGTCCATTGCCACTCATATATCTGTAGAATAAATATTTGTCCCGGAGCAGTAGTGCTTGAGAAAAAACCGACTTGCTCTGATTCATTGTTGCTCGTTTTTGCATAAAATGCCTGTTATCTATGTATTTTCCCATGTCTGGAGATGGCGACGCAATATCAAACCCATATAGATAATAAAAGGTATTTGCTTCCCCGTATCTGAAAAACCACTTCATCAAGTCCACCAGTTTTTGCAAAAAGCTCTTATGCGGTAACGTTGGATAATAACTGTTTGTACTCTTTGCAATCGCTACAATTCGTACCACTGATGATAACAGATACCCTCCTCGCTCAATTAGCTTGTACATATCTTACTTCCTTTACCTCCGTTCACCATGAAATACATCCAACTCTATTTGTAACGCGTTTAACAATCTGTTGTTTTCTCCCCAATTACGTACAGCCAACCTCAGATATCTTCTCCCATCTGTCTTGGCTGTCAACTCCTTTATCAGGATGTCATGCCGCATCAGCAAGGCCTTCAGCAGTCGCTGCGGAGAGATCTCTCCTTCCAGCTCCACCATGATGTAATTGGCTTGAGAGGCGATCGGGCGGATTCCGTCTATCTTCTGGAGCTCGGCAAAAAACCTGGCCCTTTCCGCGCGGAGCGCGATAAGCGACTTCTCATAATCCGGCTTGTATTTCTCCATGATCTGCATGAAGAACTCACCGAAGGAGTTGATATTCCAGATTGCCACATCCTTCTTCAGCTTCGAGATCAACTGCTCGTCGCCCGAGGCAAGTATTCCCAACCGGAGCCCCGGTACGCCGTAGGATTTTGAAATGCTCTTCATTACCAGCAGATGGGGATTTTCGTTTAGAATCTGCTGGTCCAGCAGGGTATTGTCCGGTTCCTCGGCGAAGTCCGCAAACGATTCGTCGATAACCAGATATATGCCCCGATCTTCACTCCAGCGAATCAAGCGCAGAAGATCGCGTTTGGAAATGTAATTGCCGGATGGATTGTCCGGATTGATTACGATGAGGTTCCGGATGGGCTGTTCAGAGAAAAACGCTATCAAATCATCCACCGAATAGGTGTAATCCCGATTGCCGGGAGTAAAGACACATACCTCTTCCCTGCTGTATCGGTTGCGGTATTCTTCAAATGTAGGGCAGACGACGCCTACCATTCCCTGCAGATGACTCATCAGGGCTTTAATCAATTCTGCCGCGCCGTTACCCACCAAGATGTTTTCCTGGTGTACCCCGAAATCCTTGGCAGCCAGGAGGGAGTTTACCCGCATACCGGAGGGATACTGGGTCAGGAGCGGAGTAAAATTCGCCCGGATCTCATCCATCATACGCTGAGGCGGGAAGTAGGGGTTGACCAGATAGCAGAAATCCAGCAGTCTGGGGTATCTCCAATACCCGCCATATCTCCCCTGCAGAAGCGCCACCTTTTTATCTGTGTCGGGAGAAAAGATGGATTCGGCAATGTCCAGATCTTGGATATCGTCAATCTCGTACCAGAGCTCTCCGGTCAACCGCTTTGCTCTGATCTCCTGGTCATCCAGCATGGTGATGACCCGCAGCACCTGCTCATAATATTCATTTTCCCCCAAGGCCTTCTGGTATGCCTCCAGAAACGGAACGTAATGGGTCTCGCTGAAATGCTTGCTGAACTTATAGATGTTGACAGTCTTGTAGTAGTCCCGGATCTCGTCGTATTTAAACTTCTTTCCCGGAACAAACGCCTCGATCCCATCGTCATCGGACAACTTCACACAGGTTCCGTCCATCCAGGACTCATACTTGTCCACCAACGCCAGAGTTTCTCTCGGATCAGACAGCAGCGCGTCCAGAACGGCGTCCTCGAAAATCAGATCCGATTCAAAGAGAACGGTATCCTCACGGCAGAGCCATTCTTTGGCCAGCGCAAGGGAGTAAATGTTGTTGGTCTTATCATAGATCGGGTTGTCGATAAAGTGGATCGGCGTCCGAATGGCAAGCGTAGAGATGTAATCGATCAGCTTCTGCCCCTCATATCCAACTACGATCACAACACGGGAAAACTGTTTGCGGTCAATCTGACGCAACATTCGCTCGATCAAGGTCACGCCGTTCACCTTGATCATGCATTTCGTATTGTTCTTCGTTAATTCCTTCAGCCGCTTCCCCATTCCGGCGGCGAGAATAATAGCCTGCATCCTTATGACCTCCAAAATGATCGTTTCCGTACGCCGTGGCCTACGTCAGTTGACCCTCTCCGTATCCACTACATCTGCTATAAGTGAAGTACGATTCATATGCTGTGCTTTTGCAGATAGTCTCGATAATCCTGCTCCAAATCAATGATGTCAACACTATGCGACTGACGCTTCTCTTCCGGCGGAAGCGTCATGTAGTCGCCGTAGGTATACGTTAAATACTTGTCCGGATCAGCGGGTGCTGTAAACATACCGTCCTCAAAGCGGATCGTACTCTTCTCGGCGAAGACATTTTCCGGATAGAACGATGTGATGTTTCCCCACAGCACCGAGCAACATGGCTGGTTCTTTTCCCCACAGGCAGACCACACAAGCTTTTTGTGCCACTTGATCCTGGACTTCCTTGGGATCAGATAAAAGAGCTTCAGCAGCGCGACGGTCACGCTGCCCAGTTCTTTTCTGGAGTCCTCAATGTGGTCGTTCAGGAAATCGTCCATCTGCAGCAGATTGCAGAGCGAAAAGATTATGCGTTTCCGCTTGAAATCCCGCTTTCCGCTGAGCGGAACAATCGGAAAAATATCGATCCAAACGCCGTGATGGACATGCCACTGGGCCCGGTAACTGTTCAGGCTGGTGGTCCCGTTCACCCGTACTCGGGTGAAGGAAAAGTGAAAATTCGGTTCTGTCTCCATATTCTGGATAAAGAATCTATCTCCCAAAACCTTTTGCCCGCAAGCCAGGAACTTCTCATAGTCTTCAAACGGCATCGCAATATCCACGTCATCATCCCATGGAATGAATCCCCCGTGTCTGACTGCGCCCAAGAGCGTCCCGCTATTCAAAAAGTAGGTAATACCCAACTCGTCGCACGCTCTTGCGACGGCCTTGAGAACGGTAAGCTCTGCCAGTTGAAGTTCCCGAAGTGTATTCATAATAATCTCCTTCTTGTCTGCCGCTGTCATACGCGGCCATCGGCAAAAAAACCGGAGCAAGCAATCCGGATCGGAGCCCTCTCACAGGCAGGCCTCTTCAACAATACTGTACTATCTCCAAAACCTGCAGCGGCACCGTCAGTCGGCACCATTGAAATCAACTTGCGGGAAAAAAGATCTGATTCCGGTTTTCGGCGTCGAATACGCCGTTCCAAACCACCTGGTTGTACTGCCGCAGGGCCTCCGCTTCCTCCCCCGCCGCCTCGTCCATTTCCAGGAATCCTCCCGCTGACCGGGAATAATAGCCGAAGGTGTTGCAGGCGGGGATCGTTTTCCGCAGGTCCTCCAGATACTGCTGATAGGCGGGCAACTCCATGCCGGCCCGCTCGAGCAGGAGCCCGGCCAGGAAATTCATGCTGGTCACTTCCACCTCTGCGGATTCGGATTCGTAGTTGGTCCAGATGAAGAAGGGCACCGTATACTGCAGCATCTTTTCATCCAGGGTCTCAAATTTTCCGCCGTGCAGTTCCTCGTAGAATTCATCCGGCAGGCGCGGATAATGGTCTCCGTAGACAAGGACCACCACGTCCCGGTCGGAACGGCTGAAATAGTCGATCAGCCATTGGATCGCCCGGTCGCTCTCCCGGATGCAGCTCAGGTACTCGTTGGCCTCCGGGTATTTCTGCGAATACCCCTCCAGATGAACGGTGGGCTGGAAGCCATCCTTATAAAAGTCGTATCCGCCATGGTTCTGGACAGTAACATTGAACATGAATACCGGATCGTCCGAATCCGCCTTGTGGTCCTCATAGACGGAGATGAGGGTCTCAAACATCTCCTGGTCAGTCCCCCATCCCCGCATGATCTCCTTCTGCGGGAAATCATCTATGAAATGGGTCTCTTCAAACCCCAGCAGCGGCCAGTTTTTGTCTCTGATCCAGCCGTTGGAGAGATATTGGTGCATGGCGATGGTTTTGTATCCGATACCTCTTAAATACCAGGCAACGGAATACGTCGGTTCATGAATAAACTGCTGATAAGCAACCGCCCCAGTCGGAAAATAGAGGAGGGAATTGCCTGTGAGAAACTCATATTCCGAATTTGGGGTCCCGCCTCCGAAAATCGAGGAAAGGGTATATCCCCGGAGCGTGTTCTCCCGGAGACTGTCCACAAAGGGGGTAACAGCCGCGTCTGTGTTCAGTTCTCCCAGCACCCGGAAATCCGCGTAGGACTCCTCCATGATCACGATGATATCCCGCTTGGCGCCACTCTTCCCCTGCTGTGACGTATACTGCTGCGCCACTTCATCCACTGCTTTGGGAGAATACTCTTTTGGTTTTTTAGGAAAACTATCCTTCAGCAGGAGTACGTGGTTCAGGATAAAACCATTGTTCACCGTGCCCCCGTTCATCCAGCGCAGGGGCGTAACGGCGGACCCTCCAATCCACACGACAGCAGCGCAGAAAAGCCCTGCACCAAGACAACAAATCCTGCCCGTTTTCCGCCTGGAAATCGTGAGCGGCGGAAGCGAAAAGCTTGCAAACAGGATCACAGCGCCAAACACCAACGCATAGAACATTGGCGAAGGAATCCGGTAGCTATACTCCGCGGCAACATTGCCGGCGGTAGTGATGGAGAGCAGATCCGCAGGTGCTATTTCGCTCCCCCGGAACTGGAAAACGAAATGATTCGCGCAGGAAAACAAGAGGAGAACCCCATAAACGAAAAACACCGACCGCGGCTTAAGCGTGATACCCGCCACCATAAGGTATAGAGCCAATATCAGCAGTGTTCCCAGCACAGTCTCCAGCAGCCCCTGCGTCGGAAGGCCTTCGTTCTGGCAGAGTTGGGACAAAAACAGTGTCGCAAACGCCAGGAGGAAAAGCCATCCTGCATACACATACGGTAGTCGCTCCTTATTTGGAGAACGTCCTTTCGTCGTGGCAGCTCCCGGAATCCGGACGGCTCCGGCCAGCACAAACAAGGCCGCAAAGAGCACACCTGCATTGAGCTTATGATAGAATAGCACACTCATCGCAAATGACGCCGCAGCCAATACACAACCCAGCAGGAAACGCCATGAGCGAAGCTTGATTGTCTGTTTCAGCCAGCTTTTCTCTTCCATCACAGCAATCCTCTAAACCATCCCTGCCATCCATTGCCGGTCGTCTTTTCTCACTTCCGTCTGCGAATCTTTGCCAGCAGGCGCTTGGGCAGCACGATAAAATACCGGAACTCCGGGCTTTTGTGGAACAGCAGGAAGAAAACGCCGTTTGGAATGACGGTGCATACCAGGGCCCTGTAGATGCAGTTGCCCAGCGGCGACCACTGCACCGCCTTGGAAACCACATAGCACACTCCGCCGGTCGCGGCCAGGATCAGCATATACCGGATCCTTCTCATGTAGTAAGGCAGCACCGGTTCCCCGAAGCCGTGCCGGAATACCTTGTACGGGTCGTACCAGTAGTTGGTCAGCAGGCGTGAGATGGCGGTGGCAAACAGGATGCCGAACAGTCCCCAGACCTTCCCCAACAGGATGGAGAAGATCAGATTGAAAGCCGCCGTGAGGAACAGCAGATAGCGGCCCTGGCGGAACAGGCCCATGGCGTTCTGGAACGCCCATACTGTGTTCTGGATCCCTACCATGTAAAAGTTCACGGCAAGAATCAGGGGGATCTCATCCGGCAAAACGTAGCGCCCGCCGAAGAGAAGGTTGACAAGCTCCGAGGAAACCACCGTGATCCCGATGGCAGCCCAACCATAGAGCCAGAAGTTGGCGAAATTGATGTTGTAAAACATCGACATCCGCTTCTCCTTGGATTCCACCGCGTTCAGGTTTCCGATGCTGGCCTTCAGGCTTCCGAAAAGAAGGTCCAGCAGGGAACTCAGCGTTCCCGTCAGCAGCGTGTAGTTGGAGGTAAGCCCCGTCGTGATCAGGCCTTTGAAGTAGGTGATGATGATGTTGTCCGTGCTGTTGACCAGGCGGCCGGAGATCTTCCAGATCACCAGCGCCCGCACGTTTCGGACCAGCTTTGTCTTCTCGTCCTTTTCAAGCGGCGCTATATTCTTATCCGCAATGTAGGGGTACAACTTCTTTGCGATGATGGAGATCGTAACGTTGTAGACCAGCACGCCGACCATCTTGATAATCAGGTAGCCGAAGTATTCGTGGGTCCAGAGGAGCCAGACGATCTGCAGGGCGCTCTCCAGGATCGTCATGATATAGCTGACGCCCATGACGATGTAGTGCCGCTGGGAGGCGGAGATCAGAGAACTCCGATAGCTGAAGAAATAGGTGGTGGCCGTGTTGAACAGATACAGGCAGTAGATAAGGGAGAGGTTTTCCTTGATCGCCGGCTGTTCCGGGATCAGGAGATTCAGGAAGGGCAGCAGGGCCAGACCCACCACCCCGATGAAGATACCGATGGCCCGGTAACACCTGCCGTAGAACTGCACCAGGGTGGCGATTTTCGCCTCATCGTTCTCCGCAAGGGGCTTATACAGGGCGTACACGATCGCAGTGCCGATCCCCAGCTCCGCCAGACTCAGCATGGAGAGGATGTTGGAAAACAGCCCATTGATGCCGAGATAGTCGGCGTTCAGCGTTCTCGTGAAAATCATGCGGCAGACCAGCCCGAGGATGGTATTCAAAACATAGCCGCCGAGGCCGGTCACGATATTTAGAATCGAATACTCCGTTCGGGTCCTCTTTGCCATAGGTAACTCACTTTCGCTTCAATTGATGGATCGCGCGCAGGCACATCCCCTGCGCAAAGGGCATAACGTCATAGGTTTGTGCAAATACGCCGATCCCCTTGGTGTCCCCCTGGCACCAGTCGATGGCGCCGGTCATCCGGGTGACTTTCCGCAGTTTCTTCAGGCATCTTTCCGCGGCGGCGATATATGCCGACCGGCCGAACACGGATCCGCAGACCGCGTAAAACCAGGATAAAACAGCCGTCGCGGAGCTGTCGTACGTCTTGCCGCTCTGGACGATTGAGCCGAAGCCGCCGTCCTCTCTCTGGTAGCGGAGATATTCATCGGCGGCCTCCAGAATCCAGGCCTTCAGCGCCGCACGTTTTGCCGGATCCTCCGTGACAAGATAGGTATCCAGCAGACCGATGACGTACCAACCGATCCCGCGGCCCCACCCGAAGACGCCCAGCGGAAGCTTGGATCGGGCGTCAAAGGCGTGATTTGGGAGCGCGGTCCCTTTGAGCAGGCCGTATGTGTGGTATTTCTCGATCTGGGCGAAGGCCATGTCCTCATATGCTGGCATCTGGTATGTCTTTGCGTACAGGGCCAAAAACGGGCTGCACAGGCCCACTGTATCCACGTATCTGTCCGGATCGTCTTTCCTGCCGGTGTAGGAGATCATCCCCTCCTCAGCGACGCAGCCCCGGATCAGTTGGGCGGAATAGTCCATGGCTTTCCGGATCCCGGCCGGATCCTCCGCAGCGCGCAGCAGCGCGAAAGACAGCATCCCGCAGTCGACCCGGGTGGGCTTCACCTTCCAGTTCCCTTCCCCATCCGTCAGCTCGGCGGCATACTGCCGCGCCTTCCGGCGGGAATCCTCACGACCGCTCTCCAGCAGGCCCAGGATCAGCGCCGCCTTCTGCCAGGATTGAATGGTCTGGCTGCGGTATTTCCCCTGCAGCAGATCCAGCAGCATATACCGGGAATTGTCCGTGATTTTCACCACCGGCGTCCTGCGAAGCCAGCGGGCCGCCCTGTCTTCCACAGCCGCCTTCCAGGCGTCCTCCTGCCACCGTCCGATATGGAAACGGGCAAACCGGTCCTTCAGGAAGAAAAACAGGTCCGTCCCGTAGTTCACCAGGCAGAGAAACAGCGCGACACATATTACAATGAAAGCGCCCTTCATTCTCCGATCACCCCAAGCGTTCCACGTATTCTTTCCCGACGTAAGCTCTTTCTTTATACGCCGGCATCTTCTCCTCCAGGAGCCGGCCGATCTCCCGGGAATGATCCGCTATCCAGCGGTAGGCATCCGTCAGATCGCCGGCAGAGGTCATGCCCTGGACCGGCACCACGTAGTGCTCCTCCGTTCCGAACAGATCCCGGGCGATCCCTCTGGCCTTGATGGAATATCCCGCCACCAGGGTCGGCACGCAGGTGGAGTAGGCTGCGA
>JAEEGL014058352.1_pt1 | contig 28391 bp, 44 predicted proteins | sample 9134231 | NCBI WGS metagenome assembly JAEEGL01 (sample SAMN16246548, study PRJNA631951) | gut metagenome | biome: gut microbiome; feature: rumen; material: fiber-attached | host: Bos | place: Iran: Karaj | collected 2018-10
AAGGGTCTTAAACAAGGCCCTTTCTTTTTGTCTACAAAACTTATCCGCAACATGATCACAGACTATTATAGAGAGAAATCTCGAAACAAATTACTAAACAATTTTTAAGGAGGACTAAACAATGAAAAAGGTTATTGGTATTTTCTTAACAATGGTGATGGTATTTTTGGTTATTTCAATGAATGTATCATTGGCTGAAAACAGAATTGTTGAAGGTTATTATGGATCAACAGTACAAGATTTTGTTGAAGAGTGGATGAGAGCACAAAAGAAAGATGAGAAGTATTTTAACAATACGACAAATGAATTCGGATACTTTTACGGACATGGAGTGATGTTGGTAGATGAATTTGAAGAAACTTATGGTGTTGAATGGAATGACGACTCTATGAAAAAAGTACTTTCAGATCATTATTCGAATCTTGAATTGGAGATTAAGACAATTGGATTTTATGAAGGTTATAATGTATATTTAATGAAAGCTAAATCTACTGATCCTATAGGTTATACTTATTCCTATGGTGAACAGTATCCTTTTTATGAAGGAGAAATGATTTATATGGCTTGTATTCAGCCATAAAGAAAATAGGCTTAGCAGTAATGCTAGGCCCTTTCTTTTTGCCTAAAACTCCTTCGCAACATGGGCAATGCCTATTATAGAAAGGAGATGTGAATTATATGAAAAAACATAGTGTAACAATCAATATTATTGGAATTATTATTATGATTTGTTTATTCCTGATTGGAATTAACGAAGCAGAAAAATATGTCAATAAGATTGACTGGGAACCTACGGAAATTTACGAATTCGCAAACAAAAATATTGAGTGGACCCATTAACAAGGCCCACTCTTTTTCTTTTTGAAACTCATTCGCATCTTACACAACGCCTTTAATAGAGGACTGGGAGTATAAACCCGTCAGAGGGCCGAGCGTTGAAAGGCGGAAAGAGTAATCTACGGATTATCTCGGTTATTAACTAACTGACTTAATAGTTTAACGGTAGAACGCTACGCAAGTGGAAACGTGGGTTCGAAGCCCACAAGTCCTTAATTTTTTCTTTCGCATTAGAAACAATGCAGTTAATGAAAGGAGTGATACTAAATGAAAAAAGGAAAAGCAATGAGAACAAGGATTGTAAACAAGGAAAAGAATGCTATGGTTGAAGCATGGATTGATGGAGAAGGAATGAAGCATGTTCATTTCAAGTACAAAGATATGAAAAGTGCAGAGGCTATTGAGGATTTGATATCCGATCAAACCAATCCTTTGACTCAGAGGTTTTTTGAAGTAGCAGGTCCTGAATGGGGTCCCTAACAAGGACCCCCGTTTTTTCTTTCGCAACAGAAACAACGCATATTATAGCGGAGTGATCCGGACTATAAAATTTTGGAGGTTATCTAAAGATGGCAGTATGGGAAATAATTATCCTGATGGTGGCAGCGACGATTAGTATCTCGTTTGGAATTGGATTTGTATATAGCTCGATTGTTAATACAGTCGAGAGATATCAGATTCGAAAAACCGAAAGAGAACTGAGGATCTATGCAAAAATCATGGAAGAAATTCCAAAGATGTTTATCAGTATAATCGACATGATTGATAAGAAAGAAAAAGAAAAAAACAGAAGTTATATGGAAACGATGATGAAAAAAGAAGGCTTGGACGTTTAATCCAGGTTAAACAGAAGAAGGGTTTGTGGAAACACAGGCCCTATTCTTTTGCTTAATAATATTTTAAAGGAGGAATTTTACCATGGCATCAACACCCAGACCCAGATGTAACAAAAGCGATTGTTTCCAGAACCGGTGCGGAAATTGTTGTGAATTACTCACATCATATCCGAGCCAACCTTGTCCGTTCTATCAGACACAGGAAAAAGTAGACGCGGGAAGGTTGAGAGCGCATCAGAGACTTATTGCAATTAACAGGCGGGATCTTATTGACAAGTATGAGTATAACAAGTTCAGAAAGGGGAACTGGTAATGTCTGAAGTAAAATCAAAATTCAGCGGACAGGCAACCATTAAGATCCGTTTCAGGAATCAGGCAGAGTATAATAAGTTCAGATTATATGTTCTTAAGACAAACTGGAGAATCGATGTAGCCCCTATTTGGGAAGATATCGTCGTGGATTTCCATAATTCCGACGATATTGATCAGATTAACAGGAAAGTTATACAGCTTCTTCAACTCGGTTTCGAAGTATATTGCTGCAGATTCAAACTTGAGGAGCAATTGGCGGAGGAACAGTATCCTGAAGAAGCAGATTCTGACGACGAGTATATTTATGAGGAAGGCCTGGCGGACGTATTCGCAACCAAAACATTGCCTAAAGTAGAGGAGTAATTCCTTAATAAACTTTAGGAGTGATGCAAATGAAACTCGTATTGACTATTGCTGGAATCTTGGCGGTATGGACATGCATAAAGTTTGTATTCTTGGTATTCAAGAGACTTGGATCAAAGAATTCAATGAATGACATGATAGACCGTATGGAGGACAAAATGGCCGAAGGGGCAGAAACAGTTGCAGGATACTTAAAAAGGACTAGAAGGAATAAAAAGAAGAAAAAAGAACCAATTGTGACTATTAGATGAGTCACGGGAGGGTGTTTGGAAACAAGCACCTTCCTATTTCTTTAAATGACAATTTAAATGAGGTATGGAATGAGTAAGAAATCATACAAACGCAATCAAAACAGGTTATACAGGGAAATCAAACGCAGGATGATTCTCGAAGCGGCTATGATGTTTCCCGTACCTGTGCATATTGAACATCGTAATTTTGATACGCTGGCTGTAAGGAATCTTATTGACAAGCGGATGATTCCTCCAAATACAACAGAATATAGCGAATATATCAAGCGTGATATGGCATACCAGTTAGCAAACAAATTGATGGACGAAGGATACATTAGCTATTTCACAAGCGAAGAGCCAGCTGGACCGATTTACGACAATGCGGAAATAGAAGCACGGATTAAGGTAGTGCGTTAAAGACAACTTTAAATAACACTTTAAATGAGGTAAAAACATGATAACAATTATCGGAATGTCAATGCCACGAAACTGCAATGAATGTCCTATGACAAACAATTATGAGAAGATGTGTGTATTGCATGATGGCGTTCCGGCACATCAGCAAAGAAATACAGACAGGCCATCATGGTGTCCATTAACCGATGTGTCGTTTCCAGAATATTGCAGACATTGCGGCGAAAAAATGTGACGAGTTATACATTTATATTATACATGCTCTATTTAGCTTTGGAGGATTTTGAATGAAAGTAACTCAATCATGGACACGAAATATACCAACATCGACAAGCGGATACAGCATAACAGTGTCAACTACTTATTCAAGCTTCAATCCTACAGAAATTGACAATATTGAGAAAAAACTTCCAAAAGGCATGATAATCATGGATACAGATAAACCAAATAGATTATATCTACCAGACGCTATAAGAAAGGAGACTAATAATGATAACGAAACTTGATGCGAAGGACGCTAAGGTTGACTGGGATCACGTCAACAAAGCGACAGAAGTACCGCGAACATATTTAGTTAAAGACATGTTCGGTAAAGAATTCTATAAGATGTACAAACCCAGCGAGGCAAACCGTATATTCAAACAGAACAAGTGGACTGGTAAGATCGTGAGCACTCTAAGGAGCTGAACGCATGAGTATCGCAGAGTTGGGCGAGATTGTAGTAAAGGCTATATTGGTTCTCCTTTGGATCACTGTAGGCTACGATCTATATTGCAAATGGAGGAATAAATAGTGGAAACGCCAAGGAAGAAACATGAGTTGAGAAACTATGACTTCTGCTATGGAGCAGGGGTCAATTTTTATGACATGACAAAAGGAGTTATGTACCATATTCAGGAGTACAAAGAAGCTATAGAAAAAGGCCAGAAACCAAAAGGAATCAGGGTTACTCAAGGTGGAGATATTAATAAGACTATTGAGTGGATAGATCCGGTTATCTGCAAAGAGCGAATGGTAGACCCGGAGCCGGATCCACGATATTGAGGGGTTGAGGTGAATGTATAAGAAGAGAAGAAATGTTACTTATTGTAAGGACTGCATTTATTTCCGTAACATCGGTTCATTTGACGAAGGTATAGGATATTGTGAGCATCTCAAGATAAATCGTAAAGATGATTATTATTGCTCCGACGCGGAAAATAAAATCAAAACCTGGGATGCTGTTACCTGGCTTGAAAGTCATCCCGAGGATATTCCGTTGGCTAAAGAGAATCTGGCAGCACGTGAGTATTACGACAACGATGGAATCAGAAGCTTATTAGCAGCTGTAAGTCTCAAGGCTTGTGCGGATTACAAGGATGCTTCCAGGGGTCTATACGTGGATAAGCAACCTCCGGAACGCACGATGAAGGAATGCCACACGTTCTTCTGCGGAGAAGTATTCAGTATGTTTATCGGTAACATGACTCCTGAGGAAGCCGAGAAGCATATTAAGGATACACCGAACGGAGCACTCAATTCAATCTGGAAACAGCGAAAATAACGGGTCGCAAAAAATGCAACGCCTATTATAGGAGGAGCAGTGTTATAAACAAGGCTCCTGATCTTTGCTTTAAGAAAGGATGGAGGACAATGAACGAGAAGGAAAAGAAACCCAATGTATTTCAGAGGATCAAGAACTGGTGGAAGTACTCGTTAACACAGGATGACAGGGATCTTATTAATATCTCTGGCGTTTGGTTTGTTGATGGCGTAATCTGGGGAACTGCCATTGCGACTGGTGTATGCGCATCTAAAGCCAAGAAAGCCACAAACGTATCCGCAGCAGCAGGTTATATTCAGGGCAAGATGGATGCATATAAGGAAATGGCTCAGAATCCTTATGGGATGATGGATGCTGGTATGCGTAAACTCGAACAGCAGGGTAAAGCTAAAAGATTTTAAGGAGGGTTGCTTATGGGTTATTTGATTGAAGGTTACAAGATCCTCGGTAAGGAAGCTATGGCGTATGCGGTTAAGCATAGGGCAGGCATCGGAACAGTTGTAAGCATCGGTGGAACGATTGTATCCAATATTATGTCCACGAAGGCAGGAGCGAAGTCTGCCAGGGAGATTGACGCTAAGGAGCAGGAGATCGGAAGACAACTGACTCCTAAGGAGAAAATTCAGCTTTGTTGGAAGAATCATATTGCTTCTGCGGCAACAGCGGGTCTCTCATGTGCCGGTGCGGGATATTCTCACAATCAGCATGTGAAAGACTTTAACAAAGTAGCTCTGGCATATTCTGGGGTTAAGAAGCTGTATGACAGTGCTCAAAAGGCAACAAAAGAGGTGCTGGGTGAGAAAAAGAATGCGGAACTTCAGGATAAATTGAATCAGAAATATCTGGAAGAGCATCCTGAAGAAAAGAAGAAGATCCTTGAAGCAGGACCGAATCCGGATCCTCATACAATGCGTAAGTTCTGGGAACCGATCACAGGAGAAACCTTCTACGCAACAGTGGATCAGGTTGAGCTTGTTCTTAAAATTATGCGCAATGAGATGGAAGCTTTAAAGCCGAGAGATCCTAGAAATAATTTGTGCTATTGCGGAAAATACGGCATCAAACTTGCAAGATTCTTTGAACTCGGTCATTGGGATCTTCCTAATGGAAAAAGCATCTCAACCACAATGACAAACTTCGGATGGAATAAAGGAAAAGAAAAGAACGGATCCGATGACGATAACATTGATGCATATTTCACTCCGATGATGCTCGATGATGAAACTCTCGAAACTTGTGTGGCCATTAACTGGGAAACTCGTCCATCAGATATGACATATGGTGATTATCTGAAATCTTGAAGGAAGGACGTTGAAGACAAATGGATGAAATGGCTAATCCTGTAATCCCGATCAAGCCTATGCGTTGCCCTCGTTGTGGTAAGAAGGTTATATTTGAACCTAACGATAAGATCCGCTGCGAGGATTGTGGAGAGCTGTATTATGATCAATGGCTCGGAATCTGGAGGATTTATAAGCCTTCGGAAGAGGGTCATCAGTAAGACCAAAAACTCGCAAATTTTACAACGCGTATAGTAGAGCGAAAGCTTAATAAAAAATTATTAAAGGAGAAAGAGACTATGAGTAATCAGAATCAGAAAGTCGAAAAGGTAGAGCAGAAGGCGGAACAGCAGGTGCAGCAGGCAGAGCAGCCCGTAGTACAGCAGCAGACGCAGGAAGAGCCGAAAAATAAAGGTGGTATTGTAGGCTGGCTTAAATCCCATTGGAAGGGGGTTACAGCCGCAGCAGTAGGCATCGGAACAGCGGTGACAACAAGCGTGCTTGCTTATAAGAAAGGCAAAGCGGCAGGTATCATGAGTGTTCCTGTACAACAGCAGGAAGAAGAGGATTACTCTCTTAATCCAAATGAATGATTAGGAGACTGGAAGAGTTATGGAAACATGGCTCTTCCTCTTTCTTTTTATTTTTTGACGATGTGAATAGGAGACGCCGATCTGATGGGTATGTTTGATAAGTGGACTAAAAAAGCTACAGAGAACGCAATGGAGACAGCTAAAGAAACACTGAACGACAAGCTGGAAACATATTCAGGAATCATTAAGATCGGTTTAACGCTGGGAGTGATTATATTTGGAAGCAAAAAGATCAACCAGCATATGAGTAAGGGTGCGACACAAGCGCCTGCATCTTTGCCGCAACAGCCGATCGTGATCAACAATTATTTTGACAGGGGGTATGTACCTAATGGAAGAACAGGACAGCAAACTCGTCAACAACATCAAAACAGGCGGTAGTATCGCTATTTATGTGGGTACGGCGTCCATTATCAAGCCTATTATTAAGCAGTATAACCAGGAGCGTAATGCTGTGACAAAGATGTGTGCGTACGTATCCGGAACAGTTATTTCTTGTGGTATTAGTCATATTGCTTCTCGGTGGTTTAACAAGATCGTCGACAAGGTTGCTGACTTTGCTGACGACTTTAAGAATCCAAAGAAAAAGGAGGAGCGTAAACCTGATGGAAAACAACAATGATCCTGTTATCCTGAGCGAAGAACCGTCAAGTGTGAAGATCAATATTCAGGACCCTAATAAGCCCAAGCAAAATGCCGGTGGGAAGATGGTCAAAAAGGAAGTAAAGATTTCTTGGTATGATCGTATTATCAGTGCGCTATTTGGACAAGACGTTAACCATGAGAATCTCGGTGAGCATTTTATTAATGACTGGGCTATTCCAACCGGTAAACGTATGCTCAACAACGGGATTCAGAGCGGTCTTAAGAGAGCCGGAGACGCAAGCCAGGTTATTTTGTTCGGAAGGGTCGTTAACAGTTCTAACGGGCCAACCGACTACACATCTTATTCGCAACCGAACGCAGTGCAGAAGCCCGGTGGGTATCGTGTGATGGATCAGGTGGATGTGTTTGCGTTCACGGATAAGAATAAGGCAATCGAGTGTCTGAATTATTTACGTGGCAGGATTCAGACATATGGAAGTGCGTCTGTTGTGGATTATTATGAATGGATCAACACAAATCTTCAGGTGGATATTCCGCTAGACTACAACATGACATATCGTGGATGGATGGATCTGAGCAATGTTATAATTTCTCCGGATCCTAATGGGTTTATTATCAATCTACCAAGACCTGTAGCACTTAAGAGAGGTTAAAAAGATGACACATATTGAAGACAAGATTGATTGGAAAAAATGGGCAGAGAAGCACCATGTTAAGATCGGGGACGGTAACGATGAACACAGACGAAATGAGGTTAGCTCTGGCGGATCTGTATCCGGGACCAAACTGGCGCCTGAAGTGTCAAAGTATGCCAGAACGTCAAGTTGTGGCGATCTACAAAAACTTAAAGGAAAAAGGCCGGTTCGACAAAAAGAAAAATAAGAAACCCGTTGAACCAGGTGTGTTTGATGCGATCCAGATTACTATATACGATCTGGATCCTTCTTTATTCTTCTCGATTAAATGATCTTTTGGGTGAACACGCATATGAATCACATTATATTCCAGAATAACGTTGGTTCGTTTCCGACAATATGCGTGACTAGAGTGGATTGGGTCTGATCAACCCGTATACAGTCGTAGGTGGGGACGACATTTTTATAGAAAGGATAATTATTAATGGCTGAACAGATGGTTCCAATTCGTAGTGTCAAAGGTTATATTAAAGAGTTCGCTATTGAGGCAATCGGTAAAAAGCATGCAGATCCGGATCTGGTTAGGCAGCAAATCCTGGACGCGTTCCATAAGGAGATATTCGGGCAACTGATGATGAAGTTCGGTGATCCTGAGCTGTTGGCGTTCGATATTTCTGCTGTGGATCCTGAGACGAAGCGTCAGGTAGACAATATTCTGTCCAACAGTGTCCGTAAATGGAAACGCCTTTGTATTGAGTTCTCTAAGTATAAGGAAACATATAACCTTATTCAGCCTTCGGATCTGATGGTAACTCTCGAAGAGATTGTCAAGGAACAGGCAGAGGGTTATTCAGACACTGACGAGGAGGATGAGAATCTTGTCATTACCGAAGAATGAGTGTCCATATTTGAAAAGCAGCGATTGCGGTCATCCTGATAAGAACATATTAGGATGCTGCGCGTTGTGGGAGAACTGCATCAGTTACAGGTTAATTGAAGAATGTAACAGTATTTTAAAAGCATGCAAAAAAGATGAGGAGAAAGAGAAAGATGGAAAATACAACTATTGAAAAAGTAATTGATATTGCTGGTAGCGCTGCTAAGGTCGCTGCAAATCTGAGCGAAGCGAAAAAAGAAACAACCCAAACGAAAACCCCGGTCCTTAGTGGTGATAGTGATAATTCCAACAAAGCATCTACCGGAAGCCAGAATATTCAGATCGCTCTGGATACGGGTAAGAAGAAGGAACCGAAGCCGATCGAGAAGCATATTCACACATTCCCGGAACAGCGTGCTCTTACAACTGAGGAATGTGAGCTGGATCTAAAGAAGGCTCAGATGGAGCACGAATTCAAGATGACCCAGGAGGCATATTATCAGAAGTCTCTGGATCGTGAATGGCAGCATCAAATGGAACAGGAGAGAAAAAATGAAAAGAAGGGCATGCTTCGTCGAATCGTTGGAGGCATTCTGGTTGCAATTGGTGCTGCTACTGTTGGCTATAGTATTTATACCGATTATCGTAGTCATAAAAATCAGCCAAATCCTCCGAAGGCTCTTCCGGAAGCAGGTAACATTACAGCTGAAGGAAAAGTGGAGTAATGATTAAGCTCAGACAGTGATCTGGCATCAATAAAGAAGGAGGCCTTCTGCTGTATTGTGGAAGGTCTCCTTCGTATTCATGGATTTATAATTTCATACCAAGCGTAGCGAAGAATGGTTGAATAAAATGAAACGAAAGGGCTTGAGAAAGTATGTGTGACGTAACTGTTCCAATTTCATCATTAACGTATAAAGGTGATCTTTTAGATATTGATGGTTACCCAACTTCACCATTAACGTATCAAAGCGGTCTTTCAGATAGTTGTAGTTATTCTGATATAACGGTCACCAAAGCTCTACCAAGCAGTGTTAATTTGGTCACCAGAGCTCAATCAAGCAGTGTTAATCCTGTGACTATTTTACTAAAGGACAAATACACGCCTAAAAAGATTATCTTCAACGGACCCGCAACGGTTGTTTTCTGGAAAGACGGAACCAAAACGGTTGTTAAACGCGCTGAGAAGGATCCGGATAACCGGTACAATGCCTTCTGTGCGGCACTTGCAAAGAAGATATTCGAATCAAACAGTAGAGTCAATTCAATTGTTAAAAACGGAACAGAAGAAAAATAAGGAGTGCTAAATAATGACTTTTAAAATTTGAAAAGCATCTAGCTCATATTTTGATCCTGTCAAAAAGATTGAAATTAATACACTAGAGGATCTTAAAAAGATAGATGATAAAAACAAGAATTGTGGTTTGATTATTGATTTTGTATCCTATGACGTTGAAAACATAGATGGTCATATTACAATCTATGACGACTATATTGAATAAAGGAGATACATTTTGGAAGAGATTGAAAGATATGTTGAAAACTGTACATTGTTTATTGATTTGCATGACAACCGTCTGGATATATATGAAACAAGTCCGTTTGGTCTAACTAGTGAAGGCAGCATTTATATACTTAGTGAACAAAAGCCAAAAGAGATAGCAAATAAATTGTGCGACTATTTAACAAAATACAAAAGTATCAGATAAGGAGGGATATTTTATGGGGTTTTTCAAAACACTGTTTACTGGGTACCGCTTAATGTATCAGGATTTAACAACCAAACACAACGATCTGATTCCACGTTGCTTCAGTGGATGCGGAACAGGTCTGATGATGATCGGCAGTGCGGTGATGGCCAAGACGTCTCTGAAGGATGATGTTCAGCAGGTTCTTGCTGAGGCAGATGAGGCTATATTGGAAGCTGAACAGGTTATTTCCGGTGAGAAGAAACCCGAACGTATCAAGCGGATCGCTAAGGCTAAGACTGCTAAGGCATGGAAAGTCGTAAAGGTATATCGTAAGGGTATCGCTATGGAGGTCGGTGGAGCTGTCCTGAACGGTATCGGTTACGGTATGGCAGAGCATGGCAAACACAGGGCTCTGAAGGCAGTAGGATCTCTTGGGGCTGCGTTTGCTGCATATCGTGCTAATGTGCGTGAGGATCTCGGTGATGAGGCGGATATTAAGTATCTGACAGGTCGTAAGGCAGTTAAGAGGACTGAGAAAGTCAACAAGAAGACTGGTGAAATTACTCAGGAACTGGAGTATACGGATGACGATGGAGTGATGATTAAGAAGAATCCGAATGCATTCCGTTTCTGGTTCAGTGAGGAAACCTGCCCGTCTGTATGGTCTGATAACAGAGATTTGTGTCTTCATAAGCTCGATCGCATTGAGGATACTCTGACAATTATTTACCAGACAAACGGGCGTATATCGCTTAATGACCAGAGACGCGAATTCGGCGGGTTTAATCCGCATAAGATGGACGTTGATGAGGGCGGTATATTTGGTAAAGTGATCAATCCGGATATTCCTCTGACTCAACAGCATATCAATCTACATCATCGTGATGACAGAGACTTTGTGGAAGGCAGAACAGAAGGTTGCTGGATTATATTTGACTGTGATCCTGAGCCGATTATTGGACGCTAATGGAGGTTAATATGTGGCATATTTTGTGGAATGTAATGGCTGTTATTGGGATTCTGTTCTCTCTGTCATGTATTTTCCTGTTGCTTGCGCTCGTATTAGCATCAATAAATGATAAAAAGGAGTGAGCAATCTTGACTGATGAAACTAAGCAGAAACTTAAGTATTGGTTTATTGGGTTATTTACCGGTGGTGTTGTAGCTGCTCCGATCACAGCGGTTATCTGTAAGAATATTTACGAGAACAAGTTGGCAGAGGAAGTAGCTAAGGCTGCTGATGAGGCCGAGATGCGTGGTATGAACGCTATGGCAGAATACGCAGTACAGCAGCAGAGCACCGAGAAAAAATATACAGAGGAGGATTATGCTGAGAAAGTTTCCAATAAAGTCGAACCGATTGATCCTAATGAGTATGACATAAGTATCCCTGATTCTGAAGAAGATATGAGGGACGAGGAGGCTCATCAGCGATATTTAGACATGATTGATAAGTATACAAATAATGATGAAATTTCTCCACACATTATATCTGCAGAGAAGTTTATCAACGAACAGTATATGACCAAGTCAAACGTTAACTGGTATGAGGCGGATGATGTGTTTGAAGAGGATCTTGTTGTTATTCAGGATCCGTTTCTAACCTTTGGGGTGACAAGTGGTAGAGATCTGTTTGCCAATGCGGAAGAACGTTTTGACCCTGATATTGTGTACGTTCGAAATGAAAGGATGCTAACCGATTTTGAGATCAGCAGGATTCACGGATATTATGCTGAGATAGTTGGAGGCGAAGCAGGCCTTGGTGAAACAGATACGTAACGGGGAACTGATAGAAAGGTTATTTAATGAGTATAAAGGATATTTTCACTGGCTTCAAAAGGTAAGTGGACTCTCTGGCCCTCTGTCATCTATGCTGGCGGAAACTGAATTTGTATCCGTTGACGGACTGGATGATATTCTGGTGGAGAAGACGAAAGAGGAGATCAGAAGTAAGTATGCTGAACAAATTGCTGAGGAGGAAGACTTAAATGATAAGGAAACTGAAACGGTTTATAAAAGTATTCGTGGTGATATTTGTCTGTTCGAAGTTATTGTCTGTTTGTCCTATAGTGTAAATGAAATGTTTGAGGATTTGGACGCGTATGACGGTTGCAGTCATTTCTTTAACATACTCATGAAGAATGCCGGGTTTGATCTTTATGATGAAGAGGATCTGGATCATATTGGTGAGCAGGTTAAGGATTATTGGCAGAGGTGTATAGATCGGATTATTAACAGGACATATTCAGCTACTGGTGAGTTTGGTTTGTTTCCCGTGAAGGCACCTTCTACGGATCGGCGGAAAGTTTCTTTGTGGCAACAGATGAATGATTGGGTCGATCAGCACACAAATGAGGATGGTGAGTGGGTTGATTGAGATCAAATTTGACGTTGTTGTAGAGGAAACTGTGCCGAAAGGAATATATATGACGGTCTCTGAGTACGCAGATTATAAGTCAATTAATGAGTCAACTTTGAGAACAAAGCTCTCAAGAGGCGAAATTCCGAGCTATTTATTTTACGGAAAAAGGCTCATTCCGGTCGATTTTGAGGATTTTAAGTCAGAAAAGTGACTTATTTTTCAAAACTGACTTGCTTTTTGACTTACGCCAAACCCTTATAAATCAACGGTTCCAGCGATTTTAAGTCAGTTTTGAAGGTTTTTTATTAATTTAGTGTGAAGAGTGTTAAATTATTTTATATAAATATGAAAACAAAACTGGAAAACTGACTTGTTCCAAAAAAATCGAGGAAAGGAGGCCGAAATGTTCTAAATGGATTTTTATGAAGTAAGGGTCCGGAGGCACAAAGATGGAAGGATTGAAATATATCCCGAATTCTTTCCAATAGAAGAGTCTAAGGATCTAATGATCCGAGGCAATGATTTCTATGCAGTGTTCAACGAGAGCACAGGGATGTGGATGCGGAATCCTCTATTTGTTCAGAAACTGATTGACAGAGATCTTTGGAATAAATATGAAGAACTAAAAAGTAATCCGATGATCGATCCGTCAAAGATAGAGGTAAAGACGATTCATGATTACTCCTCCGGGTCCTGGACTAGGTTTAAAAAGTTTGTTAAAGATCTTCCGGATAATTATCACCAATTGGATGAAAAGTTAACGTTTCAGGATACAGTTGTTAAGAGGGAGGATTATGCGTCAAAGAGACTTGGATATTCTGTGGTAGAAGGTCCGATAGATGCGTATGAGAAACTCGTATCAACTTTATATGAACCTGAAGAGCGGAAGAAATTTGAATGGGCGATTGGGAGTATTATAGCCGGTGACAGTAAGAAGATTCAGAAATTTATTGTTTTCTATGGCCCAATGGGAAGCGGTAAAAGTACAATCATGAATCTTATTGAAGATCTGTTTGGTGGTTATAAGAAGAATAGCGGATATTGTGCGAAGCTGAATGCAAAGGCATTGGTCGGAAACAATGTCGGTTTTGCCCTCGAACCATTTTCAAAGTTCCCGCTCGTTGGAATCGATCAGGACAGTAAACTTAGTAAGATCGAGGACAATACAATATTGAACCAGATTGTCAGTCATGATACATTGCAGATCAACGAGAAGTTTAAGAATTTGTATGAGGCATCCGCAGGGTGCTTTATTTTTATGGGTACGAATGAGCCTGTAAAGATCACAGATTCAAAGAGCGGTGTTATTCGAAGACTGATCGATGTAGAACCGACCGGTAATCTTATTCAGCCTGAAAGTGTATATGAAGACCTTGTTGAGAAAATGGGGTATGAACTTGGTGCGATTGCTCATCACTGTCTGAAAGTTTATAAGAGTATGGGCAAATCGTATTACAGTAAGTATAAACCCACAAGGATGATGGTTCGTACAGATCCTTTCTTCAATTTTATGAAAGATAATATTGAAGTGTTTTTGCAACAGGGCGGAGTAACAGCCAATGAACTGTGGAACATGTATAAGACATGGTGCGGTGACAGTGGCGTCGATTATATGCTTAGAAGATATCAGGCATTGGATGAGGCAAAGAACTATTTTGAGGACTACAAAGAGCGTGCCTATATTGGGCCAAGGCAGGTTCGAAACTGGTATTCCGGATTGAAACTGAAGAAGTTTCAGGCGGAAGAAGAGAAAAAGGTTATTAAGGAGGAACCCGAACAATGGCAACTACCAAAGTGGCTAAATCTGACGGAACAACCAAGTCTGCTGGATCTGGAACTGGCAAATCAACCAGCGCAGTACGGAGACGAAAAGCCGCAGACAACCTGGAAAAACTGCAAAACGCAGTTGAAGGATCTGGACACGAGCAAGACGCATTATGTGAAGTGCCCGCTGTTGATGATTCACATGGACTTCGACAAGAAGGACGAGACAGGGAAAAAGAACTTCCTGTTAAACGCAAAGGCGGCTGCTGCGTATCCTGAGACATATGCAGAGTTAAGCAAAGGCGGAGAAGGAATTCACACAACATATTATTATGATGGTGATCCTGATGATCTCATGCGTATTGTTGAGCCCGGTGTGGAAATAAAAGTGCAGAAAGGAGATGCCGCATTAAGGCGGAGGTTATCTAAGTGTAATAACCATCCTATTGCACATATTTCCAGTGGCCTGCCTTTGCGGTCTAAGAAAGTGGTTAATGATAATGCTTTAAAAGATGCCAAGCATTTACGGACGAGGATATTGAAGGCATTGCGTAAAGAGATTGAGCCCGGGTTTACGACGACTTGCATCAATTATATTGAGGCACAGTTGATCGAGGCGCAGGAGCGAGGGATCGCGTATGATATCAGTGATCTTGACAATGCTGTATATTCCTTTGCGGCTTCGTCCACGCATAATGCCAAGGCATGTATTGACAAGTATTTTAACATGAAGTTTATCTGGCCAGAGCCTCCTAAACAGGTAACAGAGATAGATGATATTCCTGATAATGTGAAGGTGTTTATGCCTAATCATAATCCGGATGCGCCTATTGTGTTCTGTGATATTGAAGTAGCTCCGAACCTGTTACTTGTTTGTTATAAAGAGCAAGGGCCGGGTAAGAAGATTATCAAGATGTTCAATCCAAGTCCGGTAGAACTGGAAACCATATTCAACATGAGATTAGCTGGATTCAATTGTCGAACGTATGATGGAGTTATATTGTACGCAAGGTATATTGGTTACAGTCTCTATGATTGTTGGAAGCTGAGTCAGGACATTATTGTCAACGACAAACGCTGTAATTTTCAGAGAGATGCCGAGCATGTATTTGAGATTGATATCTTTGAGTATTCCACGAATAAACAGTCGCTCAAGAAATGGGAAGTCCAGCTGGCACAGGAAGGTAAACTTGATCTGGATGCACACATGGAAATGAATGTGAACTGGAACGAGGATATTCCTGAAGAGTTGTGGCCTAAGCTTGCTGAGTATTGTGAGCATGATGTTATTGCAACGGAGGCAGTGTTTGAGGCAACACAGGAAGATTTTAAAGCAAGACAGATTATGTGTGAGTTGACCGACATGCCGTTGATCACAACCACAAACCAGCTGTCCGCTGCTTATATCTTCGGTTCGGTCAGAGAACCATGGCATGAGTTTATTTATCCGAACCTGGCTGAGAAGTTTCCTGGGTATAAGTTTGAGAATGGAAAGAGTTATTACAACGATGTGCTTATTGGTGAAGGCGGACGAGTGTATGCTAAGCCGGGAATGTATTATAATGTGAAAACATTTGACGTTGCCAGCATGCATCCGTCATCCATAATTGCAGAGAACGGATTCGGGCCATATACGAAGAAGTTCAAGGAATTGATGGATATTCGTATAGCCATTAAGCATAAGGACTTTGATAAGGTTAAAGAACTGAACCCGGAGTTGGCTCCATATTTGAACAATCCTGCTGAAGCTAAGGCGTTGTCATCGGCACTGAAGATAGTTATTAATTCAGTGTATGGATTGACGGCAGCGAGATTTCAGAACAGGTTTAAAGATCCACGTAATATTGATAATTGGGTTGCTAAGCGTGGAGCGTTATTTATGGAGACACTGAGACTTAAAGTTCAGGAGATGGGTGCAACTGTTGTTCATATTAAAACAGACTCTATCAAGATTGAGAAACCTACACCTGAAGTCGAGAAGTTCATATTGGACTACGGCAAACAGTGGGGTTATAACTTCGAGATAGAGAGTATTTATGAACGCATTTGTCTTGTTAATGATGCTGTTTATATTGCCAAGTGTTCGGATGATCCGGAGAACGGTGACGAAGCAGGTCATTGGACAGCAACAGGCGCACAGTTCCAGCATTCATATGTGTTTAAGACTTTGTTTTCCAAAGAGCCATTAGATTTTAATGATCTTTGTGAAAAGCGTGAAGTCAAGACAGATATTTGGCTGGACATGAACGAGGGTATGGAGGATGTTACGGCATATGAAAAAGAGTTAACTAAGAATGATAAGAAACTAAAGGATATTTGGGGAGCAAACTGGAAGACGATGTTGACTATATTAACTGATGAACAGGCAAGCGATTTTCCAATAGAAACAGTTATGAAGAGTAATGAACTTATGATTGCTCGACGTTCTATTGAGGAGAAGATCGCTAAAGGTCATAATTATCAGTTTGTTGGCAGAGTCGGGTTATTCTGTCCGATTATAGAGGGTAAAGGCGGAGGCCTCCTTATGAGAAAGGGAACGGATGGAAGTTATACCAGTGTCGCAGGAAGTAAAGGTTACCGATGGTTAGAAGCAAGCACTGTCAAAGATTTAAAGTATGAAGAAAACATTAACATGGATTACTTCAGAGATATTGCCAGTGTAGCTGTAGAGACAATTGAAAAGTTTGGAAACTTTGATGGATTTGTCAATGGCGGATTGGATTATAGTGATCCGCCTTTTGACATTTCCGACAACAACTCAACAATAATAAAGGAGAATTAAAATTATGAGTTATACAGAAGTTGCCCGCAAAACAAATAATACCGTTATTACCCGTATGGTGGATGGAAACATTCGCGTTGAGAACGCAGTTCTTATGTTCCGTAATTTCAGTGGTAATCCCACGAATTTCAACCCGCAGGGCGGAAAGCGTACGTTTAGCCTGTGCCTTCCTAAAGAGTGGGCTGATATTCTGAAGGCTGATCTGTGGAATGTTAAAGAGCGCCAGCTGGATGACGGCGAAGTTATTTATCATACTGAGATCGTTGTTAATGAGAACAGCCAGTATCCTCCGCATCTGTATTTGCTGAGTGAGTTTATGGGGAAAAAGACTATGACTCTGCTTCAGCCTGAACAGTACAGGAAACTGGACCAGGATATTATTGTTCAGCTTGACCTGGAGATTCATCCGTTCGAACATGGACGCGGAACTCCAGGAAGTAAGAAAGGATATCTTAAGAATCTGTGGGCGACGCTTCAGAGTGTTAATGATTTTGGTGGAAAGTATTCTGGTTATGAGATGACTAATACGGGGGTGTAATCATGGTACATATTATTTGTGATCGTTGTGGTAAAGACGTTCTGGAAGTATTCAGAAGGAGTCCTTATGATAAAGTTCAGAAACTGCAACCCGGAGATTACGCCGGTTCAATCATGAAGGTTGAGGAAAGCGATAGTCCTCTTCTTGAGGAAAATGATGAAATTTATCGTAATGATTATCGGACACTGGATTTGTGCGATGATTGCGATAAGGAGTTTAATGAGTTGATTTCTAAATTCATGAAGCATCCGTGAGATCGGTAAACTTATATCCACATCAGGCGGAAGCCATGGAGAAGCTTCATAGTGGATCCATATTGTGTGGAGGAGTCGGAAGCGGAAAGAGTCGGACGTCCCTTGCATATTTCTGGGTGAAGGAGTGCAGGGGCTCCCTCTCTCCGCTTCGGCGGGAAAAGAAGACACAATTATTTATTATTACGACAGCGCGAAAGCGTGACACTGGTGAATGGCAGGAAGAGGCAAACAACTTTGGTTTAAAGCCGGTTATTGATAGTTGGAACAACATCGGCAAGTACACCAAAGAGAAAGCAGCGTTCTTTATTTTTGATGAACAGCGTGTTGTCGGTAGCGGTGCGTGGGTTAGATCATTTCTGAAGATTACAAAATCTAACAGATGGATATTGCTTACAGCAACACCGGGTGATACTTGGATGGAGTACATTCCGGTGTTTATTGCTAATGGATTTTACAGGAATAGAACTGACTTTACACAACAGCATGTTATCTGGGCGAGATGGAGCAAGTATCCTAAAGTGAACGGATATTATGACGAGTGTACGCTTATTAGGCATAGACGTGAAGTTCTTGTTAACATGCCATTTGTGAAACATACCGAGCCACAGCATATTGATTTGTATCTGCCATATGATGAAGAGTTAAGTAAAGCTGTTATTCGGAGAAGATGGAACCCATATAAGAATGAACCGCTTCGTGATGCAGGTGATCTTTGTCGATGTTTACGCAGAATTGTAAATGAAGATCCAAACAGATTCGAAGTGGTTAAAACGATATTAGGAGAAAGAAAGCGTGCAATCATATTCTACAACTTCGACTATGAACTCGAGGCCTTGCGAAGATTGCCAACTGTCGTGCGTGAATGGAACGGGCATATTCATGATGAATTGCCGACAACGGATTCTTGGGCATACCTGGTTCAGTACAACGCTGGCGCAGAAGGATGGAACTGCACAACAGCAGACACCATCATATTCTACAGTCAGTCATACTCCTACAAGCAAATGATTCAGGCTGCTGGTCGTATTGATCGTATGAACACTCCTTATACAACTTTATATTATTATCATCTCACCAGTCGTTCGAAGATTGACATGGCTATAGCTAGAGCCCTCAGGGCAAAGAAAAACTTCAACGAACGCGACTTTGCTCATTTTTAGGTTTGAGACAATGTCCCCAAAAAAAACAACGCCTATTATAGAGAGGGAGAGAATGTAACACATTCTTTTTCTTTTTTATTTGGTTGTTGGTCGACGTAGTTTGTGGGATCACTGCGGCAGCTGACATTCATTTTTCTTTTCCTTTCATTTTAGGGGTCAGAAGGTTCGGAGAGGAGGCGCACTTGCATTGGCTATCAGAGAAAATCAATTCCAGGCGAAATTGATCCGTGAACTGAAAACGGTTTTTCCGGGATGTGTTGTGCTTAAGAACGATGCATCTTATTTGCAAGGCTTTCCGGACCTTCTGATTCTCTACAATGATAAATGGGCAGCACTTGAATGTAAGCGAGAGCAGGATGCTCATAAACAACCTAATCAGGCATATTACGTTGACAAGCTTAAGGGAATGAGCTACGCAAGTTTTATTTGTCCTGAAAACAGAAATGAGGTATTGAATGAACTTCAACAAACATTCAGAACTGATAGGTCAACATGCATTTCTGGGTGCGAGTAAATACCATTGGTTGAACTATGATGATGAAAAGCTGATACAGGCATATTTGAATTCGCTTGCAGTACAGAAAGGAACTGAATTGCACGAACTCGCCTGTGACCTTATTCGGCTTGGAGTTAAATTACCGAAGAGCAAGACAACTCTTAACATGTATGTTAATGACGCTATTGCTTATCGGTTAACACCAGAGCAACCGCTCTATTTTTCGAGAAATTGCTTTGGCACTGCTGACGCAATTTCATTCAATGAAAAGAATCGTTTTCTGCGAATTCATGACCTGAAGACCGGTGTCACTCCGGCCCATATGGAGCAGCTTGAGATTTACGCTGCTCTTTTTTGTTTGGAGTACAAAATGCAGCCGAAAGACATCGGAATGGAGCTGCGTATTTACCAGAACAATGAAGTCCTGGTTCACTCGCCGCTCGGCGATGATATTAAGCGCATAATGCAGACGATCATCGTCTTTGACGGGAAGATCGAGAAAATTAGAGTGGAGGAATGACAAATGAAACGCCAGGTACCAAATCCCAAAATCTTTGCAGAGATGCAACAAATCGGTGATATCGAGCACTATGGTACACCGAGACACTCAGGCCGATATCCATGGGGAAGCGGAGAGAATCCTTATCAGGGTGATGAGAATTTTCAGAAGCACCTGAGTTCTCTGCGTAAACGCGGAATGACCAACACAGAGATTGCCAAATCCATGGGCATATCTACAACACAGCTGAGAGCGAAGATTGATATTGCAGGTGAGAACGCTACTAAGTGGCGTGACTCAATGATATATAAACTTCACGACAAAGGCTATAATAATTCCGCTATTGCAAGACAGCTTCGTATTCCTGACACAACAGTAGGAAATGTACTACGTCGTGAGAACCAACACAAGATTTCTTCTGTACGCGCTGTTGCTGATTCCTTGAAGGAAGCAGTTAAAGATCAGAAGTATATTGATGTCGGCCATGGAAGCGAAGCATATATGGGATGCAGCAAGGATAAATTGAGACATGCAGTATCTTTGCTTGTTGAAGAAGGTTATGAAGTTCAGCCGCATTACCAGAATCAGATGGGAACCGGCAAGCCGACAACCATGAAGATATTGGTTGCTAAAGGAACTCCATGGGCTGAAGTTGAACGAGCAAAGAGAGATGCCAAGATTGATTTCCCCAAATTCCATTTTGAGAACAGAGATTATGAGAACCCGCATAAACTTGAAACCCCTGTTTCGGTAGACTCTAAGCGGGTTCAAGTTGTTTTTGCAGACACTAAATTGCCAGATGGAACTTATGGTAAAGATCGTGACGGTTTAATCGAAATTCGTAGAGGATGCGAAGATTTAAATCTGGGTAGAAATCATTATGCACAAGTTCGTATTGCGGTTGATGGCACACATTATTTGAAAGGTGTTGCCGTATATAATGACAATCTCCCGAAAGGAATTGATATTCGCTACAATGTCAGTAAGCCTTCTACAATGCCGTTGAAGAGTGACGACAAAGAAGTTGAAACCGTATTTAAGCGGATGAAGCCCGATCCTGTTACAAATAATCCGTTTGGCGCTTCTATTAATCAGGATGATGAGAAGCTTCGATTTATTCAGGTTCATTATGTTGGCAAAGATGGAAAGCAACATTTGTCTGCTTTGAATATTGTTAACGAACAGGGAACTTGGAATGAATGGAGTCGAAATCTTCCTTCGCAGTTCTTATCTAAACAGACGATTCCTCTTGCAACTAAGCAGCTTAAATTGGATGCCAGAATGAGACACGATGATTTTGAAGAGATCATGTCTATTTCTAATCCAGCGGTTCGCCAGAATCTTCTTAATTCTTTCGCAGATAATTGTGATTCTGCCGCGTGTCATTTAAAGGCTGCTGCTATGCCAAGACAGGCAACTCATCTTATTGTTCCGTTCCCTGATATTAATGAGAAAGAAATTTATGCTCCTAACTATCAGAACGGCGAACGAGTTGTTCTTATCAGATTTCCTCATGCCGGTCGCTTTGAGCTTGTTGAACTTACTGTTAATAATAATTTTCAGCATGGTAAGCAGGTGCTTGGCTCAGGCGGAGACGATGATGTAAAAAATGATGCAGTTGGTATTCATCCTAAAGTTGCTGAGAAATTGTCTGGTGCCGATTTTGATGGAGATACAGTAATTGTTATTCCGAACAACGATGGATCAATTAAGACGCATCCAAGCCTTAAACAGCTTGATGGATTTGCTGATGAACTTCGTGTTCGTTATAAACGGGATCCAAATTCTAATGTCCCGCATATGACAGCCCAAGAAAAGGGTATGCAAATGGGTTTGGTTTCAAATCTTATTACTGACATGACTTTGATGGGTGCTCCTGCTTCTAAAATTGCCAGAGCCGTTAAGCATTCAATGGTTGTTATTGATGCTGAGAAGCATGATCTTGACTGGCGTAGATCGATGCATGATAACAATATTGAACAGCTATTTATGGAGTATCAGCATAGAAAGCAAGGCGGAGCTTCAACACTTATTTCCAGATCGACATCGCCGCAAGAAATTGAACAGCGGAAAGCCGGTGAAATTCGGATTGATCCTGAGACAGGAAAAGCTAAGGTCTTTTATATTGATCCTAAAACCGGCGAACGTTTATATCGCAAATCGGGTCGCATGAAATCCAGACAAAAACTTATTGAAGTTAAGGATGAGAATGGAAACATTATTAAAGATCCTAAAACCGGGCGTATTAAGAAGGTCCCCGTATTAGATGAAAACGGAAATCCAATATGGGAGAAGGTCCCTGCTACAGAGACCTCCCAGAAAATGTACGTTCGTAAAGATGGATCAGTCCGTACCGATGCCATGGAGCTATCCTCCGGTACAAAAATGGAGAAAGTTTATGGTGAGTACGCAAACGATATGAAAGCACTTGCAAATCGTGCTCGTCTTGAAGCTTCACGTATCAAGATGGATCATATTAACCCGGTGGCCCGTAAATTATATTCTGACGAAATTCATAAATTAGATGAAGCACTTGCTATTGCCAAGAAAAATGCTCCGCTTGAAAGAAAAGCACAGACACTTGCTGCAAAGTTATTTGCTATGAAGAAAGCGGATAATCCTGAACTAGAATATGATCAGGATAAGAAAAAGAAAGCGCAAGCGCAGTGCCTTGACGAAGCTCGATATCGTGTTGGCGCTGGAAAGATTAACATTGATATTACTGATAAGCAATGGGAGGCAATTCAAGCTGGTGCAGTGTCTAGTACCAAACTTGCAGAGATATTAAAGAACACCGATGTTGATAAATTGAAGAAGCGTGCTTTGCCAAGAACGCCAAAAGGAATTTCTCCAGCAAAGCTTGCAACTGCTAGAATGCGAATCAACAACGGATATCCTGCTGCTGATGTAGCAAAGAGTCTTGGTGTCTCTGTTGACACACTATATCGTGCTCTTGAAAAGGATCGAGGTGAGAATTAATCTGATGAAAGCCGAAGATATTCTAATCACAACAAAAGACAATCCGTTCAATCCATTCACTGATGAGGATAATTGGCGTGCTTTCGATACAGACTATTCTCATCCATACAACACAGAAGCGTATTACATGCGCATTCTTGGATTGAGAGATCCTGACAACTTTACTCCTGAAATGGTTTCAACAGAATTGGTGCAGATCTTTCAAGAGATCATTGACATCAACAAAGAGATTGGTCTTGATCTGTATGAGATCATCGATCGGGAAGGAAACCGAAGGGACAATGTCCCCGAGGAACTCCTAGTATCAAAGAATTAATAAAGCGATAGGCCCGGGGGAGGGGCCCTCAAAAGCCCCCACCCCCTGTCATCGCCGTCCTCTTCAAAAAATCTCCGGGGGAGTATTTCTAAAATGGGGTACTACTCCTGAAAAATTTTAGCAAACTTCGCTAAACACAACCCAAAGGAGTTGAAAGTCTGTGAAGACTAGTCGAAAAGTTGCTAAGGAACCTGAGTTTCAGGCTCCGCCAGCATTAACTCCGGCGGGGCGAGAGGCCCGGATGGTTGCATATGCAATGGATCTGGCTGAAGAACAGCTTAGAAACGGCACAGCATCATCGCAGGTCATCACTCACTTCCTTAAACTCGGAACCGAAAACGCAAAATTGGAGCTTGAAAGGCTCCGCAATGAGAACGCACTCATCCAAGCTAAGGCAGATCAGATCAAATCACAGAAAGAGAACAAGGAACTGTACGCGGAAGCCCTTAAAGCGATGTCGAGATACAGACCGAACGAGAGCGATGAAGGTTAGATGCTACACAGATCTGCGTTTGCTTTCTACATTTGATGAAAGATACGAATACCTTAAGCTTGGCGGAGAAGTTGGTAAAGACACATTCGGATTTGACCGGTGGATTAACCAACGATTCTATAAATCACCTGAGTGGAAACGAATAAGACGCGATGTGATCATCCGTGATGAAGGTCGTGATCTCGGAGTTGAAGGTTATGAACTTCAAAATGGAATTTATGTGCATCACATGAACCCTATGCTTCCTAAAGACATTGTCAATGCAGAAGATTGGATTCTTAATCCAGAATTTCTAATCTGTGTTTCGTTCAATACTCATAACGCTATTCACTATGGTGATAAGAGTTTGCTCCCAAAGATTATTGAACGAAGACCTAACGACACTTGTCCGTGGAAGGACTAAAAACAAAGGAAGGAGGAGCCTCCTTATGGGACAAGAGAATCTTAATGCACTTGATTCATCCAGTATTCTTGAAAGTATTAAAAAGATGCTTGGTATTTCGCCACATGATGATGGATTTGATCAGGAAGTAAAAGATTTAATCAATGCTGAATTTCTAACGTTGCATCAGCTTAACGTTGGACCCGAAGCCGGTTTCTCCATTAGTGGACCGGAAGATACTTGGAATAGTTTTACTGATAATCTTCATTTGCAGGATGCTGTTCGACAGTTTGTATTCCTTAGAGTACGACTGATTTTTGATCCGCCTGCTTCTTCAACAGTAGCTGAAGCAATTAATAACAGAATTTCTGAACTTGAGTTCCGACTTAATGTTCAAGCAGAGGAGGATGCGGATTAACCATGGCTATGACATATTATGCGGTTACTGATGATCCTAACGAGCTTGCACATTATGGCATATTGGGCATGAAGTGGGGAGTCAGGAAAGAGAATCCCAGGCATTCAGGATCAAGTAGACCAAGAAGCGCCGCTTATAAGAAAGCTCAGAGTAAATTGGGCAAAATGATGAGAAGCGGTATTAGAAAAGCTCAAGCTAATTGGAGAGCTTATAATTCGCCTGAAAATAAACAATTACGAGCATATAGGAAATATCAAAAGCAGACAGATAAAGCAATTGAGCAGGCCCGTAAAGGTAAACTTAAATATGGCAAACTTACTGATGATCAAGTCCAAAGAGTGACCGAGCGTTTGGCTATGGAGCGAGAGGCTCGAATGCTTTCTGATGAAGAAAAGACCTGGGGAAGAAGATTACGGGAGTCTATTGGGCAAGGTGTTATTACAGGTGTTGGAAGTGGTGTTGGAAGGATTGCTTCTGAAGCAATTTCAAGAAGATCTGTATTAAAAACTGATAGGCGTCGTAAAGAACAGGCGAACCAAATGGAACTTGAACAGCAAAGGCGTATGGAAAGACAGAGACAGGAACTCGAGAGAAGATATGAGCGTCAAAAGTTAAAAGATGAACGTCGTAATGCTAAACAAAAAGCTCAAAATGAAGCTAATGCTGAATATTACCAAGAAGCTGCTCAAAGAGGATATAATCATCCATATTGGGATGCTATTAGATCCGGAACTCGTCCTAGATTGCAAACAAATCGTGAACGAGCAAGGCAATTACAGGCTTGGAGAGCAAATAATCAAGAAGAAGAAAGAGCAAGACGTCAACAAGAAATTCTTGATCAATCCTATTGGATCACTAGAGGCAGATTAGATGCTCAACATAATGCAGATATAGAGTCCGGAAGAAATTCTAATTCCAATTCTGGTTCTAGTAGTTCACGTAGAATAATAGCTGTTAGTTCTGGTTCTGGTTCTAGTTCAAGTTCAAGCACCAAACCTAAAAAAAAGTATAGGTTAAGGTTTAGTTCTGGAAGGTATCCTGGCGGTAGCTAATGAGTCTCTCAAATACAGCCACGCCGAGATATTATGGTCAGTTTCGTGAAGCTGTAAAGCGAGGAGAAATTCCGGTTTGCCGTGAAATCTCTTTAGAAATGAACAGAATTGACGCGTTGATTGCTAATCCTGGAGTTTATTATGATCCGTATCCAGTTGAAGGATTTATTGCTTTCTGTGAGGGCGAACTTACTCTGACAGATGGTAGCGATTTGAAACTGTTGGATTCATTTAAACTTTGGGCTGAGCAAGTGTTTGGTTGGTATTACTATGTAAAACGAAGCGTCCCTGTTAAAGGCGCTGATGGCATATCTGTGCATTATGAGCAGAGAACTATCAAGAAACGACTGACCACAAAACAATTTCTGATTGTTGGTCGTGGTGCAGCTAAGTCGGTTTACGCTAGTTGCATTCAGAATTATTTTCTTAACATTGATCCATCTACAACGGATCAGATTGTTACGGCTCCAACAATCAGACAAGCTGAAGAAACACTGGCTCCAATCCGTACATCTATTACGAGAGCAAGAGGGCCTTTGTTTAAATTTCTTACAGAAGGATCTCTCCAGAATACGACAGGTTCTAAGGCAGACCGCTGTAAGTTAGCATCCACGAAAATGGGTATTCAGAACTTTATAACTGGATCCATCGTGGAAACTCGCCCAATGTCAATCGACAAACTTCAGGGCCTTCGCTGTAAAGTTGCCACCCTTGACGAATGGCTGTCCGGTGATATCCGTGAAGACGTTATTGGTGCAATTGAGCAAGGTGCTTCCAAACTGGATGATTATCTTATCGTTTGCACCAGTTCTGAAGGCGTCGTCCGGAATTCCATCGGAGATACCATCAAAATGGAACTGATGAGCATCCTGAAGGGCGAGTATAACAACCCTCACGTTTCAATCTGGTATTACAAGCTGGATGACGTGAAAGAGGTAAACAACCCGAATATGTGGGTTAAGGCCAATCCGAATCTTGGCAAAACTGTCACTTATGAAGCATACCAGCTGGATGTCGAAAGAGCAGAGAAAGCGCCGTCGACGAGAAATGATACGCTGGCTAAGAGATTCGGCATACCATGCGAGGGCTTTACGTATTTCTTCACGTATAAAGAAACCCTCCCTCATCGCAAAAGAGATTTTTGGAATATGCGCTGTTCTATGGGCGTCGACCTGTCTCGAGGCGACGACTTTTGCGCTTTTACATTTCTGTTCCCAATCGGCGATGGGTCATTTGGTGTTAAGACGAGATGCTATATTACCTCGTCCACGTTTGCTAACCTGCCTTTGGCAATGCGGCAGAAGTATGAAGAGTTTATTAATGAAGGAACTCTGGTCATCATGGAAGGAACCATGCTCGACGTCCTCGAGGTTTATGAGGAATTGCAAACGTTTATTGATAATTCTCGATATCAGGTGGAGTCAGTTGGATACGACCCATATTATGCGAAAGATTTTATCGAGAAATGGGAACAGAATAATGGGCCGTTCGGCATTGTCAAGGTTCCGCAAGGAGCGAGAACCGAGTCCGTACCATTGGGCGAAATTAAAAAGCTGGCAGAAGATCGCATGCTAATTTTTGACCAGCAAATGATGTCATTCACGATGGGTAATGCAATAACCCTCGAAGATACGAACGGTAACCGAAAATTAATGAAGAAGCGACATGAGCAGAAGATTGACTCAGTTGCGGCGCTAATGGACGCATTGGTCGCTTACAAACTCTATCGAGATGCATTTGAATGATATGGAGGTGCAATACGCATGAGCAATTATTACGGCGTTCAGCGCTCTGAAGAATACCTTGCTCATTACGGGGTGCTTGGCATGAAATGGGGTATGCGTAGAGCTGCCAAAAAAGGTACTGAATATCAGTATAAGAGCCATGCCACAAAAAAGTATCAAAAATTGGCTGAAAAATTGGCTAAAAAAGGTAAAACAGAAAAGGCTGCAAAAATGGCTAATCGAGCTAAGAGGTCTGCTGAAATTGATCGTGGCGAACAGGAATATGCTCGCAACATTAGTACTGGGAAAGCTGTCGGTTTGTCTCTTCTTGCCGGCGGTCAGGCCGTGAAAGGATACATGCAGAATCGCGCTATGGCTGGTGAAAAAGGTAAGAATATTTCTGGTAAAAAAGTTGTTAGCGGAATCCTTGCCGCCCATAGTGGAGCTACTGGTTCAAGATTGAGAAAAGCTGCGTACATTCGTCAGGACGAGAAGCGCAAAGGACCTGGAGAAGCAATTCGTAAATTTGATAGTAAAATTAGGAATGCTGCAAGTGATAGTCTTGACAGAGTTTATAATAAGGCTATGAAGAATAAAAAGCGCAGGTGATGAACCATGGCTAAATACTATGGTGTTCATCGCTCTGAAGAGTATCTTGCTCATTATGGTGTTAAAGGCATGCAATGGGGCGTTCAAAAAGCCATAGAGACTAATAATGATAAAAAACTTGATCGTATGTATAAAAAAGCCCAAAAGAAAATGCAAAAGCTGAATTTGAATGCTGATGTTGGAATTCAGAAAGAATATGCCAAACGCCATGCCAGAAGAGCGGCTATAGCTGCTGGAATTGGATTAACAGGATTAACCGGTCATAGTATTGCTTTGCATAATACCAGAAAAGCACTATCAGAAAACAATTCTGCTAAATTTAGAAGAAGAGAAAAGATAGTCG
>JAEEGL017096888.1_pt1 | contig 28390 bp, 15 predicted proteins | sample 9134231 | NCBI WGS metagenome assembly JAEEGL01 (sample SAMN16246548, study PRJNA631951) | gut metagenome | biome: gut microbiome; feature: rumen; material: fiber-attached | host: Bos | place: Iran: Karaj | collected 2018-10
ACGGGGCCGGCGCTCTCGAATCCGGCGTTCGGGATGTACACGAACTCGCCAGCGGCGACGGGAGAAACCTCTACCTTGTCGAAGAGAACGGCGCGGTCGGTTGACGTGTTGTTGGCGAGGGAGAGCGCAAACACATGTTCGCCCTTCGTAAGCGGCGGAAGCTCGACGACATAGCGCTTGAAGAGGTTCTGTTCTCCGCGCGGATCGTCGGATACGCAGCCGTAGTAGGCCATGACGCCGTCGACAAGGACCTTGGCGCGGGTGTTGTTCGCGCCCTCGCTGCGGCCTGGGCGGCGGGTCATGTAGAACGAGACCTTGTAGAGGCCGTCGGCCGGGACGGTGATCGTCTGCTGGATGGTCCCGTTGCCGACCTGGATGCCGACGCACTGACTGCCGTCGGGGATCGTCGGGTTCTCCAGGGACGTCGGGTTGTAGATGGCGCTGCCGACTGTGGCGAGGTAGGCGTTTCCTGACGGCTTCGTCCAACCTGTCGGAACGGCGGCAGCGAACGCCCCGGCAGTCTGCGCCGGATCCTCGAACGAGCCGTACGAAACAAAGTTGGTCGTCATGTCGTCGAAGACTGGGACTGGCGCGTCCATGGCGCTAGCGGAAGCGGGAGCGAACAAGGTCGCCTTGGCACCGGAGACGGTGATAGTCTTTTTCCCGATTAGCGCGGAGAGTGGAATGCTCACGTCCGTCGTGATGGTGGCGTCGCCGGTCGGTTCGGCAGTGGTGGGGCTTGTCAGACCCGTGGCGGCATGTGCGATTGGGGCGCCTAGCCACTTCTCGGCGAGGTAGTCCTCGACCGCCTCGCGCTCCGTGTTCGACAGCACGCGGTTGAAGACGAGGACTTCGTGGAGGCGTCCGCCGCCCTGCGTGATGGTTCCCTGGTTGCGATCGTTGAAGAAGGTATTGAACACGGGCGTGTTTCCATTGGCGAGAGAACCGGGGCCAACCTGCGAGAAGACCTGAAGTCCATCGAAGTCGTAGGTTGTGGTAGTCGGGTTGATGCGAACGCCGTCCAGGCGTGTTTCGCCGTTTTGCATAACGGCGGAATCGTTGGCAATGGCGCCGCCTTCCGCGCCCGGCTGGCGTTTGTACCAGGAGCCTGCCGCGCCGCTATTGCTGGTGAGCGCGGGAATTTGGCCGAAGACCGTGCCGAAGTTGTTTTCCTTGCCAAAGCTCACGACGGCGAAGAGCGAGCGCGATGTGACGGACTGGAGCGTACCTGAGCCGTTCTCGATAAACATCCAGTTGTTGTTTCCGCCGTTGTTCCCGTAGTCGCCGAAGTCAATGTATGGAAGGCCCGTGGCCGCGTCGGTCTTGAGCACCGGAGGAACGAGTCCGCCTTTGAGGTTGGCGTATGGCGTAGTCGTCGTGGCGGAGGCCACGGGGTAGGCGAACGAGGCGTGGTCTGCGTATTCCTCTCCGTCTGCAAACGTTTCACGCACGTCGCACCAGTGGATGACGCCGTCGTTGTCGTGGAAAGTGCCCTCGAAGACATTGGCGCCGGCATCAAGCCAGAGAGCTATGCCGGATTGCAACGAGGCCGGTGGGGAAAAGCTGGCGGCGTTGGCGGCGAGGGCCGCGCCTGCGGCGGCGCACAGGGAGAGCATGCGAGGTATGTTCATTGTTTTGACCTTTCCTTGGTGAAGTTTCCTTGGTGAAGTTTGGCATCCATTCTACCACTCGCCACATTGCTTCTGCAATATGCAAATGCCGACAATAACATTGTGCATTTGCGAACATTGTCGGAAGGTGCTAGAATTGTCCTCATGGCTAAGTCAAAAGGCAAAAAAAGGCTGAGGGTCCTGGTGCGGCTGTCGATGCGTGGCAAGGCCGGTCGCGCCATGACCACCGGCATCCTGCGCTACGCCGCCACCCATCCGCAGTTTGAGATGAACATCGCCGAAAAAGGCAACGACTCGGACATCATCTTCGACTACGGCGACTGGCGGCCCGACGGCGTCATCATGCACGCGCGGGAGGCCGGCGACAACGTTGTCGCCGGAGCAAGGGCCGCGGTCTTCCTGCACTCGGACCCGCCCCGCAGCTGGCGCGGGCGGCCGTGCGGGGCCATCTTCTGCGACGACGCGGCTGCGGGCAGAATCGCCGCCACACATCTGCTCCGGCGCAACCTCCGCCACTTCGGCTACTTCGGCTCGCTGCATCGGACGCTCTGGTCGGAGGCGCGCCACGAGGCCTTCGCGGAGACCATTCGCGAGGCCGGAATGCCGGAGCCGTCCGTTTTCGGCATCGAGCAGCCATACGATTTGTCCAAACAGCGTAAGGCGCTGACGGAATGGGTGCGCGGCCTCCCGAAGCCTTGCGGCATCCTGGCCTCGAGCGACTGGCCGGCGAAGCAGATTCTAGACATCTGCCGCGAGGAGGACATATCCGTTCCAGAGCTGGTGCAGGTCATAGGCATCGACAACGAGGAATATGTCTGCGAGCAGAGCGTTCCGACGCTCACCAGCATTGAGCCGGATTTCGAGGGCGGCGGCTACGAGGCGATGCGGATGCTCCACGCGATGCTGCTCGGGCGCCGCGTTCCAGCCAAGCCGTCGCTCTACGGCATCCGCGGCATCGTGGAGCGGCGCTCGACCCGCGACGACCGCGGGACGGCGCGAATCGTGAACCTGGCGCTTGACTTCATTCACCTCCATGCCACCTCCGGCGCGACGGCGGCAGACGCCGTGAAGGCGGCGGGCTGTTCGCCGAGCCTCCTCCAGCGCTACTTTAAAAAGGCGCTCGGGCGGACCGTAATCCAGGAAATCCAGCGCGTGCGGCTGGAGAAGGCCTGCCGCCTGCTGCGCCACTCGGAGACGCCCATCTCGGAAATCGGCCCCCTTTGCGGCTACGAGGACGAGATATACTTCAAGCTCCTCTTCCGCCGCGCATACGGCAAGTCGATGCGCGAATTCCGGCGCGAGGCGCGCCGGTAAAGGCTCCCGCCATCAGCGGCTTTTCTCAGGCGGCAGAAGCCTGATGAGTGCGCCCATCGGGACAGTTGGCTTGAAAGTCGCCCCCGGCGCAAGGTCGAAGGCCTTCCCTTCCATGCAGCGCACGTCGGGATGCTGCGAGCTGTCCTCGTCACGATACCACAGCCTGACCTTCAGCATCCCCGCGTCGCGCGAGGCGACCCCCCAGCGAGAACCGTCGTCAAGCATCCAGTAGCCTTCGACGGGGCCTTTCCAGAGGTTGGGGACGCTGTCGGTTTCGCCGGGATTGGCCTGGATTGCGAATGGGCGCATGAAGAGAACCTTGACATTGAAGGGGGCCGCGCCAAGGTTTTCAAGTGAGACGATTTCGGCAAGGATTTCGGCGCATCCTGGTGCAAGCGACAGCCGGTGCGTGAAGGCGAAATGCGGCTCCCCCTCCGCCTCCCGTCGAGCGGAACCCGCGACCTCAGATTGCGGCGTGACGTTTGCCTGGGCGCGGGATATACCGTCCGCGCGGCCAAAGCCTTCGGCGCGGATGGTGGCCGTGACGACGCCGGTCGCCTCGTCGCGGGCGAAGGAGACGTCCGTCACCCGCGAGACATCCGTCCAGTATGGAATGCCGTCGAGTTCGCCTTCCAGCAGGGCGCCCCAGCGTCCGATTGCCGGCGCGTTGCCGTATGCGATCTCGTCGGCCATGTATTTGCCGCCCACGCGCCCGGAAAGTCGCACGAGTCCGTTGGAGAGCGACCAGCGGTCGCCTTCGCGTGTGAATGCGACCGCGTCCGCCGGGGACGGTTCCCCGGCGGCAACACTCTTACGAGCCTCCGCAAAGAAGCTCTCGCGCTCGCTTTCTTGCTGTTGTCCGCTTGCTGTCCCCACACTGCTCTTCATTCGTTGCTTGCCGCTTTCTTTCGCTGTGCGGAGGCGCGCCGCGTCGCGGTGCAGCCGAGAGAACATTTCCGTGAGGGCGGGGTAGGGGACGCCTTGCTCACTAATGAGGCCGTAGTTGGAGTTTTCCGGGAAGGTCTTGCGAATCCCGAGCGGCGGCTGGTCAACCCAACGGAAGTAGGAGTATCCCGTGAAGAAGGGCAGGGAGAGCAGCGTGTTCGCGTAGAGTTCGCTTGCCTGGACTCGCTCCGCCTGCGTGTAGAAGCGTTGCCCTGCGCCGTGCGTGCATGGCATCCCCGCGTCGAGCGCCGGGAAGCTCCACTCGGTCAGCAGCAGCGGCCTCTTAGCGTTGTCGTGCGCATCTCGGTAGAGGTCGGAGACCGGCACCTTGTTGGAGCGCGAGTCATAGACCACCCCCTCGTCGAGATCAGCCCACGGATAGTGGTTGAAGGAGACAACGTCGCAGTATTTGCCGGCGACCTCCATGACAACGGGGTGGACGCCGTTGGGTCCGCCAGCAAAGCGGCAGCCAAGGATCATGTGGTTGGGGTCGGCGCGGCGAATCGCGGCGGTCGTGGCGGCGAAGTAGCGCTCCGCCACCAGCTTCAGGAAGTCAATCTTGACTTCTGATGGGACGGCGGGGGCCGTCCCTGCAAAACCCCGTTCCGCGAGGAACGCGGTGAGCGCCTTCTTCGCGGGGTGGGTGTTGGGCTTCTTCATCACGAGGTCGAAGAGTCCGCCGGCCTGGTTTGCGAACACTCTGCCCCACCATGCAAGTTCGTTGTCGATGAAGTATCCCACCATCCAGGGGTCGTCGCGGTAGGGTGCGCAGCGCTGGCGCGCCCACCAGTCGCAGGCCTTCTCGAAGTCGGGGTGGAAGACGTTTGGGAACGCAGTGCATGGCGCCGGCCTGTATTCGGCGATGCGCCAGTCGGGGTCGCCGCGGCACATGCGGTGCGAGAAGTAGAGCCTGTCGGCGGCGTTGGCGTAGGCGAGCGTGCGGTAGTAGAGGCTGTCGTCGCCGCCGCAGGGCAGGAAGGTGAAGCCCCAGTCGCCGAGCCGTGACGCAGTCTCCTCCGCCCACTCCTTCGTAGAAGGGTAGTGGCTCTTCACCCAGCGGCCGTAGATCGAGTAGCCAAGGGCCTCGCAGTTGCTTCCGCGGGGGTTGCACCAGTCGGTGCCTACGAGGAGGACGCCGCGCCCGAGCGGGTCTATTGCCCAATCCACGCCGTCGATCTTCTCCATGTGGAAAAAGCCGGTGGCCTTTCCCCGCACGCCAGTTTCAGGCCCGACGGGACGGTAGGCCGGGAAGTCGCGCGTCTTGTCTGGCACTTCGTCCTCGACGGAAAAGCGCACCTTCTCCACGCGGCCCTGGAGGTCGCCGTTGACGAAAAGGCAGGGGCGTCCGGCGGGAACGGGAAGCGGCTCGCCCTTTTTGGGGACGTATGCGCAGCGGTAGAGTTCCTTGCCGGTTGCGGCGTCGAAGACAAAGCCCTCTATGCGGTCTTGCGTGAACGAAAAGCGCATGTCGAGTTCCTGCCCCCAGGTCCATTCGGCGGCGCATTTGTTCTCCACGCGCTCCATGAGGTGCGTTTCGGCGCCCCATTCCCCTCCGCACTGCGCCTTCAGCTCGTAGCGGTGCCAGGCGCCTTTCGCGTCCGGCCCCTTGAGAATGGCGAGGTTCCAGAAGCGGTCGAGGTCGTCGAAGACGCCTACGCCGACCGAGGCGTATTGCGGGTCGGACACCTGCCGGGGCGTGACGCGGGCGCTGATTTCGACGCGGCGCCCTTTGGGCGCAGGCGCCAGCGCCCGTCCGGCGTTGGCGCAGGTGAATGCGTCGCCGTCGGCCCGCCAGGCGACGGGGTCGATGTCCCAGGGCGGAGAAGGAGCGACGGCGCGGCTGGACGAGCTTTCGGGGCGGGCCGCATCGGCCCCTGCGGCCGCGACGAGGCGTGGCCCTCCAACAACAAGCGCTGCCGCCAGCGCAACCGCAAGATGAGTAGTGGTTGTCTTTTTCATCGCTTCTATTATAGCAAACCCCGTCTCTTGTCATGGGTGTTTTGGTATAATCTTAACCGCTAGTTTGCAATGAAAAGCATTTTGAAAATCGCGGATTTGGCGGAGATGCGCGCATTCGCCGCCAATGTGGCGCAGCGCCTGGAGGGGCGCGGCACTGTCATCGCGCTCGACGGCGACCTCGGCTCCGGCAAGACCACCTTCACCCAGGCCCTGGCGGCAGCGCTCGGAGTCCGCCGCCCCGTCACCAGCCCCACCTTCACCCTTGTCTGCGAATACCCGCTGCCAGATGGCCGCCGCCTTGTCCACATGGATCTCTACCGCCTTGGCGGCGCATCCGACCTCGATGCCCTCGGCTTCCACGAATACTTGGACAGCGGCGACGTCGTTTGCATAGAGTGGCCCGACCGCGCCGGCGACGAAATCCCGCCGGACGCCTGGCGCCTGCACTTCGCCATCGGCGCAGGCTCCGAGGAGCGCACCATCACCGCCGAAGCGCCAATCGATTTCTCTGCGGCTTGCGATGGCGCATAACGCGCCGCCGTGGAGCTTGTCGGGAAGACCCTTAATGCTGCTGTTATCGTTCAAGCAGTTTTTCGATTGGAACAAGTGCGTCAAAGTAGCCACGTTCTGCGACTTCTGGCGCGAGTTCACCTGCATAGACGAGTGCCGTCCGCACAGAAAGTGAACGCGGCGGGTGCAGCCTTCGAACCTTTTCCCGAACTTCATCCTCCACGGAAGCCGGAATCGACGTTCGTCGCTTGATCTCCACGACATGCAGCGCCGTCTTCGTCTGGACAAGCAGGTCGATCTGAGTTCCCTCGCCGCGCTTTGTGGTGGCGCGGACGAATGGCGCGGCGGAAAGCACCAGGGCGTTGCCCAGGCCCAGCATTGGCGCGAGGGAGGAGAGGTTGTTGAGGACAAGAGTCTCGAACTGCAGGCCGAGAATGGAGCGCCATCCAGGCAGCTGTTCCATTGATGCCAGTTTGAACATGCCCTTTTCCACCGCTTCCCGGCGCGGCGCCACGAAGCGTAAGTAGAAGCGGACATAATTATCGCAAATGCGGTATCTCGCTTCGCGAACGCTACTGCCTGTCCCCGGTGTGAGTCCGCGGTCTTCCGCGACGAACCCTGCCGCAACCAGTTCGCCTAGCGCGTCGGTAAGGCTCCCACCAGCGCCGAAGCCCGCAGCTGCGGCCACTTCGTGAAGGCTCTTGGCTCCAGTCGATAGAGCCTCGAGAATGCGGCGCTTGGATTCAGCTGTCCGCTTGAATACGTCATGGAAGATGCGGTTGAAATCGTCAAATAGAAATCCCTGTGGGAGGAAGCACATCCGCCGTATGTTCTCGTCTGATGAAAGTCGCGGCTGCATTTCGGCAAGGTATTTCGGCACACCGCCCGTCACTGACAGCAAGTCGAGAATCTCGGTTGCCGATGTCCGGCCCGCACGTTCCCCCCAGAAGGCGGCGCAATCCGAGAGCGGCAGTTCCTTTAGGTCAATAGCAAGCGATACTCGCCCAACGAAGGCTTTTGAACGAAGAATGTTCTTCCCAATCCAGGCTGAAACACTGCCGCACAAGACAAACACCAGTCGGTTGCGACGGGAGAACTTAATATCCCAGGCGTTCTTCAGCATTGCCGGAAAAGATTTTTCGTAGCCGCCCATCCAGGAAATCTCGTCAAGGAGGACAATCGTCCTGGCATTCCCCCTGATGGCATCGGACAACGCGGAAAACGCCTTTGGCCATGAATCGGCAAGCACCTCAGGCCGACCAGTCTGCTCGGCGAGGCTTTCGCAGAAGTTCTTGCGCTGCTTTGCGTCCGTCATGCCTTCGTCTGGCGCCAGTCCGGCGATTTCAATGAAGGCACATTTGCTTCGCTCGGCGAACTTCTCAATCAAGGTGCTCTTCCCTATCCGCCGACGCCCGGAGCAGACGACGAGAGAAGCTGTCGGCTTGTTCCAAAGGCTTTCAAGCCAGTTGAGTTCCGTCGTCCTGCCGATGAAATTGTTTTGTGCTTTTCCCATGATTTAAGTCTATTGATTTCTTCCGGGAAAATCAAGAAAAATATCTCCGCTATTTGCAAAATGTCATTTAGCGGAGATTTTCATCGTATGCAAAAATCCTCCGCTATTTGCAAAATGTCATTTAGCGGAGATGATTCACCACGCCACCGCGCGGGGCGCAAATACGGGTTGGCGCACTGTTACGACAGTCCGTTGCCGAGGTCGCGGCTTTCGGCTGCGGCTCCCATCCCTTCAAGGGTCGTGCCGGAAAGCGCCAGGCCATCCGCCGCAGCCTCGGCCTGAGCCACGCGGGCGACGTTGAGGTCAACTTCTGCCGCGCCGCAGCAATGTTGCCGACGGCGAAAAAGGGATAGAGCCTGTCCCTCTCCGATGGATCGCCCCCGAAGTGGACGCCTACGCCGGCCCGCACGACTCCCGTTAGCAGCATTGACAGAAGGGCTTCAGTCATGGCATGGCGGGGGTTGCGGAATGGCGGGAATCGTGTCTATCCTTGCAACTCGACCGTTTCGAGCGGTGCGAGACGAATGATTTCTGTGCGACCGTCGCGGTATGTCACCGTCAGGTCCGATGGCTCGCGCCGCCAGTTTGACGCGAAGCCGATGCGCTTGCCATCCGCGTTTTCCCAGAAAGACACGAGGACTTCGGGAACATCAATGGAGCCGTCCATCCACCAACCGGCGTAGTCTATCCGCGCCATACGGGACTTGCATTGGAGGAACGGTCGCACCATGCGCCCTTCCAGGAGGAACGAAGGATGCCGCTTGCGCAGGTCGTTCAGCCGTCGCACAAGCGCCACAAGTTCGTCCTGTTCGGGGAATGGCTCGTCCCACGGTCGTAGCCAAGCCGAGACGAGCCCGTCATTCGCGCCCAGCACCAGTGAGAGCATGTCGCCGTTGTGGAAGCAGTGCGTCCAGCGCCAGAAGGGGTCGCAGCGCTGGACCATCACCATGTTGCCGGAGAAGTTGCACGACCACTCGTGGAACACGAAGGCCATGCCGTGGACGGGCCGCCCGTGGAGCCGGAGCCCGAGCATGGGGCGCGAGTCGTTGTAGAAGAGGTTCGGCACGTAGGGCGTGGCGGCGGCGCTTTCGCAGCCCACCGTCATTCCCGGAGAAGCGGCCTCTGCGTTTTTCGCCTGAAGCGCGAGCATGGCATCAGTCGCCCAGGCGCCGGGAACGGACGGGTGGCCGTGGTGCTTCGCGTAGCAAAGAAGCCATCCGCCGCCCATGTTCTGGTCGAAGAGCTGGCAGTAGTCGATGCCGAATCGCGAAATCTTGGCCGTCTCGTCCGCCATCGTCCGGACCGACCAGTCATCCGCGACGCACATGTCGTAGCCGAGACGCTGGGATTCGAAGCCGTTGCAGACCGTTGAGGTGATCTCTCCCTTCGGGCCCCGCGCCATGTGGCGGCCGAGCCCTTCGTCAACGAATCGCCGCTCCTGGGAATAACTGGGGTCGATGCTGCTTATCTGGGTCCAGCCTGTGCCGGAGCAATAGACGCCGAGGAGATCGCCGCGCGCGTGCAAGGCGTCGCGGAACTCGGCCAGGGCCTCTTCGCCGCCGAGGGGCGGCCAGACGTATGGCGGCGCCCACGGCGCCGTGCCCTCCCACTGCATGGGGAGTGCCATGATCTTCGAGTCGAGGAGGCGCCCGTATTTCTCCACGGCCGACATGGCGTTGCGGTAGGGGAAGTAGCGGTTAGGCTTTAGATCCCTTCCGCTGTCCAGGCCTTCGCCCCTGACGGGATAGATGAGGTTCACGGGCGAATCGCGCATCCACTCCGGGCGCTTTGGCGGATGGTCGAATCCCGGCAGCGCGCGCACCCAGTCGCGGTAGATTTCACACGCGCCCATCCAGCCGCCTTCGAGCGGGCGCAGGACATGCCGGAACGCCGGACGCCAAGCGCCGTCGGTGTCCAGGTCGCCGCAGAAGGTCTGGAGCGAGAGTCGCACGGCCCCGCCGCCTCCCAGTCGCTCCCATTCGACGCCCTTGGGCGTGTGGCGTGTGTCGTCCGACGCAAAATAGACGCCTTCGCCCCCGGCTCGGTAGGCGGCGAGGAACTGCATCTGGCAGTTGCCAGGATAGAGTGCTCCGGGCCAGCCGGCGCCGCGCTCGCGGTAGCCGCACGGACGGTAGGGGCGGCAGCCGAAGTCCGTCACCTCGAAGCCGTCCCACATGGGCCAGAAGAGCGTCCGGTCGCCGGGAACGCATATCTGCGGTCCGTCGAACCACTCCAGCAGCATTCCGGCGGGAACTCCCTCGACCGACGGGCAGAAGCGGAAGACTCCGTCACCTGCCTCCACCTCCATGCGGACGTGCAGCCCGTTCGGATGATGCCATTCGAGACGGCCGCCAGCGTGCGTGAATGAAAAATCCGACGACGCGAGCCGTGTCGGTTCACCCGCGCCGTCAAGGAGCTGTAGCGTGAACGCCTCGGCCGCCGGTGCAAGGCGCTCCGCTCCGTCCGAGGCGGCCATGGAAAGCACTGCGCCGTTCGCGCCGGAAAGGCGAAGCGCTGCGCCGCCAGCGTCCTGAAATGCGAAATCTGCGGAGATGTCGGCGAGACGGCCTTGAGAAGCTGACATGGGTTTTCTACCGGATGTAGAGCACGGTCGGACCCTGGCGGACGCTGGCGAAGAAGCGCACGCGGTCGCCGGAGAGCGTTTCGCGTTCGACGGGGAAGGTCCGCGACCGGCCGGTCGCCGTGTCGGTGAAAGTCGCATTCGCGCCCAGTGCCGAGGCGATGTCGCTTGCCATCGACGCGGGGACGTTCATGATGCCGCACTTCACGGTAGCGCCGTCCGTCGGAATCTCCCCGCGAATCGTCGCGGGGAGCGACGCGCCGGAGAGCGTGAAGTGCGAGGCGTCTTCGACGTAGAGACCGTCGGCGGCCACGTCGGCGTCGGCGGGGTTGAGGGCGAGCGCGAGGCCCGTCCCTGCGGCCATCGTGTAGCGCAGGGCGCTGGAGGCCTGACGCGTGACGGGCATGATGCTGCCAGCGGAGACCGTGAGGTTGCTCGCCGCCCCGCTGATTGTGCCGCCAATGCCGAGCGTCCCGGCACCGGTCTTTTCGAGATTCGCGTTCAGCGTGACGGAGACACCGAAAGTCAGCGTGGCCCCTTCGCCTACATTGATGACATCAATTGGGTTCCTGATCTCCGTAGTCGCCACGGGTTTCGCGAAGGTGATGCCCCGGTTCGAGTCGTCAAGAGAGACGTTGTTCGTCACGACCAACTCCACGCGGGTATTGAAGAGCGTCTGCGCGGCGTTGAAGGCCGCCGGATTGCCGCCGAGGTTCGCTTCGTCGCCAATCGACACGCGGAGCGCGCGCCCGGCGTTGGCGCCGTAGAACTCCATTGTACCCGTAAACGCGCCGTTGTCTCCGGCGAGGACGACAGGGAACATGGTCCCCGCAATGTTGCTCACAAATCGCACGGGGCCGGAGCCTGAAAGATTGGAGAGAAGGTTCAGCGTTCCGCCGGAGCTGTTGGAAAAGTCAACGGAATCGTCACCGGACTTGCCCGCAATGAGCAGCCCGCCGGAAAGTGCGTTGTAGTCCGCTCCGTTGTCGCCTGTCGTGATTGACGAACCGGGGAACATGCGGAGGCTTCCGACGTTGTCCGGTGCCGTGAGCCGCCCCTTGAGCGTTAGTTGTCCGCCACGCGCGAAGGTCAGCGAACGTCCCGCGAAAGTCTGCTGGCAGCCGCGCAGGAAGTTGCAGTTGACCGTGTCGTAGTTGATGAGGTAGTCGGCGTCGTTGTGGACGGCGCGGTTGTCGCTCCAATACTGCGCCGCCTGGTTGTAGGCCGCCCAGTTGCCCCAGCCGGACGCCGTGTTTTGAACGGAGTAATAGACGACATTCCCGGCGCGGAGCGTGACGGTCTGGATGCCGTTTGCGGTCGTGACATCAAGCGTCATTAGCCCGAAGTCGTCGGCCACGAGGTCGATGTCGTCGGCCGTGATGGTCTTGACGCTTGTCGGGATCGTGAGGAGCGTGGCGGAGAAGTTCGCGTTTGTGTGCGGGATGATGCCGTCGAAGGCCACTGGAATCTTGCCGTCAGGGAGGGTGAGCGTCGAGCCTTCGGCGATGGAGGAGGACTCTATTGTGCCGTCGGCGTTGCGACGCGCGAGGATGCGCCCGCCGCCCGTGAAGTCGAGGGCGAGTGGTGACGCGCTCTGGAGCAGGGCGTTGCCGCTCACCTTCACGGGGATGTCGGCGCTGGAGCCGGTAAGTGCCGCGCCGAAGTGGACGTTGGTGCCTGTGAGTTCTATCCGCGCGTTGGCGTTGTTGTTCTCGATGGTGAACGACGAGTCCATCCGGGCGTTCTCCAGTTCGACGACGGGGATGCCTGTCTTGGATTCGATGGTCAGGAACGGCGTGTTTGCAGACGGGTCGCCGGAAACACCCGCGCTTGTCGCGCCGCTGAAGCGTAGCCGGCCGGTGTCACCAGATGAGTTTGGGCAACTGAACGACAGGCGCCCGGCGTATCCCGAATTGTCTGCGGTAAACGAGACGGCGTTCCCGGAACCGCCGGCGACCACCGAGAGAAAAGCCGTCGCATTCCCGGAGAGCGGCGCGGAAACCGTGGCCGTCTCCCTGTTGGCGCCCATTTCAAACCCCGATGGATTGGCCTGCGTCCCGCAAATCGCCATCGTTCCGCCGAAGGTGAAAATTCGGTCTTTATCGACGGCACTGATTGTGCCTTGATACAAAACGTAGTTGGCTGAGATCGTCGAGCCGCTGTTTGACTTCACAATCAGATACGCCCCGTTGTCGAGCGTCAGCGAATCGCCGGCGAATGGCGTCGAGAACAAAGTTGCCGGTGTGCGCAGATTGATTTTGCTGTTGACGAGGTATTTCTTGCCCTGAGTTGGCACGGCGCCGTCGCTCCAGCGATCCCTGGTGTTCCACGATGATTGACCGGCTCCGTCTGTGGCTGTCAGCGTGACATAGCCGGTTGGGTCAACCGAGGCGCGTGTGGCGGGGGCGAGCGATGCGGCGCAGATGGCCGCGAGGGCGAGTTTCGTTATGAAGGATGGGTTTTTCATGGTTTTATTCCTTGGATGGGGTAGTCGTTAGTGGATAGTGGTTAGTCGTTAGTGGATAGTGCCGAAGCGGCGGGTGTAGAGTTCGGCGGCAACTTCGCGCGAGGCCTCGACCATTTCGGGGTAGGGGACGTCGCACATCGAGACAAAGCCATCGTTGTAGTTTTCGCCGTCGCCGCCGCGCCCGGAGACCGGCTGGTCTTGATACTGGAACCAGTGGCACCCGATGTAGCGTGGGTTGTCGAGACAGGCGCGGACATAGTGCTTGAAGCATTCCGCGCGCTCCTTCTGGTCGAAGACCGTCACGCATCCGCCGATGAGATGCCCCCGGTCCTTTGCGCCGAAGTGGAATTCGCCGATGATGATGGGCTTGTCCGGCGCACCTTCGGGGAGGTCGTAGGATGGTTCGTATTCGTAGAAGTTGTTGCTGACCACATCGCAGTGGCGCGCGGCGGCGAGCCAGACGGACTCCGGCGCGAAGTGGATGCGCGAGCCGAGGTAGAGGTGGTTTGGCAGGACATCCTTCAAAACGGCCCGGACGGTCGAGTAGTATTTTTCGGCGACATCCGCGACATCCTCGCCGTCGCGTCCGCACCAGCCCTGCCAGCCAAGTTCGTTGTCCACGAAGATGCCCAGGCACCAGGGATCGTCGCGCATCTTTGCGGCCAGCTCCTCGGCCTGCCGCCTCAAATCAGACTCGAACTGCGGTGAATAGACATCGGGCACCAGTGCGCCGCGGCCATTGGTCCATGCTTGGTTTGCGACTGCGGACGAGCACCTTATCGTCACGACGTAGGGCGTCCGGCGGAGCGTCCAGATGTAGTCGTGAGTCCAGTTGCCGAGGGTATTGATTCCCCACGCCTTGAAGCGTGTGTGGATGTTCTCGGCGAACGTGCCCTTGAAGTCCTCGCCGTATTTCCGCTCAAGGTTCGCGTAAATGAAGGACATCGAGCGGATGTTCGATCCCGGGGGGAAGGTGTATATTCCGTGACCGTATCCCGGCAACTCTTCGAAATAGTGCTCTCTATTGGAAACGCGCGTTTCAGTGCCGGCGTAGAGGCAGTCGATGCCGAGCGAGAAGAAGAGGCGGCCTTTGGGATCGACGAACCACCACTTGCCATTGACCTTCTCGGTGCGGAAGAAGCCCGTGGCCTTCAGTTGCGGACCGCCTTCCCAGCCGCCATATTCGTTCACGTCCGGCGTGGGACTGCCGGGATGGGCGGCGAGCCAGGCGTCTTCGGCGGCGCGCTGTGCCGCGAAGTCCTCGTCGGCGTGGATCTTCCCTGGCCAGTCCGCGTGCTTGAACTGGCCGTATTTATCGACAAAGGGGAAGAAGGTCGCGGCGGGGATTGTCTGCGGCACGCGCGCCTCATGGCAGGTCTTGACGCCCAAAACCGCCAATCCCGACGCGTGCGGATTGGTCTTGTGGTTCCAAAAGACGTCCACGCGTTCGGTTCTCCCGAAATTCTTTCGGTCCTTGACTGCGGGAATCTTGCCGAGCATGATCTCAAGCTCCACGGGTTCGTCCGTCTCAAAAGCGTTGTCCGCGATCGGCACGACGATTGTCCTCACGGCATGAGCCGGAACGCGGGAACTGCGGGTTGGCGCCTCCCCGACGAACACCCCCTCCGGCACGACGGCGGCGTGTATCTGCTCGGCATTGTCGCTGGCGTTGCTGACGGTGATTCTGACGTCGCCGACCTTCGACCAGTCCCATGCGACGCCGTTTCCAGCAGGGCGGATTTCGATCCCCGGCCAGCCATAGGTTCCGAGACTGCGGACGAGGACTGGTCCGCTATCGCGAGAGACGACTTCGGTGCCGGACCGGGCGCTGTAGCAGGTGTTGCCGACTTCCTGCGGAGCCACCTCTGGTGCGGCAGGCGCAGTCGCTGCAATGAATAATGTCGCGGCGGCGATGGCCGACGCGGCTAAGGTTATTTGCGGTTTCGGGTTCATGTTTTTTTGCCGTGCCATTTGAAAAACGGACACAACAATTATACTATTTCCCCGAAGTCGTATTTATAGTTTTCACCAATAAATTTTTAGTCCTTCCCGTCAAGCCCTAGGAGGTCGCGGGAGGATACGATGGCGTCAAAGTAGCCATTGGCATGGACTATTGGAGCGAGATGTCCGTCATAAACGAGTGCCGTGCGGATGGAGGCGCCTGGTGCGACTGAAAGCCTCGCTACTTTGCGCGCGACTTCCGCTTCGACCTCCTCGCCAATCTCCCGCCTCCGCTTGACTTCGACTACAACGGCGGCGCGTCTTGTCTGGATCAGCAAGTCGATTTGGCAACCGGGTTCCTTCTTCGTTCCTGGAAGCCGGAAGGGCGCAGCCGAGAGAATCGGAACGCCTCCGAGGTGCAGGAATGGAACAAGGGCCATGGCATCGTTCAAGACAAGGTTTTCAAACTGCAGGCCAAGAACTGAATCCCATCCCGGAAGACTTTCAAGCGAAGTGAAGGCGAACTGCCCTTTGCGGATTGCCTCCTCATGCGGCTCGACATAGCGAAGATAGAAGCGCGTGTAGTTGTCACGGACGCGAAAACGATCCTGGCGCGACGGGCGGCCGCTTTTTGGATTCAGGCCAGCATCCCTCGCCACAAATCCAGACTGTTCAAGAACGGACAAATTTTCAGAAATTGAGCCACCGCGTCCCACGCCGAGATCCCCGGCCAACTCCGAGCATGTGCGCGGCCCAGCGGCGAGCGCGCGCAGTATCTCGCGCTTGACGCCGGCGTTCTCGCCGAAGACATCGTTGAAAATCAGTTTGAAATCGCGGAAGAGCGTTCCGTCGGCGCGGAAAAATAGAGATCGGACATTCTCCGTGGCGGAAAGCGATGGATTGATTTCTTCAAGATAACGTGGAACGCCGCCAGTGACTGACAGCACGTCCACAATGTCGCGGGAAGCGAGGCGCCCAGCCTTCGCGCCCCAGAACTTCGCGCATAGCCGCAGAGGCAGTTCGCCAAGCACAAGGTCGCGCGAAAAGCGTCCTGCAAACCCAGTATTATTTAGAATGTTCTTCTGAATCCATGCCGAGACGCTGCCGCATACGACGAGGACAAGTTTCGGATGCTTTTTTAGGGCCGAGTCCCACGCGCTTTTCAAATGCCCTGGAAAATCGGGATCGAACTTGCCCATCCACGAGATTTCGTCAAGCAGGACAACTGTGCGCCGACGGTCGTCGATTGCGCCGTCCAGCATTCGGAACGCCTCAAACCACCCCGGTGGCGAGAGGCGCACCGCTCCTGTCTGTGCGGAGAGCTTGACAGCGAAATTTTCCAGTTGCTCTGCGTTTGTCATGCCAGGGCGCGGAGGCAGCCCATCGATGTTAACGAATGTCGCACCGCTGCGCCGAGCGAACTCTTCTACAAACGTGCTCTTGCCAATGCGCCGACGCCCACGGACAGCGGCGAGCGACGCCTGTCGCTTTGCCCACAGCCCATGGAATGATTCCATTTCCTCTTTGCGACCTATGAACATGGCTATTCCTTTTTTCCAAGATTATATTATCGCAATCTTATGGGGAAAATGCAAGGTTTTTTTTGGCACGAAAATGCAAAAATGAAATTTCGTGCCATTGCAATTGTGCATGTTTTTTGGCACGAAAATGCAAAAATGAAATTTCGTGCCAAGGGTATGGCTCGCACTACCTATGGTTCTTTTCACGCCATTCGCGCATGGACATCCCCGTGCGGGACTTGAAGAGCCAATGCAGGGCGATGTTGGAGCGGAAGCCGCAGAAGTCGGCGATGGCGCCGATGGGCGTATCCGTCCGCGAAAGCAAGGTAAAGACTTTTTCCAGTCGGACATGGATGATTTCATCCAGCACGGAGTGGCCGGTAGCCTCACGGAAGCGCAACTCGAAAAGCGAACGCGAGCAGTGGAAGCGCTTCAGGAGTTTCGCGGCGGTTAGGCCGTCGCACGCCTCGCGGCGGATCATCTCGACCGCTTCGAGGATGAACTTCTCATGCCGCCCCTGTCCGCCAGTCGATTTCCGCCGCACCGCCATCAGCGGGCCGACAGTAAAGCATTTGTCACACAGAGCCACAGAGTCACAGAGAGAGCCCCCTTGAAGGGAATTCACTCTTGGATGTTGCGAGTTCTTATTCCTCTGTGTCTCTGTGCCTTTGTGTGAGGTATTGTCTCCAAGCATCCGCGCGGAGACATATCCAGTGCGCTCGCGGTCGATTTGTATGCTGGATATCGGCGGGTCGGAGGACTCGCAGATGTCCTTGTTGTTATCGACGCCGAGTAGTGTCAGCTCGCGCGGTATGGCGCGGTTGCAATGGCGGGCCGCGGCGACGACCTCGGCAGCAGTGGCGTCGTTCACCGCGAAAATGGCGGTATGGCGGGGAAGCGACGATATCCAGGAGTTGAGTCGCGCTGCGCGCTGTTCCTCCGTCTCCTTCTTCCATGGGAGGGAGAAGAAGGGCCGACCCGATTTGGCAGCGAGCGCGGCAAAGGCCCGTTCGCGTGTCAGCGACCAATTTCTCCTCCCAATCAGTCCAATGAACGAGATGACGGCGAAGGCCTCGGGGCATCCTGCGGACAGTTCGCGGAAGGCCGCTGCGGCGATGGCCTCGTTGTCCGAGTTCAAGCGCATGCCGTATCCGCCATACAGGGACGGCGCAGCATGCAGGTAAACAACCGGAACTCCGCCAAAGACGCGGGGCGGCAAGTCGCGGCGGCCGTCGGAACATTCGACGATGCATCCGGCAATGGGCTGGTGCGCGGCTAGCAGCGCCGCGATCTTCTCCGGCCGCGATTCCTCGCGCGGAACCGGCACGGCATCCCATTTACGGGAGGCGGCATAGCGGCAGATGCCGGCGAATATCGTCTCCTGGATGGAGTCTCCGGGAATCGTGTCGATATAGAGGATAGTCGCGGACATGTGGTTGTCGCCGCTACGGGTTTTCCCCTTCAATGCCATCCGGCAGTGTGGCCGTTCCGTCAGCATAAGCCGTGAAGCGCAGTTCCTTCGCGTCGGCGATCCCCGTCTCCACGGCTACGCCATGCTCCATCCAGAAAACGCCCTTCCGGCACTGGCCCTTGTGTTCGTATTCAAGTCCAGGATCAAGGACGGGGCGCACCGTCGTCCTGTCCTGGCGCGAACGCCCCGTGGCGACGACTATGCGCACGTCTTTCAGCGCCGCGTCGCTGTATTGAAGGACAACGACCTCCGGTGTGTCGCACAGCACGCGGCCGACGGCCTTGCACCAGAATGCAGCATCTTTCTTCCTCTCCGCGACAAGCCGCCGGAAATATTCGGCGTGCTTCTCCGAAAGCGCCGTGAGGTCGCATGAGAAGCCCACAGGCCCGCCAGCGGTGAAGGCCGCGACGAAATCTGGCGCAACGGAACGCACATCGCGCCACCAGGCGTCCTCCGTCACGAGCAGGCGCTCGTCGTTGCCGAAGTAGTCGGGTTGCAACTTCTCTGCGCTCCGTGCCGTGATCCAGCGCTCAATCTTGCTTGGCGGCAGCCTGAGCATCGTGTCCTTTGCGATGTGCAGGCCGAAGATCGGGCTCTGGTTGTCGCTCAGCCAGAAGCTGTCGAAGTCTCGCGCCCAACCGAGATCCATCATGAGTCCGCCGCTCGCGCATCCTTCGAGGTAGATGCCGGGATGCCGCTCGCGCACCTCGCGGATGAATCGCCGGTAGCCGGCGTTGTAGTCTGCAAAGTCTTGACCCGACGGATCGACGCGCGGGTCGCAGTTGAAGTCGAACTTGATGAACGAGACGCCATACGCCTTCACGAGGGAATCAACGGCGCCCAGAAGATATTCCCGCGCGTCATCGCGCGTGAAATCAAGGTAGAACTCGCCGCCGAGCCGCCGGAAGTATTCCGGGTGTCTGCTGACGATTTCGGACTTCCCAGAGGCGTTCTCAGCCTCGATCCAGAGGCCGAACTTCATCCCGGACGCCCGCACGGCGTCGGCCAGTTCTCCGAGCCGCCCACCGAACCAGCCATCGGGAAATTCCTTCCAGTCGCCGCGAGCGGCGGTCCAGTCCTCCGCCTTGCCGAACCATCCGGCATCGATTACGAAATACTCAAGCCCAAGCTCTTCGGCCTTCAAGACCTGCTTCATAACGAATCCGAAGTCCAGCTTGTCGAAGCGGCATAGCCATGTGTTGTAGATTGCCGGCATTGTCCGGCACGGATAGTTCTCGTTCCACCATTCATGGAGCCTGTGGCAGTCGAGGTCCGTCTTGTCCGTGAAATCGTAGAAAACTACTTCCGGCAGCGCGACCTCATCGCCAGGCAGGATCGTGAAGAGCAGATGGCGGGAGTCCATGCCCGTCTCGATTTGAAGGAATGTCTTTTCGCCGCCGCCTGGCATGACCGAGGCCCGCATTTCCCACGCAGCGTCGGACATCAGGTGGAAGACGCGCCCGCGCCGCGACTGCCTGTTCCAGACAGCAAGCACCGGGGCCGCGCCGAATGATGTGCGCATCCCGCCGCCCCGCGTCTCCACGCACGTATGGAGCGGCTGCCAAGCGCCGCGGCTCTCGTTCATCCATGTGTTGGCCTGAGTATAGACATCGAAGTCGCCGCCATCGAAACGGAACACGTCAAGGAGGCAAGTCGCGGCAAGCGGCTTATTCGCCATGTTGCGGACAACGGTGCGGCGGCGGGTCACGCCCGCCGCGCCCACTTCCTCGGCCGTCTCGACGCGAAGGCCGTTCGATTCAAGCTTCAGGCTGTCGCCTGATTTTTCCGCCATTCCCTCGACGCGGCCGAAGTCGCCGAAGATGTCCCAGAGTTCTTCCGATTTTCGCTGCATCTTTTCGTTTCCCATAATGGAACCATCCTACTTAGATACGGCGTAGCGCCGGGTGTCGGCGAGCGTCATCTCGTGGGGGCGGTCGCCGGTAATCGTGTTGAGATAGAGGATTACATGCGTGCGCATTACCGCACGATGGAGGCGTGGTAGTCCTGGAGCGATGCGACTTCGCCCTTGCTGCGGCGCGCCGCGGCGATGCCCAGCGCTGCGGCGCGGGCCGCCGCCGGAGTCGTGATGTAGGGCACCTTGTATTTCAGCGCGGCCTTGCGGATCGAGGAGTCGTCGGCCCGCGAGTCGCGCCTGGGCGACGGCGTGTTGACGATGATCGACACCTCCTTGTTCACGATGAGGTCGATCACGTTCGGACGCCCCTCGCCGATCTTGGCCACCACGGTCGATTGGACGCCATGCTCGCCAAGGAAGGCCGCCGTGCCGGCGGTCGCGAATATCTTGAAGCCAAGGCCGGAGAAGAAGTGCGCCGCCTCGACATCAGCCGCCTTCTTCTCAGAGAGCGAGATTAGAATGGCGCCGCGGTCAGGCAGCTTCGATCCGGCAGCCTCCTGGCTCTTGTAGAAGGCCACGCCGTAGTTGTCGGCAAGTCCAAGCACCTCGCCCGTGGAGCGCATCTCAGGCCCGAGGACGGGATCGACCTCCGGGAACTTCTCGAAGGGGAAGACCGCCTCCTTCGCGCCGTAGTGGGTGATTGTCCCGCGCTCCAGCCCGAGAGACTTCATGTCCTGGCCCATCATCAGGCGCGTTGCCACGTTGGCCATGTTGATGGCGCAGACCTTTGAGACTAGCGGGACGGTGCGCGAGGCGCGCGGATTGGCCTCGATCACGAAGACCTTGCCGTCCTCGATGGCGTATTGCATGTTCATCAGCCCGCAGACCTTGAGGGAGCGCGCAATCTTGCGGGTGTAGTCCTCGATGGTGCGGAGGGAGTCCTCGTGGATTGAGACGGGCGGGATGAAGCAGGCGGAATCGCCCGAGTGGACGCCGGCCAGCTCGACGTGCTCCATGACAGCCGGAATGAAGACCTCGTTACCGTCGGAAATGGCGTCGGCCTCGCACTCCAGCGCGTTGCGCAGGAAGCGGTCGATGAGGAGCGGGCGGTCGGGCGTAACGCCGACGGCCTTGTCAACGTATTCGCGCAGCATCTGCTCGTCGTAGATGACCTCCATGCCGCGCCCGCCAAGGACGAAGGAGGGACGGATCATCAGCGGATAGCCGATGGAGGCCGCTGCGGCGAGGGCCTCGTCGAGGTTCACCACCATCGCCGACTCAGGCATCGGGATGTCGAGCTCGGCCATCATCTTGCGGAAGAGATCGCGGTCTTCGGCGATGTCGATGGAGTCGATCGAGGTTCCGAGGATCTTCACGCCGGCCTCGCTGAGCTCGCGCGCCGTGTTGAGCGGGGTCTGTCCGCCGAACTGCACGATCACGCCCTCCGGCTTCTCCTCGCGGTAGATTTGGAGGACGTCCTCAAGCGTCACCGGCTCGAAGTAGAGCTTGTCCGAGGTGTCGTAGTCGGTGGAGACGGTCTCGGGGTTGCAGTTGACCATGATCGTCTCGTAGCCCATCTCGCGGAGGGCCATCGCGGCGTGGCAGCAGCAGTAGTCGAACTCAATGCCCTGGCCGATGCGGTTCGGGCCACCGCCAAGGATCATCACGCGGCCTTTGGATGCGCTGATCTTCTGTTCCCCGTTCCCCGTTCCCCGTTCCCCGTTCCCCGTTGTCTGTTCCCTGTTCCCCGTTCCCTGTTTCCTGTTCCCCGTTCCCTGTTCCCCATTATACGTTGAGTAGTAGTAAGCCTTGTCCTCGACGCCGGAGACGGGGAGCGGGAACCAGTGTTCAACCACGCCAAGCGCCTCGCGGCGCTCGCGGATAGCCTTTTCGGGAACGCCGAGGAGCTTGGAAAGATACTTGTCGGCGAAGCCGTCGCGCTTCGCGCGTATGAGCAAGTCGTCGGGAATCCCCGTTCCCCGTTCCCCGTTCCCTGTTCCCCGTTCCCCGTTGTCTGTTCCCCGTTCCCCGTTCCCCGTTCCCTTGTATTTTAGGATCTGCTCCTCCAGCTGCACCAGCTCGCGCATTTGCTGGACGAAGTATGCCTTGATGGCGCAGGCGTTGAAGATCTGCTCGTCGGTCGCGCCTTTGCGCAGCGCCTCATACATGATGAAGTGCGTCTCGCTGGAGGGTGTCTTGAGCATGGTGAGGAGTTCGTCGAGGGACTTCTCGTTGAAGTCCTTTGCGAATCCGAGGCCGTAGCGGCCCTTCTCCAGGCCGCGAATGGCCTTCTGCAAGGTTTCCTTGTAGGTCTTGCCGATGGCCATCACCTCGCCGACGGCCTTCATCTGGGTGCCGAGTTCGTCCTTGACGTCGCGGAACTTCTCGAAGGCCCAGCGCGCAAACTTCAGCACGACGTAGTCGCCCGACGGAGTGTATTTCTCCAGGGTGCCGTCGCGCCAGTAGGGGATTTCGTCGAGGGTCATGCCGGCGGCGAGCTTGGCGGAGATCAGGGCGATGGGGAAGCCTGTCGCCTTGGAGGCCAGCGCCGAGGAGCGCGATGTGCGCGGGTTGATTTCGATAATGACGATGCGGCCGCTCTTCGGGTCGTGCGCGAACTGCACGTTGGTGCCGCCGATGACGCCGATGGCCTCCACGATCTTGAACGCCATCGCCTGCATCTTGTCGATCAGGGGCTGCTCGATGGTGAGCATCGGCGCGGCGCAGAAGGAGTCGCCGGTGTGGACGCCGACGGGGTCGATGTTCTCGATGGTGCAGACGCAGATCATCTGGTTCTTGGAGTCGCGGACGACCTCGAACTCAAGCTCCTCCCATCCCTTGATGGACTCTTCCACGAGAATCTGGCTTGTGAGCGACATCGAGAGGCCGCGCATGGCGATGGTGCGGAACTCCTCCATGTTGTAGGCGAAGCCGCCGCCGGCGCCGCCCATGGTGTAAGCGGGGCGGATGACGAGCGGGAAGCCGATGTCAAGCGCGATCTTCTCGGCGTCCTGTAGATTGGTGGCGATGGCGGAGCGGGGCGTCTCGATGCCGAGCGAGGCCATCGTCTCCTTGAAGACCTCGCGGTCTTCGCCGCGCTCGATGGCGTCGAGGTTTACGCCGATGACCTTGACGCCGTATTTGTCGAGGATGCCGGCGCGGGCGAGGGAGGTGGCCATGTTGAGGCCGGTCTGACCGCCGAGGTTGGGCAGGAGGGCGTCGGGGCGCTCCTTGGCGATGATGGCCTCAAGACGCTCCATGTTTAGCGGCTCGATGTAGGTGACGTCGGCCACGGCGGGGTCGGTCATGATCGTTGCCGGGTTGGAGTTCACCAGAACAATCTGGTAGCCGAGCTGGCGGAGGGCCTTGCAGGCCTGGGTGCCGGAGTAGTCGAACTCGCATGCCTGGCCGATGACGATTGGCCCGGAGCCGATGATGAGAACCTTTTTGATGTCGCTGCGTTGCATTGTTACCTCGGGGAAAGTTGTTAGTGGTTAGTCGCTAGTTGTTAGTTGTTAGTGGGGAGAGGAAGGTGTAGGCGTAGGGGGTAGGTGTAGGCGTAGGTGTAGGGAGTAGGTGTAGTGGTTAGTCGTTAGTGGTTAGTCGCTAGTTGTTAGTCGTTAGTCGTTAGGAGATGATGGGTTCGATGGTGAGGCCGGGGATGTCGGCCGCTGTGAGGGCGGACTCCGAGGCGGCCACACAGTAGGCGGCGTGCCTGAGACCGTCCTCGATTGCGGCGACGGTTGTGTCCTGCACTTCGCTGGCGCGAAGGGCGAGAATGCGGCGGTAGAGGGCGCCGCGCGTGGCGTCGTCGAAGCAGGAGAGGTGGCGCGAAAGGATGGTGGAGCAGGCGGCGGCCGGTCTCTGCGGCGCAACGAAGCCCCTGACTACGGTGAGGATGGCGTTGTCCACCGTCTCCTTTGTCCAGGCGCGCGACCTTGCGAAGACCGCCGCGCCGAGCATTGTGGCGTAGGTTTCGGCGATGTGCGGGTCGCGGTATGATGAGAAGCAGAGGGTGCCGAGGGATGCGTCGTAGGCCAGTCCCGCGCCGTAGGCGTTGCCCTTGAAGCGGATCTCGGGGAGCATGTAATCCGATGACACGATTGAGGCGCCTGCCATGAGCGGAGCGGCCTCCGGCGCATGGGTGCGTGGCGCCGGCGTGAAGAGCGCGGAGAAGGAGACCTGGAGCGCGGCGGATAGGCCCTCGTTGCGCGGGGCGAGGGAGAGCGCGTCCGCTGGCACGGCCGCCATGGTAGACGCAGACTGAAGATCTGCGCCGACAGAACGTGAGGATACGCCGGCAGGGCCGGTGGCGGAGAGCCAGGAGGTAAGGGCCGCTGCGACGCGCGGGGTGTCGGCGGCGGGGGCCACGAGGGAGGCGGTTACGCGGCGTGTGGCGATGAGCCAGTCGCGGATTTCTTCGATGCGCGAGGCGCATTCCTCGTAGGCTTCGGCCGCAGGCATTGCGGCGAGGCGTTCAGCCAGGCGCAGCGAGGGAAGGCCGGAGACGGCGTAGTCGCGTGCCGCGGCGGCCGAGAGCATGCGTGCGGCATGGCGGCGCGTGGTGGCGCGGGCGTCCTGCACGAAGTCGGAGCGGAGGAACGCGAGCGTCTGGGTGAGGATGTCGGCCATGCGTGCGGGGTCGCGCGGGTCGAGGTCGAAGATGGCCTCACGCAGGGCCTCCAAGGCGGCGTCGAGCGAGGACGACGTGGTCTTGACGCCGATGTCGATTGCCGGGAGGAACTCGCCGTCGGGTCCGTATTTGACGCGGGCGGAGTACTTGGCCGAGAAGGCGCCGGTGCAGCGGGCGCGTTTCTTGGCGGCGGCCACGTAGTCGAGGCCCTTTGTCCCGAAGTCTTCGATGGCTCCGGCATAGGACTGGATGAAGGGGATGAGGTGCTCAGGAAGGCCGCGGATGTCAAAGGAGAGGGTGAGGTAGTCAATGCCGTTTGTGGTGACGTCGCGGGCGGCGAGAAGCTCGCAGCCGCAGGGCAGGGGAAGGACGTCGTAGGGGACCGTTGGCGGGTCCGGCGGCATGTCGGAGGTGCGGAGGTTGGGGAGGCAGGCGAGGTCATCCGGCGTGTTGGGACGCGCGTTTGCGGCCTCCAGTTCTGCGGCCGCGTTGGCGATGGCGGTGGCGTCCTCATCCGACATCTTGGCGCGGGCGTCGGCCAGACGCTTGGCGAGGGCGGCTTCCTGTTCGGCCTCGACTTCGTGGCTTGGCACCATGACGATATCGAGGCGGTGGGGGTTGTCGAGGAAAAGCTCGCGCACCATGCGCGGGAGGAGCATGGGATCGGCCTCGATTTCGCGCCGCGCCTGCTCGAAGTGCGGCGCTTTCTCAAGAAGCGAGGCGGGGTCGAGGCCGGCGCACCAGGCGGTGGCGGCGTTCATGGCGTTGCTGAAGGCGTATTGGGCGTCGATCTCGTTGCAGGCATAGACTGTCTGCTGGAAGGCGGCCTCGACGTCCTCCTGCGGGAATGGGCTGGCGGCGAGTTTTTCAAGGGTGTCGAGGACAACCTTGCGGAAGGCCGGCATGCGGTCTGGCTCGGAGCCGTCGAGGGCGAGGTGCCATGTTTGCTCGAGACCGTTGGGGATGCCGCCGGAGATGATGAGGTTGGCGCCGATGTGGGAGTCGTCGATGGCCTTGGAGAGCGGCGAGGCGTCGTTTCCGCAAAGGAGGTATGAGAGGATGGCGAGTCGGGCTGAGAAGGCGAGGTTGGTGGCGTCGCCGACAAGCCAGTTGAGCATGAGATAGGTCTTGGAGGCCGTGTCCTCGCCGGCAGGCAGTGGGTAGCGGGAGGAGAAGGAGCGCGGGGCGTCCCAGCGCGGCTGGCGGGCGATTGGCGGCAGCGGCGGCTGGGGCTTGAATCCGGCCAGGCGCGGCGAGAGGAATTCGAGCCAGTCGTTGGTTGGTATGTCGCCGAAGAGGATGATGAAGGCGTTTGAGGGGTTGTAGCGCGATGAGTGGAAGGCGCGAAGGGCCGCGAGGGTGAGGTCGGGGATGTTTTCGGGATTGCCGCCGGATTCGCGGCCGTGGCAGGTGTCGGGGAGGAGGCGGCGGATTGAGTCGCGCTCAAGTATTCCCTCGGGGGAGGAGAAGACGCCCTTCATCTCGCTATACACGATGCCGTCGTAGCGGAGGTCGCCGGTGGGCGCGGCGGGGTCTGCGGGGGCGAGGTGATATGCCTCGCGGGCAAAGGTCTTGTCGGAGAGGAGCGGGTGGAATACGGCGTCGAAATAGACGTCGGCCAGGTTGAAGAGGTCGGCCTTGACGGTGGAGCAGACGGGGTAATATGTGATGTCGTTGCCAGTCAGGGCGTTGATGAAAGTGGCGACAGAGCGCTTGATCATCTCGAAGAATGGCTCCTTGCAGGGGAATTTCTCGGAGCCTGCGAGGGTCATGTGCTCGAGTATGTGGGGCATCCCGGTGTCATCCGGCGGCGGTGTTGGAACGGCGATGCAGAAGCAATTCTCGGCTTCCGGGCAGCGGATGTGGAGAATGCGCGCGCCGGAGGCGGTGTGGCGGAGTTGGACGGCCTCGCCCCTCATGGTCGGGAGCGGTCGGGAGGATACGGCCTCAAAGCCCTTTGCGATTTCAGACATAAGTTATAAGATTATACCAAGTTTTGATTTTGGCAGTATCGAAAAAAAAGAGGCGGGGGAGGAGAAAATGATGTAAAATGGTTAGCACTCATTTTCGATAATTAGGAAAAAGGAAAAGCATACACCATGAACACCACTGGCAATGCAAAACAGGGTCGCGTTATCGCGATCGACGGCCCCTCCGGCGCCGGCAAATCCACCATCGCGCGCGGCATTGGCTCGCGCCTCGGCTTCTTGCATGTCGATTCTGGCGCGCTCTACCGCATCATGACCCTCGCCGCCCTCCGCGCCTCCATCGACTGCAACGACGCAGCGGCGGTGGCCGACTTCTGCACCCGCGTCGATGTCCGCTTTGTCGTGCGCAACGGCGCAGTCGCCTACCTCGTCAACGGCGAGGAGCCGGGCGACGCCATCAGGACGCCCGAAATCAATGCAAACGTCAGCCCCGTCTCGAAGGTGCCGGAAGTCCGCGCCAAGGTCAACGAGTGGCTGCACTCCATGCGCGCCCTCGGCGACCTTGTTGTCGAAGGCCGAGACATCGGCTCCGTCGTTTTCCCGGACGCCATCGCCCGCTTCTATCTGGACGCCTCCCCGGAGGCGCGCGCTCGCCGCCGCCACCTTGAGGAGGTCGCCAAGGGCATGGCCGCCCAGAGCGAGGAGGCCGTGAAGGCTTCTCTCCTGGCGCGTGACAAAATCGACTCCACCCGCAAGACCGCGCCGCTCAAGATCGCCGATGGCGCCGTGGTCATCGACTCGACGGCGCTCTCAATCGACGAGGTCCTCGCCATAGTCGAGGAACATTCCCGCGCCGCCCTCTAACCCGACCTCCGTTCCCCGTTCCCCGTTCCCCATTCCCCGTTCCCTACCTTAAGGTGATTACTATGAAAAAAGCATCCATGGCCGACTTCGAGGCGCTCCTTAACGCGCAGTTCGAGTCATTCCGCAAGGGCTTTGACCCCGGCGAGCGCGTCAGGGCGCGCATCGCCGCAATCACTCCAACCAATGTCATCCTCGACGTCAATGCCAAGAAGGAGGGCATCCTCCCCTTGACTTCCCTTGAAAAGGGGGCGGAAGGGCTGAAGGCCGGCGACTCCATCGACGTGGTCTTCGTTGGCCTAGTCGATGGCGCGCTGGTCTTCGCGACTGGCGCAGCCGACGCGACTGGTGGCGCTGACCGCTCCGTCCTCCAGGCGTTTGAGGCAAAGCTGCCAATCGACGGCAAGGTGCAGTCCGAGGTCAACGGCGGCTACGAGGTGATGGTCGGCAAGACGCGCGGGTTCTGCCCCTATTCGCAAATCGCCCTCCACCGCGAGGAGGGTGCCTCCTACATCGGCAAGACCTTTGCCTTCCTCGTCGAGGAATATGACCCCGAAGAGAAGAACCTCATCGTCAGCCGTCGCGCCCTGCTGGAGCGACAGGCGGCGGAGCGCCGCGAGGCCCTCAAGGCCACGCTGGTCGAGGGCGAGACGCGCACCGGCAAGGTGACGCGCATCGCAGACTTCGGCTTCTTCGTCGATCTCGGCGGCGCAGAGGGGCTGGTCCCGCTCCGCGAGCTCTCATGGGATCGCGGCGTGAAACCGGCCGACATCGCCAAGCCGGGCGACGAGGTGGAAGTCCTCGTCCGCACGATTGACTGGGAGGCCAACCGCATTTCGCTCAGCCTGCGCGCCCTCCAGGCCAACCCAATGGACGCCTTCATCGCTGCGGCCCAGGTTGGCGCCCAGATGACCGGCAAGATCACGCGCATCGAGCAGTTCGGCGCCTTCGTGCAACTTGAACCTGGCGTAGAAGGGCTGCTGCCGACTGGCGCGATCGCACGCGGTCGCCGCATCGGCCATCCGTCGCAGCTCGTTTCCGTCGGGCAGTCGGTCGAGGTCCGCATCGACTCCATCGAGCCGGACCGCAAGCGCATTTCCCTGCGGCTCGTCCCGACGGCCGAAGAGATTGCCGCCGCCGAAAAGGAGCGCGCGGAGCGTGAGGCGCGCAGGCGCAAGGCCATGGGCGTTTCCGCTGAAGAGGCGGAGGCCGAGGAGCCTTTCGACCTTGGCGCCGCGTTGGACGACTTCCGCAAGGAGCA
>JAEEGL016934339.1_pt1 | contig 28389 bp, 21 predicted proteins | sample 9134231 | NCBI WGS metagenome assembly JAEEGL01 (sample SAMN16246548, study PRJNA631951) | gut metagenome | biome: gut microbiome; feature: rumen; material: fiber-attached | host: Bos | place: Iran: Karaj | collected 2018-10
AAGCAGAAGGGCAACGAAGCGCCGGGTGTGGTGACTGGTCTCGCCTGGACCGAACTCGGCGGCGAAATCCTCTTTGTGGAGAGTTCCGTTTCCAAGGGCAAGGGTGTCCTGTCCATGACCGGTAACCTGGGAGACGTTATGAAAGAGTCGGCCCAGATTGCCTGGCAGTACATCAAGGCCCATCCGGAACTGGCGCAGATGACCACCGACCAGTTCATGGAGAAGGACATCCACGTCCATGTGCCGGAAGGCGCGGTGCCCAAGGACGGCCCTTCCGCCGGCATCACCATGGTCAGTTCGATGGTCTCCGCCCTCCGCGGGCAGGCCCTGAAGAGCGGGATCGCCATGACGGGTGAAATGACCCTCCGCGGCCGTGTGCTGCCCGTGGGCGGCATCAAGGAAAAGATCCTGGCCGCCAAGCGGGCGGGGGTCCATACCATCCTGATGTCTGAGGAAAACCGCAAAGATATCGAGGATATCAAGGATATTTACGTAAAAGGACTTACCTTTGTCTATGTGAAAGACATCACGGAAGTGATCGAAGCGATCTTTTAGATGGACGTCAAGATAGAACAGACCTGGAAGGAAGCCCTTCAGCCTGAGTTCGACAAGCCGTATTTCGGTTCCCTGGTGCAGTTTCTCCATCGGGAGAAGGCGGCCGGTACGGTGATCTATCCGCCGGGACGCCAGATTTTCAAGGCGTTCGAACTGACTCCGCTTCACGACGTGAAGGTCGTCATCCTGGGACAGGACCAGTACAACGGGCCCGGCCAGGCGATGGGCCTGTGCTTTTCCGTCACGCAGGGTGTCCAGGCGCCGCCTTCCCTGAAGAACATCTTCCGGGAAATCGGCGATGACCTGGGCATCTCCATGAGCGGCAGCCCGGACCTGGAACCCTGGGCCCGGCAGGGCGTACTTCTGCTGAACTCCGTCCTCACCGTGCAGGCCGGTTCACCGGCGTCCCACAGCCGCATCGGCTGGCAGGAATTCACGGATGCGGTCATCCGGACCGTTTCCGACCGCTGCGACGGCGTGGTCTTCCTGCTTTGGGGCCGTTTCGCCCAGGGGAAGGCCGCCCTCATCGACACTTCGCGGCACCACGTGCTCATGGCAGCCCATCCTTCGCCGCTCGCCGGCGGGGCCTTTTTCGGCTGCCGCCATTTCTCCAAAACCAACGATATCCTCCGTTCCGAAGGAAAGACCCCCATCGACTGGCAGTTATGAAAACCAAAGCCCTTTTCCCCGGCTCGTTCGATCCGTTTACGGCCGGCCATCTGAACATTCTCAAGCGTGCCCTTACGATGTTCGACGAAGTCGTCGTCGCCATCGGCATCAACCAGGACAAGCGCGGCTTCTTCGATATGGACAAGCGCCTTTCCATTATCCGTCAGGCAACGGAAGGGTTGGACGGCGTCTCCGTCATCCAGTATGACAACCTCACCATCGACACCTGCCGCGAACTGGGTATCCACCATATCGTCCGCGGCGTCCGGAACATGATCGACTTCGAGACCGAACGCTCCATCGCCGATGCGAACCGCCGGCTGGCCCCGGACATCGAGACCATCATCATCCCGACGGCCCAGGAGTTTGCGCATATTTCCTCCAGCGCGGTGCGTGACATCCTCAAGCACAAGGGCGACTACTCGGCCTTCATCCCGGAGGGCGTGGAGCTATGAAACGCCTTCTGACGGTGCTGGCGGTCTTCTTTGCCGCCGTCATGCTGCGGGCGCAGGATCCGCAGTACGATGCGTTGGGTTCCAAGCTGGAAGAGTACCTCGCGGCGATGGCCGGAGAACCGGTCGCCGTCCAGAACGCCGAATGCGACTTCCTGATCGAATCCTGCAAGGATTCGCTCGTCCGCCAGTTCGTCGCCTTGAAACTGTACGACCATTTCCTCCGCTCCAAAATCATGGGGGAGGACGGGGTCGCCGTCCACCTTGCGGACACTTGGTTCATTCCCGGTAAGGTTCCGATGCATTCGGAAATGGACCTGCTGGATGCCAAGGTGTTCGCTACGTTCAACCGGGATGCGCTGCTGGGTGCGGAAGCGCCCCGGCTTTCGCTGCTTGACCCCGACGGGAACGTGGTTGACGTCCCCGTGCCGGGCTCCTACACAGTCCTGTATTTCTTCGATACATCCTGCTCGACCTGCCGGCTGGAAACGCCGCGTCTTTGCAAGTTCTTGAAAGAGACGGATTTCCCGCTGACGACCGTCGTGGTCTATACCGGTATCGACCCTGAAGACTGGGAGGAGTACAGGTCCGGCTCGCTGGATGCTCCCGGACTGGTTCACGCCTGGGATCCCGACATGGATTCGGACTATCAGCGGAAATACGGAGTGCTCCAGACTCCCCGGATGTTCCTCATCGGCCAGGACGGGACCATCCTTGGACGGGGATTGGATACACCGGCCCTGGCCCTGCTCACGGAGCGCCTTTCGGGGGGAGACGACTATGTTTATGGCACCCGGGAGGGGACCGAACTCTTCGACAGGGTTTTCGCCGGCTATGGCGACAGCCTGGAAACTTCTGACGTGCTGGAAGTGGCCGGTTACGTTGCCGAACGCACTTTGGGGGAAGGCTCCGTGGAGGAATACAAGCATATGGAAGGCGACCTCCTTTACTGGCTCTCTTCCCAGACCGGAGAGGTGTACAAGGAAGGGACCCGGCTATTCATCGACAAATATATCACCGGTGTGGAGGGAATCTGGACCACGCCTGAGGATACATCCAAGGTCGTTTCGATGGCCCTGATGATGAAGGATCTCCTGGACCGGACTCCGGTCGGATCCAGGCTTCCTGCCTTGAAGGTCCACGGCGAACTCCTCCAGAAACCCTGCCTGTTCCGGAAAGCGTCGAGGAAGGGTGTTTTCGCCATCCGGAAAGCGGATTACCTGGTCTTCTACACCCCGGGCTGCGGCCGCTGCGAAGAAACCATCGCTGCTGCGCGTACGCTGGCGGATAACCGTTCCAAGGTGCTGCTGGTCAATATGGACGACCTTTTCACATCCCGGCCCTCCGAAGCGCAGGTGTTGCTGGACACCTTCGACCTGTCCGCCCTCCCGTATGTCATGCAGGTAGGACGGAAAGGGGTCGTCGAGCATCGCTATCTGCAGCTGTAGCGTTTGCAGTTCCCGAAAAAAAGCGTACCTTTGCGGTCCGACAGTGAGATGTGGTGTAATGGTAGCACTAGGGATTTTGGTTCCCTCAGTTAGAGTTCGAATCTCTACATCTCAACTTTCATGAAGCGTCCTTTCCCGGGACGCTTTTTTCATCGGATGACGATGCGCTCGATGCGGCGGGGGATGGAGGAAAGGATTTCGTAGGGGATCGTTCCCAGGATACCGGCCAGTTCCGACACCGTCGGGTCCGCCCCGAAAACGGTGACGGTGTCGCCCACCTTGGCTTCGATGCCCGTAATGTCCAGCATACACATGTCCATGCAGATGTTGCCGATGGTGGGGGCCCGGTGTCCGTTCACGGAGAAAGAGGCCTTCCCGCGGCCCAGGTGGCGGTCGATGCCGTCGGCGTAGCCCACCGGGATGGTGGCGATGACCGTGCCGGCGCCCGCCTTGCCCCAGCGGCCGTAACCGATGGTGTCCCCTTCGCGGAGGTGCTTGATCTGGAGAATCTTGCACTTGAGGGAAGCAACCGGGGCAAGCGCCACGTCCGGCAGGGCGCTTACACCGTAGATGCCGATACCCAGCCGCACCATGTCATATTGATACTGCGGGAACCGTTCGATGCCGGCCGAGTTGAGGATGTGTCTGAGGGGAATGTAGCCGAGCCCTTCAATGAGGGTCTGCGTATTCTGCTCGAAGAGCTGGAACTGATTGAGCGTGAATGCGTCCTGCTCGGGATCCTCTGCCACGCAGAGGTGGGAGAACAGGGATTTCACCTTTACTTCGGGATGGTCCTTGAGGAAATCCAGCAGGCCCGGAAGTTCCGAGGTCATGAAACCCAGACGATGCATTCCGGTGTCCAGCTTGATATGGACCGGATAGTCGCTCAGCCCGCATTCCCGCAGATGCATGCAGAACGCTTCCAGGGTCTCCAGGTTGGGGATGCTGGGCTCCATGCGGGTGCGGATGATTTCGGGAAAGAAGTCCGTTCCGGCGGTCAGGACGATGATGGGGAGACTGATACCGTTCTGCCGGAGTTCAAGACCCTCGACGGGATAGGCGACGGCCAGGTAATCGGCCCCGGCGCGCTGCATCATGGCCGCAAACTCCACCGCACCGTGCCCGTACGCGTTTGCCTTGACGAGAACCAGCAGTTTCGTCGAAGGCTCCAGCAGGGAGCGGAAGTGGCGGTAGTTCCGTTCACATCCCTTCAGGTCCAGTTCCAGCCTGGAAAAATCGTCCTCTCGCATCATATTGCGTCGCAAATTTAGCAATAATGGCGGACTATTTTTATAAAATGTGTATTTTTGTGTTTGATAACACTTGAACGAAAGGATATGTCAACATCAATGATTTGGATCCTGATGATCGTGGTGATGGTCCTGAGCATGCTCGTCCAGACCCGTCTCAAGAGTCGTTTCGAGAAGTATTCGGAGGTGCCCACGTCCCTGACCGGGGCCGAGGTCGCCAGCCGGATGCTCCAGGCCCACGGCATCCGCGACGTGAACATCGTTTCCATCGAGGGCCAGCTTACCGACCACTACAATCCCGAGACCCGGACCGTGAACCTGAGCAAGGACGTCTATTACGGACGCTCCGTCGCCGCGGCTGCGGTGGCCGCCCACGAATGCGGTCATGTGATCCAGCATGCGAACGGATATGCGCCGCTCCGGTTGCGTTCCGCCCTGGTTCCGGTCGTGAGTTTTGCCAACAGCTGGATATCCTGGGTCCTGCTGGCCGGGGTGTTGCTCATCAACGTGTTCCCGTCCCTGATCTGGATCGGGATCGGCCTTTTCGGCCTGACGGTCCTGTTCAGCTTTATCACCCTGCCGGTGGAAATCAACGCCAGCGCCCGCGCCGTCAAGTGGCTGGACAGCGCCGGTGTCGTCAGTTATGAGACCAAGCCGATGGCGCAGGATGCCTTGAAATGGGCCGCTTACACCTATGTGATCGCGGCCGTCGGTTCCCTGGCTACGCTTCTGTATTATATTTCAATGGCCAGCCGCAGAAACTAAGATGAAAGGAGTTTACATTTTCCTGGCCGACGGCTTCGAAGACATGGAAGCCATCGCCACCCGGGATGTCCTGCTGCGGGGCGGCGTGGACGTCCAGACCGTATCCATCACGGAGGATCCGTTCGTGACGAGTTCCCACGGGATTACCGTCAGCGTGGACCTTACCCGAGAGGAATTCGAGGGGGAGGAACCTCAGGTGATGATCTTTCCCGGCGGGATGCCGGGTACGAAGAACCTCGCTGCTGACAAGGGCCTGATGACGCTGATGCGGAAATGCTATGCGGAAGGCGGCGTCATCGCGGCCATCTGCGCGGCGCCGGGACTCGTCCTCTCCCAGCTGGACGACGTCGAGTGCAAGCGTTTTACCTGTTTTGAGGGCTTTCAGGATGCGATGATCGGGAAGGGTGCGATCTTTACGCCCGAGAGCGCCGTCGTGGACGGGCGGCTCATTACCGGGCGGGGCGCCGGGCATGCCGTCGCCTTCGGACTTGCCATCCTCAAAAAGTTGAAAGGGCAGGAAACGGCCGAGCGGGTAAAGGCCGGCCTGATGCTGTAATCAGAACAGCGTCGGGTGGTTCTCCTCCAGCTCCGAAAGGAGTTTGGACATGATCGCTTCGCGGAAGAGGGACGCCTTGGCGTGGACCTTGAAGCGGGAACAGTATTCGTCGATGGCCGCCATCTCGCTGTCATTGAAATAAAGCACGTAGCGGTTCTTCCTCAGGAGGGCCGCTTTCTGTTTTTCGAGGTAGGCGGGGTCAACGCCCGCAATCTTGCGTTTCTTGGCCATCGGCTAGCGTTTTGATCGGAAGAAATCCTGCATGAGGGCGGTGCACTCGTCGGCAAGCACGCCCGCGGTAACCTGTGTCTTGGGATGGAGGAGGGAGGGGGAGAAGAGGGAATAGCCCCTGCGAGGGTCGATGGCACCGTACACGATTCGGCCCACCTGGGCCCAGTTCAGGGCTCCGGCACACATCGGACAAGGTTCAACCGTGACATATAAGGTACAATCCGTCAGGTACTTTCCTCCAATCGCTTCGGTCGCGGCCGTAATGGCGACCATCTCGGCATGGGCGGTGGTATCGTGCAGGCGCTCGGTCATGTTGTGCCCCCGGCCGATGACCCGGCCGCGGCACACGACGACGGCGCCAATGGGAATCTCCCCTGCGGCGAGGGCGGCGCCCGCTTCCCGCAGGGCCTCCCGCATGTATTTCTCGTCCTGTTCCATCGGGTTCCAACCTTTCGCAAAATTACTCATTTTTTTAAAAAGTCAGATGGATATTTGTGGATTTACGGGCAAATCAGTATTTTTGAAAAATGGATCATTAACCACAGTCACATGGTATTCTGGAAAACCTGCCTGGCGGCGATGGCCGCCTTCCTATTGACAGCCTGCGGGGAAGAGGAGCGCAGGCCCGACCCTGTAAAACTCGTTTCCAACCCTGCTGAGCTGGTTTTCGAAACGGCGGGCGGTACGCTGGAGGTCAGCATTACTACCTCCATCAAACCTACGGTATCCTGCCCCGATTCCTGGGTCAGCCTGAAGGAGGGCTCGTTCGGTTCCAATACCTTCAAACTGAGCGTTACGGCGGGTGAGAATACCGGGACCGGCAGCCGGAGCACGTCCATCCGCGTAGCGGGGGACAAGCAGAACCTGACAATTCCTGTGACCCAGAAAGGCGTCCCGAGCATCCCGGTGGCTCCCACGACGGCCCTGACGCCGGAAATCGTTTTCAACGCGATGGCTCCGGGATGGAACATGGGCAACCAGATGGACGCCATCAACGGTGGCGTATCCGGAGAAACGGCCTGGGGCAATCCCAAGTGCACGCAGGCCACCATGAACGGCATCAAGGCCGCCGGGTTCAAGGCCGTCCGGATCTGCGTGACCTGGGAGGGCCATGTCGGCGCCGCCCCCGGCTATCGGATCGAGGACAGATGGCTGGACCGCGTGGCGGAGATCGTGGGGTATGCGGAGACGGCCGGACTGGTCGCCATCGTAAATACGCATCACGATGAATCGTATTGGCAGGACATCTCCAAGGCCTACAAGGATGCAGACCGGAACGAAAAGGTGAAAGCCGAGATGGCCGCCCTTTGGACGCAGATCGCGCAGCGGTTCAAGGACAAGGGCGACTGGCTCGTGTTCGAGTCGGTCAACGAGATCCAGGACGGCGGATGGGGCTGGAGCGATGATTTCAAGAAGAATCCCGATGCGCAGTACAAGGTCCTTAACGAGTGGAACCAGGTGTTCGTGGATGCCGTCCGGGCCACGGGAGGCAACAATGCCACCCGCTGGTTGGGCATCCCCGGCTATGCGGCCAATCCCGGGTTCACCATCAAGGGCCTGAAACTTCCGGAGGACCATACCGACGCGAACCGCCTGATGGTGGCCGTCCACGACTACGACCCTTACGACTATACCCTGAAAGATCCCCTGGTGCGCCAGTGGGGCCATACGGCTGATCCTGACAAACGCGTCAGCAACAATGACGAACAAGCGGTCGTGGCGGTGTTCGACAACCTCAAGTCCGCCTATCTGGACAAAGGGATTCCCGTATATCTGGGAGAAATGGGCTGCTCTCGTCACGAGGATGCCGATTTCCCTTACCAGAAGTATTACATGGAGTATTTCTGCAAAGCTGCCGCTGACCGGAGACTTCCGATGTTCCTGTGGGACAACGGAGCCACCGGCATCGGATCGGAAAGACATGGTTACATTGACCATGGAACCGGGAAACTGGTGGATGAGAAAGCCAGGGAACTGGTGGACCTCATGGTCAAGGCCGTTACGGAGAAGTCTTCCTCCTATACGCTGGAAAGTGTTTATAACTCAGCACCTTAATAGCTATTTACACATGACGGGAATCAGAGCCCTTACCTTGTTGGCCGGAACCCTGCTGGCCGCCTGTTCTTCCGGCGAAAAGAAGCCGGCGGAAACTCCTAAGGACCGGTTGGCCCACACGTTGTTCACCCACGTGGAGAAGGGTGAGATTCTGTATGGTCACCAGGACGACCTGTGCTATGGCCATGCCTGGAAGGTGGAGGATTGGGAAAATGACGACCTGACCCGGTCCGACGTGAAGGCCGTGACGGGGATGTATCCCGCCGTCCTGGGCGTTGAACTCGGCGGCATCGAAATGGGAGACAAGGCCAGCCTGGACAGCGTCGATTTCAACCTGATCCGCAAAGCTGTCCTGACGCACGCGGAACGCGGTGGGGTCGTTACCATCTCCTGGCATCCTCGGAATCCGCTCACGGGAGGCGACGCCTGGGACGTTTCATCCGACCAGGTGGTGAAATCGCTGCTGGAAGGCGGAGAACTCCATGGACTGTTCATGGACACCTGGCTGAAACGGCTCGGTGATTTCCTGGAGAGCCTGGAAGGGACGCCCGTCATCTTCAGGCCTTGGCACGAGAGCAGTGCGAGCTGGTTCTGGTGGGGGAGCAAACTCTGTTCAGAACAGGAGTATAAGGAATTGTTCCGGACTACCTGGACTTATCTTGTGAAGGCACGCGGCCTGACGAACCTCTTGTGGTGCTACTCGCCGAACAGCGGGATTTCCGCCGAAGAGTATATGTCCCGCTACCCGGGCGATAAGTTCGTGGATCTGTTCGGTCTGGACCATTATGAGTTCATCGGCCCTGACGGATTCGGGGAATCCGGCGCACGCTTTGCGCAGGAACTCAAGCGGTCGCTTACCTTCCTGAATGTGCTGGCAACGGACCACCACAAGCTGATGTGCCTGTCGGAAACGGGCCTGGAATCCCTTTCCGACCCGGAGTGGTGGACTGGAGTGCTCTATTCCACCATCCGGGATTTCCCGATCGCCTATGTGCTGACCTGGCGGAACGCCTGCGACAAGCCCCTGCATTTTTATGCTCCCTGGGAAGGCTTCGAAAACGCATCCGATTTCGAAGCTTTCAGCAAGCTGGAGAATATCGTTTTCCTGAATAATTGAACGGAACCATGGCCAAACTGTCAGAGAAAATCGGATATGCCCTGGGTGACGCCGCCGCCGGCGGCATCACCTGGAAAGTCATGTCCATCGCTTTCCCCCTGTTTTTTACCAATATTTTCGGACTTACCGTTGCGGATACGGCCACGCTGATGCTTGTGGCACGCCTGTTCGACGTCGTCACCGACCCGCTTATGGGCGCTCTCGCCGACCGTACGCAGTCGCGCTGGGGAACCTATCGGCCCTGGCTCCTTTTCGGTGCCATCCCGCTGGGTATCGTCTTTGCCCTGCTGTTGTACACGCCGGATTTGGGCCCTGTCGGCAAACGTATCTACGCCTACTCGCTCTATCTCCTGATGATGGCCGTATATACTGCCGTGAACGTGCCGTACGGCTCGCTGCTCGGCGTGATGACGGCCGATGACAACGAGAAGAACCAGTTCTCGTCGTACCGGATGGTGGGCGCCTATGCGATGGGATTCATTACCCTGCTGTCATTCCCTTACCTGCAGAAGATGGTGGGCGGCACCGACGCCCACCAGTATGCCGTGCTGGGTGCCCTGCTGGGAGGCCTGGCTGCGCTGGGAACGCTGGCGTGCGGCCTGCTCACCAAGGAGCGCCTGAAGCCTGTCCGGGCCGAGAAGTTCTCGCTGAAGCCCTTCGGCGACCTGTTCCGGAACAAGCCGTGGATCTATCTGACGCTCATCGGGATCTGTACCAATTTCTTCAACGGATTCCGCTATGCCGTGGCGGGTTACCTGCTGGAGTATTGCCTGCACGGGGACGTGACCGTTTCAGGCCTGATTATCAATTATACGGTATTCATGACTTTCGGAGAAGTGACATGCATGGTCTTCGGCGGACTGTCGCCTGCATTTACCAAGTGGGTGGGTTCCAAGCGGAAAGCTTTCACCTGGGCGGCCGTGATCTGCGCCGTCACCTCCATCGCCTTCTTCTTCATTCCCATGGATCCGAAATACATCTGGCTGATGGTGGCGACCGTCATCCTTACCTCCATCGGCATCGGCCTCTATTCACCGCTGCTGTGGTCGATGTATGCCGATGTGGCGGACTATGCCACCGAGAAGAACGGAACTTCCTCCACGGGACTCATTTTCTCCTCAGGAACGATGGCACAGAAGTTCGGGTCGGCCATTTCGGGCGCCCTCGTCGCCATGCTCCTGGGCGTCGCCGGCTTTATCTCCGGGACGGATCCCGCGACGGGGCAGACTGTCGTAACCATTACGAACGAAGCGTCCGTCCAGCAGATGGTCTGGGCGCTGTTCTCGCTCTTCCCGGCGGCCATCGCCCTGCTGATTGTCTTGCTGCTCCGGCTGTATCCCATTAAAAAGTAGTCACTCGGGAGATTATTTCCGCAAAAACTGATACTTTTGTCCTAATTATTGATATTTAACGTCCATGTCCCGGGTCCTTCAGGAAATCACACCGTTGTCGGAAAAGGACTGTTTCTATGTGGTGGACCGCCACAAGAAAGGGTTCGACTATCCGCTCCATCAGCATAAGGAGTTTGAAATCAATTTCATAGAGAACGCTGAGGGCGGGCTCCGGATTGTCGGGGATTCGGTGGAGACGATCGGCCCCTACGAGCTGGCGATGATCGGAGGGGATAACCTGGAGCATGCCTGGGAGCAGGGAACGTGCACGTCGGAAGACGTACACGAGATCACGATCCAGTTCTCCCGGTCCCTGTTTTCCGAAACGCAGCTTGCCAAGAACCAGTTCACAGCCATCCGGAAACTTTTTGCCGCGGCGGAGCATGGCGTCGCCTTCCCGATGTCTACCATCCTGAAGGTTTATCACGTGCTGACGGACCTTGTGGAGGAGAAGGATTCCTTCGCCCAGTATCTTAAGTTCGTCAATCTCCTGAACCTGCTGGCAACGTGCGGCCCTTACCGGGAACTGGCGAGTTCTTCTTTCGCCCATACCGGGTCCGCCGGTGACGAAGGCCGGCGGATCCAGAAGGTGAAACAGTATATCAGTGAGCACGCTGCGGAGCCGATCCGCCAGAAGGACCTTGCGGATCTCGTGGGGATGAGCCGGTCGGCGTTCTGCAGTTTCTTCAAGCTCAGTACCGGCCGGACGCTGTCGGACTATCTCATTGACATCAAACTTGGCAATGCCGCCCGCATGCTGGTGGATACCCCCAGGAGCATCGCCGAGATCTGCTATGCGTGCGGATTCAACAACCTCTCCAATTTCAATCGGATCTTTAAGTCGCGCCGGGGAGCGACCCCGCGGGAATTCCGGTCGATGTACAAGAAAAACCGGGTGATCGTCTAATTTTGGATGATAGTATCATTTTTAGGAATGATGGTATTTGTTTTACCGTCATTCCTAAATTATCTTTGCATCGTACCACCATAGACACAAACGCATAATCACTTATTCCATATCATTATGAATAGATTCGCATTACGATTCGCCCTTGCGACCCTCCTCGTTCCGGTGTTCTCCGCCTGTACCGAGGAGCCTCGCAACACGGAGCCCCTGGTCGATCCTTGGACCCGTGACCGGACTCCGGTCAATCTCCGCCTGGAGTCCCAGATCGGCGCGGCCGTCATCTCCGACGACTGGCGCAACGACGGGGAAGGGTCCATCGTCGTAAGCCTGATCACCAGCGGACTGGACATGTCCGCCGTGAAGGTGGAGGCCCTGGACTTCAAGTACCCGGACAGCGAGTTCTGCCCGAAGGCAAGCGTCGCCCCCGGCGGTACGCTGGACTTCAGTTCCGGCGCGGCCTCCTTCGTGGTGACCGCCTACAACGGGGAAACCCGCACCTACACGGTCACCTACACCCAGTTCAAGGACCCGCTGGAGGGAGCGTACACGTTCACACCGGTCGGCGGCGTCCTGGACGGCAGTGCGCCGGCTTCCGCCTTCATCATCATTGGCGGTTGGGATGGTGCGGTCGTCCTTTCTACGGTGATGGACAAGTGGTGGCACTGGGGCGGCGGCTATATGCCGACCGACGAGGATGACAACACCCTGAGTTTCCGTCTGGAAAAGGCCGATCCCGAGACCGGTGCCACCTTTGGCACCCTGGTGAATACCCCGGGCGACAATGGCCTGTATGCCAATTATATGTATAACAACTCCATCGACGTCAACGACAAGTACCGGATCTTCCCGGCCGGCAAGAGCCGCTGGGCCAAACCCGGAGACGGCACCATCGTAGTTTACGACTATGCCGATGAAGGATACACGACTCCGCTCTGGACCGTCGGTCTGCTGGAAGCCGGCGAACAGACCCTGTCCGAGAAGCCTTTCACCGTCCCGAACCTGGCTTTTGTCCGCACGTTCGAGGGTCCCTTCGACAATATCGACTGGAACTGGCCAGATACCCGCTGGTTCACGGACAACGTCCGCCATACCGTCTGGCTGGTGAAGAAGGATTCCGATTCTCCGGTTGCCGACCATTCCGATTATCTGGACGAATAGATGATGCACCGTGCCATGAATACGATGCTTGCCTTGCTCGCCTTCGCCGGCGGGCTGGTGTCGTCGTGCGGCAAGCCCGCTCCGGAACCGGAGCCGAAGGATACCCGCCATCTTTCCTTCGCGCAGGCGAATATGGAAATAGGGTATGACCGGACCGCTTTCTCCGTGTCGGTGGATGCGAACTTCGACTATGCGGTCGACATCCAGGCGGACTGGATCATGTCCGACCCCGACCGCTCTTCGACCGCATCGAACCAGTGCTTCGTCGCGGAGGAAAACGAGTTGGCATCGCCCAGGACGGCTGTGCTTCGCTTCTACGACAAGTCTGACCGCTATTATGCGAAGGACGTGACGGTGACCCAGGCGGGGAATCCCGTGCAGAAGGTTACGCTGTCCATCGTGGACAAGGAAGCCACACCTGAAACGAAGGCTCTTTACGCGAACCTGTGGGCCGTGGCGGAGAAAGGCTGGATGTTCGGTCACCATGACGACCTGTGGTACGGCCGTTACTGGTACAACGAGCCCGGCAAGTCCGACACGAAGGCGGTCTGCGGCGACTATCCCGCCGTGTTCAGCGTGGATTTCGCCGAAATCATGGACGACCGTCACAACAACTCCTCGAACGCGATCCGGCGCCGGGTGATCCTGGAAGCCCGCGAAAGGGGAGAGGTGATCCTCGCCTGCATGCACCTGAACAATCCGCTGACGGGAGGCGACTCCTGGGACAACTCTTCCAAGCAGGTCGCCAAGGAAATCCTGACCGACGGGTCGGCCACCCGGGCCAAATACAAGACCTGGCTGGACCGCTGCGCGGACTTCGCCCTGAACCTGAAGGATGCCCGCGGGAATCTGGTCCCGGTGATTTTCCGTCCCTTCCACGAGCACACGCAAGGCTGGTCCTGGTGGGGCAGTTCCTGTACCACCGACGCTGAATTCGTGGCGCTTTGGCAGTTCACCATCCAATACCTGCGGGATGAAAAGAACGTGCATAATTTCTTGTATGCCATTTCCCCGCAGATGGACGGCGTCTATGACGACACGAGAGGCCGTCTCCTGTTCCGCTGGCCTGGCGACGAGTGGGTGGACTTCATCGGCATGGACTGCTACCATGGTACGAACAACAAGGCGTTCGAATCCAACCTGAAGGCGCTGGAGGCCCTCTCCCAGGAGAAGCGCAAGCCCTGCGGCGTCACCGAGGACGGAAAGGAATCCTTCACGGAAGTCGATTTCTGGTCGCAGTACCTGGTGGGTCCCCTCGGCGCCAAGCGCATCTCGATGGTGACGATGTGGCGCAACAAGTACGTAGGCAACAACGAATCAGACAAGCACTATTACAGCGTTTATCCCGGTCATCCTTCCGAGGATGATTTCCGGAAGATGTATGACGATGCGCGCAGCCTGTTCAGCCGGGACCTCCCGGACATGTACAGCCTGCCGCAAGGATATGAAATCAAATAAAACCTTATACTATAATGAGCAAGACACTGAAAACGATCCTTGTATGCGCCTTCGCGGTGCTGCTGGGAACCGCCGTTCCTCCGCTTTTTGCGCAGGGAACGCGGACGGTCGGAGGTACTGTGCTGGATGAGCGCGGAGAACCCCTGTACGGGGCCTTCGTCGTGCAGCAGGGCACTTCCAACGGCGTCTCCACCGACATGGACGGCAAGTATTCCATCCGGGTGCCTGCCGGCGATGTCGTTCTCGAGTTCCAGTTCATCGGGTACACGACCCAGGCGAAAACCGTCGCTGCGGCGCAGTCCGTCCTGGACGTGACGATGACGATGGACACCAACCTGATGGACGAAGTCGTGGTAACGGCCTTCGCCACCCAGAAGAAGGTGAACGTGACGGGCGCCATCTCTTCCGTGAACGGAAGCGACATCCTGTCCGCACCGGTTTCCAACATTTCCAACGCCCTCATCGGCAATACGCCGGGCGTCGCCGGTATCCAGACTTCCGGTGAGCCGGGACGGAATGCGGCGGAAATCCACATCCGTGGCGTCTCCACTTATGGAACGACGACCCCGCTCATCATCATCGACGGCGTCGAGCAGGCTTCCGAGCAGGCTTTCTCCGAGTTCAATGCGATGGACCCGAACGAAATCCAGGGCATCAGCGTCCTCAAGGATGCGGCCTCCACGGCCGTTTACGGTGTCCGCGGTGCGAACGGCGTCATCATCGTGACGACCAAGCGCGGATCCCAGGGCAAGCCGGTCATCAACTTCTCCGCCAACTACGGTCTTACTTCGGCCACCCTGCTGCAGGAGGGCGTCACGGCTTACGAGTATGCGCTGTTCCGCAACGAGGCCATCCGCAACGAGCAGAAGGGATATGCCGGGAACGAGAGCCTTTCTTCGTACATCTACGACGACTATGACCTGTGGAAGTTCAAGAACAACAGGGACTTCACTCCGCAGGAAGTAGATGCGATGACAGGCCTGACCGACGCCCAGAAGGAACAGCTCAAGAATACCCCTGCCCTCTACTATGCGGACCACAACCTGTACAAGGAGCAGTTCAACAAGGTGGCTCCCCAGTATCAGGTGAACCTGAACGTCGCGGGCGGTACGGAACGGGTGAAGTATTTCGTATCCTTCGGTTATTTCCGCCAGGAAGGTATCACGAGTTCGGTCCAGTATTATGGTGCCAATACCCAGTCCCTATTCAACCGCTACAATTTCCGCAGCAACTTCGACATTAAGATTACCGACCGGACCACCCTGACGGTGAATTCCGCCGGCCAGTTCGGTGAAACTACGGGTCCTGGTAACGGTGCGGACGCCTATGATCTCTCCGCCCGTTACAAGATCATCATGCAGTACATCTACGACTGTAATCCGTTCATCAGCCCGGGCATTGTGGACGGCCATCTGATCAGCGGCTTCGCCGGCATCTCCGGTTCCCCCCAGAACCCCCTCGCCACGAAGACCAACAGCAACATCGGCTTCCAGAACGCCGTGTACAACCTGTTGATGAGCGGTACGGCTACCATCTATAACAGCTTGCTGGACAACACTTTGAAGCTGAACCACCGGATGGATTACATCCTGAAGAACCTTTCCTCCCACGTAACGGTGTCCTACCAGGACAACTACAACCGGTACGTGCGGTACACGCCGTCCCTGCCTTCCTACAGCATCCAGCGCAATGCGGAGAACCCGCTCGAATACGACTTCTTCGGCGGTTCGATCGGGGCCGGTTCCTTCAACTCCTACGGTTATTCCAACTGGAACAAGTTCTATGTGGACGCCGGTTTCGACTGGGCGGAGTCCTTCGGACAGCACAACGTGTCCGCGCTCCTGTTGGGCAAGGCGTCCAAATATACGATGCCGAACGACAGTTACCACGTGCCTTCCGGCATCATGGGTTTCGTCGGCCGTGTCACCTACAACTACGCCGACCGCTACATGGCGGAGGTGAATGTGGGATACAACGGTACGGAGCAGTTTGCGGAAGGAAAGAGGTTCGGCCTGTTCCCGGCCGTTTCCGTAGGTTGGGTCCCGACCCTGGAACCCTGGTATCCGGAGAATGATTTCCTTACCTTCCTGAAACTCCGCGCCTCCTACGGCGAAGTCGGTAACGACCAGCTGGGTGCCAGCCGCCGGTTCTATTATCTGCCGAATACCTGGAAGCTGGACGGCACCGGTTACTGGTCCGGCAACAGTGACGGTTCGGCACAGAACCCCTATTATTCCGGTGCGACGGAAGGCAACCTGGGTAATCCCGACATTACTTGGGAGCGCGCCCGCAAGTTCGATGCGGGCGTGGAAACCAAGTTCTTCCGGAACCGCCTCTCCATCGACTATGACTGGTTCTATGAGAAACGTGACAACATCCTGACGACTCTGGGCATCATTCCGGGTATCTACGGCGTGAGCCCGAGCGACGTTCCGCCGGCCAATGTGGGCATTACGATGAACAAGGGTTACGAGGTCGTCGTGAACTGGACCGACAAGATCGGTGACTTCATCTACACCCTGGGTGCGGACCTGAGTTATGCCCGCAACAAGATCATCTACAAGGCGGAGGCCGAGAATCCTTACGAATGGATGAACGAGACCGGCCATATGATCGGCCAGCGCTACGGCCTGCAGAGCGACGGTCTCTTCAATACCGCCGAGGAACTGGCTGCGCGTCCGTACAACACTTATACCGGGAACAAGGCCACCTTGGGTGACATCCGGTACAAGTCCCTGGATGTCGACGATGAAGAGGAATACAAGATCGACCAGAACGACCGGGGCCCCATCGGTTTCCCGAACTATTCCCTGTACCATTTCAATTTCAAGGTGCAGCTGGGCTGGAAGGGCTTCGACATGAAGCTTCTCTTCACCGGCAGCAAGGACGGCTCCTACTACCTTCCCAGCGGCTATACCATCCCGTTCTACAAGAACGCGGGTAACGCCTGGAAGTGGCAGTATGACGGCCGTTGGACCGAAGAGAAATACCTCGCAGGGGAGGAGATCACCTATCCCCGTGCGGTCTATTCCGGCGACACGTCCCACAACAACTTCCTGACGAGCGACTACTGGATGGTCTCCAACGACCACATCAAGCTCAAGAACGTCGAATTGGGTTATACCTTCGACCTGGGCCGGAACGGTCGCGACCGGATCCTGCAGGCGGTGCGCGTGTACTTCAACGCGAACAACGTCTATACGTTCAAGAATGCCCTGTCCCGCTATGGCATCGACCCTGAAACCCGGGACGGAAGCACCTATATCTATCCGCTCACCCGGATTTTCATGGGCGGCATTAGTTTCCGTTTCTAAACCGATGAGAGATATGAAAAAGATCACAAGCATATTGATGGCGGCCGCCCTGCTGCTGACCGCGTCCTGCAGCCTCTTCCTGGAGAAGCCGGACACGACGGGTACGGTGGACCAGCAGGCCGTGTTCTCGACGACGAAGAACGCACAGGCCGCCCTGATGTCCTGCTACCAGAATGTCCTCCGGCACGGCTGGCCGGGCGGCATGGGTATCGGCCACTGCACCTACGGTGCCATTTCCGGAGAAGTGGGCCGCGGATATAACTGGCACAGCAGCTACCATATTTCGCAGCAAGGCCTTTCCGTGAACGGTACGGACGGTTCGGATGCGGGTGCCGAGCATTTCGGCAACAACTGGCGGTTCATCCGTGAGTGCTACCTGGTCAAGGAAAACATTGACTATGTGGCCGATATGTCCGATGCGGACAAAGAGGTGATCAAGGCCGAAGTGTCGGCGCTGATTGCCTACCGCTATATGGGAATGTTCTACCGGTACGGCGGCGTTCCGATCGTGAGGAAGAGTTTCTTCTCGACGGATGACCTGAGCGCGCCGCGCGCCACGGTTCAGGAAATGGTGGACTTCATCTCCGAGCTCTGCGACGAGGCATACAATGTACTTCCGGCCAAATGGGACAATGCGAACACCGGCCGCATGACCAAGGGCGCCGCCCTGGCCATCAAGGCCCGGACCCTCCAGTTCGCCGCCCGTCCGCTGTTCAACAGCGCGACGCCTTACCTGTCCATGAAGAATGCGGAAGACAACGCTTACATCTGCTTCGGAAATGCCGACAAGGAGCGTTGGAAGGCGGCGATCGACGCCAATGAGGCGGTCCTTTCCTGGGCGTCCTCCAGCGGCGTGCGTCTCCTGAATACGGGTGGAGCCGGCGAGGGGAAACCCAATCCCAACGCTTTCGACGACTATGGAAAGGCGACCTCCACGCCGTCCAACGAGGAGATCATCCTGGCTTTCAAGTTCAATAGCAGCAACGTGAACGATCCCATCGTGAACTTTATCAACTGTTCCCGGTACGAGACCGGTAACCGGTATGATACCGACTGCAGCGGCGTCCTGACGAACCATCTGGAGAACTATTGGGCCGCCGACGGTACGGAAATGTCCTGGCCGAAGGTGGGTGACGCCATGCCCCGCAGCGGCTCCGACTGGATCGCCAACATCGCGAAGATCGAGCCGCGGGCTCTGGCCGACATCAAGTTCGGCGGGCACGACTCCGCCAACAATCCGGGCGATTACAACTGGCAGAATATCGGCTGGAACCGGGGCGGTTATTCCGCCGACAAGGATAAGGGCGACGTATTCCCCAATGCGATCGACTCGGACAAGGGTTGCGGCGAGCGTACGAAGTTCTACTACCACGCGGGCAACCGGGTCTGGTTCGAGCCGCCGCTCTTCCGCCTGGCTGAGACCTACCTCTACCTGGCTGAAGCCTATAACGAATATGGCAACAGCGCCAAGGCCCTGGAGAACCTGAACAAGGTCCACAACCGGGCCGGCCTCCCTTCCATCACGGAAACGGACCAGGCCAAGCTCCGGGCCATCATCCAGCGCGAGTTCGCCGTGGAGTTCTTCCAGGAGAACCACCGCTACTATGATGTGAAGCACTGGAAGCGCAGCGATATCGACAACGGTATCTGCGGTGGCGCCATGCGGATGCTTCAGTTCAACATCAAGAACGACGACGCCGCCACCTGGCCGTACGCAGCCAAGTGGATCGACACTTACTGGGACGCCGTCGCCTACGAATCCTATTGGAACGACGCGATGTTCCTGGAACCGTTCCCCCAGAGCGAGATCAACAAGGGAACCCTGGTCCAGAACCCCGGTTATTGATTTAAAGGATGATTGCTATGAAACAGTTGATTTCAAGATACATTGCGCTTGTCGGCGGCTTTCTGGCAGCCGTGAGCCTGTCGGCCCAGGAGTATGGCACGGGTGCCATCTCCACCGCCTCGGGGGAAGAACTGTACAAGGTCGAGAACGTCAATCTCTCGAATACTTTCGCAGGTGCCTTCTCCGGACTGACCGTGATGCAGGGGAGCGGCGAACTGGGCAACAACACCGCCAAGTGGCTGATCCGCGGAATGGGATCCTATGGCGTGGGCTCCTGGTCCACCGCCAAGATCTTCGTGGACGGCTTCGAGGTGAACAAGGAGTACATGACCGCGATCTCGCCGGCCGAGATTGAGAAGGTGGAGATCCTCAAGGACGCCGCCGCCCTGGCCCTGTACGGGGAAAGGGGTGCGAACGGCGTAATCCGGATCACCACCCGCCGGGGACAGGAAGGACAGACGACGGTGAATGCCCGCATCCGTTCCGGAGCCCAGGCACCCACCATCCTGAACAAACCGCTCGGATCCTACGAATTCGCCTCCCTCTACAACCAGGCCGTGTCCAATGACAACGGGATGGTGTGGTCGCCCTTCTATACCCCGGAGCAACTGGCTGCCTACCGGGACGGGACCGGCGTGGACGTGGACTGGTATTCGAAGGCGCTCCAGCCTCTCGGAACGTTCCGGGATGCCGACGTCATCCTGAACGGCGGCTCCAAGGATGCCCGATACAACGTCAACCTGGACTACATGGGCAGCAACGGCCTGTTGAGCGCCCGGAATACGGACCAGACGAAGAATCTGGGTTACAACCGGTTCAACGTCCGTGCGAACCTGGACTTCAACGTGCTGAAGATTTTCGAGGTCCGCTTCGACATGGGCGGCCGGATTGAGCAGCTGCACCGTCCGAACTATTCGGTGTCCACCCTGTTCGGCAACCTGGCGAAGTACCCTTCCAACATCTATGAGGTCTTTGATGATGCTGAGAGCGGCCACCTCAGCGGTACGGCCGTGTATCCGAACAACCCGTACGCCTCCGTGCACGAACTCGGCTGGTATTCGTACAAGGGCCGCAGCCTGCAGACCAACCTGGCCGTGCGGGAGCGCCTGGACATGATTGCCAAGGGCCTTTACCTGGAAGAGGCGGTCTCTCTGTACAGCTACACGCTGAGTACCTATTCCAAGACGAAGAACTATGCCCGCTGGCACGACGGGGTAACCACGACGACCGACGAAACCACGACCATCACGGCCAGCGGATACGGTTCCGCCGGCATGCAGGACTGGAAGCAGGGCCGGGTCACCCTGGGTTACGACAAGGAGACGGGTCCGCATTATGTCAATGCGGCCTTGAACTTCGGCGTGTCGGCCTACAAGGGCGACGGTTACTTCTCCTACAAGTACAATACGGCGAACCTGAACGGCTATCTCCGGTATGACTATGGCCACCGCTATATCCTGGAGGCCGCTTTCTCCGAGTACGGCAACGACGCCTACGCCAAGGGACACCGCTGGGCTTTCTATCCTACGGGTTCCGCCGCCTGGGTGATTTCCAACGAGCCGTTCCTGAAGGGTTCCGCCTTCGACCTGCTGAAGGTCAGGGCTTCGGTCGGCCTGTCCGGCATGTCCGATTCCGGTGCCACGTCGGTTCTGTCCAACTATTCCTCCAACGGCCGCTATCTGTTCAAGGACTACTTTACTTCCAGCTATATCGGCGCCTTCTATACGGGATCCGGAACCCCTTCATGGCAGAGCTCCCTCGTCTCGATGTTCGTTCCGAACGAGAACGCTCATGCCGAGAAGAGCCTGAAGTACAACGTGGGCCTGGACGCCCGTATCGGCGGTTTCTCCCTGAGCGCCGACGCGTTCCTGGACAAGCGTTCGGATATCCTCACGCTTGACAACTCCCTGATGGGTTACTACGGCAAGCAGTACAGCTTCTCCAACATCGGCAAGATGACCAACAAGGGTTTCGAAGTGGAGATGGCCTATGCCGGCGGCTGCGGTGACTTCGGATACGGGGTGCACGGGAACGTCGCCTATGCGCACAATACCATCGACTATATGGCGGAAGTCCCCCCGGCCAACGCTTTCAGCGCCCAGACCGGCCGTCCGTTTGGGACCTACATCGGCCTGGTGGCCGACGGATTCTTTGGGACCGAGGACTTCGACGACGCAGGAAACCTCGTCTCCGGACTTCCGATGCCGGCTTTTGGCAGCGTCCAGCCGGGTGACGTGAAGTATCTGGACCTGGACAAGAACGGGGTCGTGGACCAGAACGACGTAACCAAGATCGGCCGCAGCTGGGTTCCGGAATGGAGCTTCGCTTTCGGCGGCCGCATCACCTGGAAGGGCTTCGACCTCGAATGCCTGTTCCAGGGTGTCGCGGGCGTCTCTGCGAACCTCCTGGACAACTGGAACCAGACGGTCGCCTTCGTGGACAACGGGAACGCCTACGCACTGGCCAAAGGTGCCTGGGCCTATTATCCGACCGAAGGCATCGACAACCGGGCGAATGCTACCTATCCGCGCCTGACCACCCAGGGCAATTCCAACAACTACCGGACGAGTTCCCTGTGGATCAAGGATGCATCCTTCTTGAAACTGAGAAACCTGGAGATCGGCTATACGATCATCACCGAACGCTTCGAAAAGGTCGCCATCAAGCGTATCCGCTGCTTCGTCAACGGGCAGAACCTGCTGACGGTCAGTCCGGTCATGAAGGAGTTCAACCTCGATCCCGAGAACCTCTCCGGTCTGTATCCGGCCCTGAAGTCCGTCAACGCCGGCGTTTCCGTAACCTTCTAAAATGCTGTTGATATGAAAACAAGATATATCATCCTTGCCTGCGCCGCCGTCCTCGCCGTTTCCTGCGACAAGTTCCTGGATACGAGCCTGGACCTGAACGCCACCGGCGAGACCGTGCAGACCAACCGCGGTACTATCTGGAGTTTCGCCAACGCTTTCTATTCCCCGATCATCTACGGGTACGGAGTGCTGGACGGCAACCTGTTCGCGGCCGCGTCCGACGAGGCCCAGCAGACCGCCGCTTCCTCCAACGCCCTGTATTTCAACAAGGGAATACTGAATTCGAGCGTGAATCCGCTGTGGACCTATTATAACAACTGTTATGAAGGAATCCGTGCCGCGAACTATTTCCTGGACTATGTGGCGGACGGTAAGGGACAGGCCCTGCTGGAGATGAACCGCAACCTCGTTACCGATGCCGTGAACTATGCCCGTGACATGGCTTCCCTGAACTGGTACATCGCCGAGGCACACGTCGCCCGCGCCTACTACTACGCGGAACTGATCAAGATGTACGGCGGCGTTCCGATCGTGGAGATGACCCAGGAGCAGAGCGGGGGAGAACTCATCGGACGTTCTTCCTACGACGACTGCGTGGAGTACATCGTCAGCGAGATCGACAACTGGAAGGACAAGCTTGCCCTGAACTGGAAGGACGACAATACCCGGGAAGGCCGTTTCACCCTGGGCGCCGCCCTGGCCATCAAGGCCCGCGTCCTGCTTTATGCCGCCTCTCCGCTGCACAATCCCACCGGTGACCGTGCCAAGTGGGTTCGGGCTGCCGAAGCCGCGAACGAGTTCATTTCCAATCCGGACATCTCTTATTCCCTGGACAGCGACTATGAGGGCCTCTTCCGCGGTGGAAACTCCCTTTCCAGCAGCGAGGCCATCTACATCGTCCGGCGCGACGTCTCCAATTCGATGGAGACGAACAACTATCCGATCGCCACGTCCGGCGGCAAAAGCGGCGTCTGCCCAACCGAGAACCTGGTGTCGGCCTACGAGTACATCGGCAAGCCCGATCCGGCGAATCCCTACGCCAACCGCGACCCGCGCCTGACTGCCTCGGTCGTGACCAACGGCAGCACCTGGAACGGCCGCGTGATCGCCCAGGCCGCCGGGGAGACCGACGACATGGCGAGGGCCAATGCCAGCCGTACCGGCTACTACCTGAAGAAGTTCCTCACCGACGGACTGAACCTCACCCAGGGCCAGGCTGCTCAGCATAACTGGATCGCCTACCGCTATGCGGAAGTGCTCCTGAACTATGCCGAGGCCGTGAACGAGGCCTGGGGCCCCGCGACGGTGCCCGCCGGCTTCCCGATGAGCGCCGCCGACGCCCTTCAGCTGGTGCGTGACCGCGCTAGCGTGAGCCTTCCGGCCGTGGATGCCGGTACCGTTGATTCCTTCCGGGCCGCCGTCAAGCACGAGCGCCAGGTGGAACTCGCCTTCGAGGATCACCGTTATTGGGACCTGCTCCGCTGGCGTGATGCGATGGACGTCCTGAACAAGCCCGTACAGGGCGTGAAGGTCACCCGTTCCGGAGACAACTGGCAGTACAAGGTGGTGGATGTGGCCGACCGGGTTTTCGCCGAGCGCAACTACTACCTGCCGCTGATGCGTTCTGAAATCGAGAACGCCGGCGGAACCCTGGAACAAAACCCCGGATATTGATATGAAACGCGTTATCGTCCTTCTCTTCGCGGCCCTGGCCGCCCTTTCCGCCGCAGCGCAGATCGTCTCGGTGGAAGGCCCCACTACCCGTGTTCCGCAATATGGCCGGGCCGACTTCACGGTGGTCCTGACCGGGACGTGGAACAATCCGTATCTCCAGGAGGAAGCGTGCCTGGACATGGTCCTGACAGCTCCTTCCGGCAAGACGCTCATCCTCCCATGTTTCTTCGTGGAGGGAAAGAGCGGATCGGCCAGCCGTTGGGCCGCAAGGTTCACTCCGCAGGAGAAGGGACGGTACACGTATGTCTTCAAATATGCCCAGAACGGCCGGCCCGTCTCGGAGTCCCCGCAGGGGAGCTTCGAGACCGGGAAGCCGGCCGGGAGCGGCATCCTGCATACGCGGGACAACTGGACCCTTGCTTTCGATGACGGCACTCCGTTCCGGGGTGTCGCGGAGAATATCTGCTGGGAATCCCGTGACAGTGACGACTCCAAGTTCTTCAAGGAACTCCATGAGCAGGGTGACCGGTACAACTACGACGTGATGCTTCCGCAGTTCGCGGGGGCGGGCGGCAACTTCTGCCGCCTGTGGATGTGTTCGTGGAATTTCCCGATTGACCGGCAGCGTCGTTTCAACAACCGCCGGTATACCGAGTCGGACGAGTATATAAACCCCAGTGCCGTGGCCCGTCTGGACCATACGGTGGAACTGGGGGAGAACCTGGGCGTGCATTTCATGCTGTGCATGGGACCCGGAAATGCGCGGACGGGACACGATTTCTTCGTCTCGCCCGAGGCGAAGGCCCGTCACCGCAACTACCTCCGCTATATCGTGGCCCGCTGGGGCTACAGCCCGGCCATCGGCATGTGGGAGTTCTTCAACGAGATCGACAACATCCAGTTCCGCGACCAGCGGAATCCGATTCCCGCGGCGGACATCGTCGCCTGGCATGCGGAGATGGCCGCTTACCTGAAATCCATCGACCCGTTCGGCCACATCGTCACGACTTCCATCTCGCACCGCGACCTGGAGGGGCTGAATGATGTGAAGTACATGGACATCAACCAGAAGCACATCTACCGGGCCACCTCCTCGATGCCGGAGACCATCGTCCGGTACGAGAAGGCGCATGGAAAGCCCTATGTCATCGGCGAGTTCAGCTATGAATGGGACTGGTCCAAGAACTTCGACGATTTCGCCGAGGACATGGACCTGGACTTCAAGCGCGGGCTCTGGTATGGCCTCTTTTCGCCGACGCCCGTTACCCCGATGAGCTGGTGGTGGGAGTACTTCGAGAACCGCGGGCTGGTCCCGTATTTCCGGAACGTCCGGTATGTCAACGACCGGATGCTCAAGTATGGGAAGGGCTCGTTCGAGCCGGTCCCCGTGCGGGCAGGCGGCGCCGAGGCCTTCGCGGTCCGCTGCGGAGGACGGATGTATGTGTATGCCTACAATCCTTCTGCGCAGCCGGTATCCGCCCTCGAGATTCCGGTGGAGGGGGCGTCGATGATGGCCCCCAAGGTGGTCCCGTTCGATTTCGGGAAGAGTCGGTTCCGGGGCGGGAAGCGGATCGCTCCGGTGAACGGCACCCTGACCATCCCGGTGGATCTCGCGCCCCGCAGTGAAATTTTGTTTGAAATCAAAATCAAATAACCATCGATGAGAAAGTCTCTCCTCATATTCGTCAGCCTGTGCATCGCCCTTGCCGCTTACGGCCAGCGGACGCTGCACCAGTGGGTGACGACGGCGGATGGGACCTCCCTGTACGCTCCGGGCGCCGACGCCGTCTTCTCGGACGAACGCGGCGACCGGTCGGTTCCCATCATCGTGGACGCACGTCAGTCCTACCAGGAGATGCTGGGTTTCGGCTTCTCCCTGACCGGCGGCAGCGCGGAACTCCTGATGAAGATGGATGCTTCCGCACGGAGCCGCATCCTCTCCGAACTTTTCGGCCAGGACCCCGGGCAGCTGGATATCAGTGTGGTACGGCTGACGGTGGGCGCCTCCGACATGAACAGTTTCGTCTTCTCCTACGACGACATGCCGGAGGAGAAGACCGACTGGGACCTGAAGAAGTTCTCCCTGTCCCAGGACCTCCAGGACGTCGTCCCCGTGATGCAGGAGATCCTGTCCATCCATCCGGACATCTGGGTGATGGCTTCGCCCTGGTCGGCGCCAGCCTGGATGAAGGAAGAGTATGACGTACGCGGGCCCAAACTCCGCCGCGACTGCTATGACGTGTATGCCCGCTATCTGGCGAAGTACATCGTGGAGATGGGAAAGCTGGGCATCCATATCGATGCCCTCACCATCCAGAACGAGCCGCTGAATTCCCGCAACACCCCGTCCATGCCGTGGAGCCCGGAGGACCAGAAGGTCTTCATCCGGGATTATCTGGGCCCGCAGTTCGGGAAGCAGGGAATCGCGACGGACATCCTCCTGTTCGACCATAACTGCGACCGGCCGGACTATCCGCTCGCCATCCTGGAGGATCCGAAAGCGGCCTCCTATGCGGCTGGAAGCGCCTTCCACCATTATATGGGCGACCTTTCGGCGATGACGCAGATGCATGATTACCGGCCCGACAAGGATATCTATTTCACGGAGCAGATGGTCGTGGACCGGAGCGGGGGACCCGTTTCCGCCCAGATCGCCCCTTCCGTGAAGCGGATGCTCATCGACATCCCGCGCAACTGGAGCCGGGACGTCATCCTGTGGAACCTGGCAGCCGACCCCGAAGCGAATCCGCACACGGGGAACGGCGGCTGCCCGTTCTGTTTCGGGGCCATCACCCTGGACGGCAATGACGTGGAGCGTAACCTGGCCTATTACGTGGTGGCCCACGCTTCCGCGGCCGTCCCTGCCGGATCCCTGCGGATCCGCTCCACGGCTCCGGACGACCCGGCCGGCTTCCTCTTCGAGGATGAGCAGGCTCCGGGCGTGATGCGCTTCATGCGGTACGACCGCGCCGGCGTACTGCCCAACGTCGCTTTCCGGACGCCGGACGGCAGGGTGGTGCTGGTGGTCGCCAACACGTCTTCATCCCGGCAGCGGGTGAAGATTCAGTACAACGGACAATTCGCCGACGTGACGCTCCCTGCGGGCGCGGTTGGCACTTATGAATGGGCCTTATGAGAAAATTGTCGCTCCTGATCGCCCTTTTGGCCAGCCTGACACTGTCGGCGCAGACTTTCTCCACCTCCGGGTGGTGGAAGCCCGCCGAACCGCCTTTCTCTCCGGTCGTCGGAGCGGACGGGATGATTACGTTCCGTCTCAAGGCTCCGAAGGCGCGGGTGGTGAAACTGGCCTTCGGCGAAGGGAAGATCCTTGTCAAGGAAATGAGCCAGCGCCCCGACGGCGTCTGGGAAACGACGATCGGCCCGGTTTCCCCGGGCGAGTATGAATACAAGTTCGAAGTGGACGGCCTCAAAGTCCTCGACTACGGAAATCCTTCCGTGAAGGCCGGCACTGAGATCTATTGCAATACGGTGGATGTCCCGGGAGCGGACCGCATCGACCAGCGGCGCCTGACAGGCAGCCAGGTGGACGTGATCAGCTACCGCAGTTCGGCACTGGGCACCTACCGGCGCGTGTGCGTGTATGTCCCCGCTGTCTATTATGACCAGCCGAAGCGAAAGTTCCCGGTCCTTTATCTCCGTCACGGCGGGGGAGACCACGAACGCAGCTGGTGGGAGAGCGCCCACGCCGATGCCATCCTGGACAATGCCATCGAGGCGGGTGCCGAGCCGATGCTGGTGGTGATGACCAACGGCCTGACGGACGGATCCTGGGCCGGTGGCAGCACGCCGGAAGGGATCGACCTGCTGGAACGCGAGCTCCTGAAGGATGTGATTCCGCTCGTGGAGAAACGCTACCGGGTCCGCAAGGAACGGCTTTCCCGGGCGATTGCCGGATTGTCGATGGGCGGCGGACAGTCGTTTGTCATCGGCCTCCGGAACACGGACAGGTTCGCCTGGGTGGGGGAATTCAGTTCCGGCCTCTTGAGCGACCCGGAACTGGACCTCGACTCTTACGGCGTGACCCTGGATGCCGCCGGAATCAACCAGGCACTGCGCCTGCTCTGGATTTCCTGCGGAACGGAGGACGAACGCTGGGAGGGACACTGCGCTTTCTCGGCAAAGCTGGATTCCCTCGGGATCCGACATACCTTCGATTCTGCCCCGTATGCCCATCAGTGGCAGTTCTGGCGGGAGCAGCTTTATGCCTTTGCTTCTCGTATTTTCAAGAAATAAAGATTAAATTTACACGATATGAAAAAAGCATTGATTCTTCTGGTTCCCGCCCTGGCGCTCCTGGCGTCCTGCGGAGATGCGATTGAACTGCCCGACGTGGACGGTTCCGGGAATAAGCCCGACGAAGTGACTCCTGCCCCGCCCGTTTCGGGGGACGTGGTGTTCACGGCTACGACCGAGGCCCTCGCAGACGGAAGCCAGCCTGCCTGGAAGTCGGGAGATCAGATCCTCCTGTCGGACGGGACGACGGTCCAGACCCTATCCAACCGGGCTGCAGCCGGTCCGGTGGCCGAATTCCCGGGCAAGATTGCGGAAGGAAAGACTTCTTTCGTAGCGGTTTATCCCGCGGCGTCAGGCGTCTCCCTGCAGGGGACGACGGCTACTTTCGAAGTCCCTGTCGGCCAGTCCGGAGCAGGTCCCTCCTACCGTGTGGCCAAAGCTACGGGAACCCTTCTGTATTTCCGCAGCCTGGTGTCCGAAAT
>JAEEGL010850945.1_pt1 | contig 28388 bp, 20 predicted proteins | sample 9134231 | NCBI WGS metagenome assembly JAEEGL01 (sample SAMN16246548, study PRJNA631951) | gut metagenome | biome: gut microbiome; feature: rumen; material: fiber-attached | host: Bos | place: Iran: Karaj | collected 2018-10
CGGACACATGGTGGTGCCATGAGTCATGGACGCGGTCATTGCCAGCACCATGCCGAAGCAGTGGAACATGGGCACCTGTATCATCATGCGGTCCGCGGTGGACAGGTCCATGCGGTCACCTATGCACTTGCCGTTGTTCACCACGCCCCGGTGGGTAAGCATGACGCCCTTGGGGAAACCCGTGGTGCCGGAAGTGTACTGCATGTTGCACACGTCGTCGCCCTTTATCAGGGAGGACAGCCGGCTCACCTCTTCTATGGGCACCTTTTCGCTTTCCTGCAGGAATTCTTCCCACTCGCGGCATCCTTTGAGCCTGAAGCCCACGGTGATGATGTTCCTTAAAAACGGCAGGCGCTTGCAGTGCAGGCCTTTGCCGGGGTCGCTTGTCTCCAGTTCCGGGCACAGGCGGGTTATGGTGTCCACATAGTCGGAATCCCTGTACCCGTTTATCATTATGAGGGTGTGGGTGTCGCTCTGCCTGAGCAGATACTCCGCCTCCGCGATCTTGTAGGCGGTATTCATGGTCACCAGGGTAGCGTTTATCTTTGTGGCGGCCCAGAAACTGATATACCATGCGGGCAGGTTGGTGGCCCAGACCGCCACCTTGCTGCCGGGCCGCACGCCCACGGCGATAAACGCCCGTGCGCACCTGTCCACGTCGTCCCTGAACTGGGAATAAGTGCGGGTGTAATCCAGCGTGGTATACTTGAAGCACAGCTGATCCGGGAACGTTTCGGCCATCCTGTCCAGCACCTGCGGGAAGTTTTCGCTTATCAGCTCGTCGTGTTTCCACACGTACCTGCCCTTGCCGTCCACCGATGTGTACAGCGCTCCGTCCGTGTAGGACCTGGGCCGGTACATGGACGCGAATTCCCTGAACTGGGTGTAAACCACGTAAGGGTCGTCCAGCCCGTCCAGCCACGCCTTGTCCCACTCAAGGGTAATATATCCGGCATAAGATATGCTTCTCAGGGCTTCGAATATCTCTTTCGCGGGCAAATCGCCCTCTCCGGGAAGCACATATTCCACCCGGCTTCCACTCGGCCTGCTGTCCTTAATGTGGACGTGCTTTACGTAAGCGCCCAGGTTCGTGATTGACTTTTCGGGAGTCTCTCCCGAGAAGCGGAAGGTGTTGTGGGCGTCCCACAGCGCCTGCAGGCAGTCCAGCGCGTATTCGTCCAGTAGGTTTTTGAGCCGCTCGGTGTCTGAAAATATGCCCGCCGTCTCGACAAGCAGCGTTATGCCGGAAGCGGAGAACTCGGGGATCAGCGCGTCTATGACCTTTTTGATGTTGTCCGCCTGATCCTGCGCGTCTTCAAGCGTATCGCATGCCCTGAGCCTTACAAAGGGGCATTTGAGCTTTTTCGCCAGTTCGCAAAGCTGCTTAAGCTCCCGTACGCAGGCTTCATAAGCACCCGAGTCCGCAGGATTGCACAGCGCGTCCACACAACTTATGCCGATGCCCTGAAGCTCCAGCCTGCTGGCGTCCTCGCACATGCGCACCATGTCCGCGAAGTCCGGATTCAGAGCGTCATGCAGTTCGATCCCGCTGTATTTCAGCTCCCTAGCCAGGTTTTCATATTCCGGCCAGCCCATTTCCCTCCAGCCGGAGGTAGAGACGGACAGCTTCATTATTTAATTCTCCCTGTAAACGATTTTGTTGAGAGCGTTTATGTACGCCCGGATCGCTGCGCCGACTATGTCGGTGGAGATGCCTCTGCCCGAGAACAGCCTGCCTTCGTCGCGCAGCCGCACCAACGCCTCGCCCGCCGCTTCCTGGCCGCCCGTTACCGCGCGGATACTGAAGTCGTCAAGCTCGTAATGGTGGCCGATCAGCTTTTCTATGGCCAGGAACGCCGCGTCTATGGGGCCGTCGCCCGTGGAGATGCCTTCCACCCGCGCGCCCTGCCTGTCCAGCACCACATGTGCGGTGGCAGTGATTATATTGCCCGAATTAACCACATAACTCGCCAGGGTATAAGTGGGCGGCACCTGCAGCGCCACCGCGGCGATTATGGCGTCCAGTTCCTTGAGTTCCACCGGCTTTTTCACGGCGATGCCCATGAACCTTTCGTACACCTTTGCTATGTCCGCCTTGCTGAGTTCGTAGCCCAGCAGCGTCGATGCACGCGCCACCTCCTGGATGTCGCTTTGGGCGGTAAGCAGCGTCTTGGGCTCCTCCGCCCTGGGCGCGGGCCGCACGGCGGCTTCCGGATCGTTGGCCTTTTCGTTGGAGGCGATTATTTGCGCCGCCCGCTTAAGCGCGGTCACGTCCGCGTCCGCCTTCACGCCGAAGCTCTCGCCGCGGGCGGTGATAAGATCGACCATTATGTCCAGCCTGGGCTGCGCGCCGGAGGCGCAGCGGGTGTAGATCAGGTCCGCGCCCGCACGAATGGCCTCGAAGGCGCAGGCTTCCGCCATTGACAGCCTGTCCGAAACTATTACGCCCAGACACGCTTCACCCGTGTATTCACGTATGCCGGCGACGAATTTGCCGAACTCGTCCGGCAGCATCTCGCCCGCTTCGTCCGATACGGTAAGAGTGGCGGCTCCCGCTTCCCTTGCGGCGCAGAGCGCTTTTTCGAGAAAGCTCTTTTCGGAACGGGTGGCGTCCAGGGCGGTAAACTCCACATCCGGGCACAGTTCCCTGGCGCTTTTGACCGTCGCGCTTATCTTTTCCAGCATTTTGTCCGGCTTAAGGTGCATGGAATATTCCATGCCCACCACCGATACGGGATACCTGACGTTCAGGCGCGGTCTGGACGCATCCTTCACCGCCGAAAACGCCTTCTCGCATTCCCCGTCCGTGACCGGCACGGAGACCACCGCGTTCTTCGTCTGCCTGGCAATGGTCTTGATCAGTATCTCGTCGCTCTTCTCCGCGCCCATCGGGCAGACGCAGATCACGTCTACGTTGACGTCGTCCAAAAGCCTCGCGCACTCCAGCCGGCGTCCAAAGCTCATCCCGGCGCTTGCGGACAGAGTCGATTCAGCCAGATAGATCTTTCTCATACTGCACTCCTGCTATACAAAATGCCCCGGAAAACTCCGGGGCGATAAATACGCGATACCACCCGAATTGAAAGGCATAACTGCCTCCCACCTCGTTACAGCTTAACGGCATAGCCGTGAGCCCCTACTCCGTTCGGAGCTCCCGCTCGGAAGCCAGACACACGGGCGCGCCCCGCCGGCTTGCACCAGACCCGGCTCGCTTAGGGGGAACAGTCCCGCCGATTCTTCCTCACAGCGTTTGGAAATTTGCGTTTGATTCTATCACAATAACGTCCGGATTGCAAGCCTGAAACAGTTATTTTACAATGCATTTTGGCCGAAAGCGTTTAAAGCCGGGCAAAACTTTTTTTATTTTTCTGCCGGTCAGATATAGACAGTATTTCGGGAGAAATGGTATAATATTATAAGCCCCCGCAGGGCGGGGAACCGAATCACATAAAACTGTTTACGGAGGTATTCGTCATGAAAAAACTGCTCTGTCTCGCCGTCGCGCTGGTCATGGCGCTGGCCGCTTTCGGCGCCATCGCGGAGGACGACAAGCCCTTTATCGGCGTTCTCGCTCCTTCCGAGACCCACGGCTGGGTAGCCGGCGTCGCTTACTTCGCCCAGCAGGCCATAGAGGAATATGACGTGGATTACCGCTTCCTGACGTCCGGCAATGCCGAAGAGATGTCCGCTCAGATTGAAGAGCTGATCGGCTTGGGCGTGGACGCGATAGTGGTCTGGCCCCAGTTCAAGGGCGTAGAGACCGCTGCCGAGATGGCGCTGGAAAAGGGCATACTTATTTCCAACTTCGACATGATCATAAACGTTGACGAAAAATACGCCGACAACATGTACCTGCTGACCGGCGACAACTACGGCATGGGCTATGAAGGCGCCCGCTACATCGCCGACAAACTCGAAGGCGTAGGCAAGGTGCTGGTGCTGTGCAAGCCCGCCGCGGGCAACGTGAACGACGACCGCTGCCAGGGCTTCTACGACTACATCGAAGAGTACGCTCCCGACCTGGAAGTCATCGCCGAAGTCTCCACCGACTTCGTACGCGCCACCGCTCTGAGCGACATGACCGACGCGCTGACCAAGTATGACGAGATCGACGCGGTGTTCTCCCTGGACGACGAGACCTCCATCGGCGCGCTGCAGGCCATACTGGAGAGCGGACGCACCGACATCAAGGTCATCACCGGCGGCGGCGGATGCCAGGAATACTTCAAGATGATGACTGAAGACGCCTACAAGGACATTTGGGTAGCTTCCGCCACCTATTCCCCCGACATGATCGTAAACTGCATCGACAACATTATCGCCGTGCTGCAGGGCGACGAGATCGAGCACGTAGTGGTGTTGCCCACCAACATCGTGGACAGGGAAAACGTGGTCGACTTCCTGAATCCCGATTCTCCCTACTAATCGTCATCTGATCACAGGGCCATGACGCTCGCGCCATGGCCCTTTTATGGAAAAAGGAGCTCTCAATGGCCCTGGAGCTTAAAGGAATAAACAAAGCCTTTGGCAGCAATTTGGTGCTGGACAGCGTGGACTTCTCTCTGGCTGACGGGGAGATCCACGCGCTTTTGGGTGAAAACGGCGCGGGCAAGTCCACGCTCATGAACATCCTGGGCGGCGTAGTCAGGGCGGACGGCGGACGTATTCTGCTTGACGGCAGCGAGACCGACATCCTTTCCCCCGGCGACGCCATAAAGCACGGGATAGCCTTCATCCACCAGGAGCTCAACCTGATAAACGACTTAAGCGTATACGAAAACCTGTTTATAGGCGAGGAGATCAAACGCGGCGCGTTTTTGAGCAAAGGCAAAATGCGGCAGGAAGCGCAAAAAGTGCTTTCCGGCATCGGCGCTGACATCTCCCCCGATGCACTGGTCGGGACACTCGACGCAGGCAGCAAGCAGATAGTGGAGATCGCCCGTTCTCTGCTGTTCAACGCCCGCGTCATAATCATGGACGAACCTACCACCTCACTGGGCGAAAAGGAGATCGCCCGGGTGTTCGAGCTCATGCGCTCCCTTAAGCGCAGAGGCGTTTCCATCATTTTCATAAGCCATAAGCTCAGAGAAGTCATGGAAATATGCGACCGCTACACCGTCTTAAGGGACGGCCGCGTAGCGGGCAGCGGAGATATATCCGGCACCGACGAGACCCGGCTGGCGCTTCTGATGGTCGGCCACAAATTAAGCGGAAACGAATTTAAACGGGAGCATCCCCTGGGCGATACGGCCCTGGAGGTGCGCAGCCTCAGCTCTCCCCCCTGTTTTACGGATATATCCTTCAGCCTCCGGCAGGGCGAAATACTGGGCTTCACCGGCCTTTTGGGCGACGGCAGGAGCGAACTGTTTCAGGCGATATTCGGGTTTATTCCCGTAAAAAGCGGAGACATCCTTCTGGGCGGAAAACCCGAAAAAATAGCTTCCCCCCACAAAGCGGCGTCCCTGGGCATAGGCTATGTACCCCCGGACCGCAAGGAAAACGGCATCATAAAAGATCTTACGATACTTGAAAACGGTTCCATTGCCGTTTATGAGCAGTTAAGGCGCCCGGTGTTTACCGATCACCGCCGTGAAAAAGCCCTGATGCTGGAAAACGCAAAAGCGCTGAACATAAAGTATGCCGACCTGAACGATTCGATACTGAGCCTTTCGGGCGGCAACCAGCAGAAAGTCGTGCTTGCCCGGTGGCTGAGCGCCCACAGCCGGGTGCTGATATTCGACAATCCCACTCATGGTGTGGACGTAGGCGCAAAAGAGGATATTTACGGCATTATCTGCCGTCTCGCTCAGGAAGGCTGCGCTATAGTGGTGCTCTCAGGCGAAGCGCAGGAGATCATCAGGCTGTGCGAAAGGGCGTATATAATGTATCACGGACACATCGCAGGCGAGCTGAGCGGCAGCGAACTGAACGAAAACAACATCATGCTGCTGGCCACCGGCGCGAAACAGGCATAAACAGTCGACTTAAGAGGTTAGTATGAAGGCACATAAAAGGGCATATGTAATCTGCGGTATCTGCTGCATTATTCTGGCGCTGCTTCTGGCGGGCGTGGCGGTGTTCGGCCACGTGCTGGGTTCCGGCGGAGGCAAGGCGGCATACCAAAGCGCCATGACGGCCAAAAACCGGATAGATTCCGTGAACCGTTCCGCCTCAAAGACCGCGCCTTCCGCCGTGAAGAAAGCCTCAGCCGCCGTCAGCGCCGCACAAAGCGCTTCCGACGACGTAAAAAAAGCTCAAACGCAGCTTGAAAAGCTGATATCCGAATACGATACCGCCTCTACCGGAGACGCGCTCACCGACACCGCGCTCAGGATGTCGGACACTGCGGAAGCTTCCGCTCCATCCGACGGCGATGCCCTCACTGCGCTAACCGACGCCGCGCGCCAGCAGCTGCTTGACAAATCTAAAAGCGTGTACGACACCGCCCACAAAAGCGTGCAGAGCGCCCAAGGCAAGCTGAAGACCGCCGCGGACGGCGTGATCTCCGCGTATGACGACGCCGGGCTGACCGCGCCAGAGCTTGGCATCGACAAACCCGAAAAACATACTGTCACCTCTCCCGCGGACGCGCTTGACGCGCTTGAGACCCTGGCCGCATATGCGGTTTCCCTCGAAAACGAGACCCGCCGGGTAGCCCTTGAAGCCGACGGCATCGCGTCAAAAGCCGCGGAGCTCAGCCGCGAAGCCAAACTGCCATTTAAGGACACCATCGTGTATACTGTGGGCACCTTCCCCATCGGCTTCGCATTTACCGCGCTGTTGTGCCTGGCAGCGGGCCTGATACTGCTTTTGTGCCCGGACAGATTCGTGTATCTCTGGAAGAACAAGCCCCTGTTTTCGACCCTGATAGCCCTTATAATAATGATGGTCATCCAGATCTACGCGCTGGGCTTCAAATACGCTTCCTATGCCGACTGGGGCGGCAACTGGCTCATCAACGCGCTCAACGTACTGCGTTCCAACTCTTCCGTGGGCATGATCGCCCTGGGCATGACATTCGTCATCATCACCGGCGGCATAGACCTGGCGGTAGGCTCGAATCTGGCGGGCGTCGCCACGGTGGTGATGGTGTGCCTGGACATCTCCAAAGGCGGTTTTCTGACGGGAGTGGGCATTACCGGCACTCCGAATTATCTTATCGCCATAGGCGCGGGCCTGCTCTGCGGCGCGCTGCTGGGGCTTATAACCGGGCTTGGCATAACCAAGGGCAGGATCCCACCGTTCATTTTCACGCTGGGTATAATGAACATCGTGCGCTCCGCCGCCCAGTACTTCACCAAGGGCTACAAGCCCGAAGTGCCCAAGGAATTCCAAATTTTGGCAAACAGGGAGATAATCGGCGGACAGATGCTCCTGCCCATAATTTACTGGCTGATACTCGCCGCGATAATGTACGTGATAAGCGAGCACACCGCATTCGGCAGGCACATCTACGCGGTGGGCTCGAACGAAAGAGCCAGCCGGCTCAGCGGCATAAACGTTGACAGGACGAAGCTGGCGGTGTACATACTGATGGGCGTGATAGTTGCGGTGGCTGCCATCACTTCCGTTGCCCGCTTAAGGGGCGTGGACGTAGCAAGCGCCGGCAGCGGCTATGAAATGAACGCCATCGCCGCCGTGGTCGTGGGCGGCACCTCCATGGCGGGAGGACGGGGAAAGATACTCGGTACGGTATTCGGCGTGCTGATCATCGGCATAATGAACAACCTGCTGGTGCTGGTCGGCATCGACGCGTTTTTGACTGACGCGTTTACCGGCGCGATCATTATTTTCGCCGTGCTCATCCAGAAAAAGGAAGCCCGATGAAACTCTGTTTCGCACCGCTGGAAGGCATCACCGACACTGCGTATATATCGGCTCACAAGGCTCTTTTTTCGGGCATCGGCAAGTATTTTACTCCGTTTATCAGCGTATCGGAGGGCTTCAACCTTTCCAAAAAGGAAGACGGCTTTATCGCCTATGCGATAGAACACCCGGGCTTTTGCGCCGTGCAGCTGCTGGGCAAAGAGCCTTCCTCTATGAAGCAGGCCATATTGAAGCTGTCTGAGCGTGGGATAAACGACATCAACCTTAATCTGGGCTGCCCTTCCGGCACGGTCACTGCCAAAGGCAAGGGCTCGGGGCTGCTCAGGGATCCCGACGCGCTCAGCCGCTTTCTGTATGGGCTGTTTTCTTCTCCCCTCCCCGCGTCTGTTTCGGTAAAGACCCGCATAGGCTACGACAGTCCCGACGAGTGGCCAAAGCTCAGCGGGATACTGTTTTCATATCCTTTTTCGGAGATAATTATTCACGCCCGCGTCCGCAGCCAGTTTTATAAGGGCGTATGCCACAGGGAGATACTGTCTTCACTGCCTGCCTCAAACATCCCCGTGATCTATAACGGGGACATATTCACCCCTTCGGATGCGGATGAGATCATGGCGCTGCCCAAACCGCCCGAAGGCATAATGCTGGGCAGAGGAATAGTCGCAAATCCCGCGCTGGCGGAAGAGATACTCGGTCTTGGGGCACTTGACAAGGCACGGCTCAGGCGCTTTGCCGACGCACTGCTCGCCGCGTTTTCCGTGTCGATGCCCTTTCACGCCCTGCACGGGCGCTTGTGCGAGATACTCAGTTATATGGGCATGACGCTTTCTGGCAGCAAAAAATACTTGAAGCGCCTCCGCAAGGCGAAGACGCTTCGTGAATATGAGGATATTCTGGAAAGTCTGTTTGATGAAACGGAACTGAGCCCGCAGCCCTATTTTGATCCGCTGTCGCTTTCCGAATCGGGAAGCTGAATCCCGTCTATCTTTATGGCGCGGTACTCGGCTCCCTCGCTGACCACGCATTTCATGCAGCTGTCGCACTTCTTTGAGGGATCCAGATCACACCTTTCGCATTCACCGCAGTTGTCGCAGATCTTTGTTTCGTCCAGCACGCACATTTTCATAGTTTGAACGCCTCGTCATTAAGGATAGCTTCCAGCACCAGTTTGCCGTGGGCGAAAGACAGCCCGCCCTGCATGTAAGCGGTAAACGGCGGACGTATCGGCGCGTCGGCGGAAAGCTCTATCGACGCGCCCGCCACAAAGGTACCCGCCGCCATTATCACCTGATCCTGGTAACCCGGCATGTCCCAGGGTTCCGGGACCGCTTCGGAATCTACCGGAGAATTCGCCTGCACCAGCTGCATGAAGCGGATGAGTTTTTCCTTGTCGTTGAACTTTATCGCCTGTATTATGTCGTTTCTTGTGTCTTCCGCTTTCGGATGCACGTCGTAACCCAGTTTTTCGAACGCTTTTGAGAACAGGCATAGCGTTTTCAGCGTCTGGTTGACCGTGTGCGGAGCCATGAACAGCCCCTGGTAGAACGGCCGGTAGCTGCCCGCGTAGGAGCCCACTTCGCCGCCCAGTCCGGGACAGGTGAGCCGGCAGCACACTTTTTCCACCAGTTCGCTTTTCCCCGCGATGTATCCGCCCGTTGGCGCCAGCCCGCCGCCGGGATTCTTTATGAGCGAGCCCGCCATTATGTCGGCTTTGGGTTCGACGGTATCCGTAAACTCGCCGTAGCAGTTATCCACCATAACGCTGGCGGAGGGACAGTTTTCGTGTACGAACCCGATCAGCTCGTTTATCTCTTCCACGCTCAGCGACGCGCGCCAGTCGTAGCCCCTTGAGCGCTGTATGAGCACCAGCTTTACCGTCCCGTCCAGCAGACGTTTGACGGCTTCTTTATCTGGCTTTCCGTTTTTGAGCTCCGCCTGGCGATAATTTACGCCCAGGTCCTTAAGGCTGCCCATCCCCGCTGCGCCGCTTATGCCTATAACGTCGCCCAGCGTGTCGTACGGCTTGCCCGCGGCAGACACCAGCGTATCCCCGGGCCTGAGTATGCCGAACAGGCACGCGGACAGGGCGTGGGTGCCGCAGGTGATCTGAGGGCGCACTATGGCGCTTTCCGTGCCCAGCACCCTGGCAAAGATGTCTGACAGCGTATCCCTGCCTATGTCATCGTAGCCGTACCCGGTAGTCGGTGCGAAATGCCTCGCGGAGACGCTGTGGTCTTTGAACTCTTTAAGTATTTTTTCCGTGTTTATGCTTTCGGTCTCGTCAAATGCCTCAAATACCGGCCTTAATTCCGCCTCGGTCTGTTTAAAAAAACTATGCGCGTCCACTCTTATCCTCCAGTATGGTTTGTGAGATGATATCCGCTATTTTTTCCATGTTCGTGCCGTCGGTATCGAACCACGTTACCCTTTCATCGCGCCTGAACCAGGTCTCCTGACGTTTGGCCAGATGGCGGGAATTCAGTTTGACCTTTTCCACCGCTTCAGGCAGCGTTATCTCACCGTCCAGCGCCTGTTTGATCTCCTTGTAGCCTATCGCCTGGGCGGCAGTCTCCTGCACGGGCGCTTCTGCCCGGGACAGGCGCTTGACCTCGTCCACCAGCCCGCGTTCCAGCATTTCGTCCACGCGCCGTTCCACCCTGCCGTACAGCGTTTTGCGCTCCCACCTAAGAGCGAACAGACAGGTTTTGATCGCATCCGCGCGTTCAGCGTCCCGCTTTTCCATCTCTCCCCTGGGTTTCCCCGTAGCGTAAAAGATCTCCAGCGAGCGTATCACGCGGCGCGTGTCCCGGGGCGAATACTTCTCTGCCGAAGCGTGATCCGCCTTCTGCAGTTCCCGGTATAGTTCCAGATCCCCTCCCGGCCGGGCGGCGATCTGCTTGAGCCTCATGCGGGTCTCCTCGTCCACTTCGGTCGCCAGCTTCATGCCCTTTGTGAGCGCGTCCACATACAGTCCGCTGCCTCCGCACAGCAGCGGCAGCCTGCCTTCTTCGCGTATGCGCTCTATGGCTTTTTGCGCGTCCAGGCTGAATTTTGAAGCGTTATACTTTTCGCCCGGCGGCACGAAACCGATCAGATGATGCCGTACGCCCTGCATCTCGTCTTCGGTGGGCTGTGCGCTTAGCACCTCCATGCCCGAATACACCTGCATTGAGTCCGCGGAAACGATCTCGGCCCCTATCCTTTGGGCGACCATCACCGCAAGACGCGTCTTTCCCGAAGCGGTCGGCCCCACTATTCCAAACAGCGTGCTCATTGTATGCGCTTGAACAGCTGTTCCACCTGTCTTTGGGTGAACACTTTCATTATTGGTCTTCCGTGGGGGCAGGTGGGCGGCGCGGAGGATTCGTTAAGCTGCTTTATCAGCGCGCCTATCTCCGCATTCGTGAGCCTTTCGCCGCCTTTGACGGCGTGCTTGCACGAAGCCTGGATTATGGCGTCCAGACGCCTGTCCTGTTCGGCGCGGCGCAGCATGTCCAGGGAATCTATCATTTCCACAAACAGCGGCCTTAGATCGCTTTCGCCGTAAATGAAAGGCACGGCGGTGACCTTCACGCTGGTGTCACCGAACAGCTCGATCTCGTAGCCGGCTTTTTCCAGCTCGTCTTTCCCGGCTTCCAGGGTACGTATCTCCCTCGGGCTCAGGTCCATCACTATGGGCACCAGCAGCTTCTGGCTGGCAGTCCCTTCGCTGAGCGCTTTGATGTATTTTTCGTAATTCAGGCGTTCATGAGCGGCGTGCTGGTCTATCATCACCAGCTGCCCGTTCGTTTCCAGCAGGATATATGTGTTAAGATACACGCCCAGCAGCTTAAAGCTGCTCACAGGTTCCGGCGGGACGAACGCGGTCTGCTCAGGCGGTTCCTCCTTCACAGGTGCCGGTCTGGGCGGCATGCGCATGTCCAGCAGGGAATAGCTTTCCCTGACCTCGAACTGTTTCTTCTCGTCGGGCTTGTATATATCCAGATTTTTAAGGTAATCCAGGCCGGACCGCTCGTCTTCGGCCGCCTCTGCCTGCGGCGCGGGAGTGAACGCCACCTCGCCTGCGGGCGCTTCCTCGAGCTCCGCCTCGGCCAGAGGAGAAAGCATCCTGTACTTGCCAAGCGCCCTGGTGAGCAGCGTCTGGGCGTTCAAGCGAAACGCCGCCTCGTCCTTAAAGCGCACCTCCAGTTTGCCCGGGTGCACGTTCACATCCACGTTCCCGTAGGGCAAAGTCACCATCAGCGCGCAGGAAGGATAGCGTCCGACCATGACCAGCCCGCGGGACGCTTCCTCCAGCGCCTGGGACAGCATGCGGCAGTTCACCAGCCTGCCGTTCAGGAAAAACGCCTGACGGGCGCGGGTGGGAGCGCTCTCCTCGCCTATGCCGACCATGCCCTTTATGGAAAACGTGCCCTCCGACTCGTCCACCAATCTCAGATTTTTGGCGTATTCAGCCCCGAACACCTGCAGCGCGGCATTTTTTATATTCCCGTCTCCAAACGTCGAAAACAGCGTCTTTCCCTGTGCGCTCAGCCGGAAACGTATGCCCGGATTTCCCAGCGCCAGTTTCTGCATCAGTTCTGCTATCAGCGACTGCTCGTACGCCTGCTTTTTCAGGAACACGCGTCTGACGGGCACGTTGTAAAACAGGTCTCTCACCGATACGCTCGTGCCGTCGGGGCAGCCTTCATCCCGTATGTCTTTTATCTCCCCGCCTTCGCACACAAGGCGTATGCCGCTTTGGGCGTCACGCGTCTTGGTCACGATGGTCAGCTTGCTCACTGCGGCTATTGAAGGCAGCGCCTCGCCGCGAAAGCCCATAGTGGCCACGCTTGACAGCTCGTCCGCGCTGGTAAGCTTGCTGGTGGCATGGGACTGGAGCGCCAGTTTGACTTCCCCTGCGTTAATGCCGCAGCCGTTGTCGCTGACCCTTATCAGCTCGCTTCCGCCTTCCCTTATCTCCACGTTTATGCTGGTCGCGCCCGCGTCTATGGAGTTCTCGACCAGTTCTTTGACCACGGAATAAGGCCGTTCCACGACCTCGCCCGCGGTGATCTTTTCTATCGTGTCCCTGTCCAGCAGCCGTATAGCCATTTACAGCCTCCGCGCTTTTTCGCTTAGGGTATACAAGGTGTTGAGCGCATCTATGGGGGACATGCTCATCACGTCCATCGCCTTTATCTCGTCCACCAGTTCGACCGGTCCCAGATTGTCCAGGGACAGCTGCATATCCGCCCCGCGTTTCCTGGAGATTATCTTTTCGCCCAGTGAGCCGTTGATCTCGTCGTCCACTTCCAGCCTCGACATTATCTGGCGCGCCCGCGCCACGATGCCTTTGGGCAGTCCTGCCAGCTTCGCGACGGCGATACCGTAACTCTTATCCTCGCCGCCGGGCACCACCTTGCGCAGGAAAATGACGTCCTCGCCCCTCTCCGTAGCCGTGACACGGTAATTGACCACGCCCTCCAGCTTGCCTTCCAGCACACTCAGCTCATGGTAGTGGGTGGCGAACAGCGTCCTGGCCATGCATTTTTCACCGGCCAGATATTCCACCGACGCCCAGGCGATGCTCAGACCGTCGAAAGTGGAAGTGCCTCTGCCTACCTCGTCCAGTATGACCAGGGATCGGGAGGTCGCATGCTTGAGTATCACGCTCATCTCCTCCATCTCCACCATGAATGTGGAGCGGCCTCCATACAGATCGTCGTTGGCGCCGATGCGGGTGAATATCCTGTCCGTGATGGATATATCCGCGCTGTCCGCGGGCACGAAGGAACCCATCTGCGCCAAAAGCACGATCAGCGCGTTCTGGCGCATGAACGTGGATTTGCCTGCCATGTTGGGGCCTGTGATGATCATCACGCGGCCTTCGGCGTTCAGTGTAAGGTCGTTGGGCACGTATTCCCCGCGTCCCATCGCGCATTCCACCACGGGATGGCGGCCGTTTTTGATCTCGTACCTGCCCTCATGGTTCAGCGTCGGGCGCGCGTAGCCTCCCGCCAGCGCACACTTGGCCAGCGACTGCAGGCAGTCTATGGTCTTAAGCGCGTTCGCGGTGGCTCTTATGCGTTCGAGGCGGCATTTAAGTTCTTCCCTTACCGCCAGGAACAGCTCATATTCCAGCTTTATGGAATTGTCCTGGGCGCCCAATATGGTGTTTTCCAGTTCCTTAAGTTCCTGGGTGGTAAAGCGTTCGCAGTTGGCCAGCGTCTGTTTTCTGACATAGCGCATGGGCACCAGGTCGTAAAAGCTCTTGGTAACCTCTATATAGTACCCGAACAGCCGGTTGTAGGCGATCTTCAGGTTCTTGATACCTGTCTCTTCCCTCTCCCGCTGCTCCAGCCGGGCGATCCAGTTCTTGCCGTCCAATGACGCCTCCCTGTACTCGTCCAGTTTGGGGTTGAAACCTTTTTTGAATATACCGCCGTCCTTGATAAGCACCGGCGCGTCTTCGCTTATGGCGTTCTGTATCAGTTCGGAAATATCCTCAATAGGATCAAGCTCGCCCGCGGCTTCTCCCAGCAGGCCGCCCGCCTGTGAAAGCAGTTTTTTGATGCCCGGCACGCTTTGGAGTGTGGAAGCCAGGCTCAGGCAGTCGCGGGGGGTGACGTTTGAGATCGCGATGCGGCTTAGCAGCCTTTCGATATCCGTAACGGCTTTGAACGCATCCCGCAGGTCCTCAAGCAGGATAGGGTTCATCGTCAGATATTCCACCGCGTCCAGCCTGTGGTTTATCTCATTTTCATCAAGCAGGGGCTGCTCGGTCCAGCTTTTGAGCAGGCGCGCTCCCATGGCGCTCATGGTTTTGTCTATGACGCCCAGCAATGAACCCTTTCGGGTACCGCCACGGGCAGTTTTTACCAGTTCCAGGTTGGTGATCGCGCTCTGGTCCAGCACCATGTACCTGCTGAGACGGTATTCGCCTATGTCGCTTATATGTGTCAGCGCGGTCTTCTGGGTCTCGTTAAGGTAATTAAGCAGCATGCCCGCCGCGTTTATGACTGTTTTGGACAGGTCTCCGGCCTTATCCGCCCCAAACTGCGCCCTGACCAGCTTGCCGTACGCCGCCTGCGCGCCTTCTTTGGGTTCCTCCGGAGTAAACGCGATCTCCTGGCGCCTGCAGATCTCCCTGATCAGCTCGTTATCCTGTGCGATAAGCTCCCTGGGAGATATGCGCGCCGCCTCGTCAGCCAGCGTCGTCTCCCACTGCTTAAGCTCCCCGGCAAAAAACTCACCGGTGGATACGTCGCAATAGGCTATTGCGGCATCCTTGCCCTTTATATGCACTGCCAGCAGGTAGTTGGGCTCCCTGTCAGTCAGCATATCCGGAGAGGTAAGCGTGCCGGCGGTGATTATGCGGGTGACGTCTCTTTCCACCAGCCCCTTGGATTCGGCAGGGTCGGTCAGCTGGTCGCATATGGCCACCTTGTAGCCCTTTTCGATCAGTCTCGCCACGTAAACGTCTACCGCGTGATAAGGCACGCCGCACATCGGCGCGCGCTCGCTCAGACCGCAGTCCTTGCCCGTAAGGGTAAGCTCCAGCTCCCGGGACACTTTTACGGCGTCATCAAAGAACATCTCGTAAAAGTCCCCTACGCGGAACATAAGTATCTCGTTTTCGTGCTTCTGCTTTATGTCGAGGTACTGCCTCATCATGGAGCTGAGCGCCATATTTTCACCCTTGATCCTTTAATTCACCTTGGCGGAGCAGCCCTTGCAGCTGGAGCAGGAACCGGTGCATTCTCCGTCTTCATCGCTGATCTCGCCCGTAATTATGAGCTGCAGCACCTTGTTTATGTCGTTAATGAGCCCGGAAAACCTGTCCCTCGCGGCGTGCAGGTTCACCAGGTCCTCGATCTGGGCCATTTCCCTGGTGCAATTGTCTATCTCGTCCGTCAGGCGCTGCACTTCGCCCCAGTCCTTGCTGTTTTCGGACATGATCTCTTCCATCCGCTTCTTGGCTTCCAGATATCTGCCCACGGTGTCCGCGGCTTCCTTGTTGCCGAACGCCTTGTCTTCCGCCGCCTTTACGGCTTTGTACTCTTCGCTCTCAAGCAGCGCTTCCGCAAGCTCCCGCGTCTTTTTGAAGACTTCGTTCATTTATGCCTCCAGCTCGCCTTTCAGTGTGTTTTTGCCGGCATCCGTTATTTTCACGTTCACGGTTTTGCCTATAAGCTCTCTGCCGCCCGGGAAGTTCACCATAAGCCCCCGCGGCGTCTTGCCGCCCACGGTGCTTTCGCTCCTTAACGACACGCTCTCCACCAGCACTGGGAACGTCCTGCCGATCTGTTCCCTGAGCATGCGGGCGGTGATCCCCAGCTGCAGCGCGATAAGCTCCTCCAGCCACCGGGTCTTCTCCTCCATAGGCACGGGATCCGGGTGTTCCGCGGCTTTGGTGCCCGCCCTCGGCGAATAAATGAACGTGTACGCCGAATCGAACTGCGCCTGCTCGACCGCTCTTAACGTGCCCTCGAACTGGGCGCGGGTCTCCCCCGGGAAGCCCGCTATGATGTCCGTGGTCAGACCTATCTCGGGGCACGCTTCCCTCACGCGGCGCACCTTGTCCATGTACGCGTCGATGGTATAATGCCGGTTCATCCGCTTGAGCACCTCGTCGTCGCCCGCCTGCATGGGCAGGTGGAGCTGAGGACACAGGTGTTTCAGGCTTCCGAAGCAGGATATGAGTTCGTCGGTAATGTCCTTCGGATGGCTTGTCATGAAACGGATGCGTTCGATACCCAGCGCGTCGACCCGTCTGAGCAGTTCGGCAAAGGCGCTGCCGCCTCCCATGTAGCTGTTGACGTTCTGACCCAGCAAGGTTATCTCCCTGACCCCCGCATCCTTAAGCTTTGCACACTCGTCAAGTATGTCTTCGGGCTGCCGTGAACGTTCCCTGCCTCTCACGTATGGCACTATGCAGTAGGTGCAGAAGTTGTTGCAGCCGTACATGATGTTCACAAACGCGCTGAAGCTGCAAGAGCGCTTTGCGGGCTGACCCTCCGTCACGCTGCCCTGGCTGTCCCAGACTTCGAATACCCTTTCTCCGCCCAACAGAACGCGGCTTAAATACTCCGGGAAGTTCGAGGCATTGTGGGTACCGAACACCAGATCGATAAACGGGTACTTGCGCTTTAAGTCTTCCGCCACGCCCTTTTCCTGCATCATGCAGCCGCATACACCTATCACGAGCCCGGGCTTGTCCTTTTTCAGCTCCTTGAGCCATATAACATTGCCCAGCGCCTTATTCTCGGCGTTTTCCCGCACGCAGCAGGTATTGTATATGATTATGTCCGCATCCTCGCGGCAGCCAGCTTCGGTAAAACCCATCAGCGACAGCCAGCCGCACATGGTCTCGCTGTCCCTGACGTTCATCTGGCAGCCCATTGTGACGATAAAGTATTTTTTGTTGAGCCTCAGCCGCGCTATCTCTTCACAGAATGCGTACTGCCGCGCCACTTCCAGGTTGTTATTTGCCTTTTCCACCTTATTCTTCTCCGACCGATGCCGCGCCGAAACGGCTGGACCTGGTCATTTCGCACAGACCCAACTGGGAGAGGGGATATATGGTCACCCTTCCCGTGTCGTGCTCGAATGCCTGGCTTAAGCGCGCTTCCACGCCGTCTTTGTGCGCCTTATTCTTCATATCCACAAAATCGATCACGATTATTCCCGTAAGATTCCTCAGCCGCGCCTGTACGGCGATCTCGTCCGCCGCTTCAAGATTGAGCCTGAACGCGGTATCCTCGGCGTCCCTGCCGGCGAAAAAACCGCTGTTCACGTCTATCACACGCATGGCTTCAGTGTCGTCGAACACCAGATATCCCCCGCATTTCAGGTTCACCCGGCGTTTATTCGCGTTTTCCAGCTGGGCGCGCACCCTGTACACGGTCAATATGTCGTCATCTTCCACGCACGAGCCGCAGGGCAGTTTTCCTCCGTACAGGCTTGCCAGCTCATCCAGAAGCGCCTGATCGCGGGCTATTATCCGCGTTTGGGCATCGAGCGGGATCTCCCGCGCAGCCACTGCCAGCGCTTCAGACCCGTCCCAAAGCAGCGCGGGCGCCTTTATACACCGCGCCCTGGCCGCCGTTTTGCGCCACAGGGAGTCCAGATAACCGATCTCCCCCGCCAGTTCCTCTTCCGTTGCGTTTGCCGCCTGGGTCCTGAATATCAGTCCCGTGTTTTCGGGGCGCAGCCTTTCTCCCAAGGTCTTAAGCCTCTCTCTGTCGGCTTCGGCGGGTATGCGTTTGGACACACCCACATGCCCGGAATTCGGCGCCAGGACCACCAACCGTCCCGCCAGGCGGATATTCGCGCTAACCTGCACGCCTTTATCGCCGCCAGGCACTTTTAACACCTGCACTGGCAGTTCCATGCCCTGCTTTACGGATATCTCGCCGTTCTCGGCCTTCGGCAGGTCGCTTTGCCCGCTTATAAGCCCGTTTTTTCCCAGACCTATGTCCACGAACGCGCCGCCCAGCCCTTCCAGCACCCGCTGGACCCTGCCCAGGTACACGCTACCCTGCGCAGGTCTGTCAGCATCCCTGATAAACTGAACCAGCCTGCCGTCTTCTATGAGCGCGGCGCAGGTCTTTCCGTTTTCGCCGGCAAGCAGCAGCGTCCTGTCCACTTTACAGCTCCGCTACCGGGACCGCCGTCCCGCTCTCGTCGGTACCCAGAAGAGAGTTCCGCATGACCCGGTATTCGGGCACCTCGCACCCGCCCAGGCGGCACAGCGTGTCCACCAAAAGGTCGGGCTTCAGCGTCTCCGCCTCGGTCAGCATGAGCCGCGCTTTTACTCCGTTTTCAAGTATTTCAAGCCCCTTGCACAGCGCGCGCACGTCCACTTCCTTCTCTCCGGACTTGGTCTTGCGCATTCCCATCACGCAGGAGTTGTTCCAAAATGCTTCGGCTCCCCGCTTTATCGCGTCAAGATCACATGTGAAGCTGACGGTATAATCCGCCATTTTCACCAGCGACATCATGGACGGATGATTGTCCGGCCTGAGTTTCACGTCTTTTATGTACAGATCCGGCGGCAGCGCGGCGCGCATGGTCTCAAGAGCCGCTTCCCTGCTCATTTCTCCGTTTATCCTTACCTCGAATACCTCGTACTCGCTCTCGTAACCCATGGCCAGCGCGCCGGCCAGGGACAGAAGCGGATGTGGATTAAAGCCCTGGGAAAAAGCCAGGTCGAGGCTGGTGCGGTTGAGCGTCCTGAGCAGAAAACGCTGCAGGTCCAGGTGGGACACGAACCTTAAACGTCCCGTTTTTGAGAACACGTATACCAGTTTCACCTGCACGCCCCCTCATATCGCAAAAGTCCGCAGTTATTGCAGCCCTTGCGGCAGTCGCGGGTGATCTCGCCTTTCATGGCTTTCTGATATTCGCTTTTCAGGTAAGCCAGGCTCACACCGCAGTCCAGATGGTTCCAAGGCAGACATTCGTCCAGGCTCCTGTCCCTTAAGTTGTACCATTCGGGTGACAGACCGCACTCCTCAAAGGCCTCGTCCCAGGCGTCTTTTTTGAACCACTCGCTCCAGCCATCGAACATGCAGCCCTTTTTGACCGCCTTTTCCAGCACATCCGCCAGACGGCGGTCTCCCCTGGAGAACACGGCTTCCAGGCGGCTCACGTCCATTTCATGATATTTGTAGTCCACGCCCTTTATGGCCCTTAACGCGTCCCTTAAAAGCAGCTGGCGGCGCCTTACCGTCTCTTCGTCCGTCTGGGGACACCACTGGAAGGGCGTATGGGGCTTGGGCACGAACACGCTCACGCTCACCGTGATCCTGAGACCCGGCGCGCGCCTGTCCTTGGGAATGGAAAAATAGCATTTCCTGACTTTTTCCGCCAGGTCCGCAATGCCCAGTATGTCCTCGTCGGTCTCTGTGGGCAGGCCCATCATGAAGTAGAGCTTGACCGCGTTCCAGCCTTCGGAGAAAGCGTCGGTCACGGCCCGCATCAGGTCCTCTTCGGTCACGCCTTTGTTTATCACGTCGCGCAAACGCTGGGTGCCCGCTTCCGGCGCCAGGGTCAGAGCGGTCTTCCTGACTTTCTGGGTCTCCTTGAGCGTGTCCTTCAAAAACGCGTCTATTCGCTGGGAAGGCAGGGATATCTTGACCCGCCTGGCAGCGAATTCCTCCACCATCTGATGCGCCAGTTCCTTAAGGCAGGTATAGTCGCCGCTGGACAGACTCATCAGGGAGATCTCGTCAAAGCCCGTGGAAGACACCAGTTTCCGCGCCAGCTCCATGAGCCTTTCGACGCTTCTTTCCCTTACGGGGCGGTAGGTCATGCCCGCCTGACAGAAGCGGCAGCCCCGCGTGCAGCCCCGGAATATCTCCAGCATTATGCGGTCATGCACCACTTCGGAATACGGGACTATCAGTTTTTCGGGATAATCGGCGGCGTTCAGGTCGTTGACCAGCGCTTTTTTGACCAAAGCCGGAGCGCCGGTGCCCGCCTTGGGCGTGACCGCACGGACTGTGCCGTCTTCGTTGTAGCTTACGTCGTAAAAGGACGGAACGTACGCGCCGTCCACTTCCGTTACTGCGCGTCTCAGGAATTCGGCCTTGCCCAGACCTTTGCTTTTTATGTCCTTAATCAGGTCCGCGCACTGGTGGATAGAGTTTTCCCCGTCTCCCAGCGTGAACAGATCCACAAACGGAGCCAGCGGCTCGGGATTGAACGCGCAGGTGCCGCCGCAGATGACTATAGGCCCGCCCGTCCTTTCTTCGGCGCGCAGGGGCAGTCCTGCCAGCATGAGGCTTTGCAGCACATTGGTGTAGCTCATTTCGTAGGACAGGGAGATGCCTAAAATGTCAAATTCCTTTACGGGCGTGCGGCTCTCCATGGAAAAAAGCGGCACATCGTTTTGCCGCATTTGTTCCATCATGTCCGGCCAGGGGGTGAACACCCTTTCGCACCAGGTGTCCTCCCGCCGGTTCAGCGTGTGGTACAGTATTTTGATGCCCAGGTTGCTCATGCCTATCTCGTACACGTCCGGGAACATCAGAGCGTACCTGACCTGAACGCTGCCGGGGTCTTTGATTATGGAATTGAACTCGTTGCCTATACACCTTGAAGGTTTGAGCACCTTCGGCATAAGCAGGTCTATTCTGTCGCTTAAGGTCATATCGTCCTTTCAGGCGTCCGAGAACGCCTTTATCGCTTCCAGAAGCTCTTCACCGGTCCTGCCCACCGGAATTATGGGCTTGCCCAGTTTTTCCTCCGCTTCGCTCAGAAGCATGTCGTCAAGAAAGCGCATATCCTCGTGCCTTAACATGGTCTCGGTGATCAGCACCGCTTCGCAGTCCTCGTTTTCCAGCTGGCTTATCAGATCCCTGCCCGTTATAAGGCCCGACACCGTTACCGTATCCCCGAAGAAATCGTTTATTATTTCCTTTACCCTGATGTTTACTCCGCTTACGGGGTGTTCCTTTAGCAGCTTTTCCAGGATGGGCTTAAATGACACGCCGCACGCGGACAGGATCTTCCTGCCTCCCGGTGTGGCGCGCTTGTATTTCCGTGGCAGGTCTTCATACGCGTACTCGAACTCGGTGATCAGGCTCCTGCACAGACCCACGCCGTTGTCTATCTGGCTGTAGTCCTCGTATTCGGAATCCTCCGGAAGCTCCTCGCCCGCCAGTATGTACATCTCGTCTGAGGGGAAGATGAAATTGGAGCCGAAATGGCCCTTGCAGAACGCACGTATGGGATTTACCAGGTCGAGCAGCGCCTTTGCCGAAGCGCGGTCGAACATTTTTAGATCGTCCAGTCCGGATCTGAAGCGCGTGAGACCCACGGGCACCACTGCAAAACTCAGGCACGCGGGATACAGGGAAAGCAGGTCGTCTATGGTCTGCTTAAGCACCGCCCCGTCGTTGATTCCGGGGCACACCACCGCCTGCGCGTGGAAGGATATGCCTCCCGCCCTGAGCTTTTGCAACCTTTCCATTATATCACACTTTGTCAAGGGCCGCACCAGGTCGTTGCGGACCCTGTTGTCCGTGGCGTGCACAGATATATATAACGGAGAAGCGCGGCGCCTGATTATTCTGTCAAGCTCCGCGTCGGATACGTTCGTTAGCGTTATGAAATTGCCCATCATCAGGCTCAGCCGCCAGTCGTCGTCCTTTTCCTTCATGGTAGGACGGGCGCATGGCGGCAGCTGGTCCACAAAGCAGAAACGGCAGTGGTTGACGCAGTCCCGCGTCTTGCCCAGCATGTCGCCGAAAAACTCCATCCCCAGGGGCTCGTAGGCATCCTTCTGGAAGGAATAGTCCGTGATCTCCCCGGCGCTTTCCATGGTAAGCACGATGTTTTCTTCGCTGGACAGCGCCTGGTAATCGATAAAATCTATGACCTCTTCCCCGTTTATGCTTATCAGCGTATCCCCGGGGCGGACGCCCAGCTGCCAGGCGATGGAGCCTTCTTCGACCGACTTTACCTTATGCTTCATATGTTATTCCACCGTCACGGGCGTGCCCGCAGTGCAGTTGTCGTAGATCCACTTGGCGTTCTCCACCGCCAGCCTCACGCAGCCGTGAGACGCCTTGCTGCCCAGCTGCCTGACCGTGCCGCTCCTTAAGCTGTTGGTGTTCTTGGAACCGTATATGACCGAATGGAACAGCACGCCGCCATTGATGACCCAGGCGTAGCGGGCCCAGCAGTCGAAGTCCTTGAAATAGTACCATTCGCCGCCTATCCTGCCCGTGTTCCAGAAGGTGCCCTTGGGCGTGGGGTTATCGTTGGTGCCGGTGGAGCACTTGAACGTCTTTATGGGATTCTTGTCGAAGCCCTGGCCGGTCCACTTGTACACGTACACCCGCTGTCTGGAGGTGGATACGGTGATCTTGTACTCCGTGACCACGGTGTCGGAACCCTTGGCGTTGTTGGAATACAGCCTGAGCAGAGTGTTTCTGTTTGCTACGCCGGAAGACGGCATGGCGTTTCTGTACTGGAAGTACTTAAGCGCCCTTTCGGTGTTGGACCCGAACACGCCGTCCGCGCTGCGCAGGTAACCCAGGGTGACCAGCCGGTTCTGCAGGCGCTTTACCTCGGTGCCGCTGTCGCCGTTCTGGACTTCCGTGTAGCAGGTCTCAAAGTTTTTGTCGTTCAGCGCGTCTATAAGCGCTTTGGTTGCGATGCCGTCCGCTTCCCACGGGGTGGAACTGGGCGCAAAGCGCAGCGCGGGAGTGGGCGTCGGCATGTTGGAAAAATCCAGTTCCGTCATGCCCGTCTCCGGGTTCACGCTGGTGGTCGGAGTTATCCTGGGAGTGGGCGAAGGAGTGATCCAGATCGGCGTGGGAGAAGGTTCGGCGGTAGGATGCGCCTGCAGGCGTCGCTCGTTCATGTCCTTAACGTATTCCTGCGCCAGGCGCACTGCCGCGTCGGTCTTCTGACCGAAGTGCCCGTCCGCCTCACCCGCGAGGAAGCCGTACAGTATCAGCTTTTCCTGCAGCGCCTGCACGTCGTCTCCCTGGACGCCCTGGGCTATCGGAGTGGGCGTTGGAGCAGGATCCATTATCGCGTCGTCGGAATAGATATAGTCTATGGTCCTGAAGTCCGCGATTCCGTTCACCTCAAGCCCGTTCACGTTCTGGAAATACCTGACCGCGCTGGAAGTCTCGGGACCGAACTTGCCGTCCACGTTCCCGAAGAAGTAACCCAGTTCGCTCAAGCGGTTCTGCAGGCGCTTCACGTCATTCGAGCCGTTTTCGTCGCTTATGCCCTCATACAGCGCGCTCACCTTGACCATATACGGCGTAGGAGTGGGCGACGGCGTGGGAGTGGGGACCGGAGTTGCCGTGGGAGTGGGCGTGGGCACCGGGGTGGGCGTAGCTACCGGAGTGACCTGCGGCGTTATCAGCGGCGCCATCTCCTGAGCGTAGGAATACTCGCGGCTGGGATACAGCACCACCGCTCCCGCCAGCACGATTATAAGCAATACCGCTAACAGCTTACGCATTATTATCCTCCGTCTTGACCTGTTCAAAGGCGCAAATTCGTTTTTCGGTGAAGGCGTACGGCACTAGCGAACGCGTCACCTGCAGATTTGACTCATCCCTGAGTTTTACAAGGGTCTGTATGCCGCTTTCGGCATCCGTCCCTAAATTCGTTTTGGTGGGAGCGTCCGGGGCAAGCTTAAGCTTCCCGCCGTCGCCTTCCGATCTGGGTTCCAGCGCCATTATCACGGGACCGTACATGATCCCCGCGCTGCCTCCCGGGAACGGTCTGGGCCGCGCTCTGGTATTAAGCACCAGCCTGACTTCGCTGAGCTTGTCCCATTTTTGCCTTAAGCATGTGGTCTCCCCCGCTTTGACCGCCATTATTTCCCCTCCGGGCAGGCAGATCACCGGGTTTTCCGCCCATGCGGGCACCCGCAGGTACAGGGGGAACTCCACTTCTTTTTCGGCGTTTACGGTTATTTTCACCTCATCGGAGAAGGGATATCCGCCCTCCACCCTGATGCGCGTCCTCACCCGGTCCATAGCTGCCGCCACCTGGCAGGGAAAGTAGCTTACGGCCCTGAGCCCGCCGTCCGCGGTCAGGTACCACAGTCCCTGCGAGGCGAACGCCCAGCCCCGCGCGATGCCGTTCAGTGCGAATGGGTCGTCGTCCACCGTTACGAAGCTGTTGCCCGCTTCAGAAGCGTTGAAATATCCTTCGCTTCCCGCGCGGATGCTGAGCTGATTGCACTTCTGTATCCTCTGCGCCGCCCTCCCGTCCCGGGAAAACATGGCGGGCAGCATGTTGCAGGCGATCTTTTCGAACGCGGTCGGAATGTCTTTGCTGCCGTCGTCAAGCTCATTCAGCACAGTCAGCGACCACAGCGTCTCTGCCGCCGCATCCGTAAGCGTGCCCGTATCCCGGGCGCCGTCCAGCAGCTCGTCGCAGGAGAACATCCCGCCGGGCGTGCCGTGCAGCCGCATGAGCTTGCTCCAGCCCGCGCTGAACGCCTGCTGTTCCCTGAAACCCGGCCTAAGCAGGCCCATAAGTCCCGGGGTCTTAAGCGCCATGGCCACGTTTTTGCCGTGGGCGCGTCCAAAGAGGTTCGTGTAATACCCTTTTCCCCTGGTGTTCTCTTCGTTCAGACCCTGTTCCAGTTCTTTCCTGGATATCACCTGGGATATGGGGCGTATCTGCGGGAAAGTGTTGAACTCGCTCACCCAGTCGAAAGACTGTTCCCTAAGAAGCGCGCACAGCTCCGGCAGGTACTTCTGCCCGCTCAGGTTGTATATTTTCAGGGCGATGTATATGTTTTCTCCCGCGCGGTACGCCGAAACGCCCCTGAGCGGCCGTTTTTTCAGGTTAAGGTACTCCCACCTCAAAAAGCCGTCGATCATTTCCAGCGGCGCTTTGTCCGATGTGCAGGTAAAGTATTCGTACAGCAGATTCAGGCACTCGAACTGCAGCGTCAGATCCCCGTCCGTATCAGGACCGAAAAAGCCGTCCTCTCTGCGGGAACTCTTCAGGCGGGCAATGAACTCTCCGACCTGTTTTAAGCCTTCCGCATCGGACAGCACGCCGGCAAGCAGCCCGAGATCCCTGTAAAACGTGCAGACCCGCAAGTCGATATCCAGTTTTGAAACCGCGTTTGCCACGCTCTTAAGCGCTGCCAGGGCGTTTTTCGCGCCTTCCCCCAGCCAGCCTTCCGGGCGTATGCGGCCCGGGCTCAAAAGCGCTGTCTCGTTTGGGACCAGCGGCGGGCGGTTAAATACCGGTTTCACCTTTTGTCACGCTTTCCCGCTTGCTTCGCGGGCTCGAACATATGCAGTTCGCACTCTATCCTGCCGTTGTACAGCCGCCTTCTGCGGGCGGCGCGCTGGCCGTACTCCCTCTCAAAGCCCATATCGGCTGAGAACGCGGTCACGCTCCAAAGCGGGCAGCGCCTGGCCAGTTCGCCCAGCTGCCGCGCCACCGCGTGCGCCACGCGTATGTCGCCTATGCGCTCTCCGTAAGGAGGATTGGCGACTATCATGCCGTGCTCGCACTTCAGGGTCACGTCGCGCATGTCCGCAACGCTTATCTCTATCCTGTCTCCCAGACCCGCCTGCCTGATGTGGCGCCTGGCAAGCTCCGCGGCTTCCGGGTCGATATCCGAACCCGCGATATGGATCTCTCTGCTGTAGCACTCGTCGTAGCGGCTCTGCGCCTCGCGCCTTACCGCATCCAGTTCGTTTTTGTCCACGAACGGCCACGCCTCCATGGCAAACGCCCTTCTGAGCCCCGGCGCCCGGTTGAGCGCGATGAACGCGCCCTCTATAAGCAGGGTGCCCGTGCCGCAGCAGGGGTCGTACAGGGGCTGCCATGGATGCCATCCGCTCTGCAGGATTATGGCAGCGGCCAGCGTTTCCCTGAGAGGCGCTTCTCCGTTCCAGGTGCGGTAGCCCCGCTTGGACAGGGGTTCCCCGCTGGCGTCAAGGCACACGCTCACTATGTCGTTTCTGATGCTCACGTCCACCTGCATCTTCAGGCCCGTTTCCGGCATGACACGCAGCCCGTAGGCGGCGCACAGCCTGTCAGCGATGGCTTTTTTGGTGATCTTCTGCACGTCCGAAGGGCTCATCAGCACGCTTTTCACGCAGTTCGCCCTGATCGGGAACGCCGCTTCCCTGCCGATATAGTCCTGCCAGGGCAGCGCCTTTATACCCTCGAAAAGCTCATCGAAGGTGACCGCCTTGAACTCGCCCACTTCAAGATAGATATGATCGCAGGTCCTGAGCCACAGGCTCGCCTTCATGGCGTCGGCAAAGCTGCCCTCAAAACGGGCGCCGCCCACGTTCATGACCTCCACGTTGTTTATGTCAAGCCGTTTGAGATCCCTTCCTGTCAGACCTTCCATGCCGAAAGCTGCCGAGGCAATAAACTTCATATATCTTACGCTCATACTTTCCCAGAGTCCCTTCATTGTACCATATGTTACGACTGATTTCAACCTTATGACAAAAATATTACAAATATCTCAAGCATCACATAATAGCTTGATTTTTATAAATTTAACATACGATACAGCCAAGAATTTACCTGAAATGCGATTTTCACGGCTGGACCTGTGATATAATACAAAGTGCGGTTTTGTGCCGACACATCCTTATGCGCGGGCAGACGAGTTCCCGACGTCCCCCTGCGTTTAAGGGAATTTGAAGTATGGGAGGATACACCATGACTATCGACAAGAGTTCCATCATCGCCGAGTACGGCCGTCACGAGGGTGACACCGGTTCCCCCGAGGTGCAGATCGCGCTGCTCACCGCCCGCATCAACCACCTCAACGAGCACCTCAAGCTCAACAAAAAGGACCACCACTCCCGCCGCGGTCTGCTGCTGATGGTCGGTCAGCGCAGGGGTCTACTTGACTACCTCAAGAACACCGACATCGAAAGCTACCGTGCGTTAATCGCCAAACTCGGTCTGCGCAAGTAATTGCGCTCGTTTGCGCCGTCTCTTCATTGGGACGGCGCATTCCCTGAGGAGAGACAGTTTCGCTGTAGGGATGAAGCGCGACAGAGCCGTTTGCCGCGCTTCATCCCTGCGGGGACAAGGCTACGGCGCTGTTTTCTCCTGACGATCCAGACAATTATTAGGAGGAAAAACATGTTCAAGAGCTATTCTATGGAGCTGGGCGGACGTACGCTCACTCTGGAGTTCGGCAAGTACGCCGAACAGGCCGCCGGCAGCACCTTCGTGCGCTACGGCGACACCGCCGTGCTGGTCAACGCTGCCGTAAGCGAGACTATCCGTCCCGGCATCGACTTCTTCCCTCTTGGCGTAGACTATGAGGAAAAACTGTACTCCGTGGGTCATATCCCCGGTTCCTGGAACAGGCGCGAAGGCCGTCCCGGCGAAAAGGCCATACTTACCAGCCGCCTGATCGACCGTCCCCTGCGCCCCCTCTTCCCCAAGGGAATGAGGAACGACGTGGCGGTCACCGCCACCGTTATGAGCGTCGATTTCGACTGCTCTCCCGAAACTCCCGCCATGATCGGCGCTTCCGCCGCCCTGTGCGTGAGCCAGATCCCCTTCGCTGGCCCCGTAGGCGCGGTGAACATCGGCCTGGTGGACGATGAGTTCGTCATCAACCCCACCCAGGCGCAGCGCGAAGTCAGCACTCTGGACCTGACCGTAGCCGGCACCAAGGAAGCCGTGCTGATGGTCGAGGCGGGCGCCAACGAAGTGAGCGAGGAAGTCATGCTCAAGGCCATCCTCTTCGCCCACGAGCAGGTCAAGCGCATCGTCGAGTTCCAGGAGAACATCGTCAGCGAGATCGGCAAGACCAAGCAGGAGTTCCCCCTGCAGCTGCCCGGTGATGACGTGAAGGCCGACGTACGCGAGTACGCCTACGATAAAGTAAAGTGGATGTTCGAGACCTTCGACCGCACCGAGCGCCAGGCGCGCGAAGAGCAGGTCAAGGCCGAAGTCAACGAGCATTTTGCCGAGAAGTACGCCGAGCGCATGGCCGAAGTGGGCGACGCGCTGTACTCCATCCAGAAGGAAGTCATGCGCCGCCGCATAATCGACGAAGGCATCCGCCCCGACGCCAGAAAGCTCACCGA
>JAEEGL014510555.1_pt1 | contig 28388 bp, 29 predicted proteins | sample 9134231 | NCBI WGS metagenome assembly JAEEGL01 (sample SAMN16246548, study PRJNA631951) | gut metagenome | biome: gut microbiome; feature: rumen; material: fiber-attached | host: Bos | place: Iran: Karaj | collected 2018-10
AATTTCAGGATTATGTTTTACCACAAACTCTACATTTGCTGGACTCATGCAACCGATGTAATCGGAAACTTTATATAACGCTTTTTCTTTCCTCCTAAAGAACTTATAGAACAGAGACCCTTTTGAAAACATCTGAATATCCACAGCATTCTGTGGAAAAATATCTTTCAGCTGAAGATAGGTAATAGCTTGAGGATTTTGCTTTTTCAAGTACTTCACCACATTGGTCAACGTAATAGGGGGTGTTGAGTAGGTGATCAAGTCAAATTTGACATCGCTCAGATACTTTTTAATGGCCCTTTTAAACTGTCCCTCCAACATCAATGTGCCTAACCCTTTCTCAATCACATTAGTTTTTTGAATATTAAGTGTCTTTACATTGAGAATGTGTACACCATTATTTTCAATAAGTGAAGTTTCTACTCTCAATCTTCTTTCGCAAGGAGAAACGACAAATACCTGATGACCCTTATCTTTGAATTTTCGCATAAGGTCTTGGTATATACCACGCTCTGTAATGTCTGAGAAACGAACTAATGTAAGAAATATAATATTCACAGAAGTATTGATTAGTTGACGAATCTATTATTTATGCTATTTTGTCATTCAAAATACGAATAATATCATTGAAACACTTCATCTCCCCTATCTCTTCGGGCTCAAGGGTTATGTCAAACTCACTTTCGAGTTCAACAACAAGGTTCAACTGGCCCATTGAGTCCCACTTTTCGCAGTTGGTTTGTGAGCAGGTAGTATCAACTGCCTCCAATTCGAAGACGTTTTTTAGTATTTCTAAAACTTTTTCTTCCATGTTATTTCAAATTTATATGATAATACTCTTTAATATTTAAATCAGCGTCCTGTAAATTGAGGATGTATTTTCTGCTGCCGTCGGGCGCTTCTGCCACGCAGGGGAACCCGCAACGATCGTAAAAGTCTTTCACCTGCATGTTCTTTGCCGTAGGCAGATAGTCGGCCTTGACGGATGTAACGCTGCTTTCTCTCAGCATTGAGAGAATCTTCTTGATGAAGGCCAACTCAATGCCCTTGCCTAAGATGCGGCAACTTAACAGGAAAGTGTCAATTGTGTCACCATTGACCATGATGCAACCAGTGATGCCATTGTCGCCAAACTTGTCAGCCACGCTGATGCACCATATCTTCCAGCCGTTCTGCAAGAAGGTGCGCACATCGGCATCGGTGTAACGCTTGGTGGTGAGGTTGAATTGGTTGGTCTTCTGCGTCATCTGGGCAATGCGAGGAATGTTGAACTCGTTAGCAGCCTCTATGGTGATTTGGATGTCCAAACTCTCCAAAAAGGCATCAAAATCAACAAAACTTCGCTGCGCCTGCGCCCGCTGGGCATTGGCTTTATATTGCTCGGTCTTTTTCTTGTCCTCACTAGTGACAGAATAAACACGGAAGTATTTCTCCACCACTTCTTTGAAAAACACCGGTAGTTCGTATGGCTGCACTGGGAAATCTGGCACCTCCACCATTGGCAGCACTTGCTTGATGAGTTCACGCTCTGTGGGGTTGTCGTCGATAAACACAAAGCTGTCCAAGCCAATATTTAGCTCGTCGGCCAGTTCCTTGATGTTGGTGGCCTTGTCCATCCAGTTGATGCGCCAGGTGGCAAACTGGTCTTTCTTTAGCACCATAAAGGGATTTTTCTCCCAAGCCTCCAGTACGTCGGCCTCGTTGTTTTTGCTGCAAACAGTGAGAATCACGCCACTCTTGCTCAATTCCAATAGGGCCTCTTGGAAGTAATGGAAGGCCTTGCCTGGATAGTCGCCTCCCAACTTGATACCCTCAATGCCATCCTCACCCAGCACACCACCCCATAGGGTGTTATCCAAATCCAACACCAGGCATTTCTTGCGCTTCAAGGCTATCTGCTCCAGCTTGTGGCTGAACCAGTCCATGAAAGGCTTGGTCACCTTGGGGTTCATGCCCATCTGCGAGATAAACCAGAACTTCCAGTCGAACACCTCGGCAGCGGGATATTGCCGTGTGAACTCACGGATATCCAACAACTTCACGTTCGAGTGTTCGGCCTCAGCCTGCACCAGTGCTGCGTTGTATTCAGCCACGGCAACCACCAGCTCGGTGCCCGAGGTGAAAGGCACACTGTAGGCGTTCTCGTCCATGGTGAGGGCGATGAACGGTTTGGCCTTGTCAACCTGCGCCAGCACAAATGATAGCTTCTGGCTGTATCCTCTGATTTCGGAGCAGAGTATCTCCATGTCATATTTCACCGGCAGTTGGTAGAACCACACATAGCCGTCAACATCCGCAGGGACGTAAGAGATGTCATCGTAGCCGCTGAACGCATAGTTTTTCGGGAAGAAACGCTCCACGGTATTGTTTCGGAAGACAAACATTATTTGGTTATTAAAGTTTAGTATTCAATTAATTCTGAAATATTAGTGTAACTGAGATTGACGAGAGATGATCCCCATGACAAACCTGCTCCAAAACCAGAAAGGATTACCTTTTCACGAACAGGGTATCCATTCTTTAGAGCCGTCACAATAGTTAACGGAATAGATGCGCTACTAGTGTTGCCAAAAAATTCCAAACTATATGGTGTTTTTTCTGTCGAAAATTTGATACGCTTTGTAAAGAAGTCAGTCATAAACTTATTAGCTTGGTGATATATCAATATATCAATATCATCCATTGTTAACCCGGCTTCAGCAACTATTTTTTTGATGTCTTTAGGTTCTTCACGCATACCAAAATTAAAGACATCCATGCCATTCATTCTGAAATGTTCTCTTGTTCTGCGATTTCCGTTTTTATCGGTTTCTTCTTCAAAGCTTGCAGGAGTAGTAGGATTACGGAAACCTCCATCCGGTATTACCATTACCTGAGCGCCACTGCCGTCTGAATGCAATGAGAAAATAGCATCCCCGTAATCACCACGTTCAATAAGTGTTGCCGTCCCTGCATCACCGAACAATGGAGCAGATTCCTTATCGTATGGTGATACAATTTTCGACATGGTTTCTCCCACTAACAATAATACTTTATTGATTCCATTTTGTGCTGCAAAAGAATAAGCTATGGAAAGACCATATACATATCCCGAACATGCAAGATTCACATCAAAGCACAAAGTATCTTTGCTCAGTCCCAATCTGTCTTGAAGAATAGGAGATGTCGCAGGTTGATGATAATCGGATGTCTGACTAACAAAAATCAACGCATTAATCTCTGATGGGTCAATCTGATTGTCTTCTAATAGTTTTTTTGCTGCTTTAAAACATAAATCGGACGAGGTAACATCCTTATCTGCAATTCGTTTTTCTTTTATTCCAATTGAATTGATTGTCTTTTCAATCTCTTCTTCGGGAATCAAATAACCCAAATCGCTGTTTTTGTTCACATTTTTTGGAACACATGCACTTATTGCCTTGATTCCAACATTTTGATATCTAATAGTTGCCATTCTTCTATAAATTACTTCCTCCGTCCATCTTTAGCATGGTACCTGTCACCCAATGACTTGCATCACTGAACAGATAGATGGCTGCATAAGCCACGTCTATAGGTGTACCAAAACCCAGTGGATATAATGACTCTTGTTTTTCTAAATCTTTATCTGAAATACTATGAAGTGTACCCAACAACTCTGTACGTATCATCATAGGCATAATGGAATTAGAACGGATTTTTCTTGACACCAACTCTTTTGCGTATGCTTTCATAATACCGTTCACAGCGCTCTTGGATGCTGCATAAATGCCCAATCCAGGTTCAACTTTCTCAGCTCCATAACTACTCATCCACACTAGCGAACCACCCTTGTTGATTTTCTTCTTCACTAATAATTGTTTCAGCATCATGATAGGAGCCGTAAGGTTCACATCAAATACTCGCTGTATTTTTTCTTCGGTAATGAACTTTACAGGAGTTGTGTCAGAAACACCAGCACAAAGGAACACGCCATCCAATGCAGGAGTGTCTTCACCAAGTTGTTTCAAGAAATCCTCTTGACAAAGATTGCCAGCAAACGCGAGGTGACCTTCGCCTTCCAACTGAGGCATCAATGCCTCCAGTCCGGCAGCATTCAAATCAACAGCGACAATCTTGGCTCCCATTTTAGAGCTTTCAATTGATGTTGCCTTACCTATACCGGAAGCCGCCCCTGTTATCAGGATGGTCTTCCCTTCCAATGAATACGGATTATACATTTCAGCCTTGATAACGTTCACAGACTATTTTATAAATATCAGAAATCTGGTTGGCAGATTCCATTTCGTTAGCGGATAGAATCACCTCGTATTCCTCGTCGCACATTGCCATCACCGATAGGGCAATAATTGATGACCAATCGTCAATATCCCGAAAACGTGTTTCAAGTGTCAAGCCCTCAGGTTCATCATCAAATTGATCTGCAAAATTCTGGATAAATTGTTTTTCGTCTACCATAATACTTATACTTTAAGAATTCTATTTCTTTATAATTCTACTCGTTTTGCTGGATTACCTATATAAAGATATCCATCCTTTGTTTTTCTCATTATTACACTATTGGCACCAATACGTGTGTCATTCCCAATTTTGACGTATTGAAGAATCACCGACTGTACACCCAAGAAATTCGTATTACCCATCTTTACTCCCCCAGAAATATTACAAGAAGGCATCACTACATTATAGTTTCCAATTTCCGCATCATGACCAACTGTGATATAACTATTAAAGAGATTAAAATCACCAATAATTATATTGCAACTTATCGAACAATTTGTACAGATAATATTGCCCTTACCTATTTTCAAACTATCCTTGTCCAAAAATGTAACAGAAGGCGCATAGAGGTTGGGATACTCCACCAACGGATTCGTGATTTTTTGAGCAATGTTTTCCATTGCCTTTGGGTTGCCAACAGCAATGGCAACAGCAATGGGCTTGTCGTATGAATTTAACCAATCTACTCCTCCTAAAACCGCAGCATACTCGTTTTTGTTTCCAATTAATTCAGAGTTATCATCCAAAAAACCAATAATATTCCATTGTGGGTCTTTCTCATTAATCAGTCGAATTAGACATGCAATCTCTCGGCCAAATCCTCCAGCCCCGTAAATTACTATATCTTTCATAGTCATATTAGTTATTTCCATTAAATGCTTCCATTGTCGCTGCTGTCGCAGAATTAATATCCTTCCGAATCAGCACATTTTTTATTGTTATAAATATTACTCTAATATCTGTCCACAATGTGCAATGATCCACATACCAAACATCCAGCTTAAATTTTTCCGTCCAACTTATGGCATTTCGTCCATGGCATTGAGCCCAACCGCTGATACCTGGACGAACTTCGTGACGACGAGCTTGCTCAGGTGAATACAATGGTAAATACTGTGGAAGCAATGGTCTTGGACCAATCAAGGCCATATCGCCTTTGAATACATTAATTAATTGAGGCAACTCATCTATAGAAGTTGAACGGACAAACTTACCAACCTTAGTCAAACGTTTTTCGTCTGGCAATAAGTACCCATCAGCATCATGCTCATCTGTCATTGTCTTGAACTTGATAACCTTAAATATCTTAGCATTTTTGCCTGGACGCTCTTGTGTAAAGAAGGCACCTGCGCCTTTATTTGCAAAATGCAAAAATATGGCAACTAGAATCAAAAACCATCCTATCACAAGTAGGGCAATTAATGAAATTACTAAATCAAATAGCCTTTTAAAGAAATGCTTATACATTTTATTCCGTTATTATAATCTTTACTGCCTGACCACTTGTTATTGATTTTTCATCAGGCATAAAATCATTAGTAGTAACATTAATCAGATATTGTGTTTTATTTTTTTCATTTTTTGTTTCTATCGACTGAAATCTATTAAAGAATGCGTCCTTTTCAAGAGGCGTAACGTTTAAGACGTTATTTGAAACATTTACATTTACCAATGCTGAAGTGTTGGATTTATAACAAGTACCAAGTACTGACACATTAGTCATATCAGCATCATTATATAGTAAATTATCGCAAATCTTTGAGTCTCTAAGATTAGTTGAAAAGACAAGACAATTCAAACCATCATTATTAACAGCCTTTTGAAAAGTATTAGATTCAATAACACCACTGACACTATAAGTTCTTGCAAAGCCACGAGCTTGCTTATTCTCGTTTGTTTGACCCCAATCAACTATCCTTGATACTGTTGCGCCATTAGTAATAATATCTGCATATAACCGTTTGGGCATTGGGGTGCCATCATAATACATTGGCACAAAACCGTCCACACTAGAAGCCTCAAAGTAGTTGTTTCTTATTGCAAATTTACACCCTGCCCCCATTATTATAGCAGAACAACCAATTATCTCAAAAATATTTCGTTCGATTGTAAGCATAAAGCTTGGGTTAGCGGCTATACCAAAATAACGAATTTGATTAAATTCACTTTCTGTTATAGAATTACCATTAACATTCCCAGTTAAATAAATACCATTTCCACAATACTGAATCCAAATATGATTGAAATGTACATCATACACTTCGTTTGCATAGATAGCCCAATGTGAAAAGAAACGAAAATCAACATTCCTCATTCGGGTGTACATATAACCGTCAGGAAAATAACACCCATATTTTACCAAACAATCATAATTGTGCCAATCACTAATTCCAATACTTTTATTATCACCCCAGAATATTAAATTATGGATATTTTTAATTCCATAACCATTATTACCCTTTGTTGTAAGCATATAATCCATCCTTGACAGAGCATAAATATAAGGACGAGCACTTTCTGTACCCACTAAGCCACATTTTTTATTCCTCCCAACCTGCAAAGTCTTGGATATCCCATAATATCCTGTTGGAATATACAACTCTTTGTTACAAGCTTCAGCAAAATCAATAGCCTTTTGAAACGCCAAATAGCTATCCTCTCCTTTTGGATTAATCGACCCGTTGTCTTTTGCACCAAACCATTTCACGTTGATGCGATCATTTGACACTGTTCCCTTTACATCACAGAGTATTTTAACATTGCCTTCAAGATAGGTGTCGTTTAATATTAAAGTACCCGTTCCTTTTATAGCGCCACCAAGAAAAAACAAAGTACATCCCTCAGGCACTGTTGTGTCATCTGAGAGATTTATTTCTTTCTTGATTTCATAACTTGCATTTGCTTTTGGAAATATATCTTGGGAATCCGATTTTATACAAGATATTTGATTATTTGTTATACCATGCGAAGCAAATGCAGAAAAAGAAAATAAAAAAAATATTAAACCTATTAGACCTCTCTTGTAATTATAGAACAACATTTTTATACTCAACAAAACTCATCAATTTTTTGTCTTTATCCGAAATAATCAAATTTCCCACTCCACCAATTAAATCCATTGGCCATTCTATAGCTAAATCAGGATCATTATACATAATGCCGGAATCACCTTCACCATAAAAGACCTCTCCACACTTATAAGATACCACAGAATCTTCTATCACTAAATAACCATGTCCAAAGAATTTCGGAATATACAGTTCAACTTGGTTTTCACCCGTGAGATGGAATCCTCTCCACTGACCAAAGGTAGGAGAATTAGGTCGCAGATCGACTATCACATCATACACGTGTCCACTGATACAACGCACCAACTTAGCTTGCTGCTTCACCAACTGGAAGTGCATGGCACGAATAACACCTCGCTTGGAGATGGTATAGAAAACTTCCTTTAACTCATGTTCAATGCCGTTGGCCTTGAATATATCAATATTGTAGTCTTTTACAAAACCGCCACGTTCATCTGTGGCATAAAAGGGTTGTATCTTGTAGACACCCTTCAGGTCTAACTCTACAAAATTGAATTTAGTAATCATTGTTCTATTGTTTTAAGCCAATCCATTGTCATCTTTGTTCCCTTACCGAAAGGAACATCTATTACAAAACCGCAGTCATTCTTGATAGCATCTATGCTGAATGTACTCAAAGGCATATTGGTGCCAGTGAAAGGCACATCGCCAAACAAAGGTTTGGATTCTGGACCACAAGCGGCAACCATTTCCAAGATGAACTCCTTCAATGGTTTTGCATCACCACTACCAATCATATATTCACAGAAGGGCTTACCTTTTTCGGCAACCAAATAGAATGCCTTTGCCACATCAGACACATACACAAAATCGTAATTCTGAGTTGCAGCAGTGAACTGAAGAGGTTCGCCATTGATGATTTTACGAAGTGTAGTATTCACAAAACGAGGCGAGAATTCACCCACTCCGTATGCATTTGTAATCATAGGCCACAAAAGGTCAATGCCTATATTTGCAGCCACACTTTTGCACATACAATGGGCAATATGCTTGCCCATACCATAAATATAGGCCATACCGGGATGACTACCTTGAGAATGGATAGCAGCCTCAACCTCATATTCCATAATGCTTCCGGCACAAACAAAGCGAGTGCAACCTAGCTCTTTGGCTGCCTTCAAGCACTCAACTGTATTGAGTGCATTCTGCATTTGGAGATTATAGTCCACACGAGCAGGACCAGCAGAGCCTGCCCAGGCAAAGTGAACGAAGGTGTCATATTCACCAGTCGGAATCATTGCCATCATCCCCTTGATATCAGTGATGTCACACTGCAAATATTTCAGATTGGGATGTATTTCCAAACGACGGGCTTCCGCACCCATATCGAGTGCCAACACTTTCTTTCCATTATTCAAAAAATGCTTGACCGTATAGCTGCCAACAAAACCGTCAGCACCTGTAATGATTACTTTTTCCATATTATTAGCCTATGAATTTTTCAATTTCCTCTACACAAAGTTTATATACATCTTCAGTTTTGTAACGTTTGTACCAATCAGATGTCAAAATGGCGCAATTCTTTGCATCCAATCTGGGATACCAACCAAGGCGTGTTTTAGCCTTTGTGATATCTAGCATTAAGAGATTGGCTTCGTGAAGTGCATTCGGGTCTGAAACATCTTTTAACTCACCATAACCAAAGTTTTCAATCATAGCAGTTGCCACTTCCCATACATTCAACACCGACTCCTGCTCTGGCCCAAAATTCCATCCCTCACAATACTCGGTAGGATGATTCCACATCTTTTGTGCAAGGAGCATATAGCCGCTCAATGGCTCAAGCACGTGTTCCCAAGGGCGTACAGCTTTTGGCGAACGAATTTCAATAGGTTTGCCAGCTTCCAAAGCACGTATGCAGTCAGGTATGATGCGATCCTTAGCCCAATCACCACCACCAATCACATTGCCAGCACGCACACTGGCCAGACTCACATGATGTTTCTTTCCATAATCCTCAGGATTGAAGAAACTCCTGCGCCAGCTCTGAATGGCTATTTCGCAAGCACCTTTCGATGAACTGTAAGGATCATAGCCTCCAAACGGGTCATCCTCTTTATAGCCTCGCATCTGCTCTTTGTTGTCATAGCACTTGTCAGTCGTAATCATTACTCCAATCTTCACGCTATCAGTGGCACGAATGGCTTCCATAATGTTGATGGTGCCCATCACGTTGGTCTGATAGGTCTCTACTGGGATCTCGTAACTGAGTCGAACTAAAGGTTGGGCTGCTAAGTGGAAGACTATCTCCGGATTGTATTGGGCAAAGATTTCTTTCATCTTCTGACCATCACAAATATCAGCACGAATGTCGGCTCTGATTTTATTTCCTATTCCACTGAGAACAAAATTATCCTTCTCAGAAAATGGTTCCAGACCTACACCAACTACCTCAGCGCCTAATTCGTGGAGCCATATGCTAAGCCAACTGCCCTTGAAGCCAGTATGGCCTGTTACAAGAACACGTTTGCCTTTATAAAAGTTGTTAAATATATCTATCATTACTTTTTTAGTTTTGAGGCACTTCACGTTCCCATTTTTTCCAAGGAGCAGTTCCGTTTTGCAATAACTTTTCCAGTAATTGTTTCTCTCTGATATTATCCATACACTGCCAGAAGCCCTCGTGGATATATGACATCAGTTCGCCTTTAGCTGCTAAGGCTTCCAACGGCTTACGCTCAAAGATACAGCTGTCGCCATCTAAATAATCAAAGGTTTCAGGACCAAGCACCATATAACCAGCGTTGATCGGAGATCCATCGTTTGCATTTTTCTCACGGAATGCAGTAACTGCATAGTTACTGGTAATTTCAAGAACGCCTTTTTCTTGTGCCATTTTAACAGCGGTCAGAGTGGCAATCTTACCATGGCTCTTATGAAATTCCAATAGCTTGTTGATATCTACATCGCACACACCGTCACCGTATGTCATCATAAAGGTTTCGTTGCCCACATATTCCTGCACACGCTTGATTCGGCCACCCGTCATGGTATTATAACCAGTATCGACCACAGTGACTTTCCAAGGCTCAAGATGGCTATGATGTATAGTCATCTCCTCCTTGCCCCCACGAAAGTCAAAACTGACATCACTATTGTGGATGAAATAGTTGGCAAACCACTCCTTAATATACTCCTGTTTGTAACCAGCACAAATGATAAACTCATTGTGACCGTACCAGGCATATTCTTTCATAATATGCCACAAAATGGGCATACCGCCTATTTCAATCATAGGCTTTGGTTTAAAAACTGACTCCTCGGATATTCTGGAGCCAAAACCACCAGCTAATAGAACTACTTTCATATTTTGAAGTTTTAATTTGTTACAAATTAGGACGACGGCCAAGCACCTTCTTGATGGTACTCACAATCCAATCACAAAACTTTACACCAAAAAACAAAAGGCCATAATAATAAATACGCGCCTTTGTTGTTCTAATTATGCCAACCTCAAACAATCTATTGCAGAACCGCTTGAAGGCTTTTTTACTTGGATTTGCTCGCAATTGAGTTGCCATAGTAGGATAAATCATATTGGAGAGGCCTAACAATAACTCTTTACCTGTTCCATCCTTAAACTCATCTTCCACATAATTGAAGAATTTTACATACCAACTAATGAAATTGATGGTATTATCACCCTCCATCCTTGTTGCATCTTTATAACCCTCTTCGCCATCACCTGTTCCAAAATAATGAACATCATTACCTGTTGGGACTGATTTAGAGATTAAAATACGTGAGTAGCCAGAAGGATAGCGACGACACACATGTAATAAAAGATACATTTGATAAAGCAGCGAACCATCAAGCGCATCTATTACAAATTCTTTAGCATATTCTTGGCGAATAGTAAATCCCGAAAGAAATACGCTTTTATTAAACAATTCAATAGCAGTATCTCTTCCCGCAGGAAATTCTTGGTCAGTGGGATAATAATAAAAATCCTGCCATTTTGATTCGCTAGAATCATTATAGCTCCTATATGAGCGTAAAATATATCCCATATCTTTATGGGTGCGAACAAACTCAACATATTCATCCAACGCACCCGGCATAGCCATATCATCATCGCTAAAGAAAACACAGAAACGGCCTGTGGCCCTTGCTACAACGGCCCGAATATTCTTGTCATAGCCAAGATTCCTTTCGTTCTCAAAGTAGTGAACTTCGTAAGGATGTGTTTTTTTATACTCTTCCACCACTTCACGAGTTTCAGCTTGTTTAGGTGAGCAATTCTCGCTGATAACAATATCGATGTCTTCTACTTTTGTCGTATCAATACTCTCCAACATTCGTTTCAACTGAGTTGGTCGGTTATATGTTGGAATACAGATGGAAATCAGTTTTTGTTCCATATTGAGTCTGTTGTATTCTTTATTCTTTAAATTTAATTATTTTCGCTGGTATTCCACCGACTATAGCATTATCAGGTACATCATGCGTTACTACAGCATTAGGTAAAACCTGAACATTGTTTCCGATAGTTATTTTACCGTAAACTTTACATCCCAATCCAAAACCGACATGATTACCTATTATTGGACGATGTTCGTCATCCCCCACATTACCGATTACCACACCTGATTGAACACGACAATAGTCACCTATAGATAAACAATTAAGGATGCAACCGCCGCCGCCTGCCAAATGTATAATATTCAACCCCTTACCAACCTTATTGGGCGCAATTCTAATCCCCAACTTTAATCCAAGGCGCGTTAGTACAAAATGACTCCAAAAATACAAAACCTTATGTCCTGTATTCAAATAATACTCTGTTTTACGCAATCGATGCACGTATTTGTATGCTGCACACTGCTCGTTACCAGCTATTGTCTTCAAAAAACGCTTAATGGCATTCTTTGGAATATAAGCCACAGATAAATCAGCAGCAACATATTCCTTATAAATCTTTCTGTTGTTTATCATTATCAATCTTGCTTTGCATGAAACTAATTATCATTTCAGCTCTGTGGCTTATGGAAAGGCCTTCGGCCGACTTTAGAGAGCCTTCACTAAGACGTTGTCTCAAAACTTCATCATTTTTAAGAATGTGGATTGCTGACGCTATTGACTGCACATCATGACAATCAATCACAATGCTGTTCCCTTCATTTAAAATATCATGGTTAAATGACGCATCAGTAGATATAATCGGTAGACCACAAGCCATCGCCTCAATAATTGCATTACAACAACCTTCATTTTCAGTAGGCAACACAAATACATCAGCCGCATTTAACCACAATGGTATATCATCATGATTTACTCTCCCTTTATAAATTATACCATCATAATCGGGGTCTTCACTTCCCGTACCAATAAATACAGCTTTTATTTCAGAATCTGCAATTAGTTTTAATGCTGAATTCAAACGCATAGTTCCCTTTCGAGGAACAAACTGACCGACAAAAGCGACAATAAAGTCCTTGTCACTAATTTCTAATTGATGACGACACTCTGTTTTATCCAACTTATGAAATAAACTCTGATCAATGGCGTTAGGAATAACTATGCTTTTATCCTTATTAATTAAGTTTAATTCCAAACACTCATTCTGATTTTTGGAGGACACACTAACAACGCCACTAAGATAATTGCGTATGTCCTTCTTATAATCTTCGGTTTTATGAACATAATAAGATACATTCTCTTCGCCAGAAGCACCAAACAAAGCTATGTTGTTCTTTTTAGCCAATGGATAAAGCGAGAAAATTGACCCCCAAAAATGGCCATAGCAAACATCCGGTTTTTGTTTTATCTGATTGAATGCTCGTTTCACTGCATTTTGAAAACTATTTTTAAATAACTTGGCCAACTTTGAACCACTTAGTGTTATAATATATGGACGGAATAACTCAATTTTTCTCCCATTCGTCGTTTGATACCAGCTATGCGTAAGCATTAAAGGAATATGCCGAATTACACATTTGGTAACCGATTGCGGCGCTATCACCACAACCTCATGCCCTAAATCAGCAAAAGCACGGCATAACTGATCCACAAAGACAAAATCAATTGTTTTGGAAGTAGGGAAAGACGGACTGACAACACAAATCTTCATAAATAGAATACGCTAGGAAACCTAATTCAAAAATCTTTATTTATCAATAGGTAACTTTATCCAAGAGCCGAGAGTGATATTCCACTTATCTGGGGTAAATGCGCAAAAACCAGCAGCTTCATGCAATGTTAATTCGCCTACATATATCTTGCCATTCACTTCATAGAAGTCAACTCTCAAATGATATGTATCCTTTGCCAAAAGTCGAGCCATTTTAATCATTTCATCAAGATGTTCTGGCAATTCAGGAATTTGAACTGGATTATTGGTATAATGTACATCCTCCAAGTCAAGATGATTTCCTTGAATATCAAAAAAATCTTGTCTGGTCGGCAATGTTCCTCCCTTATCAGATGTTATGTAGAATACCTTTGGCTCTCCATTAAAGCAATAAAACTTAAAATCTCGCAAATAAGGACATCTATTATCAATCAATAATGGTTCCGCTATAATTCTACTTTTAATTCCTTTATATTGCCACTCTCGATTTTGCTTATAAAAATCTTTGTTCCAATGTATATATAATTGATTTTTACATTCCTGTAAATCAATTGATTTTTTATCTTTAACTACAAAAAAAGATCCACTATCATGAGTTGCTTTTAGTATAAATTGATTTGGCAACTGGTCCCATTCTATTTGTTCAAAACTATCGTAAACACCAAGTGTAGGTATCGTATAACCTTCACCAACTACACTAGTAACATATCGTTTCGATTCAACCTTATCCACCATATCGTGATAAATTGGTTTTCTATCGTATAACTTTAACCACTGAAGTTTTTCAGCGAATTTTTGGGGGTGTTTAAGGTTCAGTTTATACCCCATCAAAAAACGAAATTCTGCTTTAATATATGTTTTATCTGTCAAAAAGTGACCAAACCTATATAAAAGACTCATTCCTCCCGCCCCTGGATTTTTAAGATAAAAAAATAGATTCTGCATACTAAATATTGTTATAATAAATTAAAAGTTTACACTATACTCTTATTGCTCAATTAACAATCATTAAAAAATAAATGCAAAACCATTCTGCTGGTTAATACTTGCAATAAGATTCCATATAAATAATCCAACTATAATAGGCACAGCAATATACCGTGCATTTTTATTTAAATATAAAACTGCATCCGACAACACAAAAGCTGTAGAAATACCAAAATAAGGAGTAATTCTATAAAATGCAGTAAATGTTGTTCCTGTAAAATTAATCAAATCTAAAAAAACGACAAGCCACGACATTAAATAAAACAACTTTCGAGAACCTGAAAGATTCTTGATATTTTTTCCATAACAAAAAGATGAAAAAGCCACTACAGAAGCAGACACGGCTAAGGTCTTCCATGTATATTGCTCTTCTATGTCACTCAAATAATACTGCAACTTTTCAACATTCTCCAAATATGGGAAGAAACTATCAACTCCTTTATAAATAAGAAATAATCCTACAAAAATCAAGGACATTGGAATAATCGGTTTTTTTAAATCAATCCAATATATGAAATAGGTAATAACCCATACGCCTGCAGAACCATGAAATGATATTGCTACAACAGTTAATATTATGAATGGAATAATTTTTTTATTAAGAATAAATGGAATTGACCATATACACAATGCAATCGCTATATACTGACGTACAACAAATAAGGCAAAGAATGATGTAGTAATAAACAAAACATAGGTTAATAATAAATTTGTAGAATATTTATTGATTGCCCATACATGTGTAAATACCTGAATAATGCCATATACAACTACAAATAGATAAAAATCTGGTGAAATACTCGTTAAAATTTTCACGAAATACCTAAATCCGACTTCAAAACTTCCAAATAAATCCCAAGAAAAATGCTCATAATAATACTTGTATGTTGCTGCATCAGGGAGTAATGAATTATCTTTTAACAATTGTATCGATAATAGTTGTAGGGTCGACAATACTATAAATGTCTTTCTTCCACGGGGAGTTTCAACATACGATACATCTTTACCGATTGCTAAAATACCTAAAAAAATAAAAATATTAAATAACCAGCCTATCATTTTTCTACAATTCTTATTACTCTTCCAGGAACACCTGCCACTATTGCATTATCTGGAATATCATTAATAATAACACTTCCCGCGCCTACAATAACATTATCTCCTATCTTAATATCTCCAATGATTGTAACATTCGCCCCCAAACAAACATTATTTCCTATTGTAGGCCTTTCGTCAGGACAGGAATCTCTTTTATTACCTAGAGTTGTCAGGTTTCTGAAAGTAAAATTTGAACCAATTTTTTTTGCATTAAGAATTGTTGAAAATGGATGATTTAATACAAATATTCCAGGACCTAATTCATCAACATAAAGATAAAAAGAATTATCAGGTCTCATGTACCATTTTAGAAAAACTGATTTATTTCCCAAACGATAATAAAAAACATTACGATATGTTTTAAACATTGCAATATAATAAGTCAAAGAACAATTATACCCCATTCGTCTATTCATTTCTTTGACATCAGCGTCTATCAAAAATTTTATTTTTGAAGGAGCAAATAAATAAAATAAATAATGTGGTATTAGAAATATATACAGAAAGTAATACTTTAAAATCCCCATAACTATTCTATTACAATTTCTAAAACTTGTGTTTACAAACAGAATGTATCAAATCTGGTATAATTCCATAAAAAATAATCCTTATTTCTTTTCGGAAAAAGAAATAGGCAATCGCATCAATAATTAAAACAGAGAAGATAATCACAATGATGTTTTCAAAATAGAACGGTATCAAAATAATTATTCCTAATAGTAATAAACCCATTATACTCCTAAATACACTATCAATTGTTTTATAATACTTTTGAGCACATATAGAAGTGACAGCATAAAGCACAATTGCCGATATAACATTAGCAAAAGCAGCTCCAGAAAGACCCAGTGTCTTAGTTAACATAACACATAGTACAACGTTAGTGATTACTGAAAATATATGTGCTAAAAGCGAAAGATGGTTTTTCTTTGCAATTTCAATGCCTTTCGCAGTTGTTTGCATTAAAAATGATAATGAAGGGGCAAATAGAAGCAATGAAAAAAAAGTCTTACTTGAATGGAAATCACTACCTATAAAAAGATAAATTACATCTCTAGCCATCACTATCGCAGAAACGACTAATATAATGAAAATCATAGAATAGTCGTGCATTTGTCTTATTCTCTTAGTATCTTCATTATAGTTTTTATATACATAAGCCGACCAATATGTAGCAAAACCACCTTGTAACGCACCTAATATGGTGACAAACATACCTACTGAGGAGTAAATACCTAAATCATATGTACCCAATGTGTTTTTAATGATTTGTTGACCTAAGTATATATTTAGATATGCAACAATATATGTCGGGGCGCTAAATATTGCATACTTAAAATAATCCCGATATCCAGAAAAAGACAAACTCCAATTAACACAGCCTGTCATATCTATAGGCAAATATTCTTTTCTTTGTATTGTTAGGTAAAATAACATCACAACCGTCATACCCAACACTAATATTGTTATTATAAAATACACATTGTTAGTTATAAAAGCTGCAATAATTGTCAGTACTCGTGCCAAACAATTTATAAGAATGTTTTGTAATGTATATTGACGTGCCTTAAATGACATTCGAAATGAGATATTTAGATATCTCATAATCACATTTACAAAAGTATTTAAAAACAACAAACCAACAAGCGCTTTTGATACATATCCAAATATATAATCAGACACTGTATCACCCGCCAAAAATGTCGCCATAACACCTGTAAATAGACACACAACCGTTGAAACGACCATTACCTTATAAATGAGCTGTTCCTTTGTGTCATTACCTGGAGGTTCATTATAAAAGCGCAATAATGCCCCATCTAATCCCATTGTAACAATATATAATAGGACCGTAGATGCCGACATAAAAATAGCAATTACGCCATATGTGTCAGGTGACAGTAATCTTGTTGTAACTATAACAGAAAGAAATCCAACAACAAGATTTACCCAGGTTGATATTGAATATTTTATTACGCCCTTGGTGATTGATTCTTTTGACATAGAATTAATTAATCACGCTCCTAAGAATAGGAGTCAATTTTTTTTCATATAATTTAATAGTTTTCTTTAAATTATACATCTCTCTATTGTAAGAACGATAACGACTATAATAATAATTATTCTTTAACCTTGGAATCCAAGGAATTTTAATTCTTTTACAAAAGAACACAAAAGTTTTCCAAAATAAATGCTTAAATAAACTTTCTTTATTTTGATTATATTTAAAATCATACCATTCTTTTTCATCCTTAAGTATCTTTTCGCATAAATCAGCTATATTTTCATAAGCATAGGTTGACATATCACCATATGCATATGTCATCGCCTCCTCTGTGATAGGAAAAGACGAATTATTTTCAACCAAAGATTTAGAAAAATCTTCATATCTCTTTATCATAATTGCATCTTCCATGAAACTCACTTCTTGATCTGGATTAATCGGGATAGGACGTAATATCTGACAGTTTTTTCCCGCATAGAATGCTTCTGAAATAGATGTACTATACCATGTATATATTTTATCTGATACTATTATCCATTGTTTTACTGACAATGCGTTTATCGAGATGATATTGGAGTAAGTCGACTCCAAAGCTTTAAGAACCGGGTTATCTTTCTCACCGGGATGGGGCCTATAAATAAATATTTTATCAGGATTATCAATAGCAGCTTTTTTTAACCATTCTATAATCACAGAAAATGATTTTTGGCTAAAATCATTAAAACTACGTGTTGTGGGAGACATAGTCTCCAACACTTTCAACTCGGATTCTGTTAGATTGATGTATGAAAAAGATGAAATAAATAAAACCCATTCTTTATTTAAATCTATCTTGTATTTCATCGCCAACTCTTTTTTGGTCAAAAAGAATTTTCTAAACTTAGGCTTTAGAAAATCCATGGTCATATGACCAGTTTTATGAATATGAGATTCTTTTATACCATGATCCAAGTATCTTTTTACTTGTAAATCACCCCATGCAATATGGTGAGCAAATGCTGCTTGTCCCGAAGGATTATGAATTCCATTTTCTGAGCTCTTTGACAGAACCTGCTCATATTGTAAACTCACAATGCATTTACAATCATGCCATTTATTATTACAAGTATAATTCAAATGCCAATCATGGTAAAGATGCGGCACAACCATTAATTTAGGATGGATATAATATTTACCGGGATCATATACATTTATTATAGATACTTTATAGCCCCTTCTTTTTAATTCACTCATCAATAAACATGCATTTTCTAATTCTCTTGTTGCATGTTCATATATTATGAGAATATCAGTATTCATTTTTATTCAATTAAGTTATCCTATATATAACTACTCTTCCCTATTTGATTATTTCAATATACTATTTCAAATGTTTAATGAGCTCGTTTGCTTTTTGATACTCTTGAGGATTACCAATATCTATCCATGTTCCATTAAGAGGATAACGTATCACATTCATCCCCTCTGATATTAATTTCTCAATCAAATCAGTAGCATTAAAGAAAGTATCCTCAGGAATCTCTTCCAAAGTTTTACGCTTAATCAAATAAATTCCAGCATTAGCATAATAATTATAATTAGGTTTTTCAATTAAACCTTTAATGTTTCTACCATTAAGATCTAAAATGCCATAAGGAATACTGACATCATAAGGAATTGCAGCTACTGACATTACTGCATCATGTTGTAGAAAATGCAAAAAGAAATCCTCATAATCAATATTGGTCAGAAGATCGGAATTCATCACCAATATGGTATCATTATAAAGTTCACCAACATAACGAATAGAACCTAATGTTCCTAAAAACTTCGGCTCTCTAACACAATTCACATGAACTTCATTGCGCGGCTCACGAAAATGTTCTTCAAGTTGTTCACCAAGGTAGTTTACTGTTACAGAAATATGTTTGATACCGAACGAAATAAGTCGATCAATATTATGGTCGATAATAGCTTTATCACCTACAGGTAATAAAGGTTTGGGAGTCTTTTCTGTCAAAGGACGCAGACGCTCTCCCTTCCCTCCAGCCATTAATACAGCATCTATTGGCAAAAAATTACGGTATTTAATGAGATTACAAACTTTAATAATATGACCTTCAGAATCTAAAACCGGAATAAAAAAAATCTGTTTTTCACGTAATTCTTTAAGAAGTTTGGCATCGTTTTGACCTTCTAGAACATATTTGAAGTTGATGTGCATTACAGTACTTACAGTATCATCCAACCCTGCACCTTTAATGAGGCCTCTTCTTATGTCACCATCAGTGAGAGTACCCACCATACATTCCGCATCATCAACAACAAATAAAGTTTGCCAATCATGTGTATTGCCATCTAAAGCAATCAAGGCTTCTTTGATGGTAGCTTTTTGGTTTATTATGTATTTAATCATTGGCATATTGGTATCTATCAGTTGATTATTTTTCTTTATTAATAATTGCCTCAGCCATCAGCCAATCCCACATAGTGTCAAGGTCGAATGATGACAAATCGTCCATCACATACTTCACACGTTTTTGCATCTTGTGCATGTGTGTGGTCTTTAGCGTTTCTGCATTCATAATATAGATGGCTCCATTGTATTCATATACTTTTGGAGCATCTTGGCGACGAAAGATATTGCCATCACCTTTGCAGACATGGAGATAACCATTAGAATCTTCCTCAAAAACGCAATAATATGGATTGGCTGCACATTCCTTTACAGACACCACCATATCCACTTCATTATTATACAGGCTCAATGCTTCTTTTACTTGCTCTGCTTTACGGAAGGGTGAGGTGTTTTGAAGTAGCACCACTGCATCATAATGCTTGCCTTGCTTTTCGTAAAAATCAAGTGCATGAAGCAACACTTCGTATGTTCCAGCGGTATCGGTAGCCAATTCTTCTGGACGTTTAAATGGGACTTTCAACCCAAATTTTTCAACAACTTGGATAATCTCATCATCATCGGTTGATACACAAATATCTTCATCTGGCGCAATGGATCTCGCTGTATCAATTGTGTAATATATAAGCGGTTTTCCATCAAGAGGTTTAATATTCTTTCTTGGAATACCCTTACTTCCACCACGTGCTGGAATAATAACTAGTGCTTTCATTTTTGCAAATCGTAAAAATGTTTCTGTTTCAATTCACCGAGAGGGTAAGTGCTGATGACATCAAAGATTGCTTTTGCCGTTCCTCTTTTGTCGTAAGGATTAAGTTTTTCGGCAGCATGCTTTCTGAATGCAGGCGACATAATGAAATCCAAGCCTTTGATGATGGATTTTGTGTCCGTTTTGCAGTCATACACACTCGTGGCCGCAATACGTCCTTTTTGACGGTCGCCAATATTGAGAGTGGGGATGCCAAACGAAGGCACCTCAATCAAACCACTGGAGGAGTTGCCCACCACGGCACCTACGCGTTTCATCACTGAGAGATAGCGCTTAATGCCAAGTGATTTATAAGCAATAGCCCTATCGCTATTGTTGGCTACAAACTCATTAATGGCATCCACAATGACCTGCGAGCCTGTGTCGGAATTAGGCATGGTGAAGAATACCCGTAAATCCTTACGTTTTTCCAAAGCGGCCATGAAATCGTTGATATCCTGCTCGACAGTATGATTGCCCAAGGTCACAGGATGGTAAGTCACCAAAATGGTGTTCTTATCCAGCTTGAACTTTACATCGGCCTCTATCTCTTTTTTGGTGAGCAAAGACAGCTTCTTAATATTCTCTACACCAAGCGCACCCACATAGAACACTCTATTAGGTTGCTCACCCAACTGAATCACACGATTTCGATACTGAACGGTAGAAGTGAAATGCAGGTGGCTCATCTTGGTGATACTATGTCGGATGGCATCATCGTATGCCCCTTCTGTGATTTCACCACCGTGGATATGCGCAATAGGAATGCGCTGTATCAGTGCTGCTGTTGCTGCAGCCAAGATTTCGTAACGGTCGCCCAATACCACCACCATATCAGGTATTAATTCATCGTAAGCATCGGCAAAACCTGCAAGGGCTTTGGCCATTGATTTTACTGTGGCGTTGGCATCGTCTTTGCCCTCTTCAAGAATCGGTATCTTTTTGTCGATGGTGAAACCATCACGCTCAATCTCCTGATAGGTGTTGCCATACTTGGGGCTGAGGTGCATGTTGGTGGCAATAATCTGCAACTGCGTTTGGTCGGAATCAGCAATCATCCGCATCAAACGACTCAGCAGGCCATATTCTGCTCTAGTACCAGTTACCACACAAATCTTACGTTTTTTCATGTCACACAGATAACACAGATTATATCTCTATCAGCTCGTCTTCTGAGAAGTCCCGCTTAGCGCTCATTCCAAGTATTTCTTCCCAACGCATAGGGGAAATGCCGTTGCCGGGACGTTTCACGGTGAGGTTCTCTTCTGTGAATACCTCACCTGCTTTGATATCTTTGGCAGCCACAATGCTCTTGCGGGCAATGGCGATGTTTTTGCGTTCGCTTTCGCTCACGTGTTTGGTGCCGTCACCACCCAAAGCTTGCTCTATATTGCGGATAGCACTCACCATTGCTTTCAATTCGCCAGGCTCCAAGCTGGCTTTGTGGTCAGGACCTGGAAGGGTGCGATCAAGTGTAAAGTGTTTTTCAATCACTGTTGCACCCAATGCTACTGCAGCGATTGGCACTTCAATGCCTTTAGTATGGTCGCTATAACCCACTTCCACGCCAAACTCTTTGCGCAAAGCATCCATTGCCTTGAGGTTTACATCCTCGAAAGGTGTAGGATACTCAGTGTTGCAATGTAGCAGAATGAGGTTTTCTTTGGATAATCCGTTCTTATACAAAGCATTCACCGCAGCACGCACATCCTCCATATCGCACATACCCGTGCTGAGGATGGTTTTTTCATTGTATTGGGCAATGCGTTTCAGGAAAGGATAGTTGGTCACTTCACCAGACGGAATCTTCCACAACCCCAAGTTCAGAGAATGGAGATAATCCATACTGTCGAAATCGAAAGCGGTAGAGAAAAATTTGATGCCCAACTCGTGGCAATAATCAATCAGTATTTGATGCTCTTCGGGAGAGAGCTCCAATTTCTTCAGCATCTGATACTGGCTATCGCCTTCTTTGCCAATGTTCTTCTGTTGGTATTCGGCTTGCTTGGCCGCCTTGGTCACCAACTTTGAGGCCTTGAAGGTTTGGAACTTAATGTAGTCTACACCAGCTTCCTTGGCCTTCAGCACCAACTGCTTAGCCATCTCGATGGAACCATTGTGGTTGACACCCGCTTCCGCAATTATAATTGTATGATTTGTCATTTCGCTCTAACTTTCAGAACTACAGGATTGCCTGCATAAATGCCTTTCTCGGCAATAGACTTCCTCACGAACGAGCCTGCGCTCACGATGATGTCGTCACCAACAGTGATACAATTGGCCAACACAGATTGGCTGCCGATAAAACAACGCTCACCCACACGACATTCGCCATTCACCATCGTTCCAGTGGAAATGTGGCAATGGTTACCAATTACAGCATCGTGCTCAATATTGGTGGCTGTGTTCAAAATCACATTGCAGCCCACTTTGGCATCAGCATTCACAAACGCCTGATGGAGCACTACTGTACCTTCACCTATCTCTGCATACTTGGAAACGTAAGCAGTGGATGCTATGATGGTGGCCAGTTTCCCATTGGCCTCCTTTACCTTGTTGTAGAGTTTGATGCGAATGGCTGGATTCTTAATAAAGCCCACAGTGATGACAAACTCAGCCTTATCAACGTAAGCGGGGATGTCGTCATCTGTGCCAATCACATTGGTTGAAAGGACGTTTTTACCCACATTCTCAGGCATATCGAGAACACCCAAAATGCTATAGCCAGCGCTCTCTGCCGCTTCCATCACCGACTTGCAATGGCCACCACCACCTATGAGAATTAAAGGTTTCATAGGTTACTAAACAATCATTTCTTTGATAGCCTCAACGATGAATCTTACATCCTCGTCAGTTACATACGGACCCGCAGGTAAGCACATACCCACCTTAAACAAGTCTTCTGAAACACCATTTAAATAGGCAGGACTGTTCTTATACACAGGCTGTTTGTGCATAGGTTTCCAGAGAGGACGTGATTCAATATTTAAAGCATCCAGGCCAATACGCATAGCTTCCACATTGTCATTGGGCTGACAATCGGTTATAGCAGAACTTGCAGCGTGGATAACGCCTGCTGCACCACCCACTGCGCAAGTAATCACTTGTTTATAAGCATTCTCTTGTCCTTTCACCTTCAAAGCAGGGTCAAGAGTCATAGTACACAGCCAATAATTGCTATCATATTCACCCGTAGCAGGCTGAGAATGAACAGTTACACCCTTCACATCCTTAAGCAATTCTTCATAGAGTTTCTGAACATGCTTGTGGTGAGCAATATGCTCATTAACAATTGTCATCTGTCCGCGACCAATACCAGCACAAATGTTGCTCATTCGGTAGTTAAAACCAATCTTCTCGTGCTGATAGTATGGATAGCTCTCGCGATATTGAGTAGCATACATCATTATTTCGCGCCATTCGTCATCGTTAGCCGTCACTAATGCACCGCCGCCCGAGGTTGTTATCATCTTGTTGCCATTAAAACTCAATACGCCATATTTACCAAATGTACCCAAAACTTGTCCTTTGTACTTTGAACCGAAGCCTTCAGCAGCATCTTCCACTACTGGAATGTCATATTTATTGGCAACAGCCATAATCTTACCCATCTTGTACGGCATTCCATAAAGAGCTACAGGCACAATGGCTTTGGGCTTTTTGCCCGTCTTGGCAATACGGTCTTTAATAGCTTCTTCAAGAAGTTCCGGATCCATATTCCAAGTATCTTTTTCGGAATCAATGAAAACAGGAGTTGCTCCGAGATATGTGATTGGGTGAGATGATGCACAGAAAGTAAATGATTGCACACAAACTTCATCACCAGGTCCAACGCCACAATTTAAGAGTGCCAAATGGACAGCTGCAGTTCCAGCCGAGAGAGCAACTACTCTTTTGTTTTGACCCACAAACTCTTCGAGGTCTTTTTCAAAACCATTTACATTAGGACCCAGCGGCACCACCCAGTTGGTGTCGAAAGCTTCCTGTACAAATCTCTGTTCATTGCCAGACAGATGGCAGAGACAAAGAAGAATTCTATCTTTTCTACGTTCCATTGTATTATTGTGTTTTCTATTTACTCATTGATGATTTCACATAACGGTTTTGGAAGATATGTTTCCATTTTGAATAACTTTTGAGGTAGCAACCCTGCAACTTTTGAGAGCAACCAATAACACCCATTTGAAACAAAGATACGCAACTTGTCAATTATTATACTACCAAAGAACACTGCTAGTATCAATCCTAACAATATTATTATGTGTTGTAATACTGGATAATTATAGAGGTTTTCCGTAAAAGAATAATATCCAATTTGCTTAATTGTAGGATGCATGTGAATAAGGAAGATGGCAAAACAAGATTGTGCACACCAATTAATAAACTTACTACTAAACTTCAACTTTGCAAATACCATAAAAAGGAATACGGCTTGAAGAATCACTAATGGTGCAGCATAATCATAACCAATAAATCCTATTGGCCAGTTGCCTATTGTTGCAGCATTATTTATGTGTAGAATTCTGAATAAACAAAAATAAACAAAAATAAAAATAAAAGTAGTGGTTAATAAATAAGCTCTTTCTGAATGAAATCTAACTGTCTCAACGTTAGTTTTTCTTAAGAAACGACCAATAAGATATACAAGCATATAAGTAAAAATGGACGAACGTGGAACACTTATAAAATTAATCGTTACAAATAATACAATGATAAATAACAGCAACTCCCTTTTTGTAGTGTTTTCAGCTAATGCATTCAAGAATGGTGCGCATAAATACAACAAAACATAACCAACCACAAACCCCCAAGACTTAGATATTGCAAACAAACATGCAAATCTTTCAATAAAATCTTTCACATTCCAATCAACAATTCCCAATGCGACTACAACCAAATAGATGCCTACGCTATAAAATAAAATTTGAAAAACTAGGTTGAAAAAACTCTTAAACTTCCATTTAATTCCAAAATAGCCAGAAATAAGGATAAAACAATCAACAGCACAAATACACAAACTCTCTCTAAAAAAATCTAGTGCTTGCCATACACCACTACCATGTTCATAACCCCAAAAACTATGGAGATTAAGCACCATTATCATACATAACAACCTAAGTGCCTCGAAGTTGGATTGCCTTACCCCCCTGTCCATTACAATTTGTTGATTCTTAATTAGTTGCATATTACCTATTAATCTCGACTTTTATTACTACTTTTTTGACTATCATTGACTCAGCAACACATAACTGCGGTATGTGGCCGTCTTGAGGAAAGAATATCGCAAAGTATCCATTGCCTATCGTCATCTCTTGAGACTTAACATCCTCAGTTACATAGAAAGCGGAATCCTTATCTTCGCAATAAGGTTCTTTCTCATTCAGTTTTTCTACTGGGGAACAAGCTATGCGTTCCTCTCCCTTCAACAGATATTGTATATCGATGTTTTTTCTATGAGCCTCATATCCGTATTCGTTAACTGCCTTTGTTTCGTACTCCGATACGATAGCCTTCACTCTTGGGTTAATCTGACGGACACCAAGAGCGAGGCCAGGCGTTGCCTGCTTCAGGAACTGAAGACCGGCATAGAGGTCGGGAGAGAGACCTTTGTAGGTTTCGATATTGTTGATGTGGTCGAAGATCATATTAATTACATCTTCTGGTCTAAATTCTTCCCTTTTTCCTCATGTTCAAAATTAGGAATGAACTCTTTAATAGCTTCCACCACCTGAGCTTTGGTAAAATCTGTATTGTCGAAAAGAGTTTCAAGCTTGCTGAAGAAGCCATTTACTTCGTCCATATCGTGACGAGTTGTTTGCTCTACAACGCCAAGAGCTTGGAATCGTTGCATGTCGATTTTCTCTCCTGGGACATAGAATTCCTCGTAAGCTTTCTCTCCTGTAGTGTCTGATTTGAAGTACACAACGGGATATGTGTCGCTATCGTAGCCCATCTTGGCTGCATACTGCTTAGCTTCGGCATCCGAGCCACATTCTTTCTTAGAAAAACCTTCCGATTTTACGAAATCATCGCAGATGGAAGAAAATGTCAACATTTGGTCTTCGCCCAATTTTGGGAAGAAGACCTCACCTCCATTTCCAAGAACACAGGCCAACATACATATTTGACCGCTTTCTTCAGGAGAGACGAAATAGCGTTTTACGTCACTTGGTGCTGCTAACGGTTGCTTCTTCTGTAAACGGTGAATCCATCCATCAGGAAGAGAACCATTACTGAAAGCTACGTTGGCAAAACGAGCAGTAGTGACTTTGAAGTATTGGTTATAGGCCATCACTAAGTCTTCCATAATGCGCTTCGAGGCACCCATGATATTCACTGGGTTTGCCGCCTTATCGGTGCTCACACAGAAGAAATGTTTAGGCGGATAAACTGTTAACAAATCCATCAGTTTCTTAGCCTTAATATCGTTGTTCTCAATCAAGGCTTGCACAGAGTATCTGTCTTTCTCTGACCGAACATGCTTGTGAGCACTGAAGTTGGCTACTATGTCGAAGCCCTTTTCCTCGCGGAATATACGTTCAAAAATAGGGTCTGCAAAGTTCAAAGTATAGCAGCGGAACTCTTCCGGCACATACAAACCTTCGGTTGAGCGCACGTCGCGCACCAGCTCGGCCAAACCATTCTCATTCAAATCGACTACAACCACACTATTAGGCTCAAAGCGCAACACAGCCTTGATGAAGCTGGAACCGATGCTGCCGGCGCCGCCAATCACGCACACTTTCTTGCCACGAATTTCAAGAATCAACTTTTCACGATTCGCCTCAATATCCTGGGCGAACATGCTCACTGGACGAAAGGTGACACTATCTGATATGAATTTGTCAAGATTGAACATATACTGTTTTTTTCTTGTTAAAAGTTAACTAATCTCATGATAAAAAGAGCTTATTCTTTTTCGTAATTGGAAAGAATAGCCTTACCCAGGCTGATAAATAGCGGAATCATAATTAGAGATACAATAAACACAAGGCTCCTTCAAGAAAAACTTCCCTTAAAACGCACATTTCATTAATCGCTTTTAACAACCATCCTATTGATTCATTATTTGTTGGCAATGATATAAAGAACCAAGCAATAATAGCCGACACTATCTATATCCAAAAGATTCTCCATATATTTTTATTCGTTTTTTGAAATCCTGAATCCCATATGTAGTAGCAAGTGTTTTTTTAATTGTCAATCTCTTCTTGCTATCTACAACCAATAAAGAAATATGATGCTTGATGGCTAATGCAGAATGTTATCCGTAGTACACTTTATACCATTCGGCGAACTTTCTCAAACCTTCACTCAGCGTAATCTTCGGTGTAAAACCGAAGTCGCGTTCCAATGCTGTGGCATCAGCATAGGTTGTAGGCACATCTCCAGGCTGCATTGGAACCAGTTGCTTGTGCGTCTCGAAGTCGTAATCCAGCGGCAGCACTCCAGCACGGAGCAATTCCTCCTGAAGAGTCTGTACAAAGTCCAAAAGGTTCTCTGGTTGACCACCTCCAATATTGTATACCGCATAAGGGGGAATGGGAAGGCCATCCTCGCCTGCGCGTTTGGCTGGGGCCTTACCCATTACCCTTACAATGCCTTCTACGATATCGTCAACATATGTAAAGTCGCGACGGCAGTTGCCGTAGTTATAAATCTGAATGGTTTCGCCTTTCAAAAGCTTATTGGTAAAACCAAAGTACGCCATATCAGGACGACCGGCAGGCCCATAG
>JAEEGL017041748.1_pt1 | contig 28388 bp, 26 predicted proteins | sample 9134231 | NCBI WGS metagenome assembly JAEEGL01 (sample SAMN16246548, study PRJNA631951) | gut metagenome | biome: gut microbiome; feature: rumen; material: fiber-attached | host: Bos | place: Iran: Karaj | collected 2018-10
CACATGAACATCTGGACGGACGCCTGGCTCATCTTCCTCACGGCCTGGGTGATCGTCTTCCCCAAGTCCCAGCTGATGAACAAGATCTTCCGCGACCTGCCCAAGAGAACGGATGGAACGGTTCCTGAAAAGTGAGTCTTCGGCGCTATCTCGGGGCGGCGGACACGCTGAAAATGGTATAATATGCGGCACAACATGAGCGGAGAAATGCACATGGAAGGGCGGCAAGACGCCGAGATGAGGTATTCGGCTGCATACCCCACGGGCGCGGAGCGTCGAGAAGTGGTAAAACAGGCCAGACTGTTTTCTTTTGGTTGTTAAAGTTCAATAAGAGGCGGGTGAAATGAGGATAACAATTGATAATATTGGCAAAGTTCGTAAGGCGAATGTTGCGCTTGATGGTATTACGACAATTGCCGGATCGAATGGTACTGGCAAGAGTACTGTTGGAAGAGTGCTTGTGACGTTCCTTAACGTCATGAGGCAAATGGATGCGCTCCTGATCAATAAGAAATTATTCTATTTTTTTGAGGGGCTCCAGCGGCTTCTGAAATTGCCGGATTCCTGGCATTTAATAGCGTCTTCTGCTTTGTCTAGGGCTGCTGGCAATGGGGTATCTTTACAGCCGGAAAGTTGGGACGCACCTGATAAAGTTCGGAAGTTCCTGTTTGAGGTCGCGAAGTATGCGGGTGCGCAAAAGCGACTGTCTGATCACGCCGCTACTGTTGAAATAGATTGTGATCAGATATTGGGTAGGTTAAGCGAAGTTAATTCTCTAGACGAACATAAAGAGAGTATCAAGATATTGAATGATGTGTTTATGTCTGCGTTTTCCAAGCAGATGTCGCCCGTCTTTGACCATGCTGCCTTAGGGCATATAATGCTAAGCGATGATGGTGATGATGTGGGGAATTCTATAGACGTCAAGAATGATCATGTTGTTGATTTCGGCTGGAGCAGCAACTTGGCCGCCCCCCCAGCTTTTTACATTGAACCCATCCACGTCCTTGATGTCGCACCATTGGCAAGACAGTTCTTTTTTGACCCTGCTTTTTTTGACAAGTATCGGTCTGGTGCTTTTGGCGCACAATATGCTATTTCGAATACCGATTATGATGTGACATACTCGGATGAGGAGGAGAAACGGTCGGTTTCTGACTTGATACGCGAGTTGTCGGACATAATATCCGGTTCAATTGAAAAAGATGACGAGGGGGTTGAGTTGAAGTTTGCAGAAAAACATGGAGACAATAACATTGGTTTTGTCCATCTTGAGAATCTTGCGTCGGGGATGAAGACCATATCGGTTCTGGTACATGCATTACGAAATGGAACTATCCGCAGGGGACGAGTCGTCGTTATTGACGAACCCGAATCCAATCTGCATCCTGAATGGCAGGTAAGATTTGCGAGAATGCTTGTTGCGCTTAATAAAAAGTTGTCTGTTAAAGTGTTGTTGAACACACACAGCCCGTACTTTCTCAAGGCTATTGAGTATTATTCTGAGAAAGAAGATATCGGCGGGGTTAAGTTTTACCAGATGGTTCAAGAGCCTGATGGGTTGCTTTATCTGACAGATGATTGCACTGGGAATACCAACAAAATATTCCAGTCGATGTATAAACCTTTTCAGGATATCATGTAGCCCATGTCATATCCATATACAGATCCTAATGTTGACTTCAATCATCGGGTAGAGGCGTTTTCAATGCTCTCGTTGCCTGATGGCGAAGATAAGGGGTTTGATCCTGACTTCTCTGCGAAAATGCCAGATGTACAAGGTTATGCCTTGGATAAGATTGCGCAGAGGGACTTTAGCCGTTATTCGGGCAATAACCTTTCCTCCTGCGATTCAATCTCTTTGGGCATTGATGGCAATTACTATCTAGTTGAGTTTAAGAATCAGAATGGCAGTAATATTGATGTGAAAGCCCTTCGTAAGAAGGTTGTAGATTCAATCTCTCTGATTCGGTATGCTTTTTCGCCTGATGAATCAATGTTGGACCTATGGAGGCGAATTAAGGTGTATGTCGTATTCCCTGACCAAGATGCATTTCTTAAGATTGCCAGAACTGTTTCTTCATCGGGCTCATGTGATAGCTCGCCGGTGCCCAAAGTACCGTTGTGGGGATTGGGCAATCTCATAGAAGCTGAATTCGTGGATTATATCGACACCTTGCCCCTCTCAGAATTTAAAGACGAGGTCGCAAGATGGCCAAAAATGCGTTTGCCCGCATGAATTTGAGAGCCGTGCAGCCGGTGTTTGCGATTCAAACATAGAGAGAGGCGAATCCTCGTTCGATGTTAGACAGAGAAATGTCCTCTACCCGTCGAATCGTTCTGAACACTACTGCCACATGAGGACGGTCGCTACATGCGCTCGTGTGCGGGTTGTTTTCAAGTCGATGGGGGGTGGCGGTGCTGGGTGTGCTCAATCTCCAGAGTGTCTCACGTTGATGTGAATTGTTTTTTGATGAACAGGAGGCGAGTCAGTGAGTGTTAAAGTATTGTATGATTCTTTATCATTTGATTGGGAACATGTCGGGGGGGTGACCCGTTATTTTACTAACGTGTGGAGAAATCTGCCGCAAGATATACAATATGATATTGCGGTGAAAACTACGATAAACCTTTACCTTCAGGGGGCGCCTTTTAATGTCCCGACGGCCTCAAATGCTTTTGATTCTTTTCTTCCATCATATAAGTTCAAAGGTAAGTTGTGGTTGTTTGATACCTTGTGTAAACTAGGGATATTACGGTCGTCAAAAGAAACTAACAGAAGAGAGTTCGCCAGAAAACTTAGAGCTGGGGATTATGATGTTATTCATTTAACGGGTGCGCACTCTTATGGAGAAGCTTGGCGACCGTATGTTGGCCGAAAGCCACTTATCGTAACTGTCTGCGATTTGATACCTGATATTGTATACGACAATCAACTCATTAAAAAGTGGCGGCACGAGGTGCTAAACGCTGCGACACATATTATTGCAATTTCGGAACACACCAAAAAAGATATTGTGTCATTGTATGGCATAGATAGTGATCGTATCTCTGTGGTTTATCTTGGTGCAGATGTAGAGGAAACGGTGAGGCCTGTTCACGCTTTAGAGGGGAAGAGATATATTTTCTACGTTGGGAAACGTAATGGCTACAAGAACTTTAGCTTCTTGGCAAAGTCCTTGGCACCTATTTTTGCGGCGGATAAGTCGCTGTTTCTTGTCTGTACGGGGAGTGATTTCAATGATGCCGAAAAAAAGATGTTGGCTCGATATGATATGATTGGACGCGCTTCAGCGCGCATATACGAAGATGATGAATTGCGGTGGCTTTATGCGAACGCATGTGTATTTATATATCCCTCAAAGTATGAAGGTTTTGGCATTCCGGTCTTAGATGCGTTTTCACTTGGTTGCCCAGTATTATTGGCGAATGCGTCATGTTTTCCGGAGGTTGGTGGAGATGCAGCATTATATTTTGATCCCGCAGATGAGAATGATCTGAGGAAACAATTGTTGCGGATAATCAGTGAGAATGAAGATGCCCGACGCCTTTGTGCAGACTTGGTCGCGCGCGGCAAAGAACGCCTAAAACAGTTTTCTTGGGCGAAATGTGCACAGGAGACGGCAGAGGTTTATCGCCAAGTTGTATCATGATACGATTGCACGACCATGCGGGTTATTCACGTCAATCATTATGGAGCAAAATATGGCGGTGCGTCTATCGCGATGTTCCGTATGATTGAGGCTCAACGTAAGGCAGGAATCGATGCAGTTGTTGCATGTCGAACGTTGATCCAAGAAGAATCTGTCTATAAACATGATCCGAAGATGTTCCATCGCGGGGTTGAATTCTTGGCAAAGGTTGCGATGAAGCTTTTGTTTGGGCATTGTTACTCGACAGGATTGCTTGTAAATGGGATGGCCGATTTTGTGAATTCGTTGCACCCAGACATAGTCCAACTCCATTGGTTACAGTTGAATACTGTTGGCATAAGGGAGCTGGAAAAAATTCATGCGCCTATTGTTTGGTTTACTCATGATCTTTGGCCTATGTCTGGTGTTGAGCCATATCCGGCAGACGAATGGTACAAGAACGGAGCGCCTAAAGGATCATGGATCAATCGAAGGGCATGGGAGGAGAAACGTGATGTCGTTAGTCGATTGGAAGGGCGGTTGTTCGTGGTGAGTCCGAGTGAATGGGCGCGAACGCAGACGCAACAAAGTGTGATCTTCAAGGATACGCCCTGTACATGTATTCACTATCCTGTAAATGAAATTCTGGTTAAGGCGTGTGATAGTTTTAACGGTGAACCAAAGAGCCGCAATGATAGATTTACGATTCTGTTTGGTGCGACAACAGGAATCGCTGCCCTAATCAAAGGATGGGATAGGCTTATGTCTGCGGTGGACATGCTTGCCGATGAAGAACGTTCTGCGATACGGATTCGCGTATTCGGATGCGATATGCCATCCCAGAAGATACATGGTGTGAATGTTGAATTTCTTGGCAAACTGTCGCTTGAGGAACTTATACCCCAATATCGGGCGGCCGACCTGTTTGCATTCCCATCACGCCAAGAAACTTGGGGACAAACAAAGACGGAAGCATTGTGTTGCGGAACTCCGGTAATTGCTTTTGATCAGACCGCATGTGCAGAAGGAATCCGCCACCAGGAGAATGGTTGGATCGCACCGGCAAATGACATTGAAGCTTATGCGGAGGGCATTCGTTGGTTCCTACAGCGTTGGAAAGATCGAAAGGCTCTTATTGTTCAAGATGAAGTTACTGACTATACACCGATTATTATCGGTGAACAATGGAAGTGTTTTTATCAGAAGATACTGTCCAAAGCAAGTTAGTTAGACATGACAACGGCGAGAAGAATTTATGAAGGTTTTGGTGACAACACTAGGTCGCGGGCATTTCATTCAAGTCGCAGATTCGCTTCGTCGCGCTGGGGTGGATGCTGATCTGACGCAAGGCTGGTTGGTAGAGAAGCCGGAAAAGAGTTTCTGGTTGCGTTTGGCTGCAAGGATCGTTGGGCGGCAGTCTTTAATTTGGGGATTCACCAAGCGTACAACGGAGGCTTTACAGGGACATAATTTCGGTGATTTCTTTGCCGAGTTTGTTCAAACATGCTTTATGTTGTTCTTTTCGCGTATCTGGAAGAACAAAAAGCTATGGCATTGGGGAGTTAAGACTGGGTTCTGGTTACACGGGCGAACGATGGCGAAGCTGCTGAAGAGGGGGGGGTATCAGATTGCACATGTCAAAAGTGGACTCGGGAGATTTGCGATTGCCACTGCTAAGAAAAAGGGGATCAAGGTTCTTGTCGATCATAGTGCTGGGGCACCCCAGTATATCACAGAAGAAGTTGATGGAGACGAATGGGGCGCGTGGACATTTTGGTGGACGGTCATGCAAGATTGCCTTGATGCCGATCTTTTGATGGTCGATTGCGATTTCGTAAAGTCGACGTTTCTTAAATATGGATATCCAGAAGAAAAAATTCGCGTTGTCTACATGGGGTTGGATAAGAAGTTCAATGGATTGAAAAAATGGGATGAAAACTTGGATGACATAGGTAGATCCCCGCAAAAGCCTTTGCGAATTGTTTTCTCCGGTCCATTTGCACTTCATAAAGGGAACGAAACATTTCTGGCGGCAATTGATCTTCTGCTCAAATCAGATTTGTGTTTCGATGTGACAGTTATCGGGTCTTCCAGTATAACGGATGAACAACATGCAAAGTACAAGGATGCCATTAGGAAGATAGACTTTAAGGGACATGTGCCACAAGACCAGATGTGCCAGATAATGCAATCCCATCAGATTTATCTCTTCCCCTCACTTTCAGAGGGATGTGCCAAGAGCGCATTTGAAGCGATGAGCATTGGACTATGTGTTTTATGTACTTTTGAGACCGGACTTCCCATGACAGATGGGTATGATGGGTTCCTTATCAAAAAGAATGATGCCGGTTCAATAGTGGCGAGGATAATGTCTCTGGTTGAAAATCCTCACGAGATGAAACGGACGGGAATGGTGGCGGCAGAGACGATGAAGAGATTTACATGGGAAGCTTATGCTGAGAATGTAAAAAAGGTATATGACGAATTGACGGGAGAGTAGACATGAAAAAACAAAGCATAGCTCCGCTTCTTTTAATGGGAATGTTTTCCTTTACACAGATCAGAATCGGTGGAAATATCGGCATCTCCGAATTGATAGCTTGCTTGATTTGTCCCATACTTTTTATTGTGAATTTTCAAAAGATTCGTCATGATGGGTTCTTGCCATTGGTATCTTTGGCGGCACTTTGTATCCTAGGTTGCTTTATAGCAGGTTGGGTTAATAATACTGATTTCTTGCGATTGAGTAAGGGGCTGGCTGCGACATATTCTTTCTTTTCTGGAATAGTGGTGTTTCATTTCTTGCTTAGGGATCGATTAGATGGCGTAAAATGGGTTCTGGTTGGGTTTGCTATTTCCGTAGTGATTAACGCTTTCTACTTCCATTATGGTGCGGAGGGGGGGGTGTCTGTCACGGAAGGCGCAACTGGTACTGAGGCGGCTGCAAATATGGCAAAAAACAATACGCTTTTTTGGTCTTCTCGGCTTGAACACTGGTTGCTTTTGCCAATTAGGGGATGGTATTTGAGTACTCCGCTTGCTTATACTGTATTAGCCCCTCTTGGCTTGGTGATTTTTAGCATTCTTGCTACAGCTTCTGGGCGATCGTTGGCTCTTGTATCTGTTGTGAGTGTGTTTTTATCTGTTGTTGGTGGAAAATCGGCAAGAAGGATGCAGCGTATTAGCAAAGGTTTCTGGTGGTATCTGATTATTGCCTTGGCCATTGCGTTAGCCTTTAAAAGCCTTTATATGAATCTTGGAAAGCATGGTAAACTTAGTGAAGCGCAAATGCGTAAATATGAATCTCAAACAAGGGGAGGAACCAAGACGGGCGCGTTACAGTTTCTCATGAGTGGGCGTATAGAATTTTTTGTTGGCTTGAAGGCTGCATTGGACCGACCTATATTGGGTTACGGCCCATGGCCAATTGACGAAGAGGGAATCTATTTTGACTTTCTTGAGAAATATGGGGGCGTTGAAGATTTTGAGCGATTTGATAAGGAAAGGCTTAGAGTACGTGGGAGTGGAAGACGCATGTGGCTAGCATCTCACTCGATTATTATCGAATTTTGGCAGTGGTTTGGAGTCTTTGGATTGTTATTGTGGCTGTATATTGTCTGGAATATCTATATATATTTTCGCAGATACTTGACCAGTGTGCCGCAGTGGTTTGGATTTTTAGCATTGTATACACCTACTGCGATATGGCATATTTTCTTTAGTCCTTTTGGCGGCCGAATGTTTTGGAGCCTTTTTGTTGTCACCCTATTCTTAAATAAGGCTATTGCGGTAGGACGATTGCGGTTGCCGCCAGAAATGGAATTTGAAAAATGGAAACATGGATAATGTATTGGGACTAGACAAGGAGGATATTAATGCCACCGCTTTTTTCAATTGTTATTGCTAACTATAATTATGGTCGATTTCTTGACGATGCAATAAGATCGGTCATTGCTCAGAATATGAATGATCTGGTGGAATTGATTATCTGCGATGCAGCCTCAACAGACAACTCTGTTGAGATTATAAAGAAATATGCCAATGGTCTGCCGCCAAACATTTGTCGCTCAGAATGGCGATCCCAGAATGCTCAACATCCGACACGTAACTCAGAACTAATCACTTGGTGGTGTTCAGAGAAAGACGGAGGGCAATCGGCGGCATTCAATAAGGGATTCTCCCATGCAAAGGGTAAGTTCTTGACTTGGTTAAACGCGGATGACGTGTTGTTGCCTAATGCGCTCAAGTCGTTGGCCACCGCGATAGAGCGAGATCCTTCTTGTCAATGGTGGACGGGCTCAAGTGTGTGGTGTGATGCGCATATGCGGATTCGGCAATTCTTTTGCGCTCATCGTTTTTCTTCTTTTCGCGCACGACATTCCTTCTTGATGGTTGGTGGCCCCAGCTCTTTTTTTACGAAAGGGTTGTTGGCTTCCGCTGGTGGAATTGATGAGTCGTTGCATTTTCTTATGGACATTGATCTCTGGCATCGCTTTTATCGGATGGGAGCCAAATATGGCAGGGTGATTCATCCAATCTTTGCGTATCGAATTCATGAGAATTCGAAGATGAGCGGCGCTGATGTCAGTAGAGATGCGGCAACGTTGTCGCGTAGGCAACGCGCGGCAGAAGAGGGCGTTGTGATTAGGAAGCGTTATGGGTTGACTCCGCAACGATCTGCACGGTTGATTGTGCTGTTACTGACGTATTCCCTTTTTGATCGAATTGTTAGTATTTATCAAACATGGAAAATGAAAGGAACTTTGCTGTATGGCAACAAGTAAGAATTGTGTGGTCTTCATGGGCATGATGTTCCCTGCCGAGATCATTCGACATTTTGCGCTTTTCGCTCGTGCCGAAAAGAAATTGATGGATGAGGCAGGCGTCGATTTCTATTTCGCTGCGGTAAAGAATGCAACTAAGCAAAATGCCTGGCCGATTGTGTATGAAGCATTCCCCAAGGAGAGAATCATTGATGAATCAACATATACAGGTGTTGTTTCCCATGTCGAATCTTTGTTTGAGACTTATGAGCGCGTAGTACTTCATTTCCAAGGCGGTTGGAGTATGCTGAAGCCGCTTTGCCCATTGAAAAAGCGGTTTAAAGATAGATTTAAGATCATAGCGGTTACCCAATACTATCGCAATGACGGCTGGTTGCGTGTGCCTATGTCAATCTTCCAATACTTTGTATATTCACGATATGTTGATTTGGTTAATTTCCAAAGTCCATTTTCTGTGAGAAGATTCGTGGGCGGGCAACGTTTGTATCGTGCAGGGAAGGGGACGGTTATTCCAATGGGATGCGAAGCGTTTCCTGAAGTCCGTAAAGAGGCCCCAGAGTCTTTGCGAAGGGCTGGGATTGCCACAATGCTTGAAGATGAGTCAATATTCAAGTTCGTTTATCTTGCCGCTTTTCGGAAAGGTAAGCGGCACGAGTGGCTTGTGCGTTCCGTGGCTGAAGAACTGAAAAAGCATCCTGAAGTACGGATGCTGTTTTGCGGGCAAGGTTCTCAAGCATGTATTGATGGCGTCAAATCCGCGATCCGTGAATTTGGAGTGGATGAACAAGTAATTCTGCCCGGACAAGTTCCTCATGAAGACTTGCCATGGTTACTTGCGCATTGTAATTGTGCCATTATCCCATCCGTCTCAGAGACATTTGGACATGCCTTTGTCGAGCCCATGATGGCGGGCTTGCCCATTCTTGGGACACGGGTCGGTGCAGGAGAGTATGTGATACGCGATTATGAGACTGGTATCAGTTTTGAGTTGGGATCTCCACAAACCGTTCAACGAGGTTTTCGTGTGTTGGTTGAGAACCGTGAAGCTACGAGCCGTATGGGGCAGACGGCACGGCGGTTGGCGGAGATCATGTTTTCGTTTGAAGAGGTGGCGCGAATGTGGGCTGGAGTATATTTGGAATTCATTAGAAAATAACAGTGTTCGTAACTGAATGCCTCGTATAAATGAAGTCATCTTCGGCTATAGAACGTAATCAAGGCATTGATTGTTTGCGATGCTTTTTGATGTATCTTATCGTGGTGCATCATGTGTCGCTATATTCACAGTTGGGGACGTATGGATTAGTAGTTCTTGCATTCCTAATCAGCGTACCGGCTGTTGATGGCTTTATTGGCATAAGTGGATGGTATGGCATTCGCTTCCATTGGCGTAAGGTCTGGTCAATTTTCGGCCAGATCGTCTACTATGCAATCCTTAATTCAATGTTGGCATATTTGTTTTTCCGAATAGGGTGGATGAGCAATTACCATATCGGCATTGGCAATGCTTGGTACGGCATTTGTTATTTGGCACTTCTTTTTCTCTCGCCATTTATCAATGCAGGTGTTGATGGTGTGATTAAAACTGGAAACAAACTAAGTGTAGTTGGTTTGCTGTTTATTCCGTTCGTCATTGATTATCTAAGCCGTTGTATCGGGTTGGGTTTCTCTATAGGCGGCTTTGGCTCTCATACGTTTGTCACAATGTTTTATGTATATATATTTGTGCGTCTCTATCATGTATTAGAGTGGAATGTGCGGCGATCCATTTTGTCGGTTGTTTTCATTGCCTATATTACGCTCTTCTCCCTTTTATACTTGACGAATCCGACTAAGACTTTTATGGAAGTCGTTACACCTTGGGGATGGTACAATTGCCCATTGGTGGTCGTGAGTAGCATGTTCTTTATTGAATTGTTTTTAAGAGCACATCCCCCAAAATGGCTTGAGCGTGTATGCGTTTTCATGGTGCCGTCAGTTTTTAGTGTTTATCTTATACATGAGGTCAGTTCGCTCGGAAAAGAGTTTCTTGTTGGACGGATGATTTCTTCAGTGGTTAACTCTTTGGGGACTGTAAATGGTTTTGGCGCCGTCGTGTGTTGTCTGGTCTTGAGCTTGCTTGTATTTATCTTGGCGTGTATGCTTGATCTCGGTTTGCGGCGAATGCCTTTGTTTCTGCTTAAGAAAGTGATTGGTCGATAATATGGTTCAAGATATGATTCACTTGATTTATGGTTCTGACGATAACTATTGGTTCCCAACAGCTGTAAGTGCGGCGAGCGCTGCCTGGGGTACAAGTAGGCCATTGACCATTCATCTTTTTGACCTTGGAGTCTCGGACAGTCATTATTCAGAGTATGTGCAACTCATTAACAGAGCCAATGCTTCAGTTATCAGTGAGCGCCATATAATTGACAAAAGAATGTTTTCGGGGTTCGGTGAGTGGCGTGGAAGCATTGCGACCTACAGCCGGATGTTCGTTCAGGACATTCTCCCCGACCTTGACTGGGCAATTTATGTAGATGGCGATACGCTTTGGCTTGGCGACATCTCCAAACTCTGGGCTTTGCGCGATGAGACGAAACTGATTCAAGCAAGCGCCGATCCGCCGATGCCACTTGGCGAGAAGCATCCTGATGATGACTGGTATGTTGAGAATGGCATTGAGATGTCACGTGATGGGTATCTTTGCATGGGCCTAATGATGGTCAACTTGAAAGCAATGCGAGAGGAAAAGATATCCGAGAAGTGTCGCGAGTTCATGGCGAAGTACCCTCGGCCGAGGATTGTTGACCAGACCGTCCTCAATTGTGTTTGTCGCGGAAGCATGGCAGCGTTACCACCAGAATGGGGCGTTTTTAGTGTCTGGCATGGGCAGATTGATATGACGCAAGATGCCTGTGTCCATTATGTGAATGATCTCCCTTGGCATAGAGACAAGTTAAATAGGTTGATTAGCGATGTCGTCATGCTATGGTATGAGTTTACGCAAAAGGTTCTTGGATTGAATTTGCGCCATGAAGATCTAACTGTTTTCAGTTGGTGGTGGCGCCGAGGCTTGTTCTGCCTACTAAAACATTTGCAATGGGTAGTTGGTGTTCATCCCTATGTTAAGAGCCGGTTGCGGAATACGCATGGCATAAGGGGGGATGTTTTCCGGTTGATATGCTCTCGTTGGACACGCTCAACAGAGGGGCAGATATGAAGATATTGCACGTGATTCCAAGTGTATTCAAGAATGGAGGCGGAACCAGCGAAGTGGTACCTCGCCTTTGCCGTGCTTTACAAGAGGCGGGCGATTCCGTAACGTTGGCAGCACACTGGGTACACGACATTTCCGATGCTGCAAAGGATGCAATTAATGCAGGTGTCACCTATGAGGGAGATTCCAAAAGAGATGGATGGTTGCCGCACTCTCTGGGATATTCATCGGCTTTTAGGAGGATATTGCCGAAACTCGTGGCCGATGCCGATGTTATTCATATTCATTGCCTTTGGCAATTCGCTGGCGAGATGGCATCAAAAGAAGCGAGAAAACAGGGGAAACCTTATGTCGTTATGCCGCATGGCTTTCTTGAACCAGAAAGATTGAAGATTTCTAAATGGAAGAAACGAGTCATCGGCGCAGTTATTGATCGGCCGATGCTTAATCATGCTGCCGCAGTGATTGCAACGTCTGAAAGCGAGGCAGAAGGTATCCGCCGATATGGTATTACACGACCGATTTTCATTGTGCCAATCGGACTGGATGTTACGAATTATAAAGTGTCTTCTTGTAGAGGGAAGACATTGCTTTACTTTTCGAGGATAACCCCAATTAAGGGACTTGACATGCTAGCGAATGTTTGGGGGCAGATTGACCGAAAGGGTTGGAAACTTTTGATTGTCGGTCCTGATGATCGTGGCTATACGGATGAAATAAAGCATGCTTTCGCCCAAAGGTGTCCAGCTGAGAGTTATGAGTTTCGACCGCCTGTTTTTGGAGGGGCCAAATTCAGATTGCTTAGTTCAGTTGATGCATTTGTATTGCCGACGCGTAGTGAAAATTGGAGTGTCGCTGTCGCTGAGGCCATGGCGAGCGGTTTGCCCGTTGTCTGTACGAAGGGAGCCCCTTGGAAATGCCTTGAAGAGGTAAGAGCCGGCTGGTGGGTTGATATCAGCGAAGAAGGCTTGCTTCAAGGTTTGTCTGACATGATGAATCTGACAGATACAGACCGTGCTATGTATGGTCAGCGTGGGCGTGCGTGGTGTGAACAGCATCTCGCATGGAAACGAATAGCTAACGATATGAGCGCCTGTTATGAAAATGTATTCCATAGTAATCTTTGAATGATCGGGAAGGCGGTTTAAAGTTGATAGTTTAAAGTTAGAAGGCGATGTTGAATTTGTTGGACCAAAGTTTGGAGAAGAGTTGGAACGGGAGTATATTGCGTGCGACTGTTTGGCGCTGGTGAGTCATACGGAGAACTTTGGCGCGACAGTGGTCGATGCAATGGCGCATGGGAAGCCGGTGGTGACAAGCGACAAGACACCATGGCGTGAAGTGGTGGAACACAAATGTGGCTGGTGGGTGAGCAACGAACCTGAACGATTGTCGGTGGCACTATGTGAAATGATGTCTCTTTCGGAGGACGAGCGGCGGCAGATGGGTGCGAATGGGCGGCGGCTGGTCGCGGAGAAATACACGTGGGAGGCGGTGGTGAAGACGATGGCGAGGGGGTATGAAGGGGTGGTTGGTGCTGATTTCTGGTTTTGGGGAAGTAACCAGCCCGCTAAATGTGGTATAATATGACGCATGGAACGATGCTTTAAGACTATTATGTATAATTCGATAATCTATCGGCGCCGGTAGATCGTTGAAAGTAAAGAATTCAATTGAAGAGATATGTAGGTGAGTCCATGAATTTGTCTGTAGAAAGCTTTATTGAAGAACTGAACGTTCTTGGTATTGATTTCTTCACTGGCGTACCTGATTCGCTTTTGAAGAGCTTCTGCGCGTATGTCACTGACAATTGCGGTGAGAACCATGTGATTGCCGCGAACGAGGGCGGGGCGGTTGGGTTGGCGGCGGGGCACTATCTGGCGACGGGCAGACCGGCACTAGTGTACATGCAGAACTCTGGACAGGGCAATGCGGTGAATCCGCTGTGTTCACTTGCTGATCCGGATGTGTATTCTATCCCGATGGTGCTGCTTATCGGATGGCGTGGAGAGCCTGGCGTGAAGGATGAACCGCAGCACATCAAGCAAGGCAAGGTGACGGTGTCGCTTTTCGAGACAATGGGTATTCCGACCGAGGTGTTGCCAGACGATGAGTCTGCTGCGTTGAAGGTTACGCGGAAGATGGTCGAGCGGGCGAAGTCGGAGCGCCGTCCTGTAGCACTGATTGTCCGCAAGGGACTTTTTACGGAGTATAAGCTTCTGAATAAGGAGCTTGACATTGCCGACTTGAAACGTGAGGATGCGATTGAGGGAATCTTGAGGGCATTGCCCGACGATGCGGTGATTGTATCTACGACAGGAATGATCTCACGTGAAGTGTACGAGACGCGCGAACGGCTTGGGCAGAACCATTCATGCGATTTCCTGACGGTCGGTTCGATGGGACACGCGATCATGATTGCGCTTGGAATCGCCAAGGCACAGCCCAAGCGCAAAGTCATCTGCCTCGATGGCGATGGAGCGAGCATCATGCATTTGGGTAATATGGCGATTTGCGGACAGTCTGGCTGTTCTAACCTGACGCACATCGTCTTGAACAACGCCGCCCATGACTCCGTTGGCGGACAACCTACCGTCGGTGGAAAGATCGACTTTGAGAAGATCGCAGAAGAGCTGGGTTACAACGTGCTCCAGTCGCCGCAGGATCAGTATGTCGGAGCCCGCCAACTCGGCGTCGAGGAGGTCTCGGACGGGATGAAGTGGCTCGTGTCGATGGACGCGATGGAGGTGCAAACCGCGCAGAAGGTGTACATACCTTCTGCGGCGCCACCGAATTTCATCTTGTTTCGTGTCGCGAAAGGCGCACGCAAAGACCTCGGCCGCCCGAAAGAGCCGCCGCAGGTGAATAAGGCGTTGTTCATGGAGACCCTAGCGAAGTGAAAGAGATTGCGATATTGATGGCGGCGGGGCTGGGAAGCCGCATGCGGCCGTTGACGGATACTGTTGCAAAGCCGCTTGTTGAGTTGAATGGTGTGCCGCTTATTGAGACTGTGATCGCGGCGCTTGAAAAACGTGGAGTCGCGGAAATATACGTGGTGACGGGATACAAGGCAGAGCAGTTTGGCCTATTGGCTGCGAAACATCCGAGTGTGAGACTAGTCTACAATGCGGAATATGCGACGAAGAATAATATCAACTCCGTAGCCGTGGTTGCGGACAAGATGGCGTCTTCAGATTGTTTCATCTGCGAAGCCGATCTTTTTCTGCCCAGGGCCGAGGTGCTCTGTCGAAACCTACCCTGTTCCGGCTATTTCGGTAAGATGGTTCAGGGCTTTTCGGACGATTGGGTGTTTGATCTTGACGTCAATGGCCGCATCGTACGCATTGGTAAGGGCGGGACGGATGTCTACAATATGGTAGGGATCAGTTATTTCAAGAAGTGTGATGCCGCAAAAGTGGCGGCGGCGATACGCGATGCCATCATGAGGCCAGAAAACGCCAACCTCTTCTGGGACGAAATCGTTGATCGACTTGTGAAAAACGATGAATTGGATTTGGTCGTACATAAGGTGTCGCAGGACGAAATCGTTGAATGTGACACTGTTGAAGACCTGAAGAAACTAGAGGCACGTCTGGCATGACCATTAAACGCAATGTTCTTTTGAATCCGGGGCCGGCTACGACGACCGACACGGTCAAATTGGCTCAAGTCGTTCCTGATATCTGTCCGCGCGAACAAGAGTTCGCAGGACTCATGAAGGGCTTGCGTCGTGACCTTGTGAGACTTGTCCATGGGGATGAACGCTTCACGAGTGTTCTTTTCTGCGGGTCAGGTACCTTGAACATTGATGTGTGCCTCAACTCGCTTCTCCCGGCGGGGAAGAAGGTGCTTGTTGCTAATAACGGCGCATACTCTTCCCGTGCAGTGGAGATATGCGAGGCTTACGGATTGCCACACATCAACCTCAAACTTCCAATTGAGGTGCCTGTCGATGTTGGCGCAGTCCGTAGAGCGCTTGAAGAAACCTCGGATGTCGCTGTCGTCTACACCACCCACCACGAAACTGGTTCGGGCGTCCTGAACCCCATTCGCGATATTGGAGCCGTCGCCCATGAACATGGTTGTACGTTCATCGTCGATACGACTTCTACATACGCGATGCGTCCAATCAACATCATCGACGACAATGTTGATTTCTTGATGGCGAGTGCGCAGAAGGGCTTGCAGTCGATGACAGGACTCTCCTTTATCGTAGGTCGGGAGGACAAAATAAGAGAGTCTGCCTCTTTCCCGAAACGCTCCTACTATTGTAATCTCTTTCTGCAGTATGACTTTTTCGAGAAAACCGGTGAGATGCACTTCACGCCGCCCGTTCAGACAATCTACGCCACACTTCAGGCCCTGAAGGAGTATTTCGCCGAAGGCGAGACGGCGAAGTGGGCCAGGCATACCCGCGTATTCGGGGCCATCCACAGGGGACTCGCCGAGCTTGGATTCAAGAACCTCATCAAGCGCGAGTACCAGAGCGGCCTGGTCGTCTCCGTCTGCTACCCGGACGATCCCAACTGGTCTTTTGAGAAGGTACATGACTATTGTTACGAGCGGGGCTTTACCATCTATCCCGGTAAGGTCGGTTCGGCAAAGACGTTTCGTCTCTGCGCGCTTGGCCAGATTGACGAGTCGGACATAACTGCTTTCTTCAAGGTGCTCAAGGATGCACTTGATACTTTGGGTATCCAAATCCGTTACAGTACATGACAACTGTCGCACATAACCAGGCACGATTCAAGAGAGAACTTTCGCCCATAAGCGTGTGGGCGCTGGCCTTCGGCTGCATTATCGGATGGGGCGCATTCATGATGCCGGGTATCACTTTTTTGCCGACAGCCGGGACTCTTGGCACGACAATCGCAATGATTATCGGTGCTTTGATCATGGTTGTGATTGCCTTTAGTTACAGTTACATGGTTACGATCCATCCTAAGGCTGGGGGCGAGGTGAATTATGCCCGGGAGTGCTTCGGAGACCGGCACGCCTATTTCTGTGGATGGTTTCTTGCATTGGCGTATCTGGCAAATGTGCCAATGAATTGTACTGCCTTGGGATTGATGACGCGCAAGTTGTTTTTCGGCGTGTTTCAGTTCGGACGGCTCTATCAGGTGGCTGGATACGATATTTGGTTGGGTGAGGTCCTGCTGTCACTGGTAGTTCTCGGGTTGATCTCATGGCTCTCGATTCGCGGGATTCGGAAGTCTGGCATCGTGCAGTCGATAATGGCGGTTTCCCTTGGGACGGCATTTTTTATTATTGTCATCTCGGCCTTGTTCAGTCCGATAACCCATTTGTCGAATCTTGCGCCGTACTGGGGACCATCGACTGCGATTGGGGGACTTTTCTCGAAACAGGCGATGAGCGGTGTCCTGGCAATCGTGGCGGTCGCGCCCTGGGCGTATGTTGGGTTCGAGACGATTCCGCAGGCGGCGGAGGAATTCAATTTCTCAATGGGTAGAGTTAACCTCATCATGATCATTGCAATCGCGTTCGGCTGTCTTGTCTATTCATGTAACAATCTAGTGACCGCCGCCGCGTCGCCCGAATGGACGGAATTCATCAAGCGGCACGACTGGGCGGTCGGCGCGGCCGTAGAGGCGCTGATGGGTAAGTTTGGTCTGGTCGTGTTGGGTGTGGCGATTGCAAGTGCGATCCTTACTGGCATATTGGGTTTTCTGACAGCGACGAGTCGACTCCTGTATTCTATGGCGCGTGATGGATATATACCGACCTCGTTCGCGCACCTTCATCCACGCTATGGGACGCCAGCCAACGCCATTGTCTTCTGCTTTGTACTTTCGACGATTGGCCCCTGGTTGGGGCGTACGGCGCTTGGTTGGTTCGTGGACATGTCCGCGATTGGCGGCGCAATCGGCTTCGGATACGCGACTGCTAGCTGCTACGTGACGATCCGAAGAAGGCGGGCACAGGGACTGAAAGCACCCTCGCGAAAGACGCTGAGCCTGTCGGCGTTGTTGGGGACGATTCTGTCGGCAGGCTTCGTCATGTTGCTGCTGGTGCCGGGAATGCCGGGATGCCTGAACATGCAGTCATACGTGATGTTGGTTATATGGATTGTCCTTGGGTTGTTGTTTTTCATGGTACATTACAAGAGGAAAGTCGTACAATGAGCAAGGTCTACACCTGTTTCTGCACGGCCATCATACACAAGGGCCACCTAAACATCATCAACGAGGCACGGAAACTTGGTGAGGTGACGGTTGGGGTGCTCTCTGATGAGGCAATGATCCGCTATAACCGCTTTCCGACCTGTACGTTTGAAGAACGCATTGCGGCCGCCAAGGGTATCAAAGGCGTATCCAACGTAGTCGTTCAGAAAGACATGATGTACGATGACATCATCGCCGAGCTCCGCCCTGACTATGTCATTCACGGTGACAACTGGTGCAATCCCGAGGCTCCCGAATATTTCATCCGCCAGAATGTCGAATCATGCATCAGGAAGTACGGCGGCAAGATCGTGGATGTCCCTTACACCTTCGATCCCGAGGTGAAGCGAATTGACGATCTTGACCGCGAACGTCTTGCAATGCCAGAATATCGCCGACTTCGCCTTCGTCAACTCATCGAGATGTGCCCCATTGTCAAGGTTATCGAAGCCCACTCAGGTTTGACTGGATTGATCGCGGAGAAAACTGTTGTGCGCCAGGAAGATGGGCGCCTTGACCAGTTTGATGCGATGTGGGTGTCGTCGCTCTGCGACTCAACTGCGAAGGGCAAGCCGGACATAGAACTCGTCGATATGTCCTCGCGACTTCGTACCATCGACGACATCATGGAGGTGACAACCAAGCCCATTATCCTTGACGGCGACACTGGTGGTCTTACGGAACATTTTGTCTACAATGTCCGTACGCTTGAACGCATCGGTGTTTCTGCTGTAATTATCGAAGACAAGACAGGCCTCAAGAAAAACTCACTCTTTGGTACGGAAGTCAAGCAGACTCAAGACACAATTGAGAACTTCTGTACAAAGATTGCCGCCGGGAAGGATGCACTTCGAACAAGGGAGTTCATGATTATTGCCCGTTGTGAGTCATTGATTCTTGAACGGGGCATGGGGGATGCCCTAACCCGATGCCACGCATACGTCAAAGCCGGTGCGGACGGTATTATGATCCATTCGCGTAAGAAAGATCCTGCAGAGATACTGGACTTTTGTGATCAGTTCAGGAGGACGGATTTGGATACTCCTTTAGTCGTGGTGCCTACTTCGTTCAACTCGGTTACGGAGGCAGAACTTGCTGCTCATGGTGTGAACATTTGCATATACGCAAACCAACTCACTAGAGCGGCTTTTCCCGCAATGCAATCTGTGGCACAGGATTTGTTGCGTTTTCATCGTGCAAAGGAGGTAGATGCTCGGTTGATGTCATTTGGAAACATTATAAGGTTGATTGATAATGCACGATAGCCCAACAATTTGTATTTGTGGAGGTGGGAATATAGCGCATTCTCTTGCGTTTGCTTTTTCAGCCTTTACGGATGTTTCTGTTTTAACACAAAGACCATCAGAATGGAATTCTCATTTACGTGGTGAGCTTGGTTCCTCACATGTACAACAGGAGTCGCTTTATAGTATCCATGCGACTAGTGATGTGTCAATTGTTTCACGGTCTGACGTAGTAATTGTTGCGTTACCAAGGTTTGCCATTCAATCGATACTTAACAGAATAAGAGAGGTAATGTATCCTGGGCAGACTGTTGTATTTATTCCTGCGCCGGCAAATATTGGCCGTATTGAAGATTTTGTCGCTCGAAATATTGATGTGATCGGTTTCCAACGCGTTCCTTATGTCGCGCGAATTATTGAATATGGCAAATCAGTTTGGATATCTGATGTGCGCAAAGAACATAGATTGGCTTTTTCTCGTCAATCGATTGCGACGAGATGGAGTGAGTTCTTTACGAAGTGTTTTGGCGGTGAGATTAGACGTCTTTCGTCGTTTTGGTCTTTTATATTTTCTAATTCAAATCCTCTTTTACATCCTGCGCGTTTAGTTCCATTATTGTATGGTGGTGATGAAGGGAGATACACCCGATGTCCGTATTTTTATGCGGAGTGGACAGATGAATCTTCAGAATTGTATGTTGACGCAGATAAAGAGATGTATAATGTGTTTGTTGCGTATGCACCTCAATCAGCGAAAGACGATTACGAGTCGGCGCTTGCGCATTACGAAGTGAATACAAGCGAGGAGCTTACGAGAAAGATACGGAGCATAAAATCATTACAACCCATCCTTGCACCATGGAGGGAAAATGAAATTGGTTTGTGGTTGCCAGATTTTAATTCGCGATATTTCTCAGAAGATATACCATTTGGAACGAAAGTAATTCAAGACTATGCGCTGAAGAAGGGTATTGATACACCCGTAATTGATTCGTTGATTTCTCGGATTGAGAGCTGGTCGGGTTCTGCGATGCCCAGTGGGAACTAAAAACTTAAAAGGTTATGTCATGAAAGAAGCGATAAAAACGATTCTTAAGAAGTCATCGTTTGGCAAGTTGGTTTATCCATTTGTTCAAGCCATGTATCAATTATATTCTATTCCAGCTCGGCGAAGGAGACTTCGGCGAATTGGTGTAAAAGTGTTGTCTCGTGTTCACGCTGTCCTGGCCCGCAATAATATTGATTATTATTTGCAGTTTGGGACACTATTGGGCGTGATTAGAGAAAAAGATTTTATTAAGTATGATGACGATATTGATCTGACAATTGTTGATCCTTCAGTTGAACCTCGGCATGTTCTTAAATTATTAATGGATGATGGTTTCAGGTTTATTCATGCTTTGACAGTACGGGGAAAAGTGGCAGAATTCGCAGTCTCATATATGGAATTAAGTATAGACTTCTATTTCCCGATACCCGTAGAACGGCCGCAAAAGATTGGTATATGTTGTGCATATTTTGATCCTAGAGTGCAATATGAGCGGCACGACCAAAACAATTATAGGGTTTGGTTCTTCCCTGATAAAATTAAGACAAAAATAATACAGTTTAAGGATATTGATGTAAGAATACCGCAAAATGCAGAATGGGTGCTTGAATATGTCTATGGTGAGAAATGGCATAACCCAATAAAGAATTGGAAGCCTACTTCAATTATAGATCATTTCCAGACAATGGATGATTTCGCAATTCGTGTCACGAATATTAAAGAGATTCTTGATAAAGGTGATGAGTAATCATTTTAACAGTGAATGGTGGGCGCAACAGTATTATGTTGACGCAATACCTAAGACGGTGAAACGTCGTCGTTTGGCATGGATTACCGCTTGGAAGGTACTTGCCTCTTGGTTGCCGTATTTCATCGGTAGCAGATGGCGTGTGTGGTTGTTGAAATTATTTGGAAACATCAAGGACATGTCAGTGTCTATCCAAGTGTAAAGGTGTGGGCGCCGTGGAATGTGGAGTTGGGAAGCTATGTGGCGATTGACGATGATGTAAACCTCTATTCGGCAGCAAAGATTACGATTGGCACGAAGGTGGCGATCTCGCGTGAGGCGTTCATTTGTACGGCGAGCCATGACATCACGAAGGCGAATCGTCCGCTGGTGACTGCGCCAATCACAATTGGGGACGGTGTGTGGATCGGCGCGCGGGCAATCATTTTGCCGGGAGTTACGATTGGGGAAGGAGCGGTTGTCGCTGCCGGTGCGGTTGTGACGAAGGCTGTCGAGCCGTGGGCTGTGGTCGGCGGCAATCCGGCGAAGGTGATTAAGATGCGGGAGTTGAAGGGATGATTCGTCACGTTAATCTTTGAGCAATGGAATGAATGGTGGGGGCATGGCGTATAGAGATTCCTCGATATGTTTTAGGTCTGAATTATGATGCAATTTGGTCATGAAGAGTTGAACAAGGCGATCAGTGTCAATACTGAACTGATTTATCATTATACGTCTGCATCTGTTCTGCCAGTCTTTCTTGGCAAGCAGGCTGATTTATATTGTACAAATTCAAAATGTCTTAATGATCCAACGGAACTGTATTTGGGAGCTTATAATTTCACTAAGTACCTTGGGCGCAGACGATTGATTGACGAAAAACATGTAGCGTTACTCCGCGAGAAGATTGACGAAGCTTTATCACAAGATTGGTTCAATGCTTGGGTGATGTCATTTACAGCTTGTGAAGATGATTTGTCGCAGTGGCGTGGATATGTGTCGAGAACTGAAGGTGGATATGCTATTGGGTTTAACACGCGGCGACTCATTGAAGTATTAAAGAAATTGACGCCCCCTGATGATGTACGTGTGCCAAATAATATACCTTTACTTGCCAGATGCTGGTATGTTGATCAAGATGTCAAGGAAATAGAAGAGTTATACGAGTTTATAATCTCTATTCGTAAGAGAAATTTCAAAAATCTTGGTGTCTCCATTGATTCTGATGCGGACGAGACTCGCAGTGTTTTGGCCGCGATATTTGCGCTATCTATGCACATTAAGCATGATGCGTTCAAGGAGGAGAAAGAGTCAAGAATCATTGTGATGCTTAGTGGTGATGACTACTCAAACATAGAAGTTCTGGGAGGCAAGCCGCGGATACCCTTGGGAATACCTTCTCTTGGCATCTCTTTACACTCGCTGATTGATAAGATTTATGTTTCGCCCAATGGGAATACAGAATCCCTTGAGGCAACAGCGAGATGGTTGAAGAAGAAGTGTGATGGTAAGTTTGAAGTCGTTAGAAGCCGAATCCCGTACGATCCATCGAGATGATTTGATTGAAATACTGTTATGTGCGGCTTCTTAGATAATAGAACTGGAGCAGTGAATTGTCGGCATGTCGGCGGTGGCGATCCAGCGAAGTCCATCAAGAAGCGCGCACTGAAGGATGAGTCGAATGCTTGATGATGGAAAATGGGAAAATCAGGTCTGACCTGTTTTCCCAAAAATCACTGCTATTTCGTGACACTTGTTTTCTTTGATGAGCTCGTCGGCTTCTGCTGGCACTTCTGGCAAGGGTGTGGTACAGGTGGCTGGTGGACAGGGAGATTGGGAAGTTAGTGGGTAGTGTAGGGGCTGATGGGTAAGATACCAATGAGACGGTGGTACATCGCCAAGTCGCGGCAGGCTCCAATTTGTCTACGATGGTGATTATGGCAAATCAAAATATGGAGAGCAATAGGTGATCAAGAAGAGAGTTTGAAGGGAATCGGCATCCATCCGGGGATTGACGAGGATTGGCGGCGGATCGACACGGAGGATTGCTTTGAGAATTGTAAACGATTATGTTCCCAAAATGGCATAAATCGTGTGTCTTTTACAAGTGAATTCTAATTTGCTTTTGATGGTTGCTACACCATACTGATGTATGATAAAATAATATCCGTTCATTCATGCCAGTGAAAGGCAACGAAAGGAAAGTATGGACATAAATCGGTTCGTTAATGATTTTGCAGGGCAATTTGATGATACGCCCGCCGACCAAATCAAGAGTACGACTGACTATCTTCCGTGACCTATGAGAATAAAGCAAATCGAAATAAAGAACTTCAGGGGGCTAAGGCACTGGGAGTGGAAGCTTCAAGCGCCTGAAGATTGTCTTGTTCTATTTGGACCCAATGGATGCGGCAAAACTACAGTGCTTGATGCCATATTGATGGCGTTGGGGCGTAATAATCTTGTAGGTCGGGCTTGGTCAGAAGGTCAGGATTGGAACATTGAACTTGAAGTTGAAGGGAAGAACGGGCTTATATATCAGATTCGCAAGACTCCTGATGCCAAAGAATGTAAGTGTGTCAATTCGCCTACGCCATTCACAGGATGTGAGACGTCAAGATTGAGTTATTTTGAGCATGTCCTTTATGTCCCGTCTTGGCGGCATCCAAATTTGTTCGGTAGCATAGGTGTCAATTCCGGTAGTGACTCCGACAGCCCCGCTGGTTCCGATGACGCGAAACCAATTGATCTTGAAAGTTATTTCTTCGATTACATCCCTTACAAAGATTTGGCACAAGTGAAGCAGCAGTTGGTCAATCTCAAGTCTGCCAGTGCATTTGACGCAAGTGCAAAGAGGCATGCGGATGAAATATTTGCGCAGCTCAATGCTATTTGGAACGTCTTTTATCCAAGCGCGGGTTTGTCTTTTGAAGCTATGATGGTACCGAATAGACCCAATAACAATCCTCTTTTTGACGTGTACATGACGCAAGGGAATGGCAATGCTCGGATTCCTGTTGATGGTCTTAGTTCCGGAGAAATTGACGTATTTACGCTCATGGCAAATATTTTCTTGGAAGAGCCAGAGTATGAGTTGATAGTTTTCGATGAACCTGAACTGCACCTTCATCAGCAATGGCGTAAGGCAATGCTCCCGGCTCTTCGGAAAGCCGCTCCAAATGCGCAGATAATCGCCGCATCGCACTCCGCCGAGATATGGAATTCGGTTTATGATTCACAGAAGTGTCTCATGCCGGCCAAGGGGAGAAATGATTGATGGTAAACACCAACATCAGCATGCCTTATCCGCTCACGTCGTCAGGTGTCGTTCTTGTTGTCGAGGATCGCATGACAGAAGTCTATTTGCGCAGACTCTTCGACGACGCTGTGTCTGAATTTGTCACAGCAGGCGGGCATGGTTCGGTAACTGCTCTAGTAAAGGATTTGCGAGTTCAGGATGATGGTAGAAACCGGGTCTTTGGGTTTTGCGATAGGGATTTTGGTTCTTCAAATGCAACCACATGGGACAAGGTACCGAATGGGCCCCCGTTTGTCTTTCGTCCGCGTCGAATGGAAATAGAAAATTATCTCCTTGATGAACAGGCTGTGTTCAAGGCAGCAAAGCGACTGGGGGCTCCGCATGTTAAGACTGCTGACGAGATTAAATCCTTGTTCCTGTCCGAAGCAGCGAGACAGAGGTTCTGGATCGCCTGCCGCATGGAGATGGCGGTAATTCATGAGGCCATGCAGAAAGAGTTTCCCAAGACTCCTTCCATTGATTCAATCTCAACGATGCAGTCGGCCGTAGATTACATCGAAAAGTCCACTTGGGGCGAGACAGTCATTTCCAATCTCAATGTGGCGCTTGATGGCGCATCAATTCAAAATGGCGTCAATGCGTTTCTTCAAGGGTACGAAGAGTCTTTGCGGAATGGAACATGGTCAGATAACTGTTCTGGAAAAGAGATTTACAAAGCTGTGTGTCAGATGATTTTTGATGATTACAGGCATAGACAATATGATTTTGCCATGGCCATTGCCGAATGTCAACTTCACGATGATACCGTGCCACGGGATCTGTTATTGTTACGCGACATCTTAGAAAGGCAATCAGGATTTTCTCAATCTTAAGGAGATTGATTTTCATGACCACCTACAATCCATTCTCACTTGAAGGTAAGACGGTACTCGTGACCGGAGCGTCATCGGGGATCGGGCAGACTACGGTCATTGAATGTTCCAAGATGATGGTATTATATACCTTCTATCTGATGCCTCATCGTGGGTGACGGGTATTCGCTCGTCATTGATGGCGGTGTGACGATTTGAAAAGGAATGAAAATGAACCTTAAAGTTACAATCAAGAATATTGGCGTCATAAAAAGCGCAGACATTCAACTTGGTGGACTGACCGTTCTTTGCGGCAAGAACAATTCCGGCAAGACTTATGTGACTCATTCGATCTTTGGCTTGCTTGACCGTTTGCAACGTACTGCTGGAGCTCCGATTCTCGATAAAATTATCAAACCCGTTGAGAACTCTGGAATTGTTGAGATGACCGAGGGAACCTTTTTCTCCATTCTACAAGAATCTGTAGATAGGGTTTCTTCGGATGCGCCATCGTTCTTGGCAGACGTCTTGGCATCAGGTAACGAGCGGTTTAAGAATTCACAGATTTCTCTTTCACTTGTTGAACCACGAAATATCGGTATGTTTAGGGTTTCACACAGTACGTCTGTGGGGAGTATGGCGTATGGAATATCGAGGACGTCATCTGAAATGTGTCGTGTGACATTTACACGCACCGAGAATCCAGATTTAACAGAAAAGAATACAATTAGGCATGTAGATGCAATTAGAAGATTTGTTCGAAGACAGACCGCAGCCCAGATTCAAGGACAATACTTCCCGCGAACATTCATTTGTAGTGCCGAGCGAACCGGTGCTGGAATGTTTCAGAAGGAGCTTGACTTCACGAGAAGTCGTCTGGTCGATTTGCTCTCGAGGTCAAAGTTGTCAAAGATAGATCCGTATGATATTGTCGGAAAGTTTGTGGCGGAATATCCATTGGCAGTTAGAACTGATGTGGACTTTGCTCGCAACCTTTCATCTCTCTCCAAGAGAAGAGGAAGTTGGTTCAAAGAGCATGGTGATGTCTTGAGTTTATTTAAGGAGATTGTTGGCGGCGATTATGCGGCGCAAGATGACGATATAAGATTTGCTCCCAAAGAGTCCATCGGCGGCAAGGAAATTTTGAAGCTCTCAGAGTCTTCAAGTTCCGTTAGGGCGTTGGTGGATCTTGCGGGGTACCTTAAATATGTTGTGAGGATAGGGGACTTATTGATAGTGGATGAACCGGAGATGAATCTCCATCCGGAGAACCAGCGTAAGGTTGCGAGACTGTTTGCGTCATTGGTTAATACAGGAGTAAATGTATTTATCACGACACACAGTGACTACTTGATGCGAGAATTGAACTTGCTGATTTTGTTGAAAGGGAAAATGGCGAGCAGTCGGAAATTAGCTGAGAAATATGGATATCAATCGCAGCAACTCCTTGACGCATCAAACTTGCATATATATAAAACTGAAGACGATCCTGCAGGCATGGGATGGAAGACCATTTCTGAAATTACCGTTAGTCAAGATGGTGGAGTTGCGTCATCCGTGTTTGACGATGCGATAAATGAAATGAATCGTATTTCTGATGACATATATTGGGGAGTATGATGATGGCAAAAGCATCAAGTGGTGATGAACGGGTTACGGATAGGCTTTTTTCGCCCAAGTCGTTGAATGTAATAACCAATATTCATGGGATCGGGAGAACGAAGCTCGTAGAGACTTCCTGCCCTGATTCTATTGTTGATATTTCTGGGATTCCAGATGGAGTGCGTATATTGGTTGTAGCACGGTTCCCGCAGACGGAACGTTTTTTTGCAGGGCAGAGACTTGGATGTAGAGGGGATTTCTCGATTATAGATGTTAAGCATCGTCTTATAGTTCATTTGGAAATAAAGCGAGCACATAAATCAGGAATTAAAGAACAATTGTTGGGTTCATCTGCTTTAATTCCATATTTCAGAGCATTGGCAAGTAAGATGCTTTTAGAAAATCACTATCTTGAGAATTATGAAGAGCGATTTGTCTCTGTAGGATATTCGTCAATTGACATGCGTAATTCTAGTGGGCGAAAAGTAACTGGTACAGGTACAAGTGCGGATGATATAAAGCGGATTAACTATCCTGGGGTCTTGCAGTATAGGAATCTGATTTAGATCAGATTGTACTGTGGGTACAATGGGAGAATCCGGTCTGTGGGAAGACCAGGACTGACCTGTTTTCTCGGATTGGAAATTGATCTCTCGCCCGAAAGGCAAAAGGATGTGTGGCTGTTTGCCGCCGTCAATCCGATCAAGTTCGTCAAGAAGAGAGTCGTTAGTGGCTAGTAGGAGTCGCATGCGGCAGCACGATAAGGTATAATATCACGCATGGTTGACAACATAAAACAGATTCTTGCAGTTGGCGAGAACGTAGTCGTTGAGTTCAAGCGGTGCGGGAACGGTATCAAGGGGGATGCCTACGAAAGCATTTGCGCGTTCTTGAATCGCTTTGGCGGCGATGTGTTCTTTGGCGTCTTGAACGACGGTACGGTCGAGGGAGTCGCGCCGAGCGCGGCGCCCGACTTGGTGCGTAATCTTATAAATAACCTAGGGAATCCAAATCTGTTTGTGCCGTCTGTCCATCTTGAGCCTAAGATTGTCAAGATCGGAGCGAAAACAGTTATCCATCTTCATGTGCCTCAGACGCCGGACATCTACCGGTTCAAGGGCGTCATTTTCGACAGGCTGAACGATTCCGATGTTAAGGTTGTCGCGGCGTCCGAGATTGCTGCGATGGGAATTCGCAAGCAGCAGATTTACACCGAGCGGAAGGTGTTCCCGTATGTCAAGTCGTCCGATCTGCGTCTCGACCTTCTGCCGATGATTCGGACCAGGGCGGCGAACTTCTCTGGCGGTCGGCATCCCTGGGCGAGAATGAGTAACAAGGATTTCTTCAAAAGTGCTCGCCTATACACGGAAGACAAGGTGACAGGCGAAAAGGGGTTCAATCTGGCCGCAATCATGCTTCTCGGATCGGACGATTTGATTCTCGACATCTGTCCTGCCTATATGACGGATGCGCTATTCCGTCGAACCGATCCTGACCGGTATGATGATCGTGACATCGTTCAGACGAATCTTGTCGAAAGTGTTGACCGTTTGATGGCATTTGGCGCGAAGCACTTGCCAGATCCTTTCTTCCTTGACGAAAAGGCGATAAGGGTCAGCATACGCGACATCATTGTACGAGAAATGGTGGTTAATATGCTCATCCATCGTGAGTTTACAAGTACAAGGCGTTCGCGTTTTGTCATTGAGCCGAGACGGATGTATTCTGAGAATCCTTGTCGGGCTGTCAGGCAGAGTGTGATTACGCCCGACAATCTGGAGCCGGACCCGAAGAATCCAATTGTTGCGGCGTTCTTCAGGACGATCGGTTTGGCGGATGAACTTGGCTCTGGTGTTC
>JAEEGL016805589.1_pt1 | contig 28387 bp, 15 predicted proteins | sample 9134231 | NCBI WGS metagenome assembly JAEEGL01 (sample SAMN16246548, study PRJNA631951) | gut metagenome | biome: gut microbiome; feature: rumen; material: fiber-attached | host: Bos | place: Iran: Karaj | collected 2018-10
AGAACGCATGAAATACCGCGACTTCTACGACGACATCCGCCGCCGCCTCAAGGAGGTGGCCGACGGTTCCGGCATCGGCTTCAAATATCCCGCCGAGAGTGTCGAAAAGTTCACCCTCATGGGCCTCCGCCACCTCATGAGCTCCATACCGGTGGCGTTTTGCGACGACCGCGGCCGCCTGCCATCCCTCCCGGAGCAGCCCGTCCCCGGCGGCACCGACGACGACCTCCCGTGCCCGCCCGAGATGGAGCCCGCGCTGGAGGCCTACGTCATGCGCGCGCTGCTGGAGTCCGACGCCTCCGACATCCGCGACTCCTCCTTCGCATCCTACTGGGCCAAACGCTTCACCGAACTAGCCGGAGTCTGACGCCATGTCCCTGACCGCCCTCGACCGCGCCCGCGCCGCACACCTCCTCGACGAGAAGAACGCCGTCCTCGTCTCCTGGGACGTGCTCCTCTTCCGCGCCGCCGGGTCGGATGCGCCCCCCGTCGAGGTCCCCCGCATGACGCGCGGCTGGCAGAACATCCCCGACAGCCAGCGCGCCATCCTCGAAGAGTACCTGCGCGAGCAGAAGACCGTCACCGACCCCCTCGCCGACCGCGAACCCCGGCGCGGCACCTGGCGCGTCCTCCGCGTCTTTTCCAGCCGGACGCGCACCAATCCGGACGAGCAGGGAATCTATCAGACCATGATCTGCTGGCCCGACGACGCGGGCTTCCGCTCCGGCGCCTACTGCACCGAGGCCAGCTATCTCCACCACGAGGACAGCTACCAGTTCTGGCAGGCGGCGGAGCTGCCCAACGACTTCGCCCACATCCAGGACGCCGGACACATCTACCACGTCAACGGCTCCCTCGACCCCGAAACCGGCCTCTGGTCCGGCCAGGTCACCGCCGACCACGCCCGCCGCAACATCGTCTATTCATGGTGGCAGCGCGACGCCCTCGCCTGGCGCAAGACCACCCGCTACGAAAACGTCCTCGGGCTCCCCGCCGGTGCGTCCGGCGCGGAGGACTCCGACCTCGCCCCCGGCGACCCCGGCTACGTCCCCAACACCCCCGCCTCCGTCCTCCTCGCCGCCTCCGCCGCCGCCACCTCGCCGACCGGCGAGGCCGCCCCCGCCGGAACGGCAGGCTACCTCCTCCAGGTCCAGGCCGACCTCAACCAGTTCGGACTCTACAACATCACCCTCGTCGAGTCCTGGGCCATTCCCTTCACGCGCGACTTCATGAGAACGAATGCCCACTACACCGAGACCGAGACTGTGTTCCGCAACCTCGCCGCCGTCGCGCCGTCCGTCTCCGGCAGCGCCATCGTCACGCGCATCAACGCGAGCTTCAACGAGTTCGGGCTGTTCGACGGCAGCTACGCGGTCGCCACGCCGAAGTCCTGGTCGCAGACCTACACGCGGGAGAATGCGCACTACACCGAGCGCGAAACCGTGTTCGGGAACCAGGCCAGCGTCTCGCCGACGGCCTCCGGGAGCTCGATTGTCACGCGAATCAATGCGAGTTTCAACGAGTTCGGGCTGTTCGACGGTAGCTACGCGGTCGCCACGCCCAAGTCCTGGTCGCACGAGTACGTCCGTCCGACGGCCCTCTACGAGGCGCACGAGGTGGTCTTTGGCAACCAGTCCTCCGTCCCGACCTCCTCCGGCGCGAACCACGTCATCACCTCCATCAACGCCAACTACAACGAGTTCGGGCTGTTCGACGGCGTGATCGTCTGGTCCGTCCCCATCGCCTGGGAGGAGGAGTTCTCCCGCCAGGCCGCCACCTATGTCGAGCACGAGGCCGTCTACCGGAACTCCGCCGTCCCGTTCTCCGGCTCCTACTCCTCGTCCTCCTCCGCCGCAACCATCATCCGGCGCAACACCGTCCTCAACGAATACGGCCTCTACGACGGCAACCTCGTGTGGATCACCCCGCTGACCTCCTCCGGCGGCGGATACCTCACCAAGCCCGGCGGCCAGACCTCCCGCACCCCGGACTCCTACGACACCACCACCTTCTACTACAACGTCCCCGCTGGCTCCCTCGCCGGCCTCCTCGGCACCGGATACACCGCCGCCGGAACCGAAATCTCCTCCCGCCTCTCCCTCAACGAAATGGGACTCTTCGATGTCGTCCAGACCGTCACAAAGTTCAAGAAGCCGGACTCGTACTGGTTCAAGACGCGCAACGAGAAGAAAAACTGGATACGGGAGTATGGCCAGGGGCGGCAGGTCGTCTGGTTCTGGTTCGTCTACACGCACACTCACTCCTGGCACGCAACCCTCACCGACGCCCTCACGGCCCTCGCAACCGCCACGGGCAACTACTCCACATTCATCCCGTCGAGCTGCTCGATCTCCCAGGAGCGAGGCGGATGGTGGCACCTGTACTACGCCCACGAAAACATCTCCGGCGTCGAACCGCCCAACTACTAAAAATGCAGGACGAAAGCCCCATATTTATCTCCAAAGCCTTCTTCCGTCGCCTGGTGCGAGAGAAGAAGAAGCAGGAAGAAGCGGAAAAGAGGGCCCAGGAAAGGGCCCAGAAGAAGGCGCTGAAGGCCATGCAGCAGTCGGAGCCGCTTCCGTCCTGGGACGATATTCCAGACCCTCCCCCCGCCCGCCCCCTGGACGACACGCCGTCCGGCAGCTACATCCTCGACCAGCTCGTCGGCGCCGTCAACGGCTATGTGGCATCCGGCGGCGAAGCCCCAGCCTTTTTCTACCTCGACGAAAGCGGCAAAATCTGGCTTACGGCGGATGTGGGCAGCGGCTCGTCGCCTGTGTGCGGGTGGCAATGCAAGATCGACGAAAATGGGAAATATGTTCTCACAGTCGGACAGGCACGGCTGAATTTCAATACAACCGTGATTCCGCAAGGGATTGACCTTACTAATGCCAGTCCGCCATTTTCCATCTACCTTACATGTTCGAACGCAGGAGTTATTTCGCTAACCACGATATATCCAGGCCAGTCGTCACTTTATGTCATGGTTGTCGATGTCAACAACGACGGCCTTATCACTCATTATACCCTCGGTCAAACTGTTGATTTCGTTCTTGTTTCTGATTGTCCTTCGCAATGACCCTCCCGACTTTCTGGCGTCTCTCTACTGCTCCTTATCCGCTTGTCGTCAGCCCAGTTGACAAGCTTTTCCTTTCCGTTCGAAATCCTTGCGTCTCTCCGTTTTTCCGCTCCGCCGACATCGACCATGATTTCATTTCTTCCATCGAGAACACTCCATCCTATTCTCAGTGCGAGGCTTCCGATTATCACGGCGATGTCATTGGGCTTGTTTCTTACTGTTCTGGTATTGTTTCCGCCATCACCCCTAAGATCTATTATTCCCCCGGCGACGTTGGCAATCTGGGCATTGCAGACTACACATCCCTCCATTTTTACGCCTACAATCCTTATGCCTACGATTATCCTGGCGCGATTTCGGATTTTGCATCTTCTGATGCCCGTCTTTTTCTTTCCTTTGACCTGGTTTTGGATTCCAATGGCGGCATTCGTCTTTCTCTTAACGGTAATCCACTAAGCCAGGCGCAATCTTATTCTTTTGACAGCCCTTGGCCTAGGCGTACTGATTGGGAAGTCTGCGGGTATCCAGATGTATCTCCGACCGCGTGGGCTTGTTGTTCTGAGCATGTAGACATCTTTTCTGCTCCACCTAGCTGGTATGTTCTATGGCTTCCTTGTGGTTATTCCTCTCCGCCGCCATCCTACCAACCTGAAGAAACACCTTCCCGCGCCGCGATGCTCCGCTCCCTCGAACAAGAAATGGAGGATTCCCGATGACCTGCTCCTGCCACAAACAGCATGATGCCGCCCTGGACTTCGCCAAGCGGCCGACGGAAGCCTGCATCTACTGTGCGGAAAAGCACATCTCCGCGGCCGCGGCCCTCGCCCGTGAAAACGGCTACGAGGCCATGAACCGAACAATGCTGATCGGGGAGCTCGTCCTGGCGCAATGGCACCTCTGGACGCTCGACCGCCCATTGGCCGAGAAAATCCGCGACCTCCGCCATGCCCTCCAGTCCGGCGAACCCTACGACCTGCCAGCCCTCGCCGCCCTCGTCTCCGCAGAGGCCGGAAAGGCCGCGGAAAAGGCGGCTCCCCGACCAATTTCGTGACCTCACGAAAATGGTCCCCCTCATTCAGCATTCATCATTCAGCATTCCCCCATTCGGCATTCCCCTCACTCCCCGTCCCAGAACCCGCCGCCCATGGTGGCGACGGAGGGCAGGGCGTTGAAATAGGGTCTGTTTTCGCGGATGACGGGAACGAGGTCGGCGAATGTGAGGCAGAAGGCGTCGGCGAGGCCGGGGGAGTAGCCGAGGCGTTCGCCCCGGCGGAGGGAGTCCTTGCTTTCGACGACGATCCTGCCGTTGCTCTGGACCGCGTACTTGGGGGTGGTGAGCTCGTGGATGGCCTTTTCGACGATGTTGCGGGCGACGTCGGAGTCGGCGACATCGATCCCGACATCGCCGGCGCGGAACCATTCACGCGCCTCCCACCAGAGCTCGTCGCGCAGGCGGTAGCATTCCAGGGCCCGCTTCATCGCCGCCGCGCCCACGTTCACGCGCCGGTGCGGGACCCCGGCCTGCTCCAGCATCGAGCAGACCCCGCTTCCGACGCCGATGGCGTCCACGCACACCAGGTCGAACTCCCCGTTCCTGTACATCTGGACGAGCCGCCCCGCGATCTGCGCCTCCTCGAAGCTCCGGGGCCATTCGTCGAAGCCGTAGGCGCGGTGCCCCTGGCGGATGCAGAACCCGATGGTGTCGCCGCCCGCCCCCTTCGGGTCGAGGCCCGCGATCCGCTGGACGGTCGTGGGCTCGCGGATTTCCCGTCCGACGGCGGATTGCGCCCAGTCGTGCTGGATCAGCGTGTCCGGGTCGTCCGTCGGGAAGAGGCCGTCGATGCGGATTCGGATCTGGTTGCTGCCGGGGCCATAGACCTCCTCCTGGCGCGTGATGTAGTCCTTCCCGCAGAACGGGCTGTTCCGGCTCGACCAGGAGCGGTGCTTCCAGTAGCGCGCGTTCTTGTGGTGGGTCTCGAAGAACGGGCCGCTCGCGTAGTTCCCGTTCCCCGTGCAGATCAGCAGCGCGCAACCGCCCGCGACCTCGTTCGTGACGCTCGTGCAGTTGCCTTCCGCCGCGTCGAAGATGCTCTGCGGGATGCCGCTGGCCTCGTCCATGAGGAACATGAGGAAGTTGCAGTGGATGCCCTGGAAGTTCTCCGGCTTGTTCTTCTGGCTGGCGATGGCCTCCGCGAAGCACTCCTCGTTGTCCGTCTGCCGGACGCTCGTCGCCCGGATGTCGATGAGCTGCTGGAACAGCGGCCGCAGATACGGATGCCAGCGGCGGATCTCCCCCCAGAGGTTGCGCAGCACCTGGATGCGCGTGCTCGCCGTGCATGGGATGCGCGCCCGGCTATGGCAGCTCAGCCCCCACAGCACCAGCCACGCCAGGCACGCCGTCTTGCCCGTCGAGGTGCCCGACACGACCGAAATGTAGCGCTTGTCCTCCCCACGGACCGCCCGCCCGACGTCGTTCAGCAGGTCCAGCTGGTCGTCCGAGATGGTCGGCGAGGGGACGAACTGCTCCCGGACGAACGCAACCGGGTCCCGCCGATAGCGGGCGAAGAACGCCTCCAGGCTGGCCGCCGTCACCTCCTGCTGCTGGGCGCTACCGGGCATTGCCCTCCTCGCCCGCCCGCATGGCGTCCCGCAGCATCTGCATGGAGATGTCGCCGGTGATCTTCACGTCCTGCTTCGCCGTGTGGTCCTGGTCGTAGACCCGGATGAGCACCCGGTCCGCCGGCTTCCGCAGCGTCACGACCTCCCCCTCCGGCGTCGCCGCCTGCTCCAAATTCCCCTCCATGCCCCGCCGGAACATCTCATCCTCCACCGCCGCCCGGCGGACCTCCGCCCCAAGCTCCCGCGCGTTCTGATACCGCTTTTTGGCCCCCTCGTCCAGGTTCCACGCCTTGCGCACCTCCGTCCACGCGATCCCGGCCTCCGCCATGACGACCGCGTGGGTCCGCCCCTCCGCCAACCCGTCGCAGAACCGCTCGAACCTCTCCAGCAGCTCCGCGTTCTTCTTCCGCTCCGCCGCCCGCTGCCGCGGCGTCAGCTCCGCCATCGCCCCCTTCGGACGCCCCGCCTTCTTCGCCCGCGAGCCCTTCTTCCGGGCCGCCGCGGCCTTCTTCTTTCCTTTGCCCGCGACCTTCCGCCCGAGCGCCTTCCTCTGAAAATGCGTATCCATACACCCCCGCCGCTACCATCCCCACGCGCCCCGTCAACAAAAATCCGCCTGCCTGCCACGCAATTTGTCGCAAAAAATTGTTGACAGGGCGTGGGGGGATGCAAGGGTCGTGCGGCGAAAGGTCCGAGACAATCCCGATACAGAAAGTGAGTGTGACATCATGGCAGCCCTCTTCCAAGATTTCAACGAAGCGCAAGAATGGCGAAAGAACATCGCCAATCAGATTCAGGCCGCAAATCCAAACTGGGCGAACATGAGCCGGGAGCAGAGGCACGAGGCGGCGAATTCGTGGCTGACGAGACTCCCGGCGGTCCAGCGGGCGGTCGTGGATGCCAACTTCCAGGCGTACAAGCAGATGCGGGCGGCGCAGACGCCGCAGCAGGGCGCTCCCGCGCCGACGCAGGGACAGCCCCCGCCGACACAGCAGCCGCCCCGGCAGCCCCCCGCTCCGGCGGCGCAGCAGCCCCAGGCGGGGATTCGGCCTGGGATTCGTGGCATGCCCTGGACGGAGGAAGGGGCGAAGGCGCAGTATGGCGGAAGGGGCTACACCGGGGCTTACGCCCAGAACAAGCTCGGACAATGGGGGCCGGCGGACCCGGAATGGCGGCATGCGCATAACCCCGACGGGACCCGGCGTCCTGGCATCCGGCCGGGCGTATATGGATCGAGTCCCGCCCAGATTCGTGAGGCGGGCATCGCCCGGCACGAAGCGCAGGCCAACGCGGCCCAGGCGACAGAGGATCGCTGGCAGGCGGCGGAGAACGCCGCGGCGGCGCGTCAGCGCACTCCGGGCCAGCCTTACGTGGCGGGCGGGTCGTTCTCCGCCGACGGGCGGACGAACGGCGAGGTGTATGACCAGTGGCGGAAGCGCGGCTCTGTCAGCGGCATCCGGCGGACCCTGTAAGCGGAGGACATGACCATGGCAACCCTTGATGATGATTTTGGCACGCTGTTCGGCGACAACGGCAACGACGACGACCTGGACGACCTCTTCGGCGAGGCCGGGCAGGGGGCGGAGAAGATGGTCGCCGGGATCCGTCCGATGGCCGACCAGGCGCGGCAGGATGCCTATCGGCGGGCCGACGAGCTGGTGGCGGCGGCACGGAGCGGCGGAATCCGCCCCTACGACGATTCGATGGGCGCGGCGCGGCGCTACGCGGCGCATTTCGCCCGCGGCCAGCGGGACGCCGACGCCTTCGGACGCACCCACGTCGGCTCCGCCGCCCTCCAGGCCAGGATCGACCACGAACGACGCGCCCAGGACCTCGAACGCCGCAAGGCCGACCAGGAGGCGGGTATCCGCCGCCGCGAGATCGACACGTCCATCGCCGATACCGCCTATAAGAACGCCGGCACCCTCGACCAGGAGAACGCCAGGGGGATGTGGGGCACCGCGGCCGCCGCCGCCGGAATCGCCCAGGAGAAGCTGAAGACGCGCGGCGGCATCCGAGAGGCCAGGATCAACGCGGCGGGCCAGCTCGGCGAGGCGAAGATGAAGGCTGATTCGGAGAAGGAAATCGAAGCGCTGCGCCAGAAGCACGAAAAAGAGATGGAGGAGTTGCGGACAAAGCTCGGGATTGATGCCGCCACTGCTACGTCGCTCATTCAGCGCTCGGATGCGGAATGGTATGCCGCACAGCAGGCCCGAGGTTCCACCGGCGATGGCCTGGTCAAGGGGAAGTGGGTGAATTCGCCGAACGGCGGGCGGACTCTCATGTACACGCAAAACGACGAGATGGTTGATTTTGACGAAAACAAAATTCCCGCCCCCCCGAATGGATTGACCCAGGCTGGGATCGATGCATGGCCTTTAACCGGGAAAAAAGATGATTCAACCCGAAAATCTCACCTGAAAGGACTGGCAACTGGCGACGATTCCTACGGACTCTATTACGACAGGAGGAAGGGGCGGTGGCTTGTTCTGACCATCAATGAGCTCAGAAAGGAACAGTCTGCCAATTTGATTCCTGGGCTTGACCACGACGCAGAAACCTACTGGACAATCGTCAATGCCGCCAAGAAGGAATATGCGGATTCCGGCAACAAAGATTCGAAAAAATACAGCGCACGATGATTCCGACAAGCCATGACCGCCGAAAACTTTGAAATGGACTTGGGCCAGCAGCTCGAACTGGATAACCAAGAAAAGGCAGCAAAAGAAAAAGAGCGTCGCCGTCGGCTCGGACAGGCCTTGACACTGCGCCAGGCGGGCCGCGATGACCTAATCCCGGAAGAAACTCGTCGGGAGCTAGACGACGAAATCGCCTACCAGGAGGATCAGCGGGAGCTCGAACGCCTTCGGGCAGAGACCCCAGGGTACTTCAAGGAGATCGACAGAGAGTACGAAAGGGCGACCACGCCGGACTGGATGAAGCCGCCGGTCCTGAAGGCTTTTAAGCCAATCAAGGCTCCTACAGACCCATACGGCATAGCGGAAATCGATAAGCGGCAAAACGAGCGTGCAGACGAAGAACACCGTCGTCGGCTGCGAATGCAGCTGCAAAACCGGGACGGGTCCTTGCCGCGAGGGGACCGATTCCTTTCTCAAACGGAAATTGAGAAAGAAGCAAAAGAGAGGGGAGACAAAGGGTTCTGGTCAACGGTGGCCGAGGAGTATTTGACCGCTGGGAAGGTTCTGGAAAAGGTCCCTGTCTTTGGGGCGGCCATAAAAGTCTCCAACGCTCGGCAATGGAGCGAGATGGAGAAGCGGATGTCGGACCCGGACCGATATTATCGCAACCCGGATTACGACCCGGATGACCCGTTCAGCGAAGAGTACAATGACCTGTATTGGCAGGATCAGGAGCTTCTCACGCAGCGCGCAAACAAGCAGGCCGTCGAAGAAGCACGCGAGCGAGCTCACCCCATTCGCGCGATGGGCGGAAAGATTGCGGCGGAGATGCCGACATTCGCTGGAGAGATGGCGCTTACGTCCGGGCTGGCGACGCGAGCGACGGGAAGTCTTGTCCATGCCACCAAGCTGTTCAAGGCGGCCGCCGCGTCCCAGGGGATTAAGTGGCTTTCCAAAAAAGTTGGGCGTGGTATTGTCCTTAGCGCGATCCAATCCACGCTGATGCCGCAACGGACTCTCGAAGCGTATCAGCGGTTCCATGCGGACCGGTTTGCGGTGACGCAGGACGAGCTGGGCCAGCTGGACGTGATTATGACGAGGCACGGCGACAGCACGGCGCTGGCTCTCTGGAAAGGGTGGCTGGACACGTTCAAGGAAGTGCTAAGCGAGCATTCTGGTGAATTGCTTGCATTTGGGGCGGGAAAGGCAATCAGCCGGTGGGGCGAGAGGGCGGCGAAAAAGGCTGCCGAGCGCGCCGCAAGCCGTGGGCTGGGCGTGACAGGGCAACTTTTTACTGAGACGCCCATGCCCAAGAGGGTTGCACGGGTTCTTTTGCAAATGATCGGGGAGCATGATGGGGGCGGGGCGTTTTCGAAGCTCATGAGCGCAACGAGCACCCAGCCGATGTTCGAAGGTGTCGAGGAGCGTTTCGGGGGTGCGCTGGAGGTGTTGTTTGGCATCGACGAGCGGGAGGATGGCGAGGGGTATGGGGACCGGTTCGGAAGCCGGCTGTGGCATGGATTCTGGCCTGGGTGGGACCAGATCCGTGCGGAGGCCGTCGGGTTCATGCCCACGATGCTGCTGGGGGGGGGCGCGGCGGTGGTGGGAGATGCCGTGCGGAATTTTCAGGATCGGCCGGGCCGTGTGATTTCCAGCCGAGAGCGGAATCTGGTCGAACGTGCGCGCCGGAAGGTCGAGAGTCTTCCGACATGGCGGGTTCTTCCGCCGGAGGTCAAGGGGAAGATCCGACGCGCCAAGCGGTTCGATGAGCTGGACGCGGCAATGGATGGGGCAACGGGGTGGCTGCGGGATCATTCGTCCGATCCGGTGGTCGCAAAGGCCGTGAACGATGCGCAGGTCCTGGGGCGGAAGGAGCGCCGGGATGAGCAGCAGGCGCAGCAGGAAGAGATACGGCGTCGGGTCGAAAAGCTGATCGAATCCCTCAAGGCACAGGCCTCGAGCCAGTCAACTCAGCCGGAGGAGGAGGCGAAGCAGGAGTCAGGGGCCGAGGAGCAAGGAGCCGGTGGCGAAGGCCCGGCGGCTGGGACGCCTGGTGTCGGCGACGAGGCGGACCGTCTGAATGCCGAGAACGCCGAGAACGAGGCGAGACGGGATGCGGTGGAGGAAGTTCCTGCGGAAGGCGCCGTGCCTGGCGCGGAGGGAACGGCTGTTCCCGAAGGGGCGGCTGGGGAGATCGACCCCGACAATCTGGGAGTCCAGACGGACCTGGGCTTCGACGAGAATGACATCGCGAGCTACGGGCAGACGCCCCAGGCGGGGCAGACCGCACCGGAATCGGCTGCGGCTGGTGCGACGCCCTCGGCGGCGCCGGTTGCGGTGCCGGACGATGGCGCACCGGCGGCGACGGCTCCGCGCGAGGTCGTGGAGCAGCGCCTTGCGGAGACGGGGGCCGAACTTGAGAAGTTCAGGAATGGGGAGCCGCTGGAGACGGACGATGCTCCCACGGCCGCCGTGGAAGCGGCGGCGGCGCAGGCGGAAGCAGCCGCGGGCGGGCCGCCCGCGCCCCCAGGAGGGGACCAAGTTCAGGCGCCGGGGGACCAAGCTCCGGCGCAGAGGGACCAAGCTCCGGCGCAGAGGGACCAAGCTCCAAAACAGGAGTCAGGAGTCGGGAGTCAGGGGTCAGGCGGGGGAGAGACGGCGGCGGAGGACCGCTATGATGCGATGAGCCTGCAGCAGCTGCAAGGGGAGGTGCGGCGGCGCGGGCTGAAGCCGACGTTGCGGATTCTGGGGAGCCCGAGGAACCTCCGGGACTATCTGCGGAGCGCAGACGCGGGGGGGGCGGCCGCGCAGCAGGAGGCACGGCAGGAGCCGGGGGAGGCCAGACCGCCCGCGCCTGCGGCCCCGCAGGCGGAGCAGCCGTGGACGGAGAGCTATTTCGGGAAGCGGCGGAAGGGGAAGGAGCCGCGTCGTCGTCGTGTTCCGAAGGAGGGGCGCGGCTATGAGGAGTTCGGGAAGGCGTGGATGCTGGACGAGCTGCGGCGGCGGGGGCGGCCGGTGCCCAAGAAGCACTCTCCGAAGCGCCTGGCGGATGCGCTGCGTGCGCATGACCGCATGATCGAGCAGGGACAGGCGAGGGGTAGGGCCCAGTTCAGGCCGAGCGTTCCGAACGTGCCGGAGGGGCATGACGCGGGGGAATATCCGTTCTATTTCGACTTCGTATCCGGCGGCGGAATCAGCTATCCGAGCGACAAGCTGCGCGAGGCGGACAACCGGCTGCCGAAGTCGCAGCAGCGCATCGGCGGGGAATGGGACGCCATCACCGAGGAGATCGTGCGGTCGTGGCCGCCGGCCCTGCGGAAGTTCTTCCACCCGGTCAACAGCTACGAGCAGCTTTCGGACATCGCCGGGGCGGCGGACCACTATTCGGAGCAGGGGCCCATGCGGTTCGTGTCGGGGACCTCGACGGCGGAGCAGGAGCCCCTGACGCCGGACGAGCTCGTCGAGAAGCTGGTGGACGACGCGCAGCGGCTCGAGGCGGACTCCAGGTCCGCCATCTCGCCCGCCCAGGCGCGGAAGAACTGGGATGCCATGTTCGCGGCGCAGCCGGGCACCAGGGCGGTCAGGACGAGCGAGCTGCAGGTGGGCGACCGCATCGCCGTGCCGCTGCCCGGCATCGACCGCACGGTCGAGCTTGTGGTGCGCGCCCGCGTCAACGGGATGGTGCAGTTCGAGGAGATTCCTCCGGAGCTGGACTTCAGCGCGTCGGTGACGGACGAGGATCCGTTCTTCAACTTCCTCGTCGAGGCGGACTCCGATTCCGCGCAGACCATGCACGTGCTGTGGGTCGCGAACGCCAGGGAGATTGAGGCGGCGGAGCGGGACGGGGTGCCGGACCGTGCGCAGGTGTGGCGGATGTCCAAGGAGGAGATTGTCGATGAGATGGGGCGGGAGGGGATGGAGGACTTCGAGATCGGTAGCGTCAGGAACACCAAGAAGGAGCTGATCGCCCAGCTGATGAGCTGGCGGACGAGGAACGGCGTGGCGCAGGTGACCGCCGAGACGACCGGCGACAACGCTTCCACCATGCGCGAAAAGAACGGCACACTCCGCAAGCGCGAGATGCAGACCGAGGACTGGGGCGGCGGATTCGCGCCGGGCGACGAGGACATTTCGTTCGATCCGAGCCAGTGGGAGGGCGACGACGTGGAATTCCAGCGGCGACGCCGGGAGGGGCGCGCGTCGGCGACGGATTCGGAGCTGGCCCGCCTGGCGAAGCGGCTGGGCCGCGCGCTGGGGGTGCGGGTGGAAATTTCGGCCGAGCCCCCGGAGTGGGCGCGGCGGCGGGGCGCTCCCGCCAACGCGAACGGAGCGGCGGACCTTCGGCATGGACGCATCTGGCTGCGCCGTGGCGCCGCCGACGCCGAAACGTCGGCGCACGAAGGCGCGCATCTGGTCCAGATCCTGACGGAGGCCCTGGCGCGGGAGGGCGACTCCGCGGCGAAGGCCGCGGCTGCGAAGTTCCTGGAGGCCATCGAGGGCGCGCCGGAGACCGTCAGGAAGTCGGTCAAGGCCCGCTATGGCGGGCAGCTGTCCCCCGCGGAGCTGTTCGCCGTCCTCTTCGAGGAGGAGCAGGCCGGACGCCTGCAGGGGCTGGTGGAAGGACCGAACGCGAAACGCGGCCTGGCGGCCTGGTGGACGCGCGTGAAACGCCTGTTCTCGCAAGTCTGGCAGGCTGTGCGACGGACCATGGGGCGTCCGCTCAAGCTCGGCGACGTCGCGGCCATGGACTGGCCCGACGCCATCCGCGAGCTCAACAAGGCCCTCCGCGCAGGCCAGCGCATCGTGGGCGAGGACGGGCGCGCCCTCGACGCCGCCGCAGGCGGTCGGGGAGGCGAGGGGGCGGATGTTCTGTTCAAGCAGGACGGCACGGGGCCGACGGCGGAGGAAACGGCGGAGGCGGAGCGACAGTACAAGGCCGTCGAGGCCCGCTTCACCAACCCGGACGGCACGAAGAAGAAGGGCTGGATGAAGGCTCCGAACGGCAAGGACACGAAGCTGTCGGAGCGGGCGTGGGTGCAGACCAGGACAGAGAACTTCAAGCGGTGGTTCGGGGACTGGGAGGATGCCGCGACGGTCCGTGCGGCTTTCGACTTCTGCATGAATGGGAAAGCCGTGTCGTCGCTCTCCGGCGACGAGTTCGCACCTACCGGGAAAAATGATTTGGTGGACCGCGTGGCTGCGTTTTTCGCGTCTGAATATGGCGGGAAGGCGGAAAGCCCTGAACTTGGAACGGTCATTCTTGACAGGCGTGGCGTCAAGGACTCTCTTTCCCATGGAATGGGGAGGAGCAAGGCGGCGGCATACGCAGCCGTCCACGACGTGATCGAGCACGGCAAGGTGTTCGATACGCGAGAAAACTGGAAGGGGAGAGGCGCCGACACCTTCGTTATCGCGGCCCCAGTCGTGATTGGCGGGCGGGACTATGTTTGCGAGGTCGTCGTGGAACGCAACCGCGAAAGCGGCAGGCAGGCGTTCTATCTGCACGAAGTCAACGTAAAAGAAAAAATCGCCGGGGCCATCAAGACCTCTACGCGGGAGGCAGCCCCGGCGACATCCGCCGCGCCGGTGCGAAGTATTCTCGTTCAGAGGATGCAGGAAATCAAGGAAAAAGGGGCTGAGGTTTCCAGAGCCGTCGACGAGAACGGCGAGCCGCTGGTGGTCTACCACGGGAGCCACCACACCCACACGGTTTTCGACAACAGGGAAAGCGATTCGCGGAACGGTTCGCCGGACGGTGTCTCGTTCTTCACGGATTCCCGTGAGGTCGCCGACTCCTACGCGCCGGATGGGCGGGATGTCGAGTTCGACGAGAAAAAGCGACCGTTTGTCGACGTGAAATTCAAGGACGGCCGCGTGGAGCGGCAGTATTACGATCTCGGCGGCGTTTATGCCGTGTTCCTCTCGATGCAGAACCCGCTGGTCGTGGATGCGGCAGGTGCCGAGTGGTCCAGGATTCCGTTCGAGGGGAGCAATCTGACAACCAACGAAATCGCCAAAATCGCCAAGGATCGCGGTTATGACGGCGTCATTTTCAGGAATGTCGTTGACGGTGCCGCAAAACACAAGCCTTCGCCATCGACAACATATGCCGTTTTCTCCCCCCAAAAAATCAAGTCCTCCACAGACAACGTGGGGACGTATTCGGAGCGGGACGACATCCGCTGGTCGCGGCGGGGCGTGGCGCGGGAGGCGTCGGGGCAGGGGCTGCTTGACTTCGGAGAGGACGTGCTGGACGGCTATGCGGAGCGGAAGGGGATTTCGGCGGAGAGGCGTCCTGCGCTGAAGGAGGGGGTGAAGAAGGCGCAGCGTTTCGCGCAGACGGCGCGGAATGCGTGGGAACGGGCGTTTCGCATCGGTTCGAATGCGGAGGACTGGGGCAGGGCGTTCGCCACGAAGGAGGCCAACCGTGGCGAGTATCCGACGGTTTCGCGGGTGCTGCGTGAGCTGTACGAGCGCAAGGAGTCCTTCGGCGCGGAGGTCAGGGGGCTGCGGCTGGAATCGGCCGAGGACGTGGCCGGGATGATGATGGCCCTGCGCTCGCCGTTCCAGGAGATGTTCAAGGTCGTGTTCGTGGACGGCCAGAACCGCGTGCTGGACGCGCGGGTGGTGCACATCGGGGCGATCACGACTTCGCTCGCCCATCCGACGAACGTGCTGGGCGACGTGCCCGATGGCGCGCAGGGATTCTACATCAGCCACAACCACCCGAGCGGCGATCCGACACCGTCGAGCGAGGACGCGCGGATCACGGAGCGGTTCCGCGAGGCGGGGCGGCTTCTGGGCCTCAGGATGCACGACCACGTTGTCACCGACGGGGAGCGCTACTACACGTTCGCTCTCCATCAGGGCTTCACGCTCCCGGCGGAGAAGCAGAGCCACGAGGCGTGGGAGATCGGCACCGGCCAGACCACGCAGCAGGTCCGCAATCCCATCACGGCGGCGCAGGTCGCCGCCCTGGCGCGGCAGGGCGCGAAGGTGCCCGTGGTCCTCGCCTTGGGGAATAAGGCGGACATCCGCGCCGTCCGGCTGCTGCCGGAGGGGTTCTTCGACGGGCAATGGGATCTCAGGTCCGCGCGTACCGCCCGCGCGATCTTCGGCCATGCGTTGGATACCACGGCCGTGTCTGTCATCCTCGTCGTGCCGGAGGGAACGGTCCAGGGCAGAAACGCCCACCGCTTCGTCGGCCCCATCATCGAGGCCGGAAGGACGCTGGGAATCGGTGTCGTCGACGTCATCGAGGACAGACCCGCCGCAGACACCGGCTTCCGCTCCTACCATGCGGACGAGCCGGCGTGGTTCTCGCAGGCCGCAGAATCGGGAGCGAGGGAGGCGCGGGAGGGGGGCGAACCTCCAGCCGACGGAGAACGGAGGCTACCTTCCAGGGCGTGGCCGGCCGACTTCCCGAACGTCGTCGTCCACACCACCCGCCAGGCCGTTGAGCGGCGCCACGCGACGGACTTCGCCAGGGCCAAGGCGGGGGACTGGGACGCCGCAGCGCGAATCGTCCGCGCTGTTGTGAAAATCGGGCGCGTCAAGGAAATCGCCGCGCGTCACCCCGGCGCGATTGTCGTGCCAGTCAACGCCGCAGAGGCGACAGGGAATAACCGGATACCCTATGCGTATGCCTGCCTCCTTGCAGACGCAGGGCTTGAACTCGGTGATGACATCGTGCAGTCTGTCAAGGCGAATCACACGGGCGCGGAAGCTCTCGATCGCCTCCTCCGACGGGCGGAGTTCGCCGGCCCCGTGGAGGCCGGGCGCGAATACATCCTCGTCGACGACCACGTGACGCAGGGCGGCACGCTGAACGAGCTGCGGCACTACATCGAGGAGCGCGGCGGAAAAGTTGTTGAAATTACCACATTGACGGCCAGCAAGGGGTCCACTATACTTCCGATCCGACGGGACACGGTGGCCGCCCTCAAGGCCAAATTCGGCCCGGAACTTGACCATGGACTCCAAGCAGCAAAAATCGCAGGAAGAATCGAAGCCCTCACCGAAAGCGAAGGCCGATACCTCCTCAAATTATCGCCTGACACCTTCAGAAATCGAATCGCTTCGGCAGGACTTCAAGAAGGGGCGGAAGCTGCTGGACTTCAGCGACCTGTTCAAGTAAGGGAAGCCGACGGGGGTGACACGGGGGCGGAAGGTCTAGGTGGGCTAGAAAACCTAGACAATCTAGACAATCGAGGAGAAGGGGGGCGAACCCCCTCCACCCGCCCGAGCCGTGTGACGCCGGAAGAAGACGCGGCCTATCTCGCCGCAGTGGAACGCGGAGACATGGAGACCGCCGGGCGGATGGTCCGCATGGCGGCGGAACGGGCAGGCTACTCAGACGACGCATCATGGCGGATGTCCCACCACGCACCCAACCGCGAAACAGCCGAAGGCGGCAGCGCAATCCGTATGTCCGACGCTGGCACCGACGCCGACAGATTGATGCCCAAGGATGCCTGGACGCATCCCGAGTGGTATTTCAACATGAACGACCCGATGGAGCGCGAGTCGTACTACATTATCGCAGCCGCGTTGCGCGAGGAAGAACGGCATCGAGCCGCCGGCGACGGCAAGCATGCGCACATCATGATGTATCGCGGCGTGGACAAGTCCAGGAACCGCCGAGAATCGACGTTCCGAAACGGTGACTGGTGCACGCCATCCCGCGCCTACGCCTTGCGGGAGGCACGGGAAAATCCCGGCGGAGGCCGCGTCATCGAGATGCGCGTCAGCCTTGCCAACCTCTACTGGGACGGCAACAGCATAAGCGAGTTCGGATACGACAACGGGAAGGATCTGGCATACAGGGACACGAAGAACAACCGCAAGCTTCTCGACCCGGTGACCCGCGACGTCGAGGGTAATGTCATTCCACTCTCCAGGCGATTCGACAAGACGAAGAGCAGCATCCGCTTCTCCATCGGCGGCCTCTACACCGGCAGCGCCGCCGACTACGCCCACCGGCGCGAGGACGGGACCGTCGAGAACGGGCCGAGCTTGCACTACATCGGACGCGGGGAGGGGAACCAGGCGTACGGGTGGGGGCTGTATGCCAGCGACCGGCGTGGGGTTGCGGAATCGTATGCGAAGCGGGACTACGAAAACAAGGATCCGAAATGGAATAGCACAGCCGTTTATCACGGGGAAAAGGTAGTTGGAAATCACGTAAACCCCGCATTGTCCGATGAGGCAAACAGCGCTTTGGGCATCTTCATGGCAGCAGAAGGCGATTTGAACAAAGCGGTTGAAGTTGCACGACATGATTATGAAGAGCAAGAAGGTGTGTGGAGGTCTTTTGCCAAGAAAGTACTGGATTTCATCGAACAGCATGGCAAAGAATTCCAATACATTCCAGCGCCAGAAGTCCACCGTAACGTCTACGAGCAAACCTTCTTCAACAATCGCGCCAACCCGGAGGAGACCGAGCGGCACCTGCTGAAGTGGTATGGGGACGTGACGAGTGAGCAATTCCGTTGGGTGACGGAGCAGTTGAAGAAGGAACGTTCGGAAGGGCCGGTGAAGCGCTTCCTGGACGATTGGGAACTCGACGACGAGGCGCTGGACGACGACTACTTCCTCACGGACGTGATGGAGGAGCATACCGGCAAGGGGCTGTACCGTGTTCTCGAAGACATGTTCGGATCCCCCAAGGCCGCCAGCGAGTTCCTCGCCCGCGCTGGCATTGACGGCGTGAAGTACCCCGTGAACAGCTTCAGAAAGAACGTCAAGGACGGCGACGTGGCGGGCTGGAACTACGTTTCGTTCCGCGACGACAACATCCGCGTGGACCACAAGTGGCGCGACGGGAAGATGGAGTATCAGCGCGGGTCCACGGAGGAGAGGGGCGCCGGTCGTGAGCGTCTGGAGGCGGCGGCGCGGGCGCTGGAGAAGGCGCTGGGGGTGACAGTCGAGGTGTCGGCCGAGATGCCGGAGTGGGCGAGGGAGCAGTCGAAGGGGGCGAAAGGGGAGATTCGGGCGGCCATCGACCCGGCGACGGGGCGGGTGTGGCTGTCGTCGCGGCTTGCGGACGAGGGGAGCGCGGCGCATGAGGGGGCGCATTGGATTGACGCGGTGGTGTCGGCGGCGGCCGCGTCCGGCGACGCGGGCGCGCAGGCGGCGGCCGCGAAGTTCGCGGAGATCGTCGCGAATTGTCCGGAGGCGCTGCGCGAGAAGATCCGGGAGCGGTACGGGGAGGTGACCGACAGCGAAATCTTCGCCCACATGGCCGAGGCGGAGCGGAACGGGGAGCTGGGCGAGATGCTGTCCGGGGCGGGGCGGCCGGCGCGTACGTGGTGGCAGAAGGTCAAGCGCGCGTTCGCGCTGGCCTGGCAGGAGCTGCGGAGGCTGTCCGGGGCGTCGCTCAAGGCGTCGGCCCTCGGCAAGATGGACTGGCGTGACGCCCTCCACCAGATGAGCGAGGCCATGCGCACCGGCCAGCGGATCGAGGTGGGCGGCGCGCGCGGGACTGGAAATCTAGACACCCTAGGAAATCTAGGCAATCTAGGCGCGGCGGAGACCGGCGTGCAATACTCCCGCGGCGACGCGGCGCCGGAGCGGAATCTGGGGCACCCGGACGCGGAGGAGCAGGCGAGGAAGGCGGAGGAGAGGCGTCAGGAGGAGGCGCGGAGTCCGCAGCTTCCGGGCGTGGAGTGGCAGCCGCGGGCGTCCAGGCAGTCGGTGACGAACGGCGTGGTGACCTACGACGACGCGGACCTGGTGGGGATGGGGGAGTGGTTCACGGCGAAGATTCAGGAGTACAAGGGGCGTGACGGGAAGAGCCGGTGGGCGGTGCGCGGGGCGGATGGGAAGGTCTACATCGGCAACATCGGGACGGAGGAGCAGGCGAAGTGGTATCTGGGGCACCGGCGGGCGGAACTGGCGCGGTCGGTGGACGCCCTCGCCGGGGCCAGCAAGGAGACCGTCGTGCGGATCGCGGATGCCCGGAAGGCGTTCATCGAGGAGATGGCGCGGCAGGACGCGTCGAAGGCCGACAAGGTCGAGGCGGTGCATCAGCTGATGCGGGACCTCAAGATCCCGGACGAGCTCTGGAAGCAGGAGGCGGATGCCGTCATGGAAATCCTGCGAGAGCATCCGATTTACGGGGCGAATGTCGCCGCCGAGAGCGCCAGGCGGTTCGTCGACACCGTTCTCGCGCGGGAGGCGTGCCGCAAGCTGAAGAGGGAGATCAAGAAGGCGTTCAAGAAGCACTCCGGGAGGCCGAAGTATCAGGGCGGGCCGCCCGCGAACGAGGCCTACGGCATGAAGGCCGCACGCAAGTGGGCATTCAACGCGGACGGACTGACCCAGCAACAGCTGGAGGCCGAGGAGGAGCGCCTGGCCGCCGAGGCGAAGATGCTGGAGGACAAGCTGCATGACCTGGACATCGGCGACACGCCAAGCTCCGAGGCGCAGATCGCACAGTGGAGGCTGATGCAGTGCTATGCGGAGATGGCCGCCATCCGGCACGTCGGCGGGCTGTTCACGTTCCACGACCCGGACGCCAAGACGGAGAAGCGCGCGGACGGCATGCCCGCCCGCGACTACTCGGGCGACCTCGCCGCCTGGTACCAGGGACTCGAATACGTGAAGAAGCTGGTCGAACAGAGCGCAATCGACCGCTATAGGTCCGAGGCTGAAAAGCAGGAGGCGGCGGATGCCGACCGCGAGAAGGTCATCGACGAGCTCCTGCCGCCCGGCACGAAGCGCATCGACAACATCAACGACCTGAAAATCCTCAACTCCCGGCCGATGAAGGCGCTCCACGACATCTGTATGTTCATCAAGCTGAACATCGACGCCGGCTTCTCGCTGGGCGAGCAGCTGGTCTACGACAAGAAGGTCGGCTTCGGCAAGGGCACCGCCGGCGGGATGATCGAGGAGGTCGCGGAGGCCCAGCGCGAGGAGCTGCAGCGCAACGAGGACGGCATGAACGCCATCCTCGAGGTCTTCGGGCGGCACTTCGGTGTGAACCCGACGGGCTCGCTCAAGGAACGGTTCGAGTTCGACAGGCGCCTCGCCGAGACCAAGGCGAAGCGGCGCGGGCAGACCGACGTGAAGAAACGCAAGCTCGTGAACAACAAGGACGGCTCCTATTCGGTCGAGCTCGTCGTCGCGCCGGACGGCAAGCCGGAGTGCTTCGAGCAGTCGCTGGCCGAGCTGATGCCCGTCATCCTGTGGCGTCGGCAGGCGGAGGAGGCGGCGGGATGCAGCTACGAGGACTTCATCAACGCGCTCTGCTCCGGCAAGCGGATCAAGGCCCGCCCCGAGGAGGAGAGGCGGTTCGGCATGATGAGGGGGCTCGCCAGGACCGGACTCCTGCCCGAGACCATCGACGAGGCGGAAAAGCTCCTCCGAAAGAAGAATCTGCTGAATCTGACCTACGCCATCTCCGAACTCTTCGACCGCGGATACGAGGAGCTGGACCTGATGGTCCGCTACATGTACGGCGGCGCGCTGACGAAGGTGGCCTACTATTGCCCCGCCAAGCGCGAGTACTATCGCCAGGCGGGCCCAGCCGGTCCCGCCGGGCTCGAGAGCTTCATGTCCATGCTCGCCTCGTTCGTCCGCGAACGCACGGACAATTCCAGGACGTTCGAGATGTATGACATCTTCGACCAGCTCCTCGACGACGCGCGACGGAAGAACCACATGATCACCCATTACCGGATCGTGGACCATGTGCGGCGCGTCTTCCAGCATCCGGAGATGCAGCGCGCCCTCATCCAGAGGTTCGGCGAGAAGACCAAGCGGCTGATCGACAACTACTGGAACACCATCGCGCGCGGCACCAGCCGGGAGGTCGATGACTGGGGCACCTTCATGCGAAAGGTGAGGACGGCCTACGCCGCCTCGCAGATTCCGCGCCTCACGACCGTCGTCAAGCAGATGACCTCCTCTCCGGCGACGATGGCCCTGATGCCGGAGGACATGACCGCCACGCAGTTCTGCAAGTGGATGGCCGTCATCCAGTGGCCGAAGGAGCGGAAACGCTACGCGGCCCTCATGAACCGCTACCTGCCCGATTGGAGATTCCGCCTCGGCGGGCGCATCAATCAGGCCATGCAGTCGGTGATGGACAGCGATGACGGGATACGCCTCCGGGGCTACATGCGCGCCGCCAAGAACATCGGGGCCAAGGTCGTGTCCTGGGGCGACGCCCGGGCCTGCGTGACCGGCACCTATCCGATCTACCGCTACTGGCACGACAAGCTCGTCGCCGAGGGGAAGAGCGAGGACGACGCCAACCGGGAGGCCATGCGCAAGGTCTCCCAGGCCTTCAACGAGACGCAGCAGTCCGCCCTCGCCTCCTACATGGGCGCGATTCAGACAGGACGCATATGGGTCTGGGCCGCCATGTTCAAGTCCTCGCCCATCGCATACACACGGCTGTTCTACGCCCATGCCCGCGCCCTCGCCCAGGGACGCGGCAAGCCCATGCACCACATCCGCTCCATGCTCGGCCTCCTCGTTGCCAACTCCCTCTTCCTGGTCGCCGGTGGCTCCCTCTTCGCAGGCAGGATGTTCGGCAGCGGCGGCGACGACGACGATGACGACGACGGCCGCATCATCCGCAAGCTCTTCAAGACCTTCGGACGCGCCGCGATCGAGCTGCCGACCGCCGGCCTCCCCGGCGGCTCCCTAGCGGCATACTTGTGGGACAGGTTCGTCGAACACAAGAACATGTACGGACGCCGGCCCGTCGAACTCGACGCTCCGCTCGCCGTCCTCAACCGGGCAATCGACATCTTTGACCAGTTCTGGAACAAGAAGGAGGCCGACGGCTTCCGCGTCGCCGACGACCTCGCCGACGTCGTCGGCGCCATCACCCAGCTCCCGATCCCTGGCCTCTTCGACATCACCGCTGGCACCCTCGACGCCTTCACCGCCGACGACCTCAACGTCCCGCAGCGTATCGGCCGCTCCCTGGGCTACTCCCGCTCCGCCGTCGAGGCTCCCCGCAAGGACTGACCGGCCGCAATGCCCGTCTTCGCCCTGGGCTATTCCCGCCACTCCGTCGGCGCCGATTAGCCCCCATTGTTCGTGTGACAGCTTTGTGTCAGAATCGCCTATAATCCCCAAAAATCGACCAAACCACGCCGAAATCGAACTATCCCACCAAAATCGTGTTTATCCCCAAAACCCCCAATAAATCAGTATAAAAAAATGGTGGCGAGAACCGGGATCGAACCGGTGACACACGAATTTTCAGTCCGTTGCTCTACCAGCTGAGCTATCTCGCCACGCAAAACGGAGGTGCTTATAGTGGGTGCGACGACCGATGTCAAGCAAAAGCGGAAAAAAAGTGAACCGATGCCCAAATGCCCTCTGTCAACACCTAATTGTCTGGTAATTTGTCGGATTTTTCCCGTTTTCAGTGTCATTTTCTGGGTGGTTAGGGGTCATGCGGGAGTGGTGATGGCGTTCTTGCGGAGCTTGCGGACGCTGCAAAGCTGGATGCCGTCCCATTCGGGGCAGAGCGGCGCGCCGAGCGGCGGATGCTTCCGTTTTTCGCTGAAGGCGTAGCGGTGTTTGGCGAAGATGCTGGCGGCGAATGTCTTGCTACCAATCGCGAGCCCATTCGAGAAGGCGCGGATTTTGCAACGGAGTAGTTGGGGCAGGGAAGGCTTTTCGCGGTCGGTTAGGACCTTCTTGACAGTGTTGGGATCAAGGTCGGCGCCCTCCTTGGCGTAGAGCAGCCCGCGATAGGATTTGAGGACCTTGTCGTAGTTGTCGGTCAAGTTGCCATAGACGCCGGAAAGCCCCCTTCGGGCATCATCGTCGCCTGTGGAGGCGGCCCCATAACCGCTGAAGGCGTAATCCTTCGGATCGGAGACGATTCCGGCGCGGACAGGATTGAGATCGATGTAGGCCGCCACTGCCGCCAGTGAGCCGCCGCCTTCCACCAAGGTGCTTCCGAACCGACTTTCCCAGAGCGTGCCCTTGTGACCGTCGTGATGGGCACGATACCACACGGAGAACCGCTGATTCAGCGACTTCATGAACGGTGAGATGTCATTCATGCGCCCACGGAGCTTCTCCTGCTCCGCATGCAACGTGGAGAGCAGCCCTTTCTTTCGATAATCGGCCCACCGGAGGCGCATTTCCTTGGAGCGCGCATCCCCGTAGAGGGTGGCGACCCGGCGGAGCAGCTCTGCTTCGGAGATTGCGGCAGGGGCGGGGACGTGGATGAGAATGTGGTAGTGGTTGGACATCACGCAATGGGTGAGCACGTCGAGTCCCGAAAAGGCCGTGACCCGCCGCATCATGGCGACAAAGACCTGTTTCTCCTCGTCTGTGAACAGGTAATGCTGTAACGCACATCGGCTGACCAGATGGTAATAGGCCCCGCCATCAACTTTCACTCTCTTCATCTCAGACTCCTTCCGCATGGGGTTCGCCCCCCATCATCCACAAATCCCTCCCCCTGTCAAGACCAAATTGTCTGGTAATTGTGCGGAGAATGGGGGGGAGGGAGGGAGGGAGGGGGGAGGGGGTTAGAGCGCGGAGTGGAAGATGGAGAGGATGGCGGACTCGGTGAGGGGGACGTAGACGGAGAGGGAGTCGACGCCTTCGTTCTGGGCGACGTGGCGGGCCATCTCGGGGAGTCGGGAGGCGTCGATGCCGACATCGCGGAGTCGCATGGGGATGCCCAGGGAGGCGAAGAGGTCGTGGGTGCGGGTGATGGCTTCTTGGGCGGCTTCGCGGATGGGGAGGGCGGGGGAGACGCCAAGGACGTTGACGCCGTAGCGGGCGAGGCGGGGGGCTGTGCGGTCGGAGAGGATGTGGCGCATCCAGTGCGGGGCGAGAATGGCGAGGCCTTCGCCGTGGGTGATGTCGTAGTAGGCGGACAGGGCGTGCTCGAGGGCGTGCATGGGCCAGCCGGATTCGGCTTCGCCGAGCGAGAGGATGCCGTTGCAGGCGAGGGTGCAGGCGAGGGAGATCTCGGCGCGGGCGTCGTAGTCGGCGGGATTGGCGAGGGCGCGGCGGACGTTCTTGGCCAGGCTGCGCATGACGGACTCCATCATGCCGTCGGCGAGGTCGTTGGGGTCGGCGTTGAAGTACTGCTCGAGGACGTGGTCGAAGGCGTCGGCGACCCCGGCGAGCATCTGGCGGCGGGGGACGGTGAAGGTGTGGGCAGGGTCCACGAAGGAGGCGACGGGGAAGAGGGGCGGGGCGATGAGGCAGACCTTGTCGTCGGTGTCGGCGCGGGAGATGACGGCTGCTGCGTCGTACTCGCTGCCGGTGGCCGCCATGGTCATGACGGAGACGACGGGGAGCGCGGCGCGGAGGGGAATCTTTCCGGTGATGAGGTCCCAGGGATCGCCGTCGTGGAGGGCGCCGGCGGCGATGGCCTTGGAGCAGTCGAGCACGCTGCCGCCGCCGACCGCGAGGATGGCCTGGATGCCGCGCTCCTTGCAGATGCGGACGCCATCGAGGACGCTGGGGTCATAGCGGGGGTTGGGTGCGATGCCGGAGAGCTCGGCGATTTCGAAGCCGGAGAGGAGCGAAAGAATTTGGTCGTAGAGGCCGGTTTTTTTGATGGAGCCGCCGCCGTAGGTCAGCAGAATCTTCGTGCCGAGCGGACGGAGGACGTCGGGGAGCTGGCGGAGGACGTCGCGGCCGAAGATGAGGCGGGTGGGGGTGCGGTAGTCGAAGTTTTGCATGGCAGGGGCCTTTGGTGGGAGTGAAGACGTCGGAAAGAGCGAATGGTCCGGCAAGTTGGCGGGGAGTGCAAGGGATTATTCCGATTGCTCAGCATATTCTTTTGACTTGCCAAGCCGGATTACAAGATTGTTGGGGTTGTCCTCATCCACCCGCCACCACATGGCACTATTCCGATAGGACTTGGAATCTGGCGGTCCGGCGACCCAAAAGTCCAAATGGTGCCGGCCCGCTCGGATGATGAAATTTCCTTGGATATCCGTGACAGTCGATATGTTGACTGGCTTTCGCAAAAACCATCCGTCCAATGACGGAGCAAATCTCCCCCGTTCGTAATATGTCACTTCTATGGTTGCTCCGGAAATCGGGTCCCCTGTGACCGTGTCCACGACTCGACCGGAATAGGTTTGTTTTGCCAAACACCCGCACCAACACACCATTCCCGTTGTGATCAAGATAATCGTCATGATCTTTCGAAAACGGTATTTCGGGGTCGGAACACTTTCCCGCCCATTCCCCTCATCGAGTTGAACGCGTTCTTTGTCTTTCACGTTTTCTCCATCGCTGCGAGTTGGCGACTTGTCGTGCCGGATTGCCATTGCATGGCGAAAAGGAGTATAGCGGGAGGGGGGGCGACAGTCAAATGGGAATTGGAGCGGCGGATATGGAAGCCTTGCCGAGCGGGAGGGAGGAGCGGGGGGGCTGGGGGAACGGGTGGAAAAGCGGCTCGTCGGGGACGGCTCGTCCCATCGGCGGAAATATCAAGGAGCGGAAGTTCCACCACCAAACCACCAAACCACCAAACTAGCAAACGTCCCGCCGCAGGTGGGAATGGGGGTTGCAGGGGGGGGGGGAAGGTGGTAAAGTGGGGGGGTCGGCGGGCGGTCGGATTGGCCGGGGTCCGCGGGCGTGGCGAGAGTGTGGCTGAAAAGGCCAGGAAGGATGGAACGATGAATAGGGACATGGAGCGCAGGACGGGCCGGGCTGGCGAGGCGGGGTTCACGCTGATCGAAATTTTGCTGGTGGTGGTGATCATCGGCATCCTGGCGGCGGTGGCGGTTCCGAAGCTGAGCGGCCGCGTGGGGCAGGCGCAGGTGAATGCGGCGAAGTCGAGCGTGGAGGCGATCGGGCTCGCGGTGAAGATGTATGAGGTGGACAACGGAAAGTTCCCGGACAGCTTGCAGAATCTGGTGTCGAAGGGGAGCGAGATCAACTGGAACGGGCCGTATCTGGAGAAGGGGATTCCGAAGGATCCGTGGGGGAACGAGTTCCAGTATTCGAAGAACGGGAACGAGTACACGGTGACGTCGGCGGGGCCGGACGGGACGTTCGGGTCGGAGGATGACGTCAAGTGAGCAAGGGACGGGGTGGGGGGGGCGCGCCCCAACGACCGGGGGAGGGCCCCCGCGCCCCCCTGCCGGATGGGGGAGAGCCCCCATGCCTCCCAAGGGGTTCACGCTGGTGGAGATTCTGCTGGTGGTGGTGCTGATCGGGGTGTCGCTGGGGGTGGCGGTGCCGATCTTTGCGCGGTCGGCGCGGGGGGCTCGGCTGCGTCAGAGCGGTCGGTCGGTGCTGGCGATGCATCAGCAGGCGCATTCGCGGGCGGTTCTGGGGCAGTGCTATGCGGCGCTGTTTTTCGATGAGCGGCTGGGGACGGTGGAGCTGTTCACGCAGGCGGACACGGAGAAGGGGGATGCGTTTTTCGATGAGTTCGGGGGGGCGTCGGGGGGGGGGGGCTGGGAGATGATGAGCGGGGGCGGAGGAGGGGGCGTCGGTGGCGGCGAGGGGGCGGGGGCGCAGCCGGTTTCGGAGGCGACGAAGAAGCTGGAGGAGGGGGTGCAGATCACGGGCTTCGAGGGGGGGGCGGAGGTGGATGGCATCCATTATGTGCAGTATTATCCGAACGGAATGTGCGAAAAGTGGCGGATGGTGCTGCGGGACGGGGAGGGACGGGAGATGAGGATCGAGGCGGATCCGGTGACGGGGAAGGCGGCGGTGGATGATTAGGGCGCGGGACGAATCGGAGCTGAATCCAAGGGAGACCTTTGGATCGTGTACTCCCCCCTGTCGTCCTGAGGGACGACATCCCCCCTCTCGGAGGGGGGCAGGAAAGAGGGGGGGGCGTCCGGCGGGACAACATCTCCCCTCTCGGAGGGGGGCGGAAAAGGGGCGGCGGGGGCTGACGTTGCTGGAGGTGATGATCGCGGTGGTGATCCTGGGGACGTCGCTGGGCGGGCTGGTGGCGCTGGCGAGCCGGTCGCTGGGGGTGGTGCGGCAGGCGGAGAACTATGAGGTGGCGCGTCGGATGCTGGGGCGGGTGGATGCGGAGCATCCGCTGTGGCTGGAGGACGAGATCGTGGCGGGGCGGACGGGGGGGAGGTTCGAGGGTCGGGAGGCGACGGAGGGGAATTGGCGGTGGGAGCGGGTGATCGAGGAGGTGGAGACGACGGGGGAGTCGGGCGCGGATGAGAAGGCGGGGCTGTTTTTGCTGACGACGCGGGTGATGTGGGGGCAGGAGGGGGGCCGGGGGGGGCGGGAGGAGACGACGGAGTATCTGTTCGTGCCGTATGTGGATGGGAAGCGGACGCTGAAACCGCAGGGGTTCTAGATGGCGAGAGGAAGGACAGATCTGCGAACGGCCGGGCGACGGCCGGGGCGTCAGAAGGGGCGGGGCGGATTCACGCTGATTGAATTGCTGCTGGCGCTGGTGATCTTCGCGATGGTGATGGGGATGGCGGGGGGGGCATTCTGGAGCGTGACGAAGGCGTGGAACCGGGGGGAGGCGGTGCTGGGGCAGCTGCATCGCGGGGAGTATGCGATGGAGCAGCTGGTGGCGGCGCTGCGGGGGGCGGCGTGGTTTCCGTCGAAGCCGGAAGCGTATGGGTTCTGGCTGGAGGACGGGGGCGGCGCGGGGGAGAACGCGGAGAACAAGGTCAGTTTCGTGACGGGCGGGAGCGCATTTCTGCCGCCGGATTCGCTGCTCCGGGACGGTCTGCACCGGCTGGAGGTGACGGCGGAGGGGAGCGGGAAGAACCGGGGGCTGACGGTGCGGGCGTGGGCGCATGTGGCGGAGGAGGTGGAGGAGCGCGACAAGCAGGAATGGCAGGTGCTGAAGGGGGTGAAGGGGTTTGCGTGCGAGTGGTACGATTTCGAGGACGAATCGTGGAGCCAGGACTGGGAGGAGACGAATTCGCTGCCGAAGCTGGTGCGCGTGACGCTGACGATGCAGCCGGACGGGGAGCTGAAGGAGAGTCTGAAGCTGCAGCGGCTGGTGGTGCTGGAGGTGGCGCCGGAGCTGCCGGGGCGGGAGCGGACGGGGGCGCGGCGGGTGGGGGAGGAGCGGGAGGGGAGTGGGAAGACGGCGGGCGGG
>JAEEGL011438629.1_pt1 | contig 28386 bp, 19 predicted proteins | sample 9134231 | NCBI WGS metagenome assembly JAEEGL01 (sample SAMN16246548, study PRJNA631951) | gut metagenome | biome: gut microbiome; feature: rumen; material: fiber-attached | host: Bos | place: Iran: Karaj | collected 2018-10
ACGGCATTTTCCTTTTCTATCATATTCCGAGGTAGTGCTTTGTTACAGTTCATCCAAGGGTGAACTGTTACAGAGCATTTTGAGATACGCAGTTCCTGACTACATCAGATCACCCTCTCGCCGATATAATAAAAGCCTCTGCACTCATCAAGCCTTACCCTGACAATGCTTCCGATCAGTTCCTTTTCTCCCTTAAAATGAACCACAAGATTTGAGGACAGCCTGCCCGATACAAAGTCAGGGTCATGATCGCTCATCTCTTCGACCAGTACCTCCTCTGTCCTTCCGGTTCTTTCCGCCGCTCTTTTCCTGGAGCTTTCCTGGACTGCCGTAAGCACCCTGTCAAATTGCCTTCTGCTCTCCTCAGGGGGAACCTGGCCTTCCATAATGGCGGCAGGGGTATTTGCGCGCTTTGAATAGATAAAGGTAAAGGCTCCGTCAAAGCCGACTCTGTCTATGACCTCGAGAGTATCGTTGACATCCTCTTTCGTCTCTGTAGGAAAACCTATTATGATATCAGTTGTTATGGCTATGTCCGGGATCTTCTCCCTTATCTTAAGCGCAAGCTCGATGAAACTCTCTTTCGTATAATGTCTGTTCATCATTTTAAGGATGCGGCTGCTCCCGGACTGCAGCGGAAGATGGATATGCCGGCAGATCTTTTCGGAACTGCTCATTACCTCGATCAGCTCATCCGAAAGGTCCTTCGGGTGGGAGGTCATAAACCTTATCCTCTTAATCCCCTCAACTTTTTCTGCTTCCTTCAGAAGCTCAGCAAAGGACACCTCCTCCTCAAGCCCTTTGCCGTAGGAATTAACGTTCTGTCCAAGCAGCATGATCTCCACTACGCCGTCCGCCGCAAGCCTTTCGATCTCGCGTATTATCTCCTTCGGTTTCCTGCTTCTTTCCCTTCCCCTTACATAGGGCACGATACAATAGGAGCAGAAATTGTTGCACCCAAACATGATGTTCACACCGGATTTGAAGGGATATTTCCTTACGCTGGGAATATCCTCCACAACCTCATCCGTTCCCCTGAGGATATCGATGACCATTCCACAGCCGTATATCCCCGCAGTGGTCGGAAAGGCATTCCCCGTCCCGGTGTTTTCTCCGGTATGCAGTCCCTGTATGCAGATAAGCTCGGCAAGCTTGTAGATATTGTGAGTCCCAAAAATTATATTCACATAGGGATAGCTCTTCTTTATCTTCTCCACAGCGCTCTCTTCCTGCATCATACAGCCGCAGAGCGCAATGATCCTGTTGGGATTTCTGTACTTTTCTCCCTTCAGATGCCCCAGGCGCCCGTAGAGCCTCTGATCCGCGTTATCCCTTACGGTACAGGTATTAAAGATAACAAAGTCGGCACTCTCCTCGCTCTGATCCTCAATAAAGCCTATCCTTTCCAGGATACCCGCAAGCTTCTCGGAATCCCTTGCGTTCATCTGGCACCCGAAGGTAGTCACATGATAGGTGGCCCGGCCACCCTTTTTTGCTTCAAATTCTTCTCTGAGCTTTGCCGCAAGCTCCATAAAATAAAACTGTCTTTCCGGCTCTTTCTCCGGAGGCTGTATATTAATGTCCATATTTTTCGCCCAGATTTACTATACTTCCGTCTTTCTCCTGTATATCGATCCCGTTAAGCTGGCTTCTCAGATTATTCCGTACATTTGCGACATATTCCTGCCTGAGCCGCTTCTGTTCCTCTTTTTCCTCTTCGCTAAGCCCCTCACTCTGAGATTTATGATACAGTTCGTTTATCCTTTTTATCTTATCTTCAAGTCCCATATCTCTGTCCCGTCCGGCTCTTTACACTAAGGTTTATTTATCGTTGCCGATAATATAATCCGCTATATTAAAATCAGGGTTTTCCTTTGAGATAAACAGGGTCCCGTGCCTTCTTCCTTCCATGATCTTATGGATGACGCTTACGTCCTTTCCGTTTGCGATCACCATATCACAGCCGGAATTAACGGCTACGGTCGCCGCATGCAGCTTTGCGCTCATGCCTCCGGTTCCCAGGCTGCTCCCGGTGGATTCCTTGCCCATGTCCATCACATCGGAAAGGCTTTCGACTATCCCGATGAACCTGGCATCCTTATTGCTCCTGGGGTCATCGGTATAAAGACCGTCGATATCGGAAAGCAGGATGAGAGCGTCCGCTCCCACAAGATAGGCAACTACCGCCGAGAGAAAATCATTGTCCCCTATGGTATCCTCCACCTCATGGACGGCTACGGTGTCGTTTTCGTTAACGACCGGAATGACCCCCATCTTAAGAAGCTCCGTAAAGGTATTGTGAGCATTTCTCCGGTTCACATCATCCACTATTGTATGCTTGGTCATAAGGATCTGGGCGGTCACATGGTTGTATTCCGCAAAGAGCCTCTGATATACCATCATCAGCCTCGCCTGACCTATGGCTGCAAGAGCCTGTTTTATGGGCGTTGCATCCCTGCCCGGCTCTATATTCATTGTCTTTTTGCCCACAGCTATGGCTCCCGAGGAAACCAGGATCACATCCTTGCCCTGATTCCTTAGCTCGCAAAGCTCTCTTACCAGCCTTTCCATCTTGGTAAGGTTAAGCTCACCGGTAGCAATATGATGAAGCGAGCTTGAGCCTATCTTTACCACTATCCTTTTCTTTTTCTTAAGCCTCGATCTCAGTGAAAGTTCATGCTTTTCCTCATCCTGCATGGCCGTCTCCCTCTCCGGACTTTTACTCTCCGACTTCTCCATTGTTCTCCTTCTCTATTATCCTTTCCGCAACCTTTATCCCGTCAACTGCGGCGCTCATTATGCCGCCGGCGTAGCCCGCGCCCTCACCGCAGGGATATATGCCGTATATATTGCTCATAAGGCTTTCGCTGTCCCTTAATATCCTTACGGGAGAGGAGGTCCTCGATTCCGCCGCCGCAAAAAGGACATTTTCCCCTCCGAAACCCGGGATCAAAACGTCAAAGCTTTCCATTGCTTCGATGATGGCCTTATTTGTCTCTCCGTCAAAGATATTTCTCAGATCTGCTCTTTGGACGCCTCCCTTTATGCAGAGCTCTCCGGGGACAGTTTCCCGCTTCCGATCCTGCCATTCCTTTTCCCCTGTATTTTTAAACTCGCCAAAGCTCTGTACGGGTATGCACCCGCCTCCGGCCTTATATGCCTTTTCCTCGATCCTTCTCTGAAGCTCTATTCCCGAAAGCACTCCTCCGTCTCCGAAGCTTTCGCTCTCAAAGGCGGCCACCACCGCGGAATTTGCGTATCCCGAAGCCCTTGAGGAATAGCTCATTCCGTTGACCGCAAGCCTTCCCTCCTCGGAGGAAGCATTTACCACATAGCCTCCAGGACACATACAGAAGGTATATACTCTTTTGCCGTTTGTGGCAGTATGCGTAAGCTTATAATCGGCGGCCGGAAGCTCTTTTGGATAATCCTCGCCGTACTGGGCACGGTTTATAAGCTCCTGTGGGTGGATCACGCGAAATCCCATGGCGAAATCCTTCCGTTCCATGCTCAATTTCCTGTCATACAGCATTTTTACGGTATCCCGCGCCGAATGACCGATCGCAAGCACTACCGTATCCGCAGGGATCTCCTCTTTGTTATCAATGGCCGCGCCCTTTACTCTGCTGTCTTTAATGACAAGATCCGTAACCCTTGTATTGAACAGAAATTCACAGCCCGCCTCCTTCATGGCTTCCCTCATTGCGGCGATGATCCTTTTGAGCTCATCGGTGCCCAGATGGGGTTTTGCATCATATGCTATGGAGGGTTTGGCGCCGTATTTTATGAAGGTGTCAAGCACAAAGCCTATCCTGCCTTTTTTGTCCTTTATCGTGGAGTTAAGCTTTCCGTCCGAAAAGGTTCCGGCTCCTCCCTCTCCGAACTGAACGTTGGAGCTTATATCGAGCTGTCCGTCTCTCCAGAAGCCTTCCACCTTCCGTGTCCTTTCATCTATGCTGTCTCCTCTTTCGATGATCGTGGGAGAAAAGCCTGCCAGGGTAAGAAGGTAGCCGCAGAAAAGCCCTGCCGGCCCGTCACCGACTATGAGAGGTCTCATTCTCTCTTTTTTTCTGTTCTTAAGAAAAGGCACGGGATACACAGTCTCTTCGGCAAATATGAGCCTTTTGTTCCTGTTGTGCCTTCTCAGCTTCTCCTCGGTCTTCTTATCGGGAAATACTCCTATGGTATAGCTGTAATAAAGCTTGGGCTTTTTCCTGCAGTCAAGAGACCTTTTAAGTATCTTCAGCTTTTCTTTTTTAATGTCTCCCGGAATCTGCATCCCAAGGAGCCTGGAAACTTCTTTGTAAAGCTCTGTCTCATCATGCCCGACGGGAAGCTTTATCTGTTCAATCCTTATCATTCAGGTATCCTGTATGTATTATATTTTCCTGTTACCGGCACTTGGGAACTGTTACAAATATATTTACATTATTTCTGAACAGTTCCTTATCCGTCAGTAATTTCCGATGCCGCAGACCTTCCCGCAAGTATGCCTGTGGCAAAGGCCCAGGTCAGGTTATATCCTCCGCAGTCACCGTTTACGTCTATCATCTCTCCCGAAAAATACAGTCCCTTAACCAGCTTTGAGCACAGCCTTTCGTCAAGCTCGGAGGTAATAATGCCTCCCGTACAGGTCTGAGCCTTTTCAAAGCCTCCTGTTCCGGTGATATTAAAATCAAGGCACTTTATCCGCCCCGCAAGCTCCTCAAGCTTTTCGGAAGAAACCTCCGAGACCGGGTCGCTGCTTCTTATCCCGCAGAGCCTGATCAAAAGGATGGCAAGGCTTTTCGGCAGCAGACCGATAAGAAATTCAGCTCCCTCCTTTTTGGGATCCGCCTCCCTTCTTACCAGAAGATAGCCCGTAAGCTCCGAAACACTCATAAACGGCATAAGATCCACCGCTATCCTGATGGCGGGAGGGCGTTTTACATTAAGCGCCTGTGAAGCAATATAGCTTAACTGAAATATGGGTATCCCGGAAAGACCGTAATCGGTGAACTGAAGCTCACCCTCCTGTCTTGCCTTTATCTCACCGTCAATGTAAAGGACTGCCTCTGATGAAAACCTGAGTCCCTTCAGTTCTTTACAATATAATGTGTCCGATTTAAGGGGCACAAGCGCCGGGAGCGGTTTTCTTACCGTATGTCCGAACGCTTTCGCCAGCCTGTAGCCGCTTCCGTCCGAGCCTGTCGCGGGGGCTGACTTCGAGCCTGTCGCAAGGATCACTCTGTCAAAGCATTGCTCTGCGGATGTTGAATGCAGCGTAAAAACATTTTCACACTCTTTAGCCTCCGAAACATAAACACTGTCAATTTCCTCGTCTGTGAGGACTTTGACGCCAAGCCTTCTCAGCGCAAACCTGAAAACATCCACTACCGCCGAAGCCTGCTCGCTGAAGGGATACAGATATCCGTTTTTGTTCCTGGTAAATATCCCAAGTCTGGTAAGGAAGGCTATCACCTCTTCATAGGAGACTTCTTCGAAAATACTTTTGATAAATTGTCTGTCACCGTGGTAATGGGAAAGCACCTGATCGACATTTGAAAGATTGCATTTTCCGTTTCCGGTGGACAAAAGCTTCTTTCCGACTCTCGGTCCGTGCTCTATGACGGTGACCTCTGCCCCCGCTTCCGCGGCGGCAATGGCAGCACACAGTCCGGAGGCTCCGCCGCCGATCACACATATCTTCATAAAAAAACAACCTTTTCAGATCAAATGGAAAAATCTTGCAATAGCCGCCATCATATTTCCGCCGGGGAAGGATCTGATCTCCGATTCCCTTACCCCCTTAAGCAGCAGCAGCGATACGAAGTACACCACCACACCCGTCAGAACGGCGATTATGGTCGCCATCTCGTATCTTATGAATTTTTTAAGAATGATATACTCTATCCCGATCACAAGGCCCATGATGAGCGAAGCAAGAAAAGGCACGATAAAGGTTCTGAATATCTCCTGCCTGTAACCGGTATTCCTCCTTATGTCTATCCAGTTAAGAATGCTCACCAGCAGTGAAAATACTATGATTGAGATGACCACACCGTAGAGCTTCAGATCCAGAACACCGATCAGAAGATAAAGAACCCCAAGGTGCACCACCAGAGCAATCGCGGAATTCCTTACGGGCACGTTCATCCTGTCGACCCCCTGCAGCACTCCGTTCGTCAGGGTAGACATGGAATAGAACACAACCGAGATCGACCCCATGCGAAGCAGCATGGCCGCCATCTTTATCTCTCCGGAGAACATCATGGAAAGCACGGGCTCACCAAGGATCGCAAGCCCCACCGCGCAGGGAATGGCAATGATCATGACAAAGCGCATCCCGATCCTTATCTTCCTCCTTGCCACCTTCAGATCTCCCTGGGCAATGCTTGCGGTAAGGGACGGCATCATGGAGGAGCAAAGCGCGTTTGCAAGAGCTACGGGAACGTTTATTATCACCTTGTATTTTGTGCTGAGGATTCCCCAGTTCGCGGCGATCATGGATTCGCTCATGCCCTTGCCGGCCATCACGTTTCCGAAGATACTCTGGTCAAGAACGTCAGAAATATTATAAATGGTGGAGCCCAGGATGACAGGCATGACCGTGATCAGCAGCAGCCTGAAGACCTTTCCGAAGCTCTCTACCCGGAGCGAATCGTCCTCCCTTATCATCTTCCTAAGTTCTCTTCTCTGCACGAAAAAGATAACTATGAGTAAAAGAAGCCCCGCGACCGCTCCCGCCAGAGTTCCGAAGGTACCGCCGGCCGCGCCGTAGGCTGCCGCGTAGGTATCCTCTCTCAAAAGGGCGGAAACCCTGGTTCCGTAATTAAAAAGAAAAACGGCGGCCCCCACCGAGACTATCGCATTGACTATCTGCTCCACAAGCTGTGAATTTGCCGTGGGCAGCATGGTGCCGGTCCCCTGGAAATACCCGCGCATAACGCCCATGAGGGCAACTACCAGAAGGGTGGGCGCCAGTACTCTCAGCGCGATGGCACTTCTGGGAAGGCTCATGATATTGCAGGCCATAACGTCCGCGCCGAAAAGCACGATCAGCATTGTGGCCCCACCGGTGATGCAGGCAAACAGAAGGGATACCTGAAACAGCTTTCCGGCATTTTTGTACTGTCCCCTTGCCAGCCTTGCGGCCATCAGCTTGGAAACCGCTACCGGAAGCGAATATGAAGATATGATCAGCATAATGGAATATATCTGAAAGGCGGCGGAATAATATCCCATTCCGCTGTCGCCTATGGTCTTCTGAAGGGGGATGCGGTATAAAAGTCCTATGATGCGGGATATGATCCCCGCCACGGCTAATATTCCGCCCTGTACTATGAAATTTGAGCTTTTACTCTCTTTTTTCCTCATTAAATCATACTGTATATTTTCAGATATTGTATAACATAGCACTCACAAGCAAATCGTGCGCTTCGGCACGAACCTGTTCGTGCCGGTCCGGTTCGCCTGTGGACCGGACAGTTACCTTGTTGAGATCAAAGCACTCCGTGCTGTTTTTGTGATGTAAGATATAGTGCTTTCAAGCAAGCTTGAGGTTACTATTCACGGCCCTTTGGACCGTGATAGTAACGCTGAAGCACCTTTGATCTCAACATCATCTAGGAATCCCCAGCCGCTGCATGATGCATCTCTGCCTGCTCTCCATCAGCTCCCTTTCCTCAGTCTCCATATGATCATAGCCCATAAGGTGCAGTAAGCTGTGTACGATAAGAAATGCATATTCCCGTTTTGGGCTGTGGCCGTAGCTTTCGGCCTGTTCCATGACCTTTTCTCCGGACAGGACTATGTCACCTAACATAAGCTCGCCGGTGTCGGGATCGAAGTTGTCCTGATCTTTTTCCATGTCATCAAAGAAAGAGGGCGAGGTAAAGGTGAGCATCGGGAACGAGAGGACATCGGTTTCGCTGTCTACTCCCCTGTTTTCCCTGTTCAGCTCCTTTATGGCGGCATTGTCGGTTATTATAAGGGATACGCTCACATCATAGGGACAGTTTTCCTCCTCTATAACGGCCTCGATGATATCCCTGAACAATTCTTCCTTATCAAATTCAAAGTCAAATTCCGCTTCATTTTCAATAACAGCTGTCATTATATCTCTTATCCCCCTGACTACGGCGACTGACGACAACGAAGTATATGCTGATTCGGGCAAGCCAGAATGAAAGTTTATTTCTGAACAGTTCCTAAGCTCACCTGTGCCTCATATATTTTACGGCACGTCCCGGACGCTGCTTCTCATCCCTTACGGGTCTGTTTTTCGCCTCATATTCCTCATAAGCCTTGACTATCTTCTGGACAAGAGGGTGTCTGACCACATCCTTTGCGGAAAGCCTTGAGAAGCCTATATCATCGATATTGCGAAGTACCTTGAGTGCCACGTCAAGGCCCGATACGCTGCCGGGCGCAAGATCCTTCTGGGTAAGATCCCCTGTGATTATGGCCTTTGAACCAAAGCCTATACGCGTCAGAAACATCTTCATCTGGGCGGGGGTAGTATTCTGCGCTTCATCAAGTATGATAAAGGCATTATCAAGGGTGCGGCCCCTCATATAGGCAAGAGGCGCCACCTCTATGAGCCCCTTCTCCATGTTCTTCTGGAAGGAGTCAGCCCCCATTATCTGATAAAGCGCGTCATAGAGCGGCCTCAAATAGGGATCTACCTTGCTCTGAAGGTCTCCTGGAAGAAAGCCTAACTTTTCCCCTGCCTCAATGGCAGGCCTTGTAAGGATTATCCTCTGAACCTCCTCGTTCTTAAAGGCGGTTATCGCCATTGCCATGGCCAGATAGGTCTTTCCGGTTCCCGCCGGGCCCATGGAAAAGACGATCATCTTCTCCCTGATCAGATCCACATATTCCTTCTGCCCGAGAGTCTTGGGCTTTATTGGCTTTCCCGCCGTTGTATGGCAGATTATCTCTCCGTCTATGGAGGAAAGCGCATTATTCTGATCCTCCATCACCATTTCAATAACATACTCCACCCTCTGGTCATCTATTGCATTTCCTCTTCTTGACAGAAGCTCAAGCTCCGTAAGCACCGAGCGGGCGTTCAAAACGTCCTTTTCCTCACCGGAGAGCCTGAGCCTGTCTCCTCTTTCCACAATACTGACCCTGAAGGTCTTCTCGATCTTTTTAATATTTTTATCAAGCATGCCGAAGATATTTCTGGCATGCTCCGGTTCGATATCAAAATCTGTTTCGTATTTCCCGACCATTATCATTTATTGCCATATACTGTCCGTTACTGCCGCTACAGCCGGGCGCCGCTTGCGCCGGCTATCCGGTTTTATTTATGATACGGCTCACCGGTATTTATCTTAAAGCTCCTGTACAGCTGTTCCAGAAGCATCACCCGCATCAGCTGATGAGGAAAGGTAAGCCTTGAAAAGCTCAGGTGCAGCCTGCTCTTTTCGGTTACCAGAGGCGACAGTCCGAGGGAGCCGCCTATGACGAACTGGAAATGACTGACACCGCTTACCGTAAGCCTGTCCATACGCTCTGCAAGCTCTTCGGAGTCCATCTCCTCGCCCTTTATCTCAAGGGTGATGATAAAAGCATCCTCTTTCAGGTGCTTCAGTACTCTCTGGGCCTCCAGCTCCTTTATCTTTTCGTTCACGGCATCGCCCGCCTGTTCCGGTGTCTTTTCGTCAGCCACCTCTGTAACGGTAAGCCTGCAATACCTTGAAAGCCTTTTTTCGTATTCGGTACAGGCATCCCTTAAGTATTTCTCCTTAAGCCTGCCCACCGCGATAACATCTATCTTCATTGGCAGAATCCGTTATTGTCCGCGGTGTAAAACCGCAAATGACAATAGCTTAAGACAGGTATTTGTCGATCCCCTTAGCTGCCGCCTTACCCGCGCCCATGGCAAGGATAACGGTGGCCGCGCCGGTAACGGCATCTCCTCCCGCGTACACTCCCTTTTTAGAGGTTGCGCCGAATTCCTCCTCTGCGATTATGCAGCCTCTTCTGTTGGTATCAAGACCTTCTGTTGTAGATGAGATAAGGGGATTCGGAGAGGTACCCAGGGCCATGATTACAGTATCCGCCTCAACCTCGAATTCCGAGCCCTTTATCTCAACAGGTGACCTTCTTCCCGACTCATCCGGCTCTCCGAGCTCCATTTTAATGCAGGTAATTCCGCGTACCCATCCGTTTTCATCCACAAGGATCTCTGTCGGGTTGGTAAGGAGATTAAACTTTATCCCCTCCTCCTTTGCGTGATGTACCTCCTCGGCTCTGGCGGGAAGCTCCTCCTCGGAACGCCTGTAAACGATCGTAACGTCAGCCCCGAGCCTCAGAGCTGTCCTGGCCGCATCCATGGCCACATTTCCGCCTCCCACAACAACAACCTTTTTGCCGGGATTTACCGGAGTGTCATATTCGGAGTCAAAGGCCTTCATAAGATTGTTTCTCGTAAGATATTCATTGGCGGAATATACTCCGTTGGCATTTTCACCCGGAATTCCCATAAATCTGGGAAGCCCGGCACCCGAGCCGATGAACACCGCATCGTATTCCTCAAGAAGCTCATCGATCTTAACGGATTTTCCGACTATGGTATTTGTCTCGATCTTTACGCCGAGGGCCTTGACATTGTCTATCTCCTTTGCCACCACTTCCTTCTTTGGAAGACGGAATTCCGGGATACCGTAAACCAGCACCCCTCCGGGCTCGTGAAGGGCTTCAAAAACAGTAACATCATATCCGCTTTTTGCCAGCTCTCCGGCGCAGGTAAGCCCTGCGGGGCCAGAACCGATCACGGCAACCTTCTTTCCCTTTTTCTCTGCGGTGACCGAAGGCCTGATGCCATGCTCCCTGGCGTAGTCGGCAACAAATCTCTCAAGCTTTCCTATGGAGATGGGTTCACCCTTTATACCTCTTATGCAGCGTCCCTCGCACTGGCTCTCCTGCGGGCAAACTCTTCCGCAGACAGCGGGCAGGGATGAGGCTTCGGAAATGATCCGGCTGGCCTCTTCGATATTTCCTTCCTTTACCTGATGAATGAAGGCCGGAATATTGATCGCAACGGGACAGCCCTCAATGCATTTCGCGTTCTGGCAGTTGATGCAGCGGCCGGCTTCCTCCCTGGCCTCCTCCATGTTATATCCGTAACAGACCTCATCAAAGTTTTTTGCCCTCTCCTGAGGGTCCTGTTCTCTAACGGGCACCTTCTTTAATACATCCATTCTTTTATACCTCCGATATCAATATCAAGATAACCTTTCAGGGAAACACAGATCAGATCAGTGTTTCTTCAGCAATTGCCGCATCCGCCGTTGTGGGTATCGCCTTCCTTTTCCTTAAGATAAGCTCTCCCCTCCTCGGTCTTGTAAAGCTGCTGACGTTTCATGGCCTCGTCAAAATTGACAAGATGGCCGTCAAATTCAGGCCCGTCCACACAGGCAAATTTTGTTTTTCCGTCAACGCTTACCCTGCAGGCACCGCACATGCCCGTTCCGTCCACCATGATGGGATTCAGGCTCACTATGGTCTTAAGCCCGTACTGCTTTGTCATAAGGCACACAAATTTCATCATTATCATAGGCCCTATGGCTATGCATACATCATATTTTTTGTCCTCGTTTTCAATAAGATCCTTAATGACCTCTGTGACCATTCCCTTTCTGCCGTAGGAACCGTCGTCAGTAGTAATATAGAGGTTTCCCGAAACCTCCTTCATCATATCCTCCATGATCAGGATATCCTTTGTCTTGGCCCCCACGATAACGTCTGCATCCACTCCGTGTTCCTTAAGCCATTTGACCTGGGGATACACAGGGGCCGTTCCAAGCCCTCCCGCGACAAAGAGGATCTTTTTCTTCTTAAGCTCCTCTGAAGGCTCTGCGATAAGCTCGCTTGGATTGCCGAGGGGCCCGACAAAGTCCCTGAAGCAGTCACCGGCATTAAGCCTTGACATCCTTAAGGTTGAGGCTCCCACCACCTGCAGTACTATCGTAACAGTACCCTTTTTTGCATCATAATCGCATATCGTAAGAGGAATACGTTCCCCCTTTTCATCGATCTTTGCGATAATGAACTGTCCGGGCAGACAGGATGAGGCTATTCTTGCAGCCTCGACCTCCATAAGGAAGATGCCTTCAACTAATTTTTCCGCTCTAACGATCCTGTACATCTTTCGTCCTCCATTTTTTTCCGCTGCCATCATCGCCCGACAGGCTTTGACAGCAACAATGTACTTCAAAAACCTCCGTTTTTATACACAGTACAATACTATAAATATTTGTCTGAAAAATCAACGTATTTTTGATCAGTTTCTTAGATGTTACTATCACAGCCCAAAAGGCTGTGAATAGTAACTGATCAGTTTCTCAGATTGCCTTGAGAGTATAATCATCCTTGCTGCTGCTCCACTGAGCTTCAAAGATGGAACCGGTCTTTGTATCCACCGCAAACCTTCTCCCGGTGCGCGAGCCGGAATAGGTATATTCATCTATGAGATAAAAGCTGTTGTCTTCATAGCCGTAACCGTAATTGCATTTATACTCATTGAGCAGCGAGTTTTCACCCTTGCTCATCAGCTGAATCTTAAGAGTATTGATCGCGGTTTTCAGATCGATAAAGCAGACCATTTTGAGATTATACTGGGCAGAAACGATCTCCGAGGTCCTTCCCTTTTCATCTACCGCCATGAAACGATACTGTGAGGAGCCTATCGGCATGTCAAGGGCTTTGGTATACTCATTTGACTGCGTATCCGGATCCTTTCCGTTGGTTGTGTAGTAGACCTTATAGCCCTCGGGATATTCCACCCTTATAAGCCTCGGGATCTCATAATTTCCGCCGCTTACCAGAAGCTTCGGCTCCCTTGCCTGCGGATAGCTCACCGAAAAGGTTTCCGAAACCTCCTGAGACTTTATGCCGTATTCGTTTACAAAAACAGCGGAAATGGTGGTGTCCCCCTCCTCCACCTTTATCGGGTATCTATATACGGTTGAATCAATGTCGGGGACAGAGCCGTCGGTAGTATAATAGATCACACCGGGCGTATCCGAGGAAAGGGTGACCTCTATATCGTTTTCGTATTCACCTCCGGGCTTGCCGAATACCGGGGCATCCGCGAGGTAGACAAGATATCTCTCCTTTATCTCTTCATCCCCGGAATTAAGGATAAGCTCCACGATCCCGTCATAGTTCTCCTCGGCCAGATAGTTATTGATTATCCTGTCGTAAACGTTCACATCGGGCTTTCCGGCATCGCTTAACATCCCGAAGAGCACCGCATTGCTCTCATCATACTTTTTAAGCTCGTAGTAATCATCGGCGATCAGGAATTTGGTCTTATCCTCTTCCTTGTTGATGGAAAGCGCATGCTTTGCTATGCCAAGGCTCTCCTCATATTTTCCTTCATCATGGAGGGATAAGGCGGAGGCATACTGTATGTCAAAATCATAGTATCTGTTGAACCGAAAGATCGCCACGAGAAACAGCGCGACAAAAAGCGTACCTGCCGTTACGATAACAGCAAGAAGAAGGCGCGAAACACTCTTTCCGCTCCCCTTTTTTGACTGCCTTCTGTTCTCCTTCCTGTCAGCTTCCGATTGATCCTCATCGAGGTATTCCCCGTAGCCTTCCCGGAACCGTTCCTTTTGTTCCCGGTCGTCATCCTTTTGAAACGAAGCCTCAAACACCCTTCGCAGTGAGCTCTTGAATTCCTGACGGGATGCCTCCTCTGCCGTAAGGCTCTCCTGATCGGGCGCCTCCTTTTCAGGATCGGGGCGTTCTGTCTCAAAATCCTCCGCAATCGAAGAAATGCTCTCTGAAAGCTCGATAAAGATCTCCGGCTCGTAATCAGGCACGATACGGATCTCCTCGCCGCATACGGAGCAGTACATATATCCTTCTTTAATTTCCGCACCACAACTGGAACATTTCATATTCTATAGCGATCAGTCCCTGTTCACACAATTATTCATAAGCATTGCGATGGTCATGGGACCCACGCCGCCCGGAACCGGGGTGATGGCTTTCGCTAAAGGCTCAACATCCTCAAAATCCACGTCTCCGCAAAGCTTTCCGTCATCCATCCGATGGATCCCGACGTCGATGACCGTGGCCCCCTCCTTCACATATTCGCTGTTTATAAGCCGGGGCTTGCCCACGGCAACTATAAGGATGTCGGCTCTCCTGCAGACCTCCTTAAGATTTTTGGTCCTTGAATGGCAGACCGTTACGGTACCGTTCTCTCTAAGCAAAAGCATTGCCATGGGCTTTCCCACGATATTGCTCCTGCCCACGACTACGCACTCCTTACCCTCTATCTCTGTGTCAGAGCGTTTAAGCAGCTCGATTATGCCTGCGGGAGTGCATGAAACAAAGCCCTTTTCGCCAATTGACAGGGCTCCCACGTTCATCGGATGGAATCCGTCCACATCCTTTGAAGGCGATATCCTTCTTATCACAGTATCCTCATGAATGTGTGACGGCAGCGGAAGCTGTACAAGGATGCCTGTTATCCTTTCATCCAGGTTCAGCCTGTCGATGAGCAAAAGCAGATCCTCCTCTGAGGTTTCCTCCGAAAGCTCATATGATTCGGAGCCTATCCCGATATACTGACAGGCCTTCTTTTTATTATTTACATATACCTTTGACGCCGGATCCTCTCCGACCTGAACTACCGCAAGGCAGATCTTATCCCCGAGCCCGTTTTTAGAAACATATTCCCTGAGCTCATCCTTTATCATGCCTGATATGGCTTTACCGTCTATTATCCTGGCCATTTCTCTCTCCTTTGCAGGAAACAGGTATATGCCTGTCCCCTAAAACAGTCCTGTTATCCTTCCCTCGTCATCCACATCTATATCAAAAGCCGCGGGATGCTTCGGAAGTCCCGGCATGGTAAGCACCGAACCCGTCAGTACCACGACAAAGCCCGCTCCGGCCGATACATAGACGTCTCTTACGGTCACCTCAAAGCCCTCCGGTCTCCCAAGGAGCTTTGGATCATCTGAAAGTGAATACTGGGTTTTTGCGATACATACCGGAAGCTTATCGAAACCGTTATCCTTAAGGCGTTTCAGAGAAGCCTTTGCCTCATTTGTATACACGACCCCGTCGGCCCCGTATATGTTCTTCGCTATGGTCTCTATCTTTTCTTCAAGCGGCAGCTCAGTCTCGTACAGCGGCTTGTAGCTGCTCTTGCCGTTCTCAAGGATGCCGATCACCTTCTCTGCAAGCTCCATCCCTCCTTCGCCGCCTTTTGCCCAGACCTCGGATACGGCAGACTCCACTCCCTGCTCTTTAGCAAGCCCCCCGATAAACGCGATCTCCTTTTCGGTGTCCGAGGAAAACCTGTTTATGGCCACCACGGCCGGCACTCCGAACCGCCTGATATTTTCGATATGCTTTACGAGATTGGCCGATCCCTTTTTAAGAGCCTCGGGATTCTCTTCGGAAAGCTCCTCCTTCGGCACGCCTCCGTTATACTTAAGGGCCCTTACCGTGGTAACTATGACTGCTGCATCCGGCTTAAAGCCCGCGATCCGGCATTTGATATCAAAGAACTTCTCCGCGCCCAGATCGGCTCCGAAGCCCGCCTCGGTTACAACGTAATCTCCAAGCTTCAGCGCTGTTTTTGTGGCGATCACCGAATTGCAGCCGTGGGCAATGTTCGCAAAGGGCCCGCCGTGTACCAGGGCGGGAGTATGCTCCACGGTCTGGATAAGATTCGGCTTGAGTGCATCCTTAAGAAGGGCCGTCATCGCTCCTGTCGCCCGGATATCCTTCGCAGTAACGGGCTTTCCCTTTGTATCATAGGCCACTATGACCCTTGAAAGCCTTTCCTTGAGATCCTTAAGGTCAGAGGCAAGGCAGAGTATGGCCATGATCTCGGAGGCGACCGAGATAACGAAATGATCTTCCCTGACCACACCGTCGTTTGCGCTTCCAAGGCCAACCACTATGTTTCTCAGGACTCTGTCGTTCATATCCATGCATCTTTTCCATACGATGGAATTAAGATCGATATCGCATTCATTGCCCTGCTTGATATGATTGTCCAAAAGGGCAGCCAGGAGATTGTTGGCGGAGGTCACCGCATGAAAGTCCCCTGTAAAATGAAGATTGAGCTCCTCCATGGGAAGCACCTGGGAATAGCCTCCTCCCGCAGCCCCTCCCTTTATCCCGAAGCAGGGCCCGAGAGAGGGTTCCCTGAGGGCAAGAAAAGCCTTCTTATCAAGACGGCACAGTCCCTGGGCCAGCCCTATGCTCACCGTGGTCTTTCCCTCTCCCGCGGGAGTGGGATTGATGGCGGTGACAAGAATAAGCTTTCCGTCCTTTTTCCCCTCCAGGCTCTTTATAAAGCCGTCACTGAGCTTACACTTGTATTTTCCGTAAAGCTCCAGCTCCTCCTGCGGGATCCCGTACTCCCGGGCTACCTCAGTTATGGGCTTTAACTGTGTTTCTCCTGCTATTTCTATATCGCTCTTCATAATGTCTCCTCAACATACTGTTCAAACTGTTCCATGCTCATAAGTATCTTCCTGGGCTTGGTGCCCTCCTCTTCGCCTACGACCCCGGCCTCCGCCAGCTGGTCCATTATGCGGGCCGCGCGGTTAAAGCCTATCTTAAAGGCTCTCTGGAGCATTCCTATGGATGCCTTGTCCTTTTCGATTATGATCCTTGCGGCCTTTTCAAAGAGGTCATCATTGCCGTTGTTCTCATTTCCCGAAGATAAACCCATTGCCCCGGCCTGAGAGCCCTCGGAGGATACCGAATTCATCCTGTTTATGACCTCGTTATCATAATCCTCTCCGTCGGTCTGAGCCTTAAGCGCATCCACGACCCTTGTGACCTCATCATCAGAAACAAAGGCCCCCTGAAGCCTGGCAGGTTTTGAATAGCCCTGGGGATAGAAAAGCATATCTCCCTTTCCCAGAAGCTTTTCGGCCCCCACCATATCCAGTATGGTCCTTGAATCCGTTCCCGACGAGACACTGAAGGCTATACGGCTGGGCATGTTTGCCTTTATGAGCCCCGTGATGACATCCACCGAAGGACGCTGGGTCGCCACCACCAGATGAATGCCTGCGGCCCTTGCCTTCTGGGCGATACGGCAGATCGATTCCTCGACCTCCTTGGAGGCGACCATCATAAGATCCGCCAGCTCGTCCACGATTATGACTATCTGGGGCATCTTCTTCGGGCGCTCGGCCTCCGGGATATCCTGAAAGTCGGGAGATGATACCAGCTTGTTGTAGCCCTTCATATCCCTGACCTTATATTCCGCAAACTTATTGTACCTGTCATCCATCTCGGCAACGCCCCACTGCAGAGCCGCGGAGGCCTTCTTCGGATCGGTCACGACAGGTATCATAAGATGGGGGATACCGTTGTATACACTAAGCTCAACAACCTTCGGATCGATCATGATTAGCTTCACATCCTCCGGTCTGGCCTTATACAGTATGCTCATGATAAGGGTATTGATACATACCGATTTACCCGAGCCCGTAGCTCCTGCTATCAGAAGATGCGGCATTTTGGCGATATCGGTCACCACCACCCTTCCCTCTATGTCCTTGCCCACTGCAAAGGTAACATTGGAGGTCGCGTTCTTAAAGGCATCATCGGACACCAGCTCCCTGAAGTTGACAGGGATCGGCTCCTTATTGGGTATCTCTATGCCTATGGCTGCCTTCCCCGGTATGGGAGCTTCGATCCTTACATCGGTAGCGGCCATATTCAGCTTTATATCATCCGAAAGGCTCAGGATCTTGCTGACCTTTACGCCGGTCTCGGGCTGCATCTCAAACCTGGTGACCGTAGGCCCCTGGCTAATATCAGTCATTGTAACATTGACGCCGAAGGTTGCCAGGATCTCCTTCAGCCTGTTGGCGGTCATCCTCAGCTCATCCATTGAATCCCCGCGCTTCCCGCCCTGCGGCAGGTCGAGGAGGCTGATTTCAGGCGGTTCATACTCGACAGTCTTTACCCCGCCATCCCCGTCTATGCTTTCGTCAATGCCATCCGGCTCGGGAACCATCATATCCTCTAAGCCCGGGATATTCTCTTCTGAGTAAACTGAGCCTTCGGAGCCTGCGGCAGACGGTATTTCTTCCATGGGGGCAGCTTCGATAAAGGCCCCGGGCTCTGCAAAGGCTTCCGATCCCGCAAAGGACTGTGCTGCCGTGTCAGGCTCAGGCCCTGCAAAAGCTTCCGCTCTTAATGGCGGCTCCTCAGGACTCATAAACGGATCGGGCCTTGTCGAAGGCTGCGTCCGTGGTGAGAATCCCACATCCTCATTGAATGTAAGCTCCGTTTCCGGGCTTTCCTGCTCCCGCCTTATGGGAACGATCTTCTCCTGAGCAGATTCAGGCTCGAAGGTTATATGGTGAACGCTTTTGAAATTTACCGCATCTCTTTCTCCAAGCTCAAGCTTCTGATAGCTCTTTGTGCTCTCCGCTCTTCTCAGATCTCTTATATCCTCAATGCTCTGAATATCCTCAACGCTTACCTCATGGATATCGTCAAACCCTTCTTCGCTGTGTGCTGCCTCGGTCACTTCTTCGGAGAGCTCCTGAGACAGCTCTTTTACGGTTTCCGGCTCCGCGTATGCGGCCACCTCCTTCTCTACGTCGATAAGATCCTTATCCGCCGACTGATCCGTCATTCTGGTGTTCATCATGACACCGGTGACCTTCATTTCGCTCCGCCTGCGTTTTCTTTCGCTCAGAGCCTCTTCTCTTTCCCTGATCGCCTGAAGCCTCTCCTCCCGGAGCTCCTCTCTTCTGACGGCACGTTCTCTGCTTTTGATCTCTCTTTCGTTCCTGCTCTCCTCCTGCCTTACTGCGCGGATCTCATGATGCTTCTTTGCACCCTCCAGAGATTTCCGGTAGAAACTTTCGGAACCCGATTTCAGATATCTGAGAATGGATTTCTCGGATATGATCACTATGCAGATCAGCAGGATCACTATAAGAAAGATACAGGCTCCCGCCTTGCCGATGAGCTTCGTAAGCGTTCCTGCTATAAGAGCCCCGAGGATCCCTCCTCCGGCTCTTTCTTCCGAACAGATAAAATAAAAATCCTTAGCCGCAGCCTCGGAATATTTTCCCATAAAGATCATATGGGCGAAGGAGCAGAGGCTTAAGACAAGCGCAATATAAGCTCCCACCCTGGCGCCGGCCACTCCGGTCCCCCTGTTTGAGATAATGAAGGCTCCCGCAAAGAAGATGATAAAAGGCACTGCAAAGGAGACGATCCCGAATATCCCGAACATAACTCCGCTGACAGTCTTTCCGAGACTGCCTCCGAGCTTTAAGTCGCTTAAAAACAAAAGCACCGAAACTCCGAGGATAGCCAACAGAATCACCTCATCCATCACACCGTAGCTGCTCTGCTTCTTCTTCCCCGCTCTTCCGGTACTCTTTTTTCTGGAACTGCTCCTGTAAGCGCCGGATCTCTTCGTTCCCGAAGCTCCGCCGCGTCTTGACCCCGTAGCCATTATTACTCCCTCCCTGCGCCGATTTGCGCAGCAAATCGTGCGCTTAGGTTCAAACTTTAGTTTGAACCGATCTGATCCGTTTTTTGGATCGGATCATTTCCTCTGTGCCGATTTGCAGTGCAAATCGTGTGCTTAGGTTCAAACTTTAGTTTGAACCGATCCGATCCGTTTCATCATATCAGGCCGGCACCCTCATACCTGTCTGATACAAAAGTCTTATCTTCTACATCGATACTACAAAAGCGATTATCGATATTGTTCCTATCACAAAGCAGTAATAGGAAAAATACTTGAAATATCTGTTCAGCACCAGCTTGATCATAAGCCTTAGCGCTATATAGCCTACCACCAGCGCAAAGACCATGCCCACTATACAGGCGCCGATCTCTGATCCCGACAGATCTGTTTCCACATCGGAAAGCTCAAGAATGAGCGCTCCCAGGATGGCCGGCATCGACATGATAAAGGAATATTTCACCGCAAATTTCCGGTCAAACCCGCATAAAAGAGCGGCCGTTATCGTACTCCCCGATCTGGAGAGCCCGGGAAGGGTTGCTATTCCCTGTGTCACTCCTATCGCCACCGCATCGGGATAGGATGCCTCTCTGGGCTTCTTGCTTCCCTCAGCGGCAAATCCCGACAAAAGAAGTATCCCTCCTGTCCCCAGAAGACATACCCCGGTCACCAGAAGGTTTCCGCTTACCCCTTCCACCACGCTTTTAAGCAGCGCTCCTATAATGGCCGTAGGGATAGTTGATACGATGATCAGGATAACAAACCTCCGGTAGGAAGAGGTGGCAAGTTTTTTATAAGGAAGCTTTTCCTTTGAAAACAGGTTCTTAAAAAACCGTATGCCATTCCTTGCGCAATCGGAAACGATCTTGAAGAACTCGGTGATCATGCGGATGATATCTTTATAATACACAAGAAATACCGCTATGAGCGTAGCAACATGCAAAAGCACGTCAAAAAGTATGCCCATTTCGGTATCTATCTTCAGTATGTTTTTAAATATAGCCAGGTGCCCGGAGCTGCTGACCGGCAGAAACTCCGTAAGGCCCTGTACGATCCCCATTATAATGGCCTGAGAAAAGGACATCTCATCCTCCGAAAGGATCCGGCTCCGAATAAAGCACAGCTATCATCGGCCGGTCCGTATCTGCAACTTGAATATTATATCACAAATCCCGGAAAATTAAACAGCTGTTTATCCACAGGTAAATATTGTTACCGAAAGAGGCGCAGCCTTGATTTTTATTGAATGATCCCTGCCGTCGCATCTTTCCTTCTTTGAGGTCTTTACCCGAGGATTGACATTTCCGCCGCCGCCGTATTTTGCAGCATCGGAATTAAATATCTCCTTGTATTTGCCTTCCTTCGGAACGCCTATCCTGTAATCCGAGAATAATATATTCGCAAAGTTAAGGACCACCAGAAGCTCTTCGTTTGCGGATCTTCTCAGGAAAACGATCACATTGTCGTTTGCGGCGGTATTGTTGACCCACTCAAAACCGTCTTCCTCACAGTCCCGTTCGAAAAGAGCCGGATGTTCCCTGTAAAAATGCATCAGATCCTTAATATACAGATTGAATTTCTGATTCTCCTCCGGCTTAAGGATCGAGGCATCCAGAGGAGTCTTTCCGTCCCATACAGACTCGGCGCCCATATCCTGCCCCATAAAGCATAAGCTCTTTCCGGGATGGGTCATCAAAAATCCGAAAGCCGCCCTGAGGTTTGCAAATTTATTCGGCATCCCTCCCGGCATTTTCAAAAGCAGCGAGGAAATGCCCTCCTCCGACTCCACATCCCTTCTTGAGAACGGAAGGATAAACCTTTCGGAGGTATAGTAGCTCAGACTGAATATCAGCTCGCCGTAATGATGGGTACGGAAGAAGGGGTCAAAGCTTAAAAATTCGATAAAGTCGCCTGTAAATCCCTTATCCAGCTTATAATCAAAGCCAAGGCCATCCTCCTTCTGTGAAGCGGTGACCTTTCCCCAGGTCTTTAAACCATCCGCGATAATTACGGATCCGTCCTTTAAAGACGCATGTACTGAATTAAGATTCTTCAGAAAATCAATGGCATCAAGGTTTTCCTTGCCCCCGAGCCTGTTAGGCAGCCACTGTCCCGGTTCCTTATAATAATCCAGATAGATCATCTCATCCAGGGAATCGATCTTTAAGCCGTCCGCATGAAATTCTTCCAGCCAGTACAGGGCATTGCCTGTCAGGTAGCATGCCACCTGGGGACGGGCATAATTATAGTTTAAAGTACCTCTCTTCCCGTTATAGCGCTGACGCATGTCGAGGTGTCCGTAAAGACAGGTTCCGTCAAATTCCGAAAGTCCCTCGCTCTCCGCAGTGAAGTAGCCCCCTACCCAGTCAAGGATGACTCCGATGCCTTCACGGTGGAAGCGATCGATAAGATATTTAAGCTCATCCGGCCTTCCCAGGGCGGATTGCGGTGCATAGATCGAGGATATCTCATAGGCATCAGCCCCCTGTAAATGTTCCATGACAGGCATTAGCTCGACATGAGTATACCCCATCTCCTTAATGTAATCCGCGGCCTGATCCGCAAGCTCTCTGTAATTTCTTTCACAGCCGCCGGTAAGGAAAAAGGTATTGAGATCCATCTCATAAATCGAAAGAGGCCTTCCTGAAGCTGCCGTCTTTTCCTTTTCCTTTTCCTTTTTCTTCTTTCCTCCGGGTAAAGCCCCTTTAAGGCTGTCAGAGCCTGAGCGTTCCTTCATCCAGACTTCATCGTCAAACTCGAAGCTGCTTTCGTATACCACCGAAGCGCCCTCTGCTCCCTTCCCGGACTCAAAGGCATAGGGATCCTTTTTGATCTTTACGGTGCGTCCTTTAAGCCTCAGCTCGTATTTATATTCATCTCCGTCCTTTATCCCGGGGATAAAGAGCTCGAAGATCCCGGAATCGCCCAGCCTTCTCATCTGATGGACCCTGCCGTCCCATCCGTTAAAGTCTCCTACCACGCTCACTCTTACGGCATTGGGCGCCCATACGGCAAAGCTTGTACCCTTTATGCCGTCTATCTCCCTTACATGGGCTCCCAGGATCCTGTATATCCTGTAACTAACCCCGTTTTCAAAGCTCTCGATATCCCTCTGGGATATTACCGGTGAGAAGCTGTAGGGATCATATATCTCTTCCGTAGTATCATCGTCGCGGGTAACCCTGAAGCAGTAATTGAACCTCTGTTTTTTGTCTCTTCGTATCAGAACGGCATAAAACCCTGCCTCGTCCATCAGTTCCATGTCGTACTCATTGATACTTCTGCCTATCTGAACAAGGGCGGATACCTTCTTCACATTCGGAAAAAACGCCTGTATAAGGATCCCGTCCTTTACAAAATGACCTCCCAGCAGCTCATGAGGCTTGTCCTCCTCCGCATATACCAGAGCCTCTATCTCAGGCCAGTCCATCATTTTATATAGCTTTTTATCCATCTTATATCCCCTGTGCCTTTATGATCTTATCGGTTCAAAAACAAAATCTAAAATATTTTACCATACGATAATCTGAAATTCCAGTCCTTCTTGTTCCACGGGTTTTAACCCTTTAATCCCGTCAGTACTCAGATACCTTCACATAAACGGTATATTCTTTTTCACTTCCGTCCATAAGCCTTATGGTAACTCTGGCATTCCCGGGTTTGTTTCCCGAAATATAAGAGATCGCGTTATAGCTACATATCGTAGAGGCGCTTGCGATTTCCGGATCGCTGCTTATTATTTCAACTAAATTGTATATGCTATCGCCCAGATCCGAAACGATCCTAAAATCAGCGATGTCCACAAGCCCCATGTTGATTTTTCTGACTTTACGCTTTTTATTCTTTTGTGCCACATAGAATTTTTTAGTTTCTCTGACAATATAGATATCCTGTGTATCGGTGATGTCTGTTCCGTCAGTTGTACGTGCTTTTACCGTTAAAATCGCGGTTTTTGCCTTGAATTTTTTAAAGAATTTCTCACTTACGGACAGATGCCCCCGCGAATCAAGCTCAATGTATTTCAACTGGCTGTTAAGTGCGGAGCCGTTCTTTCCCGATCTAAGGGATTCTATTTCCCAGCTGACCTTTGATACCGTAGGCTTTCCGTAAGCCGATCCGATGGCTGCGGTAAGATCGATGCCCGACCCGGCCGCAACAATCTGTATTTCATCATTGGGCGTTACTATATCAAGGCCGGAGGCAGGCACATATATATTAAGCGTAAAGCTTTTGGTAAGACCCGAGCCGTCATCGGCAGTGCAGGTAACCGTAGTTGAGCCGCCGGAAAGCGCCGTTAAATTGCCGTCCTCATCCACGATGGCTTTTGAGCTGTCCTCTGTTTTCCATACCGGCGCGATCCCGTTTCCGGTTTCCGCAATGACCTTTACGCTATCAGGCAGCCCCTTTGTATTTTCCGTATACAGTAAAATGCTTTTGACCTCATCTCCCTCACAGGTAACGCTTACCTTCGGATCATTTACTCCCGTTATCCTAAGAGAAGCCGGTTTGGAAGCAACAGTCACGTTTATCGAGCTTTCCAGGGTTCTTTCCGTTTTGGAGGCATCCGTATAGGTGAGGCTTGCCATTACGGTAAAACTGCCCCCGGTAACCTCCTTCGGTACGCTTACGGTCCCATCCTTTAAAATAACTTCCGTGGGAGCGTCCTTAAGCGAAAGAGTCAGACTATCATACTGAGAATCGTCGGGGTATACACAAACCTTGTATTGTCCTTCTTTCCCGGGCTGTATCCCTTTTGGCCCCGTTACCTTAATGTTTAACGGACAGATCGCTTCGGAAGGATTTCCTACCTTAACCTCAGCTGTTCGGCTCAGTACACCGTAGCCGTTTACCCTTGCGGCCTTTATCAAAACTCCGTCCTTAAAGCCGCTTATATCGATGGCTTCGCCTTCCTTTATTTCCTTTCCGTTTAAGATCTCTCCGTTTAATATGGCAGGATCGCTCCCATCAAGGGTATACAGCAGGACATCCCTGTCGAAAGAATAAAGCCCGGAGCTTATCACTGCCGAGGTTTTATCCTCCGAAACCTCTATGACAGGCTCTTCGGTATCCGCTTCAAAGAGGGCCGCGGCGTTAACTATTCCGGCGCCTGTGTCCGCGGAAGGCGATTTCACTGCCGTTTTTCTAAGCACATCAAAGCACTCATCCACAGGAACACGCCCGAACCGGCTCATATATAAGGCAGCTGTTCCCGATACGATCGGGGTCGCAAAAGAAGTTCCTACGCCAAAGGAATAATAGCCGTAGAGGCCTTCCTGGTTTGATGCTGTAAAGATGTTCATACCTGGAGCCGCGATATCGCACCAGGGCCCATAATTCGAATGATATGACTTCATTCCCGATTCATTTACGGAAGCAACGGCAAATACACTGTCATAAAAAGCCGGATAGATCTTGATATTTGAGGCATCATTGCCCATGGCGGTAATTACCGCTGTGTTTTTTTCATGAGCATATCTGCAGGCTTCTTCCTCCTCATTTGAAAATACATAACTTCCAAGGCTCATATTTATGACCCAGGCTCCATCATCAACTGCCTGATAAACAGCTTCTATAATATCACTTGTAACGCCTGATCCGCCGGAGTCCAGGACACGATAATCATAGATCGTTACACCGGGAGCGATCCCGGCACCGCCTTTTGCGTTATTCATCGCAGCCCCTATTAATCCCGCAACGGCTGTACCATGCATATGAATATCCATTCCTTCATGTGCGTCAAACTTTCTTACTACCCTTCCGTTAAGCTCCTCATGAGAGGCCATGACACCGGTATCGATCACGGCAACGCAGACATCGCTGTTTCCGGTGGTTGTCCCCCAGGCCTTATAGGTTCCGAGCATGTCATGAAAATACTGATACTTCGCTGTAACAATTGAGGGTACTTTTTTCCGGGGGGCTGACTCATACTTTAGCTGAGGATCGATCAGAAAGGGATCCGGATCCTTCAGATTCTGAGCCCACCAGCTAAGCCCTGTCTGAGTCGGAAGCGTAGAATCAAAGGACTTTGCCTCCTCATTTCCTGTCTCCGAAAAGCCGCCCTGTATTTCTCTCGGATCGAGCCTTATAATATAATTGGGTTCCACCGGAGGCAGCGTATTTCCGGGATCTGCTCCGGCCTTTACCGCCTGATAAACGGAAAGTGCCTCATAGCCCTCATGATCCGTATCCGCTTCCTTAAGCGCAATCTCAAGCTCATCACTCCATTTTGAGGACATTGCGGCCAGCTTTTCGGTATTCTCATAATAATTTTGAAAAGCCTCTTCACCGCTTTCCGGAAGGATAAGGGTAACAATAAGATGAGGGCTTATGCTTTTAACCTCAGCGTTATAAGCCCTTGCCACGGCATAAGCTTCCTCTTCGTCCCCTGCCGAAAATATGACCTCCCTGTCCCTGTAATCCTTATCCGGAGAAAGCTTTGAAAGATCTAAGATAACATTGTTATCTGTCAATTTTCTTTTATACTCTGCATCCTGTCCTGTCAATACATGATCCGCGCTCATTCCGGTCAGGCCGTAAGGAAGCTCGTTTTCCGGTACTTTGCCATATATCTCTGTCCTGCCCGCCTGTATAACGAGCAGTCCTGTAAGAAGCATCAGAATGATCCTGGTTAATCTTACTTTCATTTTATCAAAACTCCTCTCTATTTCGGTTTACGGTAACCGGTTCGCGTCTTCACGGTCCGTCCTGTGAGCTTGGAATTTTCCATTACTGTTCATGGCTTGAGACAGGTTTTGCCCATCGCAGCGGTTCCCATCCTTGATGGGCCGCGAAGCCGATTTATAATGGCAAAACCCGTTACTATCACGGTTCAAAGAGGCGTGAATAGTAACAATTTTCAGATCCTGTGTATGAAGAGCCCGCTTCTCAGCTTTGGCTCAAACCAGGTGGATTTCGGCGGCATTAGCATCTCCGCGTCGGCCACCGAGAACAGCTCCCTTATGGAGGTGGGATACATTGCAAAGGCGATCCCTCCGTTTTTACCGCATCTGACCTCCAGCTCCTTCAGCCCTCTGATACCGCCCACAAAATCTATCCTCTTATCGGTCTTCGGATCCTCTATCCCGAAAAGAGGTTCAAGAAACTCATTCTGCAGTCTTGATACATCAAGGGATCTGACAGGGTCATCGCATTCCACGGTATTGTCAAAATAAAAGCTGTACCAGCTTCCTTCGAGATATATTCCCACATTGCCCTTTGCAGTGGGCCTGTAGGGCTTGTCGGAGTTTACCTCAAGAAGAGTGCCTCTCTGTCTGAAAAAGCTTAATATCTCATTGACATCATGGCCGTTTAAGTCCTTTACCACCCTGTTGTAATCCATTATCATAAGCTCCCTTTCCGGAAACAGCACCGAAAGGAAATAATTAAACCCGGCATCGGGTGAATAGTCGCAATCAGCCTCCCGCCTCTTAAGGCCTACCTTGACGGCCGAAGCACAGCGGTGGTGACCATCGGCGATATAGATCGAATCCATCTCCGAAAAAGCGCTCCTTATATCTGCGATATCCTCCGCATCGGAGATAAGAAAACCTCTGTGCCTTATAAGATCATCCGAATAAAAATCAAAATACGGCTCTCCCGCCTTAACCTTTTCAATGATCTCATCTATGACAAAGCTTCCTCTGTAGGCAAGAAAGATCGGCCCTGTCTGGGCGCTTAAGGTATCCACATGGCGTATCCTGTCCACTTCCTTGTCAGCCCTTGTATTCTCATGCTTCTTGATAGTATTATTCAGATAGTCATCTATGGAGGCCACCGCAACTATGCCCGTCTGGCTCCTCCCGTTCATGGTAAGCTCATAAAGATAGTAGCTCTCCTTCTCATCCTCTGTAAACTCACCCTTTGCAAGCATTTCCTCAAAAAGCTCCCTGGCCTTTTCATATACTCTGTCGTCATAGGTATCGACCGAGTCGTCAAGCTGGGTTTCTGCCCTGTCTATCCTTAAGAAGGAAAGGTCATCGCCCTTAACCTTCTCAGCTGCCTCTTTTCTGCTGTATACATCATATGGGAGAGCCGCTATCCACTTCTCCAGTCCGTTTTTCGGTCTTACCGCTCTAAAAGGTCTTATATCTGCCATTTTTCCCTCCGATCGTTTTTATTCCGGCGCATTTTCAGCGCTTACGTCAGTATTCCGATACCTGCACGGAAACACTGTATTCCTTTCCGCTTCCGTCCATAAGCCGTATGGTTATGGTGGCATTACCGGATTTAGTCCCAGGAATTAAGGTGAGTGATTCTCCGGATAGCGATGTCGCACCGACGATCTCCGGATCACTGCTTATTATTTCAATATTGTTGTATACGGAAACAATATTCGGCTGGTCTGTAATGATATTTAAACTTTCAGGAATCCCTTTAATCATGTCGATCTTTCTAACCTTACTCTTTTTTTTGTCTTTGGTAAGATAGAATTTTTTAGCTTCCCTGAAAATATAGATATCCTGCGTATCGGTGATGTCTGTTCCATCCGTTGTGGCTGCCTTAACCCTTACTATTGCATATTTTGCCTTGAGTTTTTTAAAGAATTTTTTATTTACGGACAGATGTCCTTTGGAATCCACCTCAATATATTTTAATTGTTTTTTCAGATCCGCTCCGTTTTTACCGGATCGCAGTGAGTCTATCTCCCACCTGACCTCCGATACCGTAGGCTTTCCGTAGGCCGATCCGATGGCTGCCGTCAGATCAATGCCCCTCCCGGCCGCAACAACCTGGTTTTCATCGTTGGGCGTTACTATATCAAGGCCGGAGGCAGGTACATATATATTAAGCGTAAAGCTTTTGGTAAGACCCGAGCCGTCATCGGCTGTGCAGGTTAGTGTGGTGGCCCCACCGGAAAGAGCCGTGATATTGCCTTCCTCATCCACGCTGGCTTTTGTGCTGTC